>Ga0209083_1003001_pt1 | contig 14840 bp, 9 predicted proteins | sample AM7aDNAmetaG_FD_184132 | JGI IMG/M metagenome (GOLD analysis project Ga0209083, IMG submission 184132) | Freshwater microbial communities from Finland to study Microbial Dark Matter (Phase II) - AM7a DNA metaG (SPAdes) (version 3) | ecosystem: Environmental > Aquatic > Freshwater > Lake ...
TTAATCTTCCCGTCAAGTACTTGGTGTATGGCATGCAATCTCGATAATTCCATTTGGCTCATTGTTATTTCATCCTTTTCTGTCATAGTGCCTCCATGAGGCACTATATCAGATTAGGACATTTCTATATTGGCCAATTAGGACATTATCATTTTGGTGTTACAATGCTTTTTGCCACGGGACTTTGCGGGCAATTACCCCAAACTTGACAACCACCTTCTTTTCCTGTAAATTAATAATATCTTCCGCGACTGGCGCAGGTGGGCCACCACCGGGGAGCGGAGATGGGAAGGACTTTCTTCCCGCGAGACCCATCTTCAGCCGTTCGCCTGGGCTGTCCGAAATCCGGAGGCCTAAATGCAAAAAAAGCACACCTCTTTCAAGACCGGCCGTTGGTTCTACAAAATAGACCTGCAGGACTTCATAACCGTAAACTACACCCCTTACGAGGGTGGAGCCGATTTCCTTTCAGGCCCGACGCGGAGAACCTCGGAACTCTGGTCGCGCGCGGAAAAACTTATTGCCGAAGAAAAAAAGAGCGGCGGCGTCCTGGACATAGACACAAAGACCGCAAGCTCCATCACCTCTCATCCGCCCGGCTACATCAACAGGAAAAAGGAACTCATCTTCGGACTTCAGACGGATGCCCCTCTTAAGCGCGCCGTTAAACCCGTTGGCGGAGTTAGGCTCGTAGAGAGGGCCTGCGAGGCCCACGGGTTCAAGCTGGATAAGAGCCTTGCTGAAATATACACAAAATACAGAACGTCCCACAATGACGCAGTCTTCTCCGTCTATACGAAAAAAATGAAGCAGCTGCGCCGGCTCGGCATTATTACCGGGCTTCCCGACAACTACGCGCGCGGCAGGATTATCGGCGATTACAGGCGCGTCCCGCTTTACGGGCTGGATAGGCTCATCAAAGGCAAGCAGGACGATCTTGACAGAATGGATTCCTCCATGGAAACGAAGGATGTCAGGAGCCGCGAAGAAGTTTCGCTGCAGATTCAGGCGCTTAAAGACATCGCGGCTCTCGGAAAATCCTACGGCTTTGACCTGGCGCGGCCGGCAAAGGACGCGCGGGAAGCGGCGCAGTGGCTCTACCTGGCTTACCTCGCGGCCGCCAAGGAATCAGACGGGGCCGCTATGTCCATCGGCGGCATCTCTGCCTTCCTTGATTGCTACATAGAAAGAGACCTCAAGAGAAAAAAACTGACCGAACAGGGCGCCCAGGAGCTGATCGACGACCTAACCATAAAACTCCGCCTCATCCGCCAGCTCCGCCCGCCTGAATACGACGAGATCTTCGCCGGAGACCCGGTCTGGGTCACTCTCGTGCTCGGCGGCATGGGCAGCGACGGCCGGGCCAAAGTCACAAAAACGGACTTCCGTTTCCTAAACACGCTAAATAACCTCGGGCCCGCGCCGGAACCGAACCTTACGGTGCTTTACTCCCCCCGCCTTCCCGAAGGCTGGAAAAAGTTCGCCGCTGAAATATCCATAAAAACTTCCTCCATACAATATGAGAATGACGACCTGATGAGGCCTGTCGCGGGCGACGACTACGGAATTTCCTGCTGTGTCTCGCTGATAAAAGCCGGAAGCCAGATGCAGTTTTTCGGGGCGCGCTGCAACCTGCCCAAGGCAATGCTTTTGGCGTTAAACGGCGGCAGGGACGAGATAAACGGCGAGTTGGTCGTGCCTGATATCCGCCTGCTCTCCGGAAGACATATTGACTACGACGCTTTCCTCGCGAACTTTATGAAAGTCATTTCCTGGCTGGCTGAGCAGTATGTAAAAACCATGAATGTCATCCACTGGTGCCACGACAAATATTATTATGAGGCGGCGCAGATGGCTCTGCTGGATACTAACGTCGACCGGCTGATGGCCTTCGGAATCGCCGGCTTTTCCGTTGTCGTGGATTCTCTTTGCGCCATCCGTTACGCGAAGGTGTCGTCAATCCGGGGAAAGGACGGGCTAACCAAAGACTTTATGATCAAGGGCGAGTATCCCGCCTTCGGGAATGACGAAGAACGCGCCGACGAGCGCGGCAGGGACCTGGTCATAACTTTCATCAGCGAGCTCAGAAAACACCCCGTTTACAGGAGAGCAACGCCGACGCTTTCAATCCTTACCATAACCAGCAACGTGCTCTACGGGAAAAAGACAGGCGCGACGCCGGACGGCAGGAAAGCGGGAGAACCGTTTGCCCCCGGGGCAAACCCGATGTTCGGGCGCGAGAAAAAGGGAGTGCTGGCAAGCCTTAATTCCGTGTCTAAACTTCCGTACTACGCGTGCATGGACGGCATCTCAAATACTTTTTCAATAGTCCCTTCCGCCCTCGGCGCCGCCGCCGAAACCAGGACGGCCAACCTGATAAGCATACTTGACGGTTATTTCACGAAAGGCGGGCACCACATAAACGTAAACGTGCTTGACCAGGAAATGCTGAGGGACGCGATGAAGCATCCGCAAAAATACCCGCAGCTTACCATAAGAGTGTCCGGCTACGCGGTGCATTTCACGAAGCTTTCAAGGGAGCATCAGGAAGAAATATTAAAAAGGACTTTTCATGAAGGATACTAATAATAAAAGTTTATAAGGTTTATAAGGTTCGTAAGGTTTGTAAGGTAAGGGCAAAATGATAATAATTTATAAGGTGCGATCACGAACTTAACACTGAATTATTCTTTGTTATAAATTTACTTTATAAACTTTACAAACCTTACAAACCTTACAAACTTTTGAGGATGAAGGGCTATGGTTAAAGGGATAGTTCATTCAGTTGAAACCCTGGGCACCCGCGACGGCCCCGGGCTGCGCTGTGTCTTCTTCCTTTCCGGCTGCAACTTCCGCTGCAAATTCTGCCAGAATCCCGACACCTGGACAAAGAAATGGTCAAGGAAGGTCTCGCTTGAGGAGGCGAAGGAGCATCTACTGCGCCTTTATCCCTACATTTCAAAAAAGGGCGGCGGCGTTACGGTCTCGGGAGGCGAGCCGTCGCTTCAGGCTGATTTCGTGACGGGACTTTTCAAGCTGGCGCATTCGCTGAAACTCTCAACGGTCCTGGATACTAACGGCAGCTGTCCTCCCGGGAAAACAGCCGAACTTTTGAGAGAGACCGACATTGTGCTGCTGGATATCAAGGCAAGCACAGACAAACTTCACCGCAAAATAACGGGCAAACCGCTGAAACCGGTCCTGAAATTTCTCCTGGAGGCGGGCAAATCCGGGGCGAGGCCGGTAATAAGGCGTGTCCTGCTTCCCGGCGTGAATGACTCGCGCCTTGAGCTTGAGCGGCTGGCTTCTTTCGCCGCAATGCTTCCCAAAAAACCGGAGATAGAACTTATCCCCTATCACCGGCTCGGCGAGCATAAATGGAAAGAACTCGGTAAAAAGTATCCGTACAAGGGCTTAAGAACGCCTACCGCAAAAGAATGGGAGCGCGCGGCGAAACTTCTCAAAGAAAATGGCCTAAAAATCTTTATGGGTTAATTTTCCCCTTCTCTTCTTTCAGCGCTTCCTCTCTCAGCCCGCCTTTCCTCTTCCCAAAGAGCACAAGCACCGCCGGAACAACCACAAGCGTAAGCAGAGTTGAAGTAATGACGCCGCCAATAATGACATAGCCCATGCTCGCCCTGGATTTAGAGGCTTCATTTAAACCGATGGCCAGCGGCAGGGTGCCGGCGACAAGAGTAACCGAGGTCATAATAATCGGGCGAAGCCTGGTCTTGCCTGCAAGGATAATCGCCTCTTTCAATTCCATTCCCTGTTCCAGAAGCTGGTTCGTGTAGTCAACAAGCAGTATGGAGTTTTTCGTCGCCACACCAAGCAGCATTATAATGGCTATAATAGAGAACATGTTGAGAGACTGCCCGCCTATCCAGAGCGCCAGCAGGGCTCCGCTGATCGCGAGCGGCAGAGGCAAAAGCAGGCTGAAAGGCGTGATGAACGAATTATAGAGCGACGAGAGCACCATGTAGATAAAGATAACGGCAAGAAAAGCCGCGAGAGCCATATTCTGCGCCATGTCGGAATACTGCTCGGCGGCGGACATATAACCCGTGGAAACGCCCTGCGGTATGAGCTTCTTTTCTCTGCAAACTTTATCCGTGAAGGCCTGAAGGTCTCCGACGCCGTAACCCGCCGCTACGTCGGCTCCGATATTTACCGCGCGCAGTCCGTTTCGTCTGGAGATAAATGACGGCCCGGTCGCTTCCTCCATCCTTGAGACCTGAGAGAGGCTGACCAACCTGTAATTCATGTTTGGAATGGAAGTAACCGCGAAATTCTTTTTAAGATCCCTGTCAGAATCCTGCAAGCGGACTCTGATATCCCATTCTTCCCCCTTCTCCCTAAACTTCGCGGGGGTAGTCCCTTCCATCTGCGCCCGAAGTTCCGCGCCTGCCATTGAGGTAGAAACGCCGACCTGCTTGGCCTTCACATCGTCATAGATAACGCGCATCTCGGGCTTTCCCGACCTGTAGTCAATGTCGAGTTCGGAGAAACCGGGAAACTTTTTCAGCTCGGCGATAATCGCATCCGAGGTCTTTAACAACAGGTCCTGATCCATTGAGGTCAAGTTCAGCTCAAAGGGCTTCTGCCCGCCAAACATGACGTCGTAATCCGTAACCGAAAGGTGATAAGCCGAGAAATCCGCGAGTTTTTTTCTGAGAACTTCCTTGAAAGAGCTGCTCCTTATTTTTCTTTCGCCCCAGGGGCGGAGTTTTACATAGAACTCTACCGTGTTGGCGGCTCCCTCGCCGTTGCCTACTATGAATGTCGAGACCGCGACTTCCTTGTCGGCAAGAATTACCGAGTAGGCTTTATTCCCTATCTCTTCCGTCTTGTCAAGGGAAGTGCCCGGCGGCGTTTCCATTTTCAGCATGAACTCGCCGTTGTCGGTCGGCGGAAGGAAAGTCTTCGGCAGGTAACCCGCCACGAAGATGCTTCCGGCGAACAAAACAAGGCAAAGTGCCAGGATAAGCCAGGGCAATTTAATGGTGCGGTGCATCAGTTTCTCATATATCCTGACAAGCCAGTCCTGGAAGCGTTCAAACGCGCGCACCGGAGGATCAGTCAGCGCCCTCCACATTCTGGGGACAAAGGAGTTGCTCTTTTTCTCGCCGGCAAACTTTGCCGAAAGCATCGGGCCCATGGTAAGCGAATCCATAAGGCTGATGAGCATGACAAAGACCACGGTCAACCCGAATTGCCGGAGGAACATGCCGATAATCCCGCCGACAAAGGCTATCGGGCCAAAGACCGAGATGATGGCGAAAGTCGTGGCAATAACCGCCATCGCGACTTCGTTTGTGCCTTCAACCGCGGCCTGCACCGGAGGTTTTTTGAGTTTCTGGATGTGCCTGAAAATATTCTCGCGGACAACTATGGCGTCGTCAACGAGCAGACCCACGACCAGGCTCAAGGCCAGCAGAGTAAGCATATTTATGCTGAAACCGAAAACGAGTATGAAAACAAAGGCGCAAATCAGCGAGTTCGGAAGCGCGATTCCCGTAATAAAGGTTGAACGCAGGCTTCCCAGGAAAAGAAATACGACCAGCACGGTAAGCAGTATGCCGATGACTATGGATTCCCCGACATCCCAGATATTCGCTGTTATGGCGCGCGAGCCGTCCCTGATGGTCACCAGGTTCACTTCCGGGTACCTTGTTTTTAACTCAGCCTTAATTTGTTCAACTCTTTTTCTGACATCGGACGCTACCGCGACGGTATTTGAGCCGCTCTGCCTGTAGACATCCACGGCGACAGCGCGCTTTCCGTTCACATAGGCCCGGCTCAGCTCATCGGCAAAAGTGTCATTGACCACGCCGAGGTCTGAAAGCTTGACGGGCACATCGTTGCCCGCGAATTTGACGACCACGTTTTTTATATCTTCCAGCGTGTTGAACTCGCCGAGAGAACGGTAGATATATTCCTTCGCCGCGTCGGAAGAATCCGCTTTTTTCCCGAGAGGGATGTTTTGACCCGCCATGCCTATAGCCTGAGAGACTCCTATGACCGGCATTTTGTATGCTTTTATCTTTCCGCGGTCCAGCAGGACCTGTATTTCCCTCTTGGAACCGCCGAGTACAAGCACCTGGCTTACCTTGCTGACCTGCTCGAGTTTTGGCCTGACAAAGGTATCGGCTATCCCGTAAATGGCGTTAACGGAAACGCCCTCGTTGCCCTGCAGGGCAAGGCGGAGTATCGGCTGGTCCGAGAAATCGAATCTCCTGATAACTGGTTCTTCTGCTTCCTTCGGCAGCTTCCCTTTCACGACGGCCACTTTGGCCCGCATTGACTGCTCGGCTTCGGCAGGCACGGAATCAAGCGAAAACTCGACGAACATTGAAAGATAACTGTCGCCGCAGTAGGAATTCACATTCTTAACGCCTGAGATAGTCCTCACCTCGTCTTCTATCGGCTTGGCTACCAGCGTCTCCATCTCTGCCGGCCCCGCGCCGGGATAAACCACAAAAACCTGAATATAAGGAATCTTAACATCGGGAAACTGGTCAACCGGGAGCCTGTAAATGCTCAGCAGACCGATGACAATCATCAGCAGAAAAGCGCAAACTATCAGTACCGGCCGTTTTATGGAAAAAGACGCTATATCCATTATTCTTCCTTCCCGAAGAGCTTAAGTCTTGACGCTATCTCAAGCAGTCCTTCCCTCGCGGAAAGCACGCCAAGTTTTGATTTACCCCAGTCCTGTTCAAACAAAATTACCTGGTAAGTGACCGTGTTTCCTTTCTTCAGTTTCTCCCTTTCCGCATCCGCCTGTTTCTTCTGCAGGCCTTCAAGTTCGTTGGCAAGCGCCAGGCGGGCGTTCACTTCCTTAAGCCGTCTCTGTAATTCGTCCCATCCAATTTTTGCTTCAAGTTCCTTTTGCTTCAGCCCTGCTTCGGCTGACCGGACTTCACCCTGATATCCTGAAGCCAGCGTGTCTCTGGCAGCGAGGTCAAACGGAACCTTAAGATTGACGCCGACGCCGTAAACATAATGATCCGTGGTAAGACTTCCGGAGACTGAATTCCCGAGAGCCGGGTCCTGCCCGTTAAGCGAAGCGCCGCCCGCGACTGACAACTCGGGCTTTAGCGCCTCCGCTTTAAGTTTGGCCTGTTCCCTTAACGCCTTAACCTTCAGTTTTAAAGCGAGCAAATCATAACGCGCCGGCATTTCGGCGGGCAATTTACCGGGACGGAGAGCTTTCTCCTCGGGAGCGCTGAGGGTTTCCTTTACTTCAGCCGAGTTTCTCCCGCGCAGGGCGTTAAATCCCCTGGCTGCCGCTTTCTCGTCATCCTCGGCTCCCACAAGCGAGAGCTGTCTATACTTCAGGTCGGAATCGGCCTGCACAATGTCGTCCTTGTCCATAAGGTTTAAGTCTATCTTTTCCTGCATCCATTCGTGAAGTTTTTTTGAGCGCTCAAGAAGTTCCCTGTTTACCTTGACGGCTTCGCGCGCGAGCGAGAGTTTCCAGTAGGCCTTCTCTGTTCCGGCGCGGAGCTCTCTTTTTGAATGAAGCCGGTCGTAAATGTCCGCTTTATTCTTGTCTTCCAGCGCGTTTGACTGCGCCTTTACTTCACTGCCGAAGGAATTCCTGAGCAGGTCAAGCTTAAACTCAAGAGCCAAAGCCGAGGTGTAGTAATTCGGCATAGTGATAAAACTGAGAGGCGGCAGCGGCGGAATTACGATAGGAGTAATTCCGCTCAGCGAAGTATAGGAGGTCTGGAAATGGAGCTTGCCTGATAGGCCAAAATCCGTGCGCCCTTCAACGCCGAGGTCAAGGGAGGTCTGCGACTGGGTGTCGCCATAAAGCACGGAAAGCTGCGAGGGGCTCTTGTTCACGCCGGTATTCGCGTCCGCAAAACCCCACGCGCCTGTAACAATTGTCTTTTCATTGAGCAAGCTGCGCGCCGCTTCAAGACCTTCGCTGACAGACCTGAAGGCCGGGCTTTCTTCCTCCATCTGTTTCAGGTAGCCGCCAAGCGTAAGCTCGGCCGCGAAAATTGACGAAGCTAAAGCCAGAACGCAGGTTGTTACAAGTATTTTTATTTTCATTTCTTCGCCTTTCTTTCCAGTTCCCTGAAGAAACAGCCTGTCAGGTGCTCAATATATTTATCCTGGCTTCCTTTCTGTTTGAAATCGTACTTCGCGAACCCTTTGTAAAACTCGGGAAACATCGCGGGAAATATCACGGCCGAGGTCATCTGCATTATCAGAAGCTGGAGCTGCTCCTTGTCCTTGCCCACGAGCGCCTCAACCCTTTCCCGAAGTTTTAGCAGGAACGCGCTTAAGTGCTTAAAATACTCACCGGAATGATCCTGCTTGACGAAAGATTCATAGAAGTAAGCTTTTGTCATTCCCGGGCTCTTTACCATATCGGAAAGGCAAAGATTCATAAACTCTTTGAGCAGTAAACGCGGGTCCTCCCCGCCTTCTTCCAGCACCTTAAGCCATTCCGAGTCGGCCAGTCCGATTGTGTACCCAAGGACCTCCCGAATCAGCCCTTCTTTTGACCCGAAATAGTAATTTATGGCCGCTATATTCACGCCGGCTTTTTTCGCAACTCCCCTTACGGTGAGAGCGCCCATGCCGTGCTCTTCGATATATTCTATGGCCGCCGTTATTATTTTTTCCTTCTCGGATACCTTAAGCTTTGCCACGCTCTCTCCGTTTAAACACTTGTTTCAAACATCTGTTTGAATTATAGCGCAGGGAATTGCTTTTGTCAAGTTTTTTCCGCTGTTATTTTCTTGCTAAGTAGACGGGATTCCTGGAGGGATTCCCGCCGGAAACGAACCCATCGGGCGTGAAAGCAAGGGGTTCGGCAAAAGCACCGGCAGGGAGTTCTTTTACCCTTTCCCAATAGCCCCTCTCTCCCGCTGAAACAAGCGCGAAATTCAGCAGGTCTTCGGGGTATATCAGCAGCCAGGCCGCGCCGCGCTTTTCGAAATAGGGCTTCTTTATGATATTGGCGCCTGAGATTTGAAGAGGCATAGAATATACAAACCTGTCTTCATAGGCTATGAACGGGCCTGCAAGTTTCGGATAGACCCTTTGAATATCCTTTGCCAGCAGTTTATGCATGTTCGCGGCGTATTCATGGTCCTTTTGCTCCAATTGAATAAAGACTGCTCCTGAAATCAGCACCAAGGCAGAAAGAGCCATTGCCGCGATTTTCGCGAGAGTGTTCCGTTTTTCAAACAGAGTAACGAGCCCTATTGAAATGTAGATATAAAACCCGGCGAGCGGAAGGTATTTGTATCTCCCGAAATGGTAGTAATTCCCGGTCGGGACCGTAAATATTCCTATAATTCCGCAGAGCATCATGAGCAGGCAAAACCTCGTCCCCCGAGACTTGGCTTTGGCTATCAAGACAGAAAGCAGAATCAGTCCCGCAAGCCCGGCAAAATTGAAAATATCCGGCTTGTTCAGCAGAAAGAGCGCGTTATTCACATAAAGCAGGTCGAAGTACTCAAGGAAGTATTTGCCTATCCTCAGGAAATTTATCTGCTCCGGCCTGAAGTACTGCTCGACCGGATGAACGGTTTTGACAAAAAGATAGACTATCCCGTAAATGACGGAGATTAATAAATACGGAAGGAGTATTCTGCCGGCTTTCACGATTTTGAGGTTTTCTCCCTTTTTCTTTTCTGAGAAAAACCAGGCAGCCAGAATCAACGGCACGATCACGCCGTTAAAGAGCGAAAGAGCCGCGAGTAAAGCTGCCAGGATGGACAAAACATAAAATATATTCCGTCCTCCCCGCCGCCAGAGGATAAACCAGATTAGCGAAAGCAGAATAAATGTGAAGACCAGCAGGTGGCAGCGCGCGGAAATCCAGAGCACCGCCTCGCATCCTTGAGAGCCCATGGCAAAGAACGCCATAGCAAGCAGGGCCGGTGCCTTCTTTCCGGTGATGAGAAAAGCCGCATATCCAAGAAGCAGGGTATTGAAGAGATGCAGAAGAAGATTGCCGAGGTTAAACCAAAACGGGTCGCCGCCGGTCAGGGCCATTTGCGGTATATATGAAAGAATCGAAGTTAGCCAGGCAAACCGGTCAAAGAGGCCGTCCGCCCCCGCCGTTATTTTGGCGTAATTGGTAAACGCGTAGAAATCATCGTAAACAAAGAAGCTCGCGAGAGTTCTTGAATATACGGCAACCGCCCCAAGAATGATAAGAACGGAGTACAAGAGAACGCTCCTGTCCGGTACCCGGCTCTTTCTTGGGCTCAAATTCCCTCCGGAATCATCTAATGAAAACGGAGCACACAGCTTGCGCCGCGTGCTCCGCGAAATTCAAGCTTTAGCTTTCAACGGCTATTTTATCAAGATCCTGACATCCGCGACTTTGCAGCCTTCGCCGAGCGCGTAAACTATGATCGGGTTCATGTCAAGCTCGCTGATCTCTTCAAAATCAACCAGCAGCTGGGACAATCTCTGCATGCACTCCGCGACGGCGTTTAAATCGGCAGGCGGTTTTCCGCGTATGCCTTCCAGCACCTTGTACATCTTAACGGACTTTATCATCTTCATCGCGTCCGAGGGTTTAAGCGGGGCAAACCCGAAGGTTACATCCTTGAGCGCCTCCACGTAAATGCCGCCGAGTCCGAACATAACGACCGGGCCGAACATAGCGTCCCTGTTTGCGCCGACTATGAGTTCTTCGCCCTTCTTCGCCATCTCCTGGATATTCACGCCCCAGACCTTCGCGTCAGGCTTGAACGCTTTTACATTGGCCATCATGGTGTCGTAAGCGGCTTCCACTTCGGCGTCGCTCTTTAAGTTTATCACAACGCCCTTCACGTCAAACTTGTGGACTATGTCCGGAGAAACTATCTTCATCGCTATCGGGTAGCCGATCTCTTTCGCGAATTTCAGCGCTTCCTTTTTATCCCTTCCCAATTTAGACTGAAGAGTCGGGAAACCGTAGGCGTTGAGCACTTCGAGAGATTCAAGCTCCGGCATAAAGGTGCGCCCTTCTTTCTTTACCTTCTCAATGATGCTCTTAACTTTTTCCTTGTCAACCTTGTAGCTCTTTACTTCGGATTTCGGCTGGTTAATAAATTCGCCGAACTTGTACATGCGCGCGAGGGTTTCCGCCGCTTCTTCCGGGAACCTGTAAGTCGGTATTTTATGTTTCTTCAGAATGTCTATGCCTTTGGAGACATCCACGATGCCCATAAAGCAGGCAAGAACCGGCTTCGCGCTGGCTTTAGAGGTCCTGACAACGCTCTCCGCTATTTCCTCAACATCGGTGACAGACTGCGGAGTGAGGAGGACTATAACGCTGTCCACATTCTTGTCGTTCAAAACGTGGGCCATCGCGCCTTCATACCTGTCGTGCTGGGCATCGCCGATTACGTCTATGGGGTTATTGAAATTGGAAGTTTTCGGGAGGAATTTTCTGAGTTCTGCTACGGTTGAATCTTCGAGTTTTGCAAGTTTCAAGCCATACTTGATAACCGCGTCGGTCGTCATAATGCCGGGGCCGCCCGCGTTGGTGACTATGCAGACCTTGTCCCCCTTGGGTACGGGCATTGATTCAAAAGCAATTGCCATATCGAGCAGTTCTTCCACCTTTTCCGCCCTGATAATGCCTGCCTGGGCAAAAAGAGCTTCGTACATTAAATCTGAACCCGCCAGCGCGCCGGTGTGGGAAGATGCGGCTTTCGCGCCTTCTGCGGTGCGTCCTGACTTCAACGCGATAATGGGTTTGACATTCTGGTTCTCGACGCTTACCTGCTTGGCTTTTTCTATGAAGGCCCTGGGATTCGCCAGATCTTCAACATACATAATGATAACTTTGGTCATCGGGTCGTCTTTAAGATAGAGGAGCAGGTCAAGTTCCTTAACTCCCGCTTTGTTGCCCATGGAAACGAATTTAGAAAAACCTATGCCGAGGCCTTTAGCGTAATCAAGTATTGCGGTGCCAAGAGCTCCGGACTGGGTGATAAACGCGATGTTGCCCGATCCCGGCATGAACTTGCCGAAGGCAGCGTTCATTGCTACATTGGGTTCCGGGTTGATAACGCCGAGGCAGTTGGGACCGATAAGGGCCATGTCGTACTTTTTCACTATCTCGACCACTTTATTTTCCAGCGCCGCTCCTTCCGCGCCAACTTCCTTGAAACCGGCGGATATTATAATGATGCCCTTCACGCCTCTCTGCCCGCATTCCTCAAGCACAGACGGAACATATTCCGGCGGAATTACAATTATCGCCATATCAACCGGATCCGGTATGGCGGAAACGGTGGGATAACACTTCACTCCCAGGATGTTATCGGCTTTGGGGTTTACGGGATAGAGGACTCCGTTGAAACCGCCGCCGATAAGGTTTGTGAAGATGGTGCGCGAAAGAGTCCCCTCTTTCGTTGAAGCGCCGACGACCGCGATGGACTTCGGGTAGAAAATTTTCTGAATATCCATAAATGTCTCCTTTACCTGCATTGAATTATTTAAGTAGTGGGCCTTTCCCTTTGCGCATTACGTTATAAACGTTACGAACGTTAAGAACGTTATAAACCTCTATCTTTTATCTTTTCTTCCACATCTTCTAATTTTACTTTAAAACACTTAACGCTTGCGGTCGCAATCACTTCCCCGTTCTCCAGCGCCGCTTCGCCTTTCACGCTGATGAGATTCTTCACTTCCTTCTCTATCCACGAAGAAAACATTATCTTCTGTCCGATAAGAGCGGGCTTCTTGAGGCGCACGGTCAACTCGGCGGTAACAACGGGAGTGTCATACATTCTCCACGGAAGGTTTACCGTAACTTCGTCAAGAACAAGAGAAATCATTCCGCCGTGAACCACTCCGGCGTAACCCTGGAACTTTTTCGGGAAGGCGTATTCCGTGAAGAGCTTACCGTCTTTTTCGTGGAAATGTAGTTTAAGCCCGTCGTGGTTTTTATTGCCGCAGGCGAAACAAAAATGATCGTCTTCCCAACCCATAAAAGCTCCAGAAGGTGATTACCATGATTTAAGAAACGGATGAAACCGGCAAAAACAAGACCATTAAGAATATCACTTTTGAAATGTTTTTTCAAATACTGATTGGCGTATTGTGATTGGTTTACAGGGTAAAGGTTAACAATCGGAGTGAAAATAGACAATAGAGCAGTAGACCGCAATCGAGCTTGTCTAATTTCGACTCTCTAATCTCGATTGCTCTACCATTTTTCAGCCGGAGGCTGAAAATAGACAATAGAGCAGTAGACCGCAATCGAGCTTGTCTAATTTCAACTTTCTAATCTCGATTGCTCTACCATTTTTCAGCCGGAGGCTGAAAATAGACAATAGAGCAGTAGACCGCAATCGAGCTTGTCTAATTTCAACTTTCTAATCTCGATTGCTCTACCATTTTTCAGCCGGAGGCTGAAAATAGACAATAGAGCAGTAGACCGCAATCGAGCTTGTCTAATTTCGACTCTCTAATCTCGATTGCTCTACCAAATTTCAGCCGGAGGCTGAAATTTGGTGGGCAGGGATGGATTTGAACCATCGAAGGACTAAGTCCGACAGATTTACAGTCTGTTGCGATTGGCCGCTCCGCAACCTGCCCATAAAGACAATTACTGATTGCTGATTACTGATTGCTAATTAAAAACAAGATCAAAGTCAAAGGCAAAGTCAAAAACAAATCAAAATCAAAATCAACTTCAACTTCAACTTCAAAATCAACTTCTGATTCAGATTTGTTTTGGGGTATATTGCTTCATATACTTAATGAAACCGCCAAGCTGTTTGCCAAGGGTTCCCATAGTATCGTAACCCTTCTTGAAATCGTCTTTTTCCAGAAGCCCCAGGGATTCAGCCAGATACAACTGGCTCTTTACCTCTCCAAGGGAACCTTTCGCAATCCTTAGAAACCGGATAAAATCACCGTTGTTGTCGTATTCAAAACCTTCGGCGATATTTGAACTTATTGAACAAACCGCGCGTCTAATCTGGTCTTTTAAAGAGAATTCGTTGTTCCACTTGCGACAGCCGGTTATGTCATATATGACTTTCGCCGCCCGAATCGATGCCTCCCAAACCGGCATCTCCTCAAACGACTTGTACTTCATCTCCCCCGCTCTTGTTCCTGTTTTTGTTTTTTGCCTTAATCAGTAATCGTTCTCAATCCTTAAATCGCCTTATATCCCCTACCCGCTCCTGCTTCCGCTATTGCTATTGCTTATGCCTTTGCTTTTGCCTTTGCCTTTGCTTATGCCTTTGCTTTTGCTTTTGCTTTTGCCTTTGCTCTTGCTTTTATTTTAATTAGCAATCAGTAATCAGTAATTAGTAATCGTTCTTGGAGCGGGACTGCTTTCCGGCAAACATATACGTTACCTTACGGAAAGCGTACCGTCATGCCGAGGGCCAGTGGCCCGAGGCGTTTATGACGGTAAGGGGCCTGCCCCGTCGAACCGCTACATTAATGTAAACATATATAAGCGGGAGACGGGGTTCGAACCCGCGACATTCAGCTTGGAAGGCTGACACTCTACCACCTGAGTTACTCCCGCATAACAGTAACAGCAGAAAAGTCTACCAATAAATTATGCCCAAAAACATTTATAACTACCACTTCTCGCAGTGTACCGGAGCATTGCGACTGGTACACTGCTCCCGCATAACAGTAACCGTGGAAACAGCCGTACCTCAAACAGGCATGAATTATAGCAAAAACATGACTTTTTGTAAATCCTTAATTAGCCCCTTGTCAAGCCAAAATAGAAATGTCCTATTGCCACCAAAGTAGAAATGTCCTGTTTTTATGATTTTAAGGCCAGCTCTGGTGCTTGTTTTAAGTTCATTGCTTTAATTTCTGCCCTTGCGGTATCCCTG
>Ga0209083_1003002_pt1 | contig 14840 bp, 9 predicted proteins | sample AM7aDNAmetaG_FD_184132 | JGI IMG/M metagenome (GOLD analysis project Ga0209083, IMG submission 184132) | Freshwater microbial communities from Finland to study Microbial Dark Matter (Phase II) - AM7a DNA metaG (SPAdes) (version 3) | ecosystem: Environmental > Aquatic > Freshwater > Lake ...
GCCACTGGCGAACATGAAGCCTAGGATAATCGGGTCGAAGGACATCATTTCGAAATCCTGGAGCTCCTGCCTTTCGACTCGTGCCAGTTGTCGTAGGTTGAACCGCGATGCCAGTGCAAAAGCCTGATCGGCAGAGGTAACACGCATCCCGCCCGAGTTGATCCGAATGAACGTCGTGCGTACATCCTCCAAGTTGGCGGTTCGAACGCTGACAAGTGGGAGTTCGTAATTGAGAATGCGTTGTCGGCATTCCTCGATCTTCTTGAGTTTCCAATCAGCGTACTTGCGTAGTTTCTGCCGCCAGTTGCTGGAGAGAATGTCCACAATCGAAACATAGCGTCCCTCTACGGGCGGCCGGTAAGAAAAAGCCGACTGCGTGTCGTCATCGTCATAAGGCCGGACGCCGAAGCAGATGCGCCGAAAATCAACATCGCGCCCCCAAAAGTTCTTCTTCGTCTCGCCGTGGAACGCTTGGTAGATCACAGACAGACGTTGCTGGCCGTCGATCAAGAACCAGATTTCATCATTGGCACGGCTGTAGGGCGGCAAGAGGTGAAGTTGTTCGCGGAGCAAATTCCTGCGTTGCGGATCGGCTTTCCACAGCAAGATCGTTCCAATGGGGATGTGACGGTATATGCTGTCCAGAAGAGCCGCAGATTTCGGGCCATTCCAAACAAACTCACGCTGAAGTTGTGGAACAGCAAAAACCTGCTGTTCGAGAAGACGCCGAAGCGCTTTCACCTTGTGCATTCGGACTTCGATTTGGCCTTGTGACATTATGGGTGTCCAAAAAAACGCGTGTTAGAACCAGTCCAACCGCATGGCTGTGAAGCCCTGCGTATACGCACTATTCGTGTTACTGTCTGGTTACCCAACCGCTGACGGACTTCATGCTTCTGTGATTCGTGAGTTCTACACTCCCGGAAGTAGAGCTGAGATGCACTTTGTCTCCCTTCTGCCAATCAGGCCAAGTGCCACGTGCGTCGATAGAGTAGGTATCAGACCATGTTTTCACAATCAGCGGCTGGCCTTCATTTAGCAAGGTTCCTTCTTCACTTGACATCGCAGTCCTCCCAAGAATATCGAGACCGGTTTACTAACGGTTCACGACCATCGTGAACTGTCATGCCGGTATTGTACCTTCCACAAACGGCAGAGCAAGCGAAATGGTCGTCCTGTCCCAACCGACCGCCCCTACGAGCCATGGAATCATGGGCGATACGCTGGGCCAGCGTATCAAGTATCACGCGCTTCGCAATCGTTCCACCAACTTGACCATTGCCAGCGTGTCCTGACCGCAGTAAGCCAGGAGCGCTTCGCGCAGCTTGCGCCGGTCAGAAGCGGAGAGTCCCCCACGCACGAGCGTATTATACGCCAATCCGGCTTCACCTCCCTCTGCGACTTCCATGCCTTCGTACGTCATGCCGGGTATCAGAGCGGGGAGAACGCTCTTGAGCGAAAAGGACCCGCCGAAATCCGGATGACAAACGTGGTGTTCCACAACCGGACGTAGGTCCCAGAGTCGCTTCTGGACTTTGGCTATCCGTTTCGCGTACGGCGGCAGCCATTGTGCGAGATCCGCCAGTCGGGTGGACTCAAAAGATTGGTTGTAGACAACCACGTGCCCCTTGCCGTCCGCATCCTCCAGGACTTTCAACAACGACTCGATGAACTCCTGGCGGGGGTCGCGGCCGTCATCCGCTAAGAATTCATGGTGTTCCAGCTTGCTGCCCGGCTTTCTCTGCACATGTACGGACCACTGGAATGGAATGTGGTCGGAAGGGCGCATTCCCGCGTAACGCGGGATGGCCGGATAGAGGGTCTCAAAGTCCATGAAGTACAGCGGGTATTCGAGCGTTTCCAAGTCCGTCTGTAGTGCGGCGCTAAAATAGGGCTTGCCTGTCTGAGCGCACTGGCAGACACGTCGTTGGGTCGCGCTCAGGGGGAAGTCGTCAGGTATATCGCGCATCGAAGCAATGCCCATCGCCGCCAGTTGATCGAGTTTTGCCTGTCGGATGCGGGGGAGTTTGGACATGTGATCGTTGGGCAATTCCTTATTGCACCGGTCGAAAAACTCACATTTGTAGGGACACTCGCACTGGTCGCCCGGTTCCACGTCGGGAGGTTCATTCTGAGAGAGGGCCTCCCATTGTTGCCGCAAGAGCCTTGGCAGAACCTTCTCAACTTCTCCCAGTTTGCGCGAAAGGTTGACGGTTGTGAAAAGCTTCTCAGGAACGAGGTGAACCCCATCGAAGATGTAGCTGCGGTTGAGGTGCATCAGGTTGGCGCTGGAAAGCTCCACTCCCGCGCGTTCCAGGACGTATTTCTGGATCGCCACATCCTCCACGTGATGGTACTTCTCTCTCACGTCTGTGGAGGATTTCACCTCAGACAAACGCCAGCGACCTCCGCGCACGCGTTCGAGGATGTCAGTGCGGACAAGAATCCGGTCGGCCAGAAAGGCGGCCTCGAAGATCGCCGGTACTTTCGGATCGGCCATGAGTTCCCGCGTGCGCTCCAGCGCCTTGCCCACTTCCCAGTATTCGGCCTCCACCAATACCCCGCCAAGGAAGGCCTTCTGAGCAAGTACGCCGACCTCATGGCCCTGGGCGAATCTTGCCTTAGTCTCTTCGTCAGGTTCTGGCTTTGTCTCCGGTTCATGGACGAGCCAGTAGAGGCGCTTGAGGCACTGTAGTCCGGCCACGAACTTGGACTTCGACAACGTTATGGGCTTACCGTGCTTGGCCATGAGACGAATCCTTGATCAAGAGAGTAGGAAGCATCTCAAACGACGTCGAACGTCAAATGAGAAGCATACCGTTTGCTTGGACATAATGGAAATCCCCGTTCTTGCTCCGCGCCGAGCCGAGTTTGCGGAAGGCCGACGAGTCACTTCCTTCCGCCGCATCTGTCTGCGCATGGCTGCATTCCAACGCTCGAATTCGACTTTGAGCGTTAGAATCCGTCCCGAGGGAGTCCCTCGGCAATCTGCATAAACCAGAAGATCAGTTCCTTCGTGCAGTGCGGCCTCACTTCGAACTGAGCAGCGAGGCGACGGCAGACCACAGCCGCTTTCCCAGGATTGTAGGACTCCAATGGGAAGTCCTCCGGCTTCCATGACTCGCGCCAATGCGGGTCGCTTTGAATGCTCCGCGTGTGGCTGTTTTGCCAGACGTCCCACAATCGTTGGCGGTCCATCTCGTTGTCAAGGTCCACAGTATCCCGGCCCGTCAAGGAACGCACTTCATTCGCCAGAGCGTCGCACTTTTCCAGAGACTCCGATATGTCCCATCTCTTACTGACATGCCAGCCGTACTCCATTCTCTGGAAGTGAAGAGTCTCGAAGTCAATCACATCGTGTTCTTCACTATCCTCAAGGGCTCTGGTCAACATCTCAGACCGGTTCGGCGGCAGGAGTGCATGAGCAAGCTCTATCAGATCAGGAGTTGGGAACCAGTCCTTCCCTTCCTCAAGGAGCCGTGCAACCGCATCGCGAAAGCGGCCATCGAACGACAGTCCCATCACGCAGCCCACTCTGATTGGCCGTTTCCTCATAGGTTCTTGCCTGTCTTTTGGTGTGATCGCCATTGTCATTCCTTTCTCTTCTTGTTCGGCACGTCATTGAAGCAGTTTCCGTTACCGTAAGTCCCAGACCGGCGCTGTTACCCGTCCTTCGTGCTATGCCCCCGCTTTGAGCGACGCAGCGTGAATGATCGGCCTACTGTGGGCGAAGCCGACCGGCTCTCTGCTCTCCTCGTTCCACTTGCCTTGTACTTCCATCTCCGTGGCTCTCAAAAAGTCCTCCATGCGGACCGGTCCCTTACCGCGAGATTCCAGCGCAAGGCGTGCGGCATTGAGTACCACGTTCTTGATCTCGCCGCCTGAAAGGTCGTGCCGGCTCAAAGCGTCGCGGTCGACGTCTTCGGCTACAGGCATCCTGGGCGGGATAAGCTTGTCCCATATCTGCCGCCGCGCGGCGGCATCCGGCCGCTCGAACTCCACCTTGACGGTGATCCGTCGTTCGAGAGCTTTATCCAAAGCGATTTTGCGGTTGGTGGACAGCACGCAGACGCCATCGAATCGTTCCAACTCCTGAAGCAGGACGTTGACATCACGCACCTCCCAGTTGTACTTGGCCGTGTCGCGGTCGAAGAACATGGCGTCCGCCTCGTCCCAGAAAAGGAGGGCATTGTTGGATTTGGCCTCGTTGAAAACGTGGGCGATGTTCTTCTCCGTCTGGCCCACCCAGCGGTCCTGAATGTCGGCATAATTCACCACCAGGATAGGCCGACCCAGTTCATGCGCCAGCGCCTCAGCAGAAGCGGTCTTACCCGTTCCGGGAGGGCCTGAAAAGAGCAACACGACATTCCGGCCATAGGGGATCATCTCGCCCAAACCCCACGTCTTGGTGAGAGTCTTTTCATGTCTCGTATGGACCAGCGCCAGATTGATGGCACGTCGAGTCCCCTCTGAAAGCACGAGTTGGGCCATCTGAACCTTGGGCTTGCGAACCTCATGCTTGCCGCACAGCCGCTTGTGTCCGCTCTTCTCCAGCCCAAGCGCCTCGCGGACCCTGGGGGTCAACTCGAACTCTGTCTGCGCAATTTCCGTCGGGCTGTCGGCCAACGTCTCGCCCGTCCCCCCGCAAGGCTGGATAAACTCCCCCGATAGCAAACGACCGTTCGAGACCAATCGTTGGAGGTTGGGGGCGATTTCGTGTTCCCTGGAACTTAGCGCGTGAGCCAGCCCCCGGCCCGAAAATAACGAATCAGAGGAGTCCACGTGGCCGAGTTCTTTGCTTAGGAGCGCCAGGAAAATGGTCCACTCTCCCTCCATCCCATCGAGTTGTGTCCGGAAGCGGCCCAACGCCCAAGCGGGATGCCTGGCCAATGTGGCGCGCAACCCATAGAGCAAGCGCCCTATTTTCCTGTCCAAAGCGGGAACATTGCTCCGAGTGGCGAACCCCATGCTTCCGCGAACGAATTCCCTATCCTTGTCGCGGAGCGCTGTAGTTAGCCTGGCCAAATAGTCATAGAGCTCCTCCTCCTTTCTGACCGGCCAGGTCAACTCGGGCTCTTCTTCGCCTGTCAGGACTTCTCGCAGGAGTTCATCAGTGACGCGAATGCACTGGCTTTCCAGGTCCTCCTCCGAATCGTTGCAGAAAATCAGGCCGGACCGCATTAGCCGTCTGTGCCCCGCCAAGCACTTCAGTGCCTCTAAGGTTTTGCCGGACGGCAGCGCCAGCGCCTCCGCCAACTCGGCGCAGTTCTGAATCTTGGGTTTCAACAAAGTGATTTGGCTCAGCAACAGCGCGGTGAGGATTTCACACTCCAGCCGGTTGAGGCGGTGCAGCTTGCAGCGGCGGCGGATGTTCACATGCTCGCCGGTCATCCGGAAGGAGCTGTGCCAGTGCACCGTCAATCGCCGTGCCTGCTCTCTGAGCGACCTGGTTTGTTTGTCCTCCTCTTGCCAACGGCGCGTCGCGTCGGCCAGCGCCTTTCGTGCGCTGAACATCCGCAGGGCGGCCTCAAGGACCTGCTTGTCCGAAGCAAATGGCTTCGGCTTTTCCGATGCGCGAATCCCCATGCTGTATCGGGTGATCTTCTTCATGGCTAGTCCTCCCACGCCAAACGATTTGACCTTTGTCTGATGGAGAGTATACTCTGTGGGGTAGGACATATACGGTCCGACCCCTAAGAGTTTCTTTGGAAGGGACACGATGCTCACATTCAAGCCGCAATACCGACGGCTACAGTTCATTCACAAGGAGATTCAGAAAGGCCAGTATCCGAACTGCCGCACTCTGGCGGCGGAATGGGAAACCAGCCCGAAGACCATCCAGCGGGATATGGAGTACCTGAAATGGGAGCAAAAGGCGCCGCTGGAGTACGATCCCATCCGGCACGGTTATCACTACACGGACAAGACGTATGATTTGCCCGCTATTCGGATCAGCGAGGGAGACCTCTTCGCTCTGACGATTGCGGAGAAGGCGCTGGCCCAGTACAGGAACACGCCCCTTTACGACCGATTGCTCACCATATTCGCCAAGATTCAGGAAACGCTGCCGGAGAAGGTATCCGTTCATCCCGCATGGGTGGACGCGAAGTTCTCGGTCATGCCGACACCGACGACACGGATCAACCCGGCGATATGGGAAACCGTCGCGAAAGCGCTGCGCGCGAACCGCGTGCTGCGAATACAGCACCAGGTGCCGGGCACGAAAGGGCCGCTGACCCGCGAGGTGGACCCGTATCACATGATGAGCTTCAAGGGGGAGTGGTATCTGATCGGGTTTGATCATTACCGGCGGCAGGTGCTCATGTTCGGTATATCACGGATTCGGGACGCAGAGGCGCTTTCGGAGGAGGCTCAGGGAGCAGCCGACTTTGATGCTGCCGCCTATCTTCGCTCGCATTTCGGTGCGTTTGTGGGTGAGAAGCAATACAACGTCAAGATATGGTTTTCGCCAGACGCCGCCCCGTTCATCCGCGAACGTGACTGGCATCCAAGCCAGAAGATCAAGGAGAACAAGGACGGCAGCCTTGTTGTATCGCTTCGGGTATCCCACTTACTTGGAATCAGACAGTGGGTGCTTTCATGGGGTGGCGAGGCAGAAGTACTGACTCCTAAGGAACTACGACAAGACGTGAAGGGGGAACTTCGAAGGGCGGCAGAAAGGTATAAAGCGGGGGGATATGTCGTTAACAAGTTGTTGAAGGACTGCATTGAGCCTGCTAAGACCCTCTTGGGGCAGAATATGCCAAAGCCGTGAACCAAAAACTTCCCACAACGGCGGTCTTCGTCTCGCGCTCAACGGCTCCTTACCGGGCATCGAGATATGGGGGTCCAAGCCTGTCGCCGACTTGCAAAACGCTGGTGACAAGGGGTAGATTCCTCCGTAACACCATTTGCCAAAGGCCGTTAACACGGCGAATGCTTAGAGATAGGAGTATTACCGGTGGGTGACTTTGCACCCTTGGCCAATCGCGATGCAAGCCAAGTAATTCAGGGGTACGTGTACCAATTCCAGTGGACAATTCTGAGATGGTTGCAGCTCAATGACCACGAAACACTCGAATTGGAGAAGGGTGAAGATATCGACCTTGTTACGGCCCTCGTATCAACGGAGGGGAATGAGCGTACGAGGGTTCTGGAGCAAATCAAGAGCATCACGAAGAGCAGTGTGACGTTGCGAACGCCATCGGCCCTTGGTGCCATTGCCAACAGCGTTCTGCACCGCGAACGGAACCGAAGTATCAGAATCGCTTTCGTATTTACGAGCAGTGCAACTGCCGGCGGGGAAAAGCCTCTCCTGACTGGCTTAACAAAGTCCGGCATCCAACTCTGGCGCGAGCTCCAAGCCAGCCCCTGCGCGTCTAAAGAAGACCACCGCGCGTTACGCTCCCTGCAGAAGTACCTGGTGAACGATGCCAAGCGGCCAACTCAATACTTGGAAAGCAACTGGAATAAAGCCAAACACGCCCTGGGCCAGTACGACTACGAGCAACTGGCCGCTTTCGTGAAAACGTTTAACTGGAACCTTGGCGTGCCTGATGCCAGGAATCTGGAAGCGACCATACTGGATATCTTGGGGAAGCAGGGGCACGCAACCGAACCGGACGAGGCTCATCGACTATACGACAGATTGCTGATCTTTGTGCTGAGAAAACTCATACAGACGGGGTCAAAGTCTCTGTCTCGCTCGGACCTGCCCAAGGCGATCCATAGCGAGTTAGCCCCCGAAGATGCGTCCCTCCTGGCAAATCTGCAGGATCAGCTTCGGAAGTTGGCCAATCGTGTGGATGCCATCGAAGTGCAACATGACCAATTTGCAGACAAGCAACAGGATATGGAACGCCGCTTGGATACACTGTCGAGCCTAGGATCAGGAGGGTTGGCTGGATGCACCGACCAGCGTATCTCTCTTCTGGTACAGAACACGATTGCGAGCAACGTCCCCAGTGCTGCGACAACGCGTGAAAGTATCTCACACGGTGTGGCCGGTCATAAAGGACTGGTTCCTTACATCGATTTCGCCACGTTCCTTTCTCCAGTTCCGGCGGGGTTGCCAACAGCCTCCTTTGACATCCGGCTTGCAGTGCAAAATACGGAAGCGCCGCCTCTCGTAGCTCTTAGAAGTGAACGAAAGAATGCGGTCGGCACGATGCTCGCGAGTATCGACGGACACCTCTGGACGGCTATTGTTGGCGCTGCGGGCAGTGGGAAGACCCAACTAGCGAATCTCACCGTGCGGGCATCGGGAAAGAGGGTCGTCTGGATCGGACTTCGAGATTTTGATGTGGAAATGGCCTTCCTCTATCTCCTCCACACCCTAGCGACCTTGGGAGGGGGACACGCTGCCAATCAGCCATTGATCGTCCATGCGGCCTGTTCATCGCTCGGAAGAGGAAGCATCATCGTTCTTGATGACTTGGGACGGTGCGCCGGGAGTCGATTGGCAGAGTTGCTGATCCAGCTCGCCCACGAAAGCGCAACCGCTGGGGTCCACATCCTGTCCACGAGCCACTACCAGTTGCCTGGCGAGGTCCGCACCGCCTTGGCTGCAACACAGCTTGGCGAAGAGCCTTGCCTCAAAATGTCCGATGAGGAAGCCGAGGAATTGTTCCGAGCCTACGGCGCGCCAGTCGGCAAGTTCTCGACAGCGATGGCGAAGCTGTGCAACCTGACGGCGCAAGGCCACCCCCAGTTGCTGTCTTCTATGGGGCAGTACCTTAGAGACCGAGCTTGGCAGTACGATAGCGATACCGTAAGTCGAATCTGGAAGGGGGAACACAGCCAGGGGCTCGCCTCGGAGACCATTGAACGCATATTGGACACCGTATCTGACATAGCTGCACGTGACCTCCTGTACCGGTTGAATATTGTCATTGGCTCATTTTCAACGGAGGACGCCGTTGCGTTAGCCAATGCCGCGCCATCTCTGGCTAGACCACGGGAGTTGCTCAACACCGTCTTGGGGCTGTGGGTACAGGAAGAAACCGGCTTCAAGTTGTCAGTATCGCCCCTTGTAAAATCGGTTGGTGTTGATAATGTTCCCCCGACCACGCAACGAGAGTGCCGGCTGCTCTTGGGCAAACGAATTCTGGAGCGTCGGGTAATCCATCCCCTAGACGGAATGCAAGCGATCGGCTACTTTGCCGCAGCGCAAGACTTTGATTCGGCCACGCTGGTTCTACTAACGGGCCTTCGCAGCTTACTACTCTCAGAACGTGCGACGGACGATTGGGGACTCCTGCTGTATTGGCACAGCAGCCCCCTGCCGGAAGCTCTATCTCTGGAAAAGAAGCTCATGGTTCGCAGCCTTCAGGTCGCAGTAGGCGAGAAGTTCAAGAATGACATCGCCTACGTCTTTAGTGACCTTACCCACCTGATCCAAGTAACGCCGGAAACCCAAGCAGTTAGCCTCTTGGCCGTGGTTCCGGCGCTGCGGGCTATCATGTCGAGAGACAAAAAACTTGGCTGGGGGATTCTCAAACGGATCCTGTCTCTCATCTCCATGGAATCTCCAGGGGGGATACTGGAGCAGGCACCCGCAAGAGATGCACTCGGATTAGCCCTTTGGTTGGTTGTGGATTCGGTGAACACGTTGGAGGATCTGCACGCATGGTTGGATGCCGCCGAGGCTCTGCCACCGGAAGAACTCACGCAGGTGCTGGATTCACCGGAAGCGGCCTCATTCGGTTGCCGGACGGTGATGGAGTTGCCGTGGCTCGACGCCCACGGTCACATCGGGGTCGACTGGGCCTCGTTCCTTGAGAGCTACCAGCACGTGAAGGAGCGCGCAGAGCAGTTGAAGGCACCGGCCCTTGCAGCATTTGCCGTGCGCACGCAGATCGTCATTGCGGCCGAGGAAATGGCAGACCTGGAACATGCCGTACAAATCGGAACGACCGCGATCTCGACTGGGCCGGGGGATCCGCGCGTCTTGTTCCTGATCCGGGAATGCGTCGGTCGCCAGTACTACTATGGCGGAAAGCACGCCGAGGCGTTCGCATGGCTCCGAGATGCCATTGAGTGTGACACCGATTGCTACCCGGAGATTCGCGTTGAGGCGCTGATCTATGCCGCCATCTCGGGCGCATCAGAAAACCATCCGGAATCGCTGACGCTTGGAGAACGGGCCGTCGCGTTGGCCGAGAGCACGACGGACTTTCCCAAGTTACAGCAAGCCAAAGTCCGTGCAGAACTGGCCCTGCTCTACTGGCGCAGCAGCAAGAAGCCGGAGACGTTTCGGCATTGGGAAAAAGCGTTGGGCTTACTTTTGGAATCGGAGTGTAATCAAGACCATTGGAAAGAACGCGCCGTTCTCTTTGGTCATGTGGGGAACCACTTTGCGTTCGTCTCGCGCGATGGAAAACCCCTCTACGAGTCCGGAGACACTCGGGGTGAACTGCCGACGAGCGGGCGGTTCTTCGCCGATGCACCAAAGCTCTTACCCCTCTTTGACCGCCGGAACCTCCCGGCGATGACGTTGCAGGTATCGGTGTTCGCACGGCAGGTCGGTGACAAGGAACGCGCATCTTGGTGGGTCGCCAAGACATTCCAGTTGGCTCGTGCGATGAATCAAGTATTCCTATGGTCCGCCGTTGCACGCGATGCCCTGGCCGCAGCCATCCAGCGCGGGGACTACGAAACGGCGCTGGAGGATGCGTTCACTGCCTCGAAGGCCTTGCGAGCCATAGGTCTCATTCGCCAACAGAACCCTCAGGCGGGCATTGAAGCTTATCGCGATGCTGATGTGGATGCGGTATTGAGTTCCGACACCGATGAAGGATGGAATGCTGTTACAGACCACACGCTGGGACTGGGTGTGATTCCCTCTCTGGTTCATATCGCCTTCAAGGCTCAAGAGTCGGGCATCGACCTTAGGTCCGATGCCCACCGGATTGCCGCCGCATGCCAGAAGTTCGCTGTGAAGGGAAGTACATCAGGAGCATGGGCGTCTATCGCGAATGCCATCGAGGCCAGTTTCGAACGCTTTGACAACACTCGCTTCATTGAAGCGGAAGTCGAGAGCATCCGAGGGAAGGGATGGAAGCCGGAGACAGTCATCTTCCTTCTCGGGTATGGCCTCCAAGACGATGCCGAACTGCGACGTGTAGCTGCCTATCAAACACCTCTGTACCAGTGGTTGACAGGTTCGATCGGTGCCGACGCTCTTGTGTACGAGGAAGTCGTCCTGCCTTATGTGGCGGCCTACTGGAAACGAGCGCTCGAGAGAGAGAAGTTCCGGCTGAGCGCGCCGAGACTGATCCTAGAGAACCTTGCCCGTGCAACCGCTCTCCCGCCCAAGAACAGAACCCAGGCAATCTTGGCGTGCGCCTGTAGTTCACTAGGCATTAAGGTCACTGGGCAGGTAGGTGAATGGCTACGGACATGAAGGACTCTTTTCAGGAAGTAGAAGGGCTCGACGGATGATTGGGGAACACAGGAAGGGCGATGCTACAGCATGACGCCGTGACAGAATTAGCCGAGGCAGGCGGTGGCCTAGAATGCCGGACAAGGCGCTGCAAACCGAGCAGTCTCTTGGCTACCTGTGCTAATCGGCGAAATGGAGGCGATACCCTGGTCATAGGAAACGTCAATTGGGCACTTGCTTTCTCTGGGCGTTGTGAGTACAATCACTCAGAGTAATGAGTAATTGGAGGTGATGCCATGTACACTCGTCCATATGCGGCCAAACTCGCCAGCCGACTTCGGGAACCGCGCCGGTTCATGCAGATCGTGGCGGGGCCGAGGCAGGTCGGCAAGACAACGCTGGTTCGACAGGCACTTGATGCGTCCAAGTCCAGTGTGGTGTACGTGTCGGCAGATGAGCCGACACTGCGCGGACATGAGTGGATCGAGCAACAGTGGAACAGGGCGCGGATTGCTGCGAATGAAACGGGCAGGCAAGGCGCCATCCTCGCCCTGGACGAGGTCCAGAAAGTCCCGGGGTGGGCGGAAGCAGTGAAGCGCCTGTGGGACGAAGACACTGCTCAAGAGACCCACGTCAAAGTCGTGCTGCTCGGCTCGGCGCCACTCCTAATCCAGCAAGGGCTGACAGAAAGCATGGCTGGCCGGTTCGAGATACTGCACGTCCCGCACTGGTCCTTCTCTGAGATGGAAGAGGCCTTCAACTGGACACTCGACCAGTATCTCTTCTTCGGCGGCTATCCTGGCGCTGCAACGCTTGCGCACGATCAAGAACGCTGGTCTCGATATATCAAGGACTCCCTGATCGAGACAACGATTTCTCGGGACGTGCTGTTGCTGACCCGAGTAGATAAGCCGGCTCTGCTCCGTCGTCTATTCGATCTGGCGTGTGAGTACTCCGGCCAGGTCCTGTCCTACCAGAAGATGATCGGTCAGCTTCAGGATGCGGGCAACACAGTCACACTTGCTCATTACCTCAGTTTGCTATCCGGGGCGGGCATGGTGACTGGGCTTCAAAAGTACGCCGGGGAACGGGTGCGACAGCGCGGATCCAGCCCGAAGTTGCAGGTCCTGAACACAGCCTTGATGACGGCGCAATCCGGCCTCACCCTCAAGGAGGCTCAGGCAGATGGTGAGTTTCAGGGTCGTCTGGTCGAGTCGGCTGTCGGAGCTCATCTAGCGAACGCAGCGGCGGCAGGAGTGTGCGAGTTATTCTACTGGCGCGACCGCAATCGCGAGGTCGACTTTGTGGTCAAGTCCGGGAAGGTACTCACGGCCATCGAGGTCAAGAGCAAACGGCGACGAGACGCTCTGCCGGGCATGGAAGCTTTTGCCGCCGGGTTCAAGCCGAAGCGCTTGTTGCTGGTTGGCGGAGACGGCATCCCGCTCAAGGAGTTTCTCTCCAAGCCGGTGGAGCACTGGGTGCGCAGTTGAGAAGGACGCCAACTTATGGAAAGGCGCTCATCTGCACACTCGCGACTGGAGCCAACCGCCGTGATTCGGCTTCGTTACTCAGCAACCTTTGGGGTCGTCAGAACTGAAAAATGTGGTGTTTGACCACTGTAGTAGAATGTAGTAAACTTTTCCTCAGTTAGGGCATTAAACGGGTCGGAATGGCAATCGTTGGGGTCGGCCCTCAAAGAAGGCACTGTAGTAAAATGTAGTAAATTTCGCGCACAACATGCACAACATGCAATGCATGTGTTGCATGAGAAGTCCTTACGGGAGTTGCGATTAGAGCGGAAGTGGCGGTGGGGTAAGAACTTGCGAAAATCAGGGTTTTAGTCCTCATAACCCAAAGGCCGCGGGTTCAAATCCCGCCCCCGCTACCATCTTATCATACACAGGGACAAGCACTTACGCTTGTCCCTGTGTTCTTTCGGTATTGGGCTACTGTAGTAAAATGTAGTAAACTCCCGGAACGCCCCTACGCAATCATCTCCCGCCCAATGATCATCAAGGCTGTCTGCTTGCTGGAATCGTGTATGAGTGTGCCACTGACCCATCTGCGCGGACATACTCCACTTTGACTTCGCGTGCAGACACCGCAACGCGCAGATGGCCTGAACTGCCAAGGATTACGCCGCCTTTGTAACCGTATTCCGCAGCGTTGCGGGTGTTGCCGCGAGCATCTCCAGGCTGGGGCACCGTCTGGTACGCGATGCTGTCAAGGGCCTGCTTGGCGAAGAGATGGTCGTGCCCGTGGAAGACAATCGTCACGTGATTCTGCAGGAGTAGTTGGTGGATGGGGGCGGGCCAGCCGGGGCGACGTTGCAGGAACCCTTCGCTGCCGTCGAGGTTTTTGCCTCCCCATTCGAAGAACGGGACCGCCTCGGAGCCACCGCGGCCGTCCTTGCCCAGGCCTCCGACAAGGTTATGGATGAACACGAACTTGAATGTGTCATGGCTCTGTTCGAGCGTACGTTTGAGCCATTGATACTGCTCCGCCCCGAGCGTGCGATACCAATTGTCGGTTACGCCGCCCGGGCGCGGCGTAAACCAGTACGGATCAAGCACGACGAACAACGCATCGCCCCATTGCCATGCATAGTAGTCTTGAAGCTGACCGCCGAATCTCTCCGCCGTCGTGTTGCCGGTATAGTAGCTGTCGGGCACTGGATTGGGGAAGTACTTCTTGCGCATTGTATTGGCCCAGACGGGCATACTGTCGGCCGTGCCATCAAGGTACCTTCCCAGTTCGCCGTCGTGATTGCCAAGGACGAGGAATAGAGGGGCGTGAAGAAGCCCGAAATAGTAGCGCTGAGCCAGATATTGCTTATAGGCCGCATGAAAGTCCTGCACGTATTTCTCTGTCATGAACGTATCGCCGAGGTCAATGTGGAAATCGGGTGAGTCAGCCGCCACATTGGCCAGCGTCCGCATGAAGAGGTCTGGCGTAGTGTTTTCGTCAAGGTGCGAGTCGGCGATGATTGTAAAGGTGAACTGGGCGCCTGCCGGTCGCGCTGTGCGGAATGTCCCAATCTCAATGGCAGGCAGAAGTGAAGCGCCCGTATCGGCATCCAGGACCTGGTACTCATAGGCAGCGTTTCCCTCCAGTCCCTTGAGGAATATCTCGCGCGGCTCTCCTGCGCGCAGATCGAAAATCTCGGTTCGCTCTTTCAAGGGTTCGCCGCGAAGTCCGTACTCTACCCGAACCCGCGCCGGCTTTCGGAGAAGAACGCTGAGCGTAACGGAGCGGTCCGTCGGCCGGCCCAGAATGACGTTACCGGCGTATTCGGGGATGTCGGTCAAAAAAGCGCCACTCACCTTATCCTGTCGATCCTTTTCGATCTTCGGCACTGGCGCCTCCGCCGCTGCCGCGCCCGGAGGCGACGGGCAACAGATCGCGAAGGCGCAGACCGCCGCCAGGATTTGCAGGGCGTATCGCATCACCGGGTCTC
>Ga0209083_1003003_pt1 | contig 14837 bp, 18 predicted proteins | sample AM7aDNAmetaG_FD_184132 | JGI IMG/M metagenome (GOLD analysis project Ga0209083, IMG submission 184132) | Freshwater microbial communities from Finland to study Microbial Dark Matter (Phase II) - AM7a DNA metaG (SPAdes) (version 3) | ecosystem: Environmental > Aquatic > Freshwater > Lake ...
GTTAGAGAACTATCTCAATAACCCTGATATCGGCCTACCATCGAGTCAAGTATGGATTATGCCAATGTGCGGTAGCCGTAAAGAACTATTAGAGGTAGGACCTGTAGTAGCTGAACTCTGTAAGAAGTACAATTTCAAATTCTCAAATAGAATGCACTTGCAGCTGTGGAACAAAGCTCTTAAGGTTTAAGCATTAAAAGTATAACATTATGAATGACATTCCAGACCCTAAGAAACATAAAAACATTAGTATTATTAAAAGTATTATCCGTATTATTGCGGGTACCGTTCTCTGCTTTGGTGCGTTCCACCTTACCGGAATATTACTTGTAGTAGCAGAAATGCTTGGTATTGCTGAAGAAATGGTATAATATAAACACATGAAACAAACTTTAGTAGCTAAAGACAAAAAGAAACGTAAATTAAAGTAATGAGTTACGCTAAACTTAATAAAATAGGCATTATCGGTACACAGTGTATTGGTAAGACCACTCTTGTCGATGATATGTTAATTCAATGGCCTCAATTAACAAGGCCAGAGAAAACATACAGAGATCTTATCAAAAAGAAGAAACTCTCAATTAATAAAGAGGGTAATAAAAAGTCCCAAGAAGCTATACTTAACTTTCTTGTAGATGAAGCTATGGCTAATTACGGTAAGAAGAAAATGATTTTCGACCGCACGCCTATTGACAACTTAGTATATTCATTATGGTTATATGAAAAAGGAACATCCGATATTGATGAAGCATTTATTGATAAGTGTGTGGCTCAAGTGCGTCAGGCTGTTAAGTTTTATTCAGTTATTTTCTATATTCCTTTAACATTAGAAAACGACGTACTGCTTCAATCTAAAGAGAATAGAGATATAGACCCTATTTACCGCGGTGAAATAGCAGTACTGTTTGATGCTTTATATCAAGCTAAGCAATCTAGTAATTCTCGCTTTTTTGAAGCAGATGATTGTCCGCCTATTATACCAATATACGGTACTCCATTAGAAAGAATAGCTCAGATTGCTCTTTATATTAATGATAAGTGTGAGTTCTTTGGAGAAGAAGAGTCCTTAATCCAAAAAGACCTTGCTGAACAGCAAATGCTTGCCGATCAATTAGGCATAACGGATAAAAAACAGTTCAAACTATAGTAAGTATTATATTCTATGAAATTTGACGATGCTATTAATTATATTGCTGAAGCTACTCTCGATATGGAGATGGCTAAGCCTAAGAATCCAGAGATCGAAAAGCTTGTAGCACAAGGTATGCCTTACTACAAAGCTCGTAATATCGTTAATTCCCGTAGTGCTGGTAATGCTCCTGGAGCTCCAGCAGCACCGGCAGCTCATGCAGCTGCTGAACCAGCTGGTGTAAAGTATAAAGAGCTTCCAGACACCTTAAGAACTAAAGACGCTGTTGCAACGTACTTGCAACATAACCCAGGTGCAACACCTGAAGAGGTTATGTCGGCTATTGGTTCCCAAAATTCAGAAGAAACACCTCTTAACTTAGATCCAGAAGTTGTTAAGTCGGCAATTGCTGATGCTCAAGTTAGTGGAGGCGATGAACAAGAACCTGATCCAGAAGCTTTGCGTAAGGCTGAATTGCAGTCAAAGTATGATAGGGTTCGTCAGGCACTTTATAAGATGCACGGGTTTAAGTCAAAAGGGCGTCCAGGTAGAAAAGCTATTGCAGATGAACCTGAAACAGATTCAGATCTTAATGATGTCGAAGGTGGAGAAGGTCCTCAAGACCCTAACCATTATTTAGAGCCTAAAGATCCTACTGAGATGTAAGATATTTTTCGGTAAGAATAATAAATTTCATACCTTTTTTAGCCGCGTAATCACTCGCGGCTTTCCATTTGCACTGGTTTTTGTGATACATTAAATGCTCATACAATACTGTGCTTTTTTTCTTTTTATCTGATACTACCGGTGGTAGAGTTTGTGAATGTGGCTTTAGTTCAATTAAATATTTCTGTACATTACCATCTTTATCCTTGATAGCCGCTATTAAGTCTACATAATAGCTATGTACCTTATGATCAACATCATTATAATATGGTACAACTATACCTTCACTAGCCCAAGCTGTAACATTTATATTCTGATCAAAAAATAAGAAAAAATCTCTTTCTAATGCAGACCTGTATACAGGATTACCTGATCCCATATATTTATTTTTATTTATAGGTGTATAAATTCCTTGAATATACTTGTTATTTTTTGAGCTACCCATATACTATACTTACCTTATGACTGTCCCTCAAAATTTTGTAATACAAACGTTTTTTCAATATGCGAAAAGACCTGTATTTAGAAAGAATACTAACACGTATGCAGGAGAATGTCCATACTGTCATGAAGGTAAAAGCGCTGGTAAAAAACGTAGGTTTTTTTATATTGCAGAAGATGATCATTTGTTTTGTCATAACTGTAATGAGAGTAAAAGCGGATTAGAGTTTGTTAAAGAAATGACCGGATTATCTTATAATGAAATTTTAACTCAATCTGGTACACACGCTGATACTGTAGAGGATCTCATTAAAAAGTCCGATTTTTACAAAAAAATAAACCCAAATCCTTTACCCTACGACAGTATAAACCTATTTGACTGTAATCAGGTATCATTTTATAAAGATAACAAGGTAATTCAGGATGCTTTTGAGTTTATCACTCGTAGAGGTCTGTTAACAGCTATAAATAGGCCTAAAAGTTTATGGATTAGCTTAACAGACAGTGTTCATAAGAATAGGCTAGTGATTCCTTTTTATAATATGGAAGGTAAAATAGTAACGTATCAATCAAGAGCTATATATAAAGAAGATGAAGAAAGAGGAAAGTATCTTACCAAAGCTAACAGTGAAAAGGGCGTGTTTAACTTAGATAGAGTAACTTCAGAAATAGAATACATATTCTTACAGGAGGGACCTATTGATGCTATGTTTTTACCTAATAGTGTAGCATTAGCTGGTATACATCCAACTAAAGAACAACTAGAAACGATGCGTAAGGTATACCCTATGCATGAATTAATTTATGTATTAGATAATCAATGGTTAGATAAGACTTCTTATAAAGTAACTAAGGAGCTCTTAGAAAAAAATGAAGTGGTGTACCTTTGGCCTAATAGTCCTTATAAAGATTTGAACGATGTATGCGCTGGCAAAATGAACGGTATATCAGTTGATACCATTTTACCTAACTGTTACAAAGGTATGAGAGGACTAATAGAGTTTTCTCGTATTAAAAAGCCTATTTAACGAGAAGTAATACGACTTGTTGCGTCGTGAATCTTCTTACCAGAACTTGTAATAACAGTCTTAAAAAGTTCAGCTAAGCCGCGTAAGTTTTCTGCTAATTTAGTAATACGTTTTTCTTCACGACGAACAATACCTTTAAAAGGAATAGAGTTACGCATTTCTAAAGCATTAATTTGAGCATTCAAACTAGCTTCATCTGTACCATTAATAAAAGTCGCCATGTCATCTAGCTTCTTAACCCATTCACGTGCCTTAGCAACACCTTCTGTGTCGAGCTTTAAAGCAGGGTTTTTTGCACCATCAAATTTACTTGGATCTGTTTTCGGGTCTAAAGATTTTGCCCATCCTTCATGGTCGCCATTGCTTACTGCTGGTGTAGGCGTAGATGTTGGAGCTGCAGCAGGGGCGGGTGTAGGTTTAGCTTCCATAAAACCACCGCCTAACGACTCATGCACGTTCTTAGCAAATTGGGCCATATGGCGGGTATGTGGATTCTTGCTATGGGTTGCGCCATTTAGTTTAGCAGCAGGAATCTTTTCACCTTGTGGTACACCTAAAGCTTTATGTAAGTCACCTTTATGGGCTGGGTTTACTGCTTTTTGTATCCATTTTTTATCGCCTTCTTTAACCGGAAATGTTTTGCCACCTAATTCGAATTCTGTTTTACCAGCAGCTTTTGCTTGTTGGTCCTTAAAATGTAATACACCAGCTCCTTCTTTATCTAGTACTTTACCTTTTTCCTTGACCGGAAATGTTTTAGTACCTAATTTAAATGTATCTTTACCAGCTTTTTTAGCCTGAACATCCTTTAGGTGCATAACACCAGCATTACTCTCTTTATCTAAGGACTCACTAAAAGCGGCTATAAACTGATTCTTCATATACATTATTTACTACTTTTCTATTGAATTTCTATAAATCTATACTATTATAACTATATGTCAAAAGCATTAGTCATTTTATCAGGCGGAATGGATAGCTCTATATTGCTTCACCATGTAACTAAGAAGCTTAATTACGATGAAGTATATGCTATATCATATAATTACGGTCAGCGGATTATTCGAGAAATTGATTGCGCTAGATATCAAGTAGATGTTTGTAATGTTAAAGAACATAAGATTATAGATATGGATTTCTTTAGAGATATATCTACTATGTCTGCATTAACTAATACAAACTTAAGTATACCTAAAGCACGAGATGATATTGGCAACGCACAGCCTTTGAGTTATGTTCCTTTTAGAAATTTACTTTTACTTACTACGGCTGCTGGTTGGGCTGAATCTGTTGGTGCTACAGACCTGTTTTATGGTGCAGTTCAGACAGACGACTTCTCAGGCTACTGGGATTGTACGTCGTTGTTTCTTAATAAGGTTAACGAAATGTACGGCCTTAACCGCAAAAACGTTATTAAAGTCAATGCACCGTTTATGCAACACTCTAAAGAACAGGTTGTTGCAGAGGGTATTGAGTTAGGTGTTAATTTTAAACAGACCCACACTTGTTATGAAGGTAAAGAGATTGCTTGCGGAGAGTGTGTGTCGTGTTCAGCACGATTAAAAGCTTTTATTGACAATAAAATAATTGATCCAATTTCTTATGCTAAGGAAATACCTTGGGCACAGTTCGAATGTAAACCTTACACCAAATCTACTCATGTGCGGAATATCGGGCAGTAATTTTAAACCAAGAGCATTTGAACTATATAAAGGTAACCTTGATAGAGGTTATTATAGTTCTGGTGCGTTAATATTTGATTCTAATGAACAGCATATCATTAAGAAAGTATTAAATACTTTTAATGAACCAGTAGATTGTATAGAACCGCCAGACATACGCACACATGGCCGTTATTTTTTATATCACTCTCGTGGACCAACTGTAGAAACAAAAGATTTTGATCCAGTAAACAATCACCCGTTTTATTATGGGGACTGGATAGTGGCTCATAATGGTATTATTAGTAATTTTGAGAGTTTATGTAAAGAGTATTTTCCTGATGAAAATTTTACTGGTAGAACTGATAGTTGTATTATACCTCGCATGCTTGAAAAGAAGATAAATGTTGCAAATGCTCTTGAACAACTTAAAGGCACTTATGCTATATGGGCATTTAATACTAGACATAAAAAAACGTATCTAGCTAGAAGTGCTAGCACATTATTTGCTAATAAAAATAACGGGGATTTTTCATCTACAGAATTTGAACATAGTACCCCTCTAGAGGAGGGAATTATATACGCTATACAGGATTATAATTGTATTGTACCGGCTGGTAAATTTAAGCACAAGTCTCCTTACTTTTTCTTCTAAGTATATGAATGCCCACCCGCAAACAAACAGAAAGAAACACAGCTATTGACTATATTAATAGGGATATAGTTAATGTAAAAACAGAAGTAACCAATCTTAGTAAAATTATCCGAGATGGTAACGGACACCCAAGCATAATGCAGCAGGTTGCAACACTTAATAATGACGTTGCACATTTAACTGCAGAGATAGATGGTAGATTCTCTGAAACACGAGATCTGATGGAAGTATACCATAAAGAAATGTATACAGCTATCAGTAAATGCGATGCTAAGCACGCTAAACAGCAAGGCCTACACTGGCATATGCAGACCGCCATATGGGTAGCTTTAATAAGTAGTGTTACTGATTTATTAATTCATTTTTTCGGAAAATAGTAGTAGATTAATTTTTATAAACCTTTATACTGTAAGCACTATATGAAAGGCTTACAGTTAAATACAGAGGAAAAACAACTACTTGTAGAGTCGTTATTATTTGCAGCTAGTTGCGACGTATGTTCAGATCATACACCTGTGCATCGCAAGCGCATGATTGAACTTGCTGAAAAAGTAAACGATAGAAACATAAAATTACATAACATTTATATGTATAAAACTGGCGTGTTTGAAGACATGACGTCAGAAGAGATTTCTAAGCGTTTTCCTAACATACCACGCGAAACAATTATACAAGATTAATGAATACTTATTTAGGTTTTTGTTCTGCTCAAGTTGATGCAACTTCTCTAAAAAATAGAAGCAAATATAATATTTTAGAAAGTGAAGGTATAGAGCAGGTGTATGTGTTACCATTATATAGTAACACACAATCTATAGCTAAATGCTACAATACTTACATCAAAAAATATAGTACTGAAGACTGCATACTAGTGCTTGCTCATGACGATGTTCTTATTACCGATAAAAACTGGATTGATAAACTTAAACAAGCATTTAAAACATATGATGTAGTAGGGTTAGCTGGTGGTATAAACCCCAAGATACAGGGCCCCGCTCTTTGGCATTTAATGTGCTCTAAAGAAGATTTAAAGGGTAGTGTAAATCATGTTGACTACGGTAATAACAGTACATTTAATACTAATTTCGGTAAAAACGGTCGAGTTGCTCTTCTAGATGGTTTATTTTTAGCATTTAACCCTAAAAAAATATTCGAAGCTGGGGTTAACTTTGACGAAACATGCCCAGCAAAGTTTCATTTCTACGATTTAGACTTTAGTTTACAGTGTAATAAAGCTAAATTAAAGCTTGGCACAACTAATATTGGTGTGACTCATGCATCTCCAGGACTACATTCATTTACAGATGAATTTAAAATAGGTCAAGACTGGTTTATAAACAAAGCAAGGACTGGACAATATTAAAAAACATTTTATAATACTACCATGATTATTACAGATCAAACAAAATACGACGGAGATTTTATACATAAACGTTTTGCTTACAAGTACTTTAGAGATAAGACTCTAGCTGTAGGCAACATTGTTAGTTTTGTTGCTCCTGTTGAAGTTACTATAAACCTTATTGACTTAGAAGATTCTTTAGAGAAAGATTATATCTATAGTGAATCAATGGTTAATTTTTGTTGGGAAATACCTAACCTAGATCCATTTGGTGCAGTCTGCTTCCAGCGATTATTTAATACTAATATAGCTAATATTTTACATCGTTATATTGGTAAACCAATTGAGATGAAAGGCGATGACTTTATCGTTCATGCTGAATTTACTCAAGGCGGTATTGTACAACAAAAAGGTAAAGCATCTGTTAGTATTACATATTCTAAAGATAATGTAGCTATTGGTCATACTGGTATCAATATTACTGCTGGTAAGCAAGCACCTGCATTTGCGTATAGTACCAATCTCACAGCTGAACAAGCAGATAAATTCCAGAGGGAAGTACATTCTTTATTCTATAGTATGGTAGATAATATCTTTGTAGCTACTACAAAGGTTATTGTTTAATATGTTTACTCATTTAAACAATATTTTATATAAAAAACATTCCGATAAAGAACTAGTAAACATTAACGAGGATAAGGAATTTCAACCATTCCTTATTCAGCGCTGGTGTACTATGTATTCTGCATCTATTACGTCATTAGTTAATGATACCACCAATAGATACTGGAGAGTACTTGAAAACAATAGAGATTGGTACTCTGCATTAGACACAGTTATACCTACTTGTAGATTCAAAAAGATTTCCTACATAAAAAAGACTAAAAAGGAAGTGGTTAAGAAGTCTAATGAGGTTATTTTAAAGGTTGCAAACAATCTTGAAATTTCCAGTAGGGAGGTAAATCAATATATAGAGTATTTTAACTTAACTTTACCAAAACAAAATGAAGAAAAACCTACAGTATAAAATCGAAAGAGATTTAAAGAGCTCTGGATTAGATCGCGGAGAACAACAGAAAGCTCTCGAAGCTAACGAAGCCGTTGAAACAGACAATACAAAAGGATTGGTTAGACTTGAAAATTATCTCGGTTCTGATATTAATCTTACAGACTGGACACTTACATCCTTGTTAGATGACCTTATGATGTGTCAATTTGCTGATTGTAATGAGGATAATACCGCTATCATGAGAGAAGGCATTTTTGTACCAGCAAATGTGGTGCAATCTGCATGGCGCGTAGCTAAAGTTATTATAGCCGGCCCTCGTTGTAAAACTAAAGTAGGAGAACACGTCATATTTCCAAGTAACTTTGGTCTTAAGTGTGCTAAAATGAACGGATTGAAAAATATCGTGTTTCTCAATGAGGAACGCATTTTCGGTAGAGCTGCACCTACTAAGTAATATGGATGTCACCAGGAGCATTAGAACAAATTTTAAACGGCCATGCGGTCGAGCTGAGATTTGATAGACGGAGACCATTACCCGGCAATACAATAAGAAGAATGCTCGCAACAAACGATACAAACCTACTTAATAGTATGCCCGGACGAATGGCATTGAATTTTCACGGAGCACCTGGTAGATTGAAGTTTAGCCCTGAACAAAAAGGGTTAGTTATGACTTGGGATATTTTAATGCAAGATTTTAGGTTAATTCCAGCCGAAAATGTACAGGTGGTAAGAGCAATTAAGACAACACCACCCGAAGAGTTTTGGGACTTCTTCAATAGAGTACTATCTAAAATGTCAGAAGGTCAAAAAGTCTCATTCATGCACACATGACCGATATAATCGATACATTATTAAAGCCTTTACTACAGAGGGATATTGTTTTTAGTTTTAAACAAAAAAACTACAAAAGCGGCAAGCTGTTACTGTATAAATTATCTGGAAATTACATGTCTTTTATTGTAGTAAATGAAAAAAAGAGAGAAACGTTTGAGATTCCGTTCCCTTACTCGGCTTATCTAGAAAAAAGTAAAGTACATTTTGATTATAAACTAGAAACACTTGCAGAAAATGATTTTGACCTATTAATAGCTCTAAAGGGGGTTAATAAGATTAAGAATAGCCGTTTTTATGATAGCGTTTTGACCATTTCGGTCTTGTAATTTTTAAAAAACACTGTATACTGTATCTTCAACCTTAATGAAGATAGAAAAACCAATACTCAGCTACTTCCCTGCACCTCATACACCTAGAGAGCATCAAATTCAGGGGTTGTATCAGATAGAAGAAGCAATAAACTCGGGTATTAAGTTTATTATCATACAAGCCCCTACTGGATCCGGTAAATCGTTTTTTAGTAAAACACTTTCTAATATAACTAATGCTGCTGATCCGGAATATGAGAAACTAGTTAATAATTACCAGGCATTTGACAAAGATTTTCCACCTGTTTTTAATCGTTTTCCTAATCATGGCTTGTTTGCGTTAACCACCACTAAAGCTTTACAAGATCAGTACGGAGAGTTGTTCGATGATAGTACTATTTTTAAAGGTAAAACGAATTATCAGTGTGAAATTGACAATAATTTTACTGTTGATCAAGCACCTTGTGTAATTTCTCCTAATCAAAAGAAAAAATGCTGGAGTGACTGTATTTGTCCTTATTACGAAATGCGTAATGAAGCATTAATTGACCGTTTTACTGTATTAAATTACGCTTCTTTTTTTAATTTACCTGACCACGTAAAAAGACGTCAAATTATAGTGTGTGATGAAGCATCAGAAGTAGAAGATGAAATCGTTAAGAACTTCTCCGTAGTAGTAAACTATAAATCTTTGACCTACCTTGATGTAAAAGTAGAAAAACTCACTAGTGAAGCACAACCTAAAGTACTGGGGTGGTTATTAGATGTACAAGGGGCGGTAGAAGACGGTATTGAAAGTTTTAATGAGCGTTCACGCTTCGAAAAAAATAAAATTGAACTGTCTAAACAAAGACAGCGTAAAGATCTTTGTGATGCAATTAAGCACACCATTAATCATTGGGATGATGCACAGTACATAGTCGAAAAAGACGCAGAAAAGGTAATTGTAACACCTTTAAAGATTGACAGACTCACCCATTGCTTGTTTGATCATGCAGAGGTTGTTATCTTAATGAGCGCTACTATTGTAGACCGAGACATATTTGCAAAGAATTTAGGTATCACTGAATACAAGTACATAGAAGTTCCTTCGACTTTTGACCCGAAAAAGAGCCCTATTATATTAGGAGATAAACTTCCATTAAACCATGCTTTAATGGAAAAGAATTTACCTGGTATATTATCAGAAGCGGTAAAGATCTCTAACTACCATAAAGATGAAAAGGGTATTATACATACCCACACATTTAAAATTACTAAAGACCTACAGGAAAGACTTAACGGTAGACGGTTTTTGTATAGAGAAGAGGGAACCACTAATGAATCTATAATAAAAGAGCATATTTTACGTACTGACTCCACAGTTTTAGTAAGTCCTTCATTGACTATGGGGTTAGATCTTAAAGGAGAATTGGGAAAGTGGCAAATTATTATAAAATTACCATATCTTCCGTTAGGCAATAAACGAATTAAGATGTTAGCTGATAAAGATAAAGATTGGTATCGTATGAAAATGCTTATTACTTTAATCCAAGCTGCCGGAAGATGCACTAGAACTAAAGAAGATGAAAGTTGTACTTATATTCTTGACGGATTAGCTAGTAAGATTATAAACGACTGTAAAGATAAATTACCGAAACACTTTTTAGACAGAATATACAGAAGCGAGTAAGTATAAATTGTGCAAAACTACAATTACCACTGGGAGATCAAGGATTTATTAACTCAATTCTTGCAAGCTTTCGATGGCGCTATAGTAAAACGTTTCGATAACCAGAGAAACCCAGGCGCTGCTGTTGCGGTTCGTTATGTTTATTCCGCAAAACAGAGAGTGTTGCACGATATAGTAGATAAAGCGCAGACAATGACGCTTCCTGTGGTAGCGTTTAGTATAGCTTCAATATCTCGCGATGTTAATAGAGTCTTTAATAAGTTGGGAGGCTCTTATTATAACTCAAGCTCTACCGATACAGCAAGTACACATACTTTACAACCTGTACCTGTTAATATTGTTGTTAATATTAATGTAGTAACTCGGTTTCAAACCGATATGGATCAAATTCTTAGTAATTTTGTTCCATGGAGTGATCCTTATTTTATTATTTCGACTACAAATGAATCTTTACCTAATCAGGAAATAAGAACCGAAGTATTGTGGGATGGTAGCTTAAAAATGGGCTACCCGATGGAGCTAACTGATCTAAGCCGCACAAGAGTGACCTGTGATACAACATTTACAATTAAAGGTTGGTTATTTAAATCCTCTCAAAGCCCTGTAGGTAGAGTATTTAAGATTGATACCAATTTTTATGCAGTTTCAGCTATACCACAAAACGAGGCAGCGTATGGTTCAATATATAATATATTAAATGAATTAAATGGTACACCATATAATGAAACAGTTACTGTTTCTGCTCGCCCTTTTATAGCTTATACAGATCGCTGGATAACACCAACAAGCCTTTCCGGTACAGATAATTTTCAAAATAGTAATTTATTAGATACAAGTCTTTCCGGTACATGTACTCTATTAGGAGATATGTTTAGTTATACAAACAGTGCATATTTAAGTGCATCAATACCTGGTATGTTTGGATACGGCAACACAATGACTCTTTCAGCGTTTGCTAATGATAATTCTTTGTCAGCAAAATACCCCAATATAACAGACGTCTGGCCTGTGTTAAAATATACAATTATTAACAACAATAAAATTATTATAAATTACCCAGCACCTGCAGCTGCTACGAATGGCGGATATTTTGATATAATAGTAGTTAATCCAGCTGGATATTCTATCCTGTCTCAGGACACATATCAACCTAATATGCCTATACAACAACCATACGCATTACACGGCATTAAAGTAGTGACTGTTACAGAGGTAGATATAGACTGGTTACATGGTACATTTGCTTATGATGGTAATACATATAGTTGGTATACGGTGTAAACAATCGTCTGTTTATACTAAATAATAAAGACCACCTATGGCCCAGATTACAACACTACAGCCTCTAGATTTTCTAAAGAACAGCCGTTCTGTAATAAATCAAAATTTTATAAACTTAAATGTTGGACTCACAGCTTTAAGCTTGTCGTTATCTGCTTTAAGTGCTCAAGGTACTGGTACATCATACCCTACCCGTAATATAGAATTAGACAATTATGGTGGAACAGGAGACCATATTAATGATGCTATTAAGGTTAGAGCAGCTGATGTATTTTTAGGAACATTAAGTCCATTATTAAACGGTAACATTACTCTTTCTGCAAATAATGGTTATATTAAACATATTAGTGATGGTCCAGGCACACAGTTAATTGACAGTCTACAAAACAACATTTACGGTGGTAATTGGTTAGAATTTTATAGAGTAAACAGTTTAAGCTCTGCTGATATTTTAGAAGGTTCAGCATATACATTAAAAGATTTACCTCTTGAAGCTCCAGCTGGTCCATTTGTCTCTAATAGATCAGCAATTGATGCTCTTGTATTAAACGGTGCAGACGATTACACAAGTTTATATTTTACATCAAATTTAGGCAACCCTTATACTAGTCCTGGAATATATATTCCATCAGTAGATAATGCTTCTCGAGGAAGTAAACTTGAGTTAAATGGACCTGGTGTTATTGCACAAGAATTAACCATAGGTGGTCAGTTAAGATATAACCCAGATAACTTTGACGGTTACTGGACCGATACAAATACTAATTTTAATATTAAGACTGATACCACAACAGCTCGCTTAAGTGCTGTAGGTAGTCTTAATTTATATGGAGACGATATTTTTATTGGTACCACTCACCCTTTACATAATGGTAATATAGTACTATCTGCTAATAATGGTTATACTATTATTAATTCAGATGGCCCAGGTCTGCAAATTAAAGATAATATACAAAATAATGTATACGGCGGTAACTGGCTAGATTTTTATAGAACAAACACATTAAGTTCAGCTAATATACTTGAAGGCTCAGCATATACATTAAAAGATTTACCTTATGAGCCTGGTTCTGGTGTATTTTTTAATAAAAGTGTAATTGATGCCTTAGTTTTAAATGGTGCGAATAATTACACAAGTTTATATTTTACTTCTACTTTAGGAGATCCTTATACAACGCCTAGTATATATGTACCTTCAGTTGCTAATGCTGGTACTGGCAGTAAAATTGAGTTAAACGGACCTTCCGGTATATTAACACAAGAAATTACAGTTGGTGGTCAAACAAGATTTAACCCAGACAACTTTGACGGTTACTGGACAGATACAAATTCTAATTTTAATATTAAAACCGATTCAACCACTGTACGTTTAAGTGCAGATGGTACAGGCGGGGTAAGTTTATACGGAGATAACGTTTTTATTGGTACCACTCACCCTTTACATAATGGTAATATAGTACTATCTGCTAATAACGGTTATACTATTATTGAGTCTGATGGTCCCGGTCTACAAATTAAAGATAATGTGCAAGGCACGCAGTATGGCGGAAATTGGTTAGAGTTTTACAGAACAAATGGGGCTCCGGGTATATTTAACGGTACAGCGTATACTATTGGAGATTCTCCATCTTGGCCGTCAGGTCAAGCAACAGAAAGTTTATTAGTATATGGCTCTCATAACGATTCGAGTATTTTCTTATCTGTATACCCAGCTTACGATCAAAATGTACCAACAATATATATACCATCTATAAACAATGATTTAGCTGGTTATAAGATAGAAATGCTAGGTCATAACGGTATACTCTCTCGTAAATTAACAGTTGGTGGTCAACCTACATACGGTGGTAATAATTCAGCTACAACCACGTCTGCGATTAATTTTGAGATATATCCAGAAGACTTTAGTAACTCAACAGTATTGAGTGGTAGTCAAAACATTAAAGTGCTTTCTGATAGTATTTTTATTGGTACCACACACCCTCTACGTAACGGTAATATAGTACTATCTGCTAATAATGGTTATACTATTATTGAGTCTACTGGTACTGGTTTACAAATTAAAGACAACTTACAGGGCAATAGTGCTGGCGGTACTTGGACAGAATTTTATAGAACAAATGCAGCTTCTGGTGTGTTTGTTGGTACAGCTTATGCAATAGTAGACGTACCTGGTTTTCCATTAGCTGCAGAAGAAATGATAGCGTTTGGTGGTACCAATAGCAAGTCAAGCATACTCATAAATGCAAATGGCTTCTATGATGATAGTACACCTGCAGTATATGTACCTTCTCAAACATCTAACCTAAGCGGATTTGGTGTAGAGATTATCGGTGCAAACGGCTTACAGACTAGATCTATTATGATAGGTAACAATCCTTACCTGTCTGATGATTATAATAATGATTTATTAAACCTGGGCACATCTGCTACTAATGTTCATACAATTACTGATAGTAGTACTAATACAATTTATTTAAGTACAGTTGAACCTACCACCACTCTACAAATTGGTGCAGTGAGCGCAATATATTTTGCAGATGGATCTATTTTATCCACCGCTAGCGGTACAAACGGTGCACAAGGCGATTCAGGCTATTCTGGCTTTAGTGGAGTAAATGGTGCTCAAGGTGCTCAAGGTGTTCAGGGCGCACAAGGCAATCAAGGAGCACAAGGCGTTTCAGGCTATTCTGGTGTATATGGTGCTTCTGGTTATTCTGGTATGTCTGGTTACAGTGGTTCCGGTGTCTCAGGCTACTCTGGTCAGCAAGGTATAAGTGTGAGGTTATTAGGTAGTGTCGCTACCGT
>Ga0209083_1003006_pt1 | contig 14834 bp, 3 predicted proteins | sample AM7aDNAmetaG_FD_184132 | JGI IMG/M metagenome (GOLD analysis project Ga0209083, IMG submission 184132) | Freshwater microbial communities from Finland to study Microbial Dark Matter (Phase II) - AM7a DNA metaG (SPAdes) (version 3) | ecosystem: Environmental > Aquatic > Freshwater > Lake ...
GAAACGTGAGATTTGGCGGACTTCACGGGACGGACAAGCTGGCGGCATGGGTCCGCTCGATGATCCGTGAGAAAACCAGCGGGGAAGGCGATGTCCTGATCAAGGATCTTCCGGTACCGTTCGCCGCGATCGCTACGTTGCGGGATCCCAAGACGAATAAGCGGGAAGCGCTCGTGCTCGACCGGGAGACGGCGCCGGAACTTCCGCTTTATCTGGCCATGACCCTTTCCTCGGTGCTGACGCCTTTTTTCAGACCTGTTTTGGTCAGCGAGGCGTTGGCAAAGCTCATTAAGGACGCGCGGGTCGGCATGCTTCTCGAAGACGGAGGACTGGCGGGTACTGTGGGGTGCGGGTTCCCGGTCTTCCTTTATGAAGATCCCGCGAAACGCGGCGAACATCAGGTTTGGGCATTTTGGGCTCCGCCCCCGGAGCGGATCGATGCCCGGACATTTGGGGATTGGTTGAGGAGTCGTGTCATCGTTCCGCTTCTTGATGTTCTTTCAGATCCCCGGCAGATTTTCCGGCGCCCGCCGCAAGCGACGAAGAGCCCGGATGAGAAGATGCTGGATATGTATCCATGGGCGAAGCGGATCAAAATTCATGTGCCCATCGGCACGCTTCAGCTGGGATTGGAGATCATTCAAAAATTCCTGATGCTCGAATCGGGACGGAAAGCCATGGAGCGGCACTTGATCGTTCGCTCTCCCCGTGAAAGAACGGAACTTGCGACATCGGATCATGGACAGGCCTGGTCTGTTCGTGCCTCCGGGAACGCGGATCAAAGGCCGGACTGGTTTGACATGACGGGCGCACCGGACCGGACGGTCCCGGATGAATTGAAGCGCATTAGGGATAAAGCGGACAGATGGGAGCTGGTGGCGTCACCGGAAAAGATCAGAGCTCCCCTGGATCAGGTGGTCCGGATCCTTTCGGAGAAGATCCAGGGCTCCGGTTTTCAGATCATCCTTTCCCAGGCATCATCGTTGGATTGGCCGTTGAGTTTCCCCGCGTATAAGATCGAGATCATTTCTCCGCGCTTTTTCAGGAGCTTTGAGTTCTGCGTTTACCGGTATGACGTCGGAAACGGACGGGCGAAAAATTACGGCCTTCAGGTTACGCTCGGGGATGAGATCCTCTTTGACGAGACCACGTATGACCCTGGGCAACTTGAATGGATGATCGGACGGGCCATCGATGTCGCCAGGGCTCAGCCTTTCTGGAATGAGAACCTGACGATCACCCGGTCCCGCAAAAAGATCGACGAACTCGCGAAGAAGGCGAAGGATCATCTGAAGACCGCGCAGCCTGCTTTATTTGATGAGATCGTCGCGGGTCTCATTCCTCCCGTTGACAGGCTTCTCGAGCAGGGCAAGTATCTGGAAGCTCTCCGGGCGGCCGAACATTTGGATGGCAGCGAGTTTGCCGCGGCCCTTTCCAAGGATCCGGAATTCGCGGCAGCGATACCCATGCAAGCCTTAGCCATTGAGGCCGGAAAAACTCCTATCAGTATGGGATCACTGCTGATGATCGCCCTGGCCGACAGTTCTCTCATCCGGGATCATTTGTGGGACAGGAAAAGTCTATTACTCAAGCGGGTCCGTGATGCGTGGGCAAAAGAATCAGGCGGAGTTCCCATCGTTATAGGCTATGTGCCTGATGTGAACATGCGATTCTCGAATGTCCCGGGCGCGCTCCGTGGCAGCTCCGAATCTCCCATTTTTCTCGAAGAAGAAGCCCAAAATATCCGTGGCAAACTGGAGCTACTGACCCCGGAGGTCCGGGAAAGGGTGCGTCGCGGAAAGATTCTTCTGGGAGGATCCGGCGCGCACATCGATGACATCTATCTTTTATTCAAGGCGTTCCCGGATATGGAAAGTCTCGCCGTCGTCGATCCTTCCTGGAACAATCTCAGACGCATCAAAATGTTCCTGGATCTGATGCCTCATTCTGTCCGCGGCAGGATCAAGCTTTACCAGGGCGATTTTGGCGAACGCTCCATGTTCCCCGAACATTCGTTTGATGCGGGCTTCGCGTCGCGGGTCTACGATTCGACGCTCGGGGTATCAAAAGAGACCCTCACCACAAGGCTAGCGGCGCTGAAAACCCAGCTGAAGTCTGACGGCATTGTCGTCACCCGTCTGTCAAACCGGGATCTTTTTTCCGAAGCGGGTTTTGAGGTTGTGTCCCAGGAGGACGATTCGGATGGGGACTTCATCGCCTCTCTCGATGCTAGCATCTTTTTCCCGCGCTCCGAGGTGCGGGCAGGGGCAGCGGAAAAATTCGTTCGTGAAAGGATCCGGAGGACATCAAAGCAAAGCGGGGAATTGGCCGCGCATCAGGCTGAAGTGATGGCGCTGCTGCAGGGAATGGCCGTTGATTTTGAAACGGTATTTCCGCCGGGTAAATTCAGGGATGACCGCACACTGAATTATTTTATTCAGTTTTTCGATGCGGTGATCGGTAATCTTTATGTGACCCACGCGCTTTCACACGCTGAAGCCTTTGCGCGTTTGCAGCTTCTCCGGCGCGCGGCGCATATTTACCTGAATAAGGGCAGAGAGCCGGGAGTTTTCCTTGGTTATGTGATGGCTCCCATTCTGCGTCACCGGCAGGTTTCGGAGGCGGAAGCGTGGGTGAAAGTCATGGAAGAGCATGCGGAAATTATTGTGGCGAGGGATATTGACCTTGATTCGCCGGTGAAACGTATCTTGGGCAAATTCTCTAGTCCGGAGGACGTCGAGGCTTTCCGGCAGGAGCTTCAGAAGAGCGAACTCACTCGCTCCGAAGCGCGCTCAACCCGGGGCGCGCAGGATGCGGAACAGAGTCTGCATACTCACCCGGTGAAGATTTTACCCAGCGACATAAAGAAAGCATCTCTTAATTGGTATGGCGCAGAGGTTCCTCCGGAGGAAGTGAGGCGGTATCTCCAGAAAATGCTTCAAGAGAATAATCAAAATCACGTTTTTAGTATGGCCCTACGAGCCAACAGCTTAACGATGAAGGTCTGGACGCAGGAAGGGGCAATAGCTCCTGGCGCACTCACAGGGTCTGGTTTGGATTACGGCACCGTCTTGGGTGCTGTCACGGAGGGACCCCATCTTTCACTCTATCCCCTGCATCCCGATGAAGATGCGGGACTTTCCCGCGGGAACGGAAAAAGATATCTCAGGAATGCGGTCCGGGCAGCAAGATTTCTTATAGAACAAGGATTTCCGGGGGAATTATCAGTAAGAGGAAGCGATGCTTCGACGCAGGACCATTTTCGCAGCCTCCTGTGGATCATCAAACAACCCGGATGGAACAGGATTGCGGAACAGATGGAAACTTTGGCGGATATCGCGCAATTAAAAATAGAAACCGGCGAGGCGAAGGGGGAAACGAAGACGGATGAACCCGCGGTGAAGATGGGGCGTGTGGGTCTTACCCTCGATCTTTTAATGGCGGAAATCGCGAAGCTTGAGAAGAAACTTGAGAAGGAACTCACGAAAAAGGATGAGCGAGAACTTGTTCATCCGCGCATGTACGATTTGCACAAATCCTCGGGTATCGATCTTTCAACCCTGCACCGTTTTCCGGCGGATTTCAGGACGCTCGGTATTTGGGCTCTTTCCTTGCCCAGTAACTTGAAACTTTTCACGGCATTAGTGAAGAGATCTCTTGGGAATATCAGAGGCAGGAATCCGTTCTTTCAGAATATCCCTGTCTCCTTTCAGATGCTGGCTGACGAAATCCGGATTTTGGACAAAAGCAGCATCGTGCGAAAGACAAAAGAACTTTTAGTCGGGAGCGAAGGTCCCAAGTTTGTGAGAAAAAACCATATAGTGGCGGATCGTTTTTATTCCGAGGTGCTGGCGCGGTGGCTTCAGAAGAGGAACGTCAAACGCTTCGAGATCGAAAATCTGCTGGATCCTAAAAGGGCCGAGCAGCGTCGGCAGCAAGATCGGACAGCCTATGTCCAGGCACTCAAGGCGGATGCCGAAAAGGCTTTTAAAAAGGCCCTCCGGTCCCGGGACGCCGGAAAGATCAAAGGCGCGATGATACAGCTCAAGAGGATGGATCCTGCCAATCAAGCCATTCGTGATTATGCGGCATCGAAGGGAGGAGCGAGCGAGGTTGTTCCTGAACTGGCGTCAGGCAATATCCGGTCCGGGAGAAGCAAGCCCAAAGCCAATGCGCAAACGATAGCGAATTCGAAATCCGGCACAGTTCTGCCGGACTTGGCGATCTCCTCGGACCGGGCTGCTTATGCAAGATCTTTCTATGGCTCGATCCAGCGATTCAAGGAAGCAAAAGCCGAAATTCAAAACGAATTAGTGACCGACGGAGTGGCTGCGCTTGAAAAACTCGAACAAAGGGACCCGTCCGCAATGTTGAGTCCCACGAAGGTTCAGCTGACGCTCCTGAACCTTTTGAATGATGTTTTAAGCGACGATGACCGCAGCCGCTCCGAGATGCGAAATCAGCTGCCGGCTGTCAGCCATCAGATTTCAGCTGAGAACGGAAAGCTGAATGCTGATAACTCAGTACGCTCCGGGGTGAGAACCGCCGGAAAGGAAATGACGGCGAACGATTATGCCCTGGAAATGAACGGTCGTGTGATCGCGGCAAAGAGCGGGGAAAAATTTATTATCCAGGCGAGGCCGTTCAAGCCGGGAGCGACGAGAAAGGTGATCATCGATCTCTATGGCCTTTCTGATGGCAGCACATATCCCTATGCGATGGTCCTGGTTTTGAAAGACGAAGTCGTAGAGTGTGCGATCGATCTGAATTATAGAAAATTTCAGAAGAGAAACCTGGGAGATCACCAAGGGGTGGGGCTCGGATTAATGAAGGCTTTTGTCGAGGCCATGCCTCCGGGAATTCACCTTCGAGGATACGTCGAAAATCTGCAAACGAGGCACGTTATCATGAACGGTTTTATTGAAAGAGGCGAGGGCGGGAAGCCGCTTGTTTTCCAAGACCGGGCCCGCGGCGAAAAATTGCTTGTGGTCGATGGCACTGCGAAGAAGGAAGGACAGATCACTGTTGAGGAGCTTATCCTGCGGACCGTTATGGGGCAGTTGATGGCCAAGGCCGGCCTGGTTCAGCATCGCTTTTTGTATAACGACAGGGAGGGCGTTGAGGCGTTGAGGGCGTTTTTGCGGGATGAGGGCGGCGAAGAGGATGTTTACTTTGATTTTGATGCCGTTAAGCCCGAAGCGGAAACTCCATCCCGCTCCGAGGTGCGGAAAACACTCAGTACGGAGTACGGAGTACAGAGTACGGCGAAAATGCTCGGAACACCGTACGCCGTACGCGGTACTCCTTCCTCGGCCGCAGGCCGTCGCTCCGAGGTGCGGACAAATGGATTGGCCAGCGGGTCATCCGATTCTATTGAAGAGCTCGTCGCGAGAGCCCAAAAAGTTCATGACGCCAGGACTGCGGTGGCCTGGCTGGATCTATTGTCCGGGATGCTTCAAAGCCTGGATGCCGTTCGTTTAGAGGCCTTCAGCTCAGGGATCAGGAGCGCGGCGTTTCAAAAGGCGCTGGCGTCACTGCGGCTTTGGTTCAATCTGCCGGAGGAGGAGATCCGTGAGTTGCGTGTGTCCGAGCCGGAATTTCTCTTTAAATACAAGCTTTACCAGAATCTTCTGCAGGGGCGAAGGCCGGTGCTCGCAAGTGACGTCAAAGAGACCCTGGCGATCTTTACGCCTAATTCCGTAACGATCTATCCGGATGTCGTGGCGGCGCTTGAGGAAGCGCTTGCGCTTGGGAAATTCTATCTGGTGACCGGAGACCGCTCCACCACGCTCTTTGAAAAATTTCTGATTCCGGCCGGTCTCGTGAACCGCGGTGCGGATCAACGATTGCGGCCGGCTTCGGAGCTCTCGGAGAATATCGTCGCGCTTTCCAATACGGGCATTAACAGTTTTGTCTATGACCCCCGCGAGGGTACTTTTAAGCGCAGCCAACTCATCGCAGGGATCACGAAAGGGGATCTGCGGATCATCCTACCGGTGCTTGAAAATGTCGCGGCGAGGCAAGGCCTGAAAAACCTTTATTCCGGTTCCCACGGCTATCAACACGAAGCGCAGTCGTATCCTGGTGATATTGAGCTGCGTCCGGTCGCCGAAGACAGCGAAGAGATCTCGATCGCTTTTTATGTGCCGGGGATATTGACGCCGGAGTCCAGGAAGAAATTTCAAAGCGACCCGGCAAATATAAAACTGCTGGCAGCGATCGAACGGGAGATCAATGAAAAGATACGGGGACGGGTTTCCGATCCCAACATCCGGGCCGAAGTCGGTGGTAAAACGGCGGTGAATGTTATCACGACTAGCAAAGGGCGCGCGCTGGCCGAAGTTCAGCGTAAATTCCTGAAGCCGGACGAATATTTTGTCTTTTTGGGCGATCAGATCGCCGGCATCGGTAATGACGGCCCCGCGATGGATGCCGCCGAGATCGGTGTTCAGGTGGGGCATCAGAAGGATCTTAAATTCCAGCCCCGGGGTCTTGTTGTTTTTTCGGACGTTCCGGCTGAGGCGGGAGGTGCCGCGAAGTATATTCGCATGACGAACAGTGTCCTCGGTCTGGCGGCGGTTCTGTTGGATTCTCCAAAGCAAGGTCCCGTTCGCTCGGAAGCGCGGGGGGAATCACCCGATTTAAGACCCGGTCTTAAATTTGGTGGCTCCGATATTAAAGACCGGGTCTTGAAAGGTTCGATAGATGTCCGCTCCGCATCGGAGCCCAATGCTCCGATACGGCTTCGGCAGAAGCTTGACGCTTCGGTCCGATCCGAGATGCGGGCGAATCCGGAGGAGGGACAGCCTCAGTTTGTTCTTCCCGCGATGCTGGCAGGCGAGAACGGAAGAGCTTATCGGATGCAGCCTCCGCCCATCGCTGTGACGAAGTCTTCGATCGTTTCTTTAGCGGCGCTGATCCGGGGTGATGAGCCACAAATGCTCGCCGCGGTCAAGGTATTCAGGGTCAACCGGGATGAACATACCGTGACAGGCCTTGAAGAAGCATTGTGGAACAAGGATTGGAAGGCCTTAAAGCGGCTCGGCGACGTGCGGTATCAATACAGCCCGGCTCTTTATGACCATCGGGAAACTCGGGGTGTTTTCTGGGTTGCGGAAGAATATATCAAAGGGGAAGACCTGTCGACGTGGGCTAATGGTAAAACTCCGGAGGAAAAGATCGAAATGTTCGACACGTTACTTGGCGCGGCCGAGGAAATGCATGATCGGGGGATCATCCACCGTGACCTGAAGCCGAAAAGCGTTCTGATCCGGAAAAACGGGGAGCTCAAAATCATCGATTTCGCGGTCAGTCTTATTACCGGGGAGCCTGATTTTAGTAAGCTTAAACAGTTAGGGTCAGAGCCCTATATGCCGCCGCAATTGCTTCAGGAAGACGCGGGTATAAGCCGCGACATTTATGCCCTCGGCATCATGCTTTTGGAATTGCTGCACGGGAGCGCGCTGGGGAGCAAATGGGTAGCCTCGTGGGATCTCCAGCCGACACTTAAAAAACTGCCGTTCAGTCTTCAAAAATATAAGGACGTGATCCTGAAGGCGGTAAGCGAGAATCCTCTGGATCGCTATCCGGACGTCAAGTCCATGCGCGAAGCGATCATTTCTGCTCGATCCGAAACGCGTGCTTCAGAACAGGGACTCGGGACTAGTTCCTCGGGACTCGTGAACGCGAAAGACCCAATCGAGTCCCTAGGTGCGAGCTACGAGTCCCATGCCGAAGGCCGCTCCGAGGTGAGGGATAAAGAGACGGCTTTTTCGGCCTTGTTGGACGAAGTGACTCGTCAGATCGGGCCGATTTATGAGAGTATGGCTGCATCTCAAAAGAATTCTCCCGATCTTCCTGTCTACCGCGGCAGGCTGTGTTTTGAAATCGCTAAATCGTTGCTGGATCAGATCAAACAAAAATTTCCCGATACCCATTTAGTTGTCTATGACAGCGCGCTTGAGAAGGAAACTATGCTGCCGCTTCACCCCGGCGAACATCTCAGCGAGCATGCTTTTTTGATCACTTTTTATGAGGGGCGGGTGTGGGTCATTGACCCGACTTGGCAGCAAGTGCTTTCGCCAGACCAATGGTCGGATATGCTGCCAAAGGTTCTTGTCGCGGATCTGAATGACCTGACGCAAACAGCAAATAATTACAAGGTGGATTATTTTAGCAGTCTTTACTGGCTGAAAGGCCTTTTGCAGAACGAAGCTTTGCTTGATCGTGTGAAGAAGACGCCCGGGTATGATGTGGCGCGGATATTGTCCGGCGAGGAGATGACATCGCGCTCCGAGGTGCGGGAGGTATCTGGTTCGGAGTTGGGAGTCATGAGTTCGGAGAAAAAAGCTTTTGCTCCAAACACCGAACTCCGGACTCAAGACTCGGTCGAAGGCCGTCGCTCCGAGGTGCGGGCCCAGCAACCGGCAGATAAGACAGCGGCGGAGGATCTTGTGGAAGGTCGTGTCAGGGCTGTTTGGGGAGCGGCGAAAACTTTTGGGAAAACCGATGAAAAAGGCAGGACGATCACATTGACGCCGGAGGTCTACAGAATCATACAGCCCTACTCATTACCATGGCCGGGACATGAATCTGCCAATGGTGTCTCCGCCGAGCAAATTGTGCAGATGGAGCGTCATGAAAATGTCGACAAAAAATCGAAGGTGGTCATTGACGCCTTGTTCAGTCTCGCCGATCTCAAGGATACGGAGGCAGAAGCTCTGCTGCGCAAACTTCTCGTGCCCCGGTCGCTTTTGAACGATGGAGCCTATAAGAAAAGCATTAGACCCGAGATCGAAGCGGCCATGAATAGCCCGATGAAAGAACGGTTATTCAAGGGGCTCAGCGGGTTGCGCCAGGCCGCCGGTGCCATGATCATGGACATCAATAATTATAATTCTTGGGCAAACCTTCCGGGAGTATCCGTTTCCCCGATCAAAAAGACATTCATGTTGGCAGAATCCATACTTCTCAAAAGGATCGAGGGCACGCCCGAAGGAGAAAAGCATTATTACGAAATAAAAATATCAGGTTTTCTGAACGGGCTAACCCAACCGGGTTTTGTGTCAAACAATCAGTTCGGAGGCTTTGGCGTATCAGAGGCGAATGTTGAAACCTACGAGAGGTTCTCGGAAGATATCGCACGGTTTCTTGCGGAGCATCCGGGAAGCGCAGCCGCTATTCTTGAAAACGTATGGTGCTGGCCGGACATCGGGCTGTGGTACCAAGTGGTCGAGAAACTCGGCCGTAATGGGATTTATGTGACGAAAAAACTGACGGATCCGGACACAGCCGAAATTGTGGTAGCGGGGAAGGCGGAAGTGAGGATCTCTCTCAGGGTTCCGGCACGTCCCCAGCGACCTTATAGAATGTTCTATGCAGTAACTTTCGGAAAGATACCGGCTTATTCAGGCGTTCGCGGTGATCCTTTTGATATGGTAGGCTCAGAAATCGAAATCAAATTTCCATCTATGGATCAAAAAGAACTGCGGAAAACGCTCGCTGGAATTCTCGCGTTTTTGGAAGACCGGCCTAAAAATGATCTTCAAGTTTTTCTAGGGATTCTCTTGTCTCGGAAGCAGAAAAATGAGATCACGGAATATCAAATAGAGGAGATTGCTAGGATGGTCGGCCAATTTTCTGGCCGGGCGTATGGTTTGTTAGCGGCCAATTATCCTAAGCGGGAACAGCTCAGAAATGTGACGGATGAAGCTCAAGCTATGGCATTGATCGCCGGCGTTCTTTATCAGCGGGATGCTTTTCTGAAGCAGGGATTGGAGTTGAAAGAACAGGTGGCGAAATATTTCCATAAGGAGATCTCGGAAAGGAAAACTCTGGAGCCAGGATGGCCGGAACCGCTTGGGTTGTTCGAAGGCATGAGTGATTTTTTGAGCCATTATCTTTGGAGAGCCGAGCATTTCTTTGATCGGTTGGAATATGAGCAGGGTCTGCTACGTCGCTCCGAGGTGCGGGTTTTAGAACAGGGACTCGGGACTAGTTCCTCGGGACTCGTGAACGCGAAAGACCCAATCGAGTCCCTAGGTGCGAGCTACGAGTCCCATGCCGAAGGCCGCCGCTCCGAGGTGCGGGCTGTCGCGCGCGAGAATAGGGAAGACAACGATAGGCTTTCTGTGAGCGAACTTTTTGTAATAAAAGGGGCCACGCTTTCTAAGTTCATAGAGTTCGCACTGTCGGGGCGCATCAGGGACCTGAGCGGGTTTTCATCCAGAGACGCGGCGTATCTTCGCAAAATGGCGGATCCTAAGAAATCAGTCTTTCGGTCGTCGGAACAAAAAAAATATGCGATACGGATTTCGCGCATGAGTCAAGCGGAGTTGAATAAGGAGGTCTTGAAATATCCTGGATGGCGTGCAGGCGTCGAACAGATCTTGCGACTTGCATTGTCAAAAGAGCCGAGTTGGTTCATTGCCAATTTTAAAAATGAAGAGTTGCTTCTTGATAACAGCATATACGCTTTGAAGACGCCCGGAGAACTTCCCGAGAAACATATACCACGAGTGAAGGAAATGATGGAATTGGCCTTGAAAAAGATCGCCTTTCTGAGAGAAGTGCTATGGCGTTTCGATGACCAGTCCAAACCTCGATCCCATACCCTGTTTATGAATAACCCGGTGACACAGGACTATGCACCGTGGCTTAGTACTGAACCGGACACTGTTGGGAAGAAGAGTCGCCGCTCCGAGGTGCGGGTTTTAGAACAGGGACTCGGGACTAGTTCCTCGGGACTCGTGAACGCGAAAGACCCAATCGAGTCCCTAGGTGCGAGCTACGAGTCCCATGCCGAAGGCCGCCGCTCCGAGGTGCGGGCGAATCCGGAGGAGGGACAACCGCAGCCTGTTCTAAATGCCGACAACTCTGAGATGGCGGGCGATCCGAGGAAACTTATTCCTCGGACGAGAGGTGAAACATTGGAACTCATGTGCCAATGGATACCGCTCAAATTGGGTGCAGATCAGTCGTCGCGAATGGAAATCACATCTGACGTTGCTTTTGGCGCGGGGGGCCTGACATTGTTTGTCGCGGGATTTCCTGGAGATGAGAAGTATTCACATGATGACCTGGTGAAGGGCACAATCTATCATAACAAAGAATTAGGGATTGCTACGGCAAATCCATTTGCCAGGTTGCGTTTTTATTATGACCAGGCGCGGATACTGACTCAGGTCCAGGTGCTTCCGCCTTCCATTGCTTCGTTTCACTTTTCAGAGTTCATGTTGAAGTTCAGGGGTCTTGATCGGCTCCAGCGTTGGCCAGATTTGGAATTGGACAAACGTGAGCAGGCGCTGGAGGCGGCAAGACTGGTTTATGACTTCGTACGTTCTCTCGATCGTGAGTTAGCTGATAAAATTATTGTGGAAACGGAGCACGGATATTTCAAGGGTCTGCCTAATGATCCGCTCTTGTTTCAGGTTGCCGCGTGGTCTCAAAGCAAAAGTGCGGTGGCTGTTGGCGAGTCTGAAATCGAAGCTGCAGTAGCGGACACCAAGGAGCGCATTAAGCTTCGCTCGGAGGCGCGGGAGAAAGCTCCCAGGCAACCCTCTCAAAACTCGGTCTTGTCCGCCACAAGGCTTCGGACGGATCCGTCCTTTGGCGGAAAAAGCGCTCCAAGACCGGGTCTTAATGGGGTCGTTTTTGAAAGGGTCCTCTCCGGGCTTCTGAAACGAGAAAACATAGGTCGAAGTGAACTTCGTCGTTTCACTGAAATGGCGGCTCATAATTTTGAAGCGTCGATCGCGGGACTCCGGACAGTGTTCGAAGAAGAATGGTTCATGCCGAACGCCATGGCGCAGTTGCCGATCGGAGATGCGGGATTGGCAGCGGGATTGGCAGCGGCGGTTGAAGAAAGCGCCAGTTTCAGAAAGGCTCATCCGGAATATGAGGCGAGACTTTCTGCTGCGGCGTCTCAGAGTATCAAGCAGATGGAAAAAGACGCGCGGGCTTATCTGGATCAGGATCCTAAGAACAATCTGCATTTTGCATTTGCTGTGCCTCTGCCGTCCGAGGGCGCTTCGGCCATTTCGAATTGGCTTCTGGATTATCTGAAGGCAGTCCAATCCCTGAAAACAGCTTTTGGCGACAGAGTGAAAGCTGATATCCGGATCCTGGCGCGCGGCGCGAAGCTGGACAGCGCATTTGTGAAGTCGATCCAGCGATCAGGATTGGCGAAGATCGTGGAAAAGGACGGGAATGTCGGATCGCAGCTGAACCAGTTCTTGGGCGAGCATGCCAACGCGCTGGTTTTTGATCTGCCGTCCGTTATGCAAGGGGATATCAAACCGGCATATTTCGGAAGATTGGTGCGACTGGAGAACGTGCTGTGGGAGAATGCTTTCCCCATAGCGACGCCTATCAGTTTCCACGCGGCGCAAGTGGATCAGATCACGGCGGACCTTCTCAACAAGATCACCCGGGATCTTCCGGAGAACGCTGTGGTGTTCCGGAATGGACAGCTTGTGATCCTTGAAGCGGTCCGTCAGCTGATCCTCGAAGCGGAAGCCGGGAAGTTGCTCGCGAGAATGGCGTAAGGAGTGAGAAGCGAGAATTAAGGATTAAGAGTTAAGCCTCCTCAGCAGAATTTGTGGGCGAGCTGAGGTTCGGGTAAATCACCGAGTGTGTGGTACAGAGCGGCTTCAAGGGCGTTGAAGCTTCGAAACCCAAAAGATCTTCTCATAGTGAGTTTTGCCTTGAGATTAAAGCCTTCAACAATTCCGTTGGATAATCGTTCTTTGAGAGAAAAATAGTTGAGCAAAAGCTGTTGGTGTTTGCGAAGGCTCTTGGCCACTTTTTTGATTTTGGGAAGCCGGGAACGCATGGCTTGGGTCAGCCATTCTTTGAGGAACCGTTCGGCGCCCCAGCGGGTTTGGTAGCTCCACAAATGCTGGAAGGCTTCTTTGAGCAGATAGGCTCGCATGGTCTTTAGGTTGTATTGGACCAGCTCTTTGAGTTTAACCAATTGAGAGCGAGTCTGGTTGCATTTGTTCTTCAAGAGGCACCTCCGGGATTTCTCGATGATCGGTTCATAGCCGTCCTTGCGCAGTTGATAGGTTTCTTGGCGGCGAGTATTGTCCACCGCGTCTGAGGTATCCCATGATATGGAATCGATCGAGGATATGCAGCGCCTGCGGAAGCTTGCGTTTGATCACCTTCAGGTAGGGTTTCCAGAGGTCCGAGCAGATCGTCACAATCTTCTGGCTTCGTTCTTTGCCGAATTGGTAAAAAAAACGAAGCAGGGTTTTAACGCGACGCTCTTTGCCGATAAACAGCAAACGGCGGCGAAATTTATCGACTTGATAGACAAGAGTTAAATACTTGTGGCCGCGGGCATATTGGATCTCATCGACTCCGAGGTGCCGGATTCCTTCTAAATCTCGGTGTTTGAGGCCGTAGGCGACGACATGCTTGACCGAGTCATAAACATTTTTCCAGGAAACCTGAAATTGCACAGCGACGCCTTTCCAGCTCAGATGCTTGGCCCAGTGCGCCAGAAAGAGCTTGAAGGGCTGGGTGATCGGACTTTTGCCATCGGCCCAAGGCAAAGCCTCGACTACGATTCCATGGCGAGGGCACTGAATACGCCGGTGAGCGTACAAAAACTCAACAATGTATCCCCACAAGGGAACAAAGCGGAATCGCCGCGCTCCAAGGCGGTCGTAGCCGGGCGACGGCTCCTGGCATTGCGAGCACAGACACTTGCTGTTTTTTAGACGGTGGATACTTACGACCACGGTTTTGCCTTCTAGGCGGACTTGATCTTCATTTTTTAACCCCGGAAAAGGGAAGAGGATCGGAGAATCCCATCGATTTCAAGAAGCTCGGTCTCAACGCAGTCCCATTGCGTTATATGGACCTTCTTCTGGAAGATTCTATGATTGTTCAGGTGGAAGGTGTCAAGGTTCGGGTGCCGAACCCGGTGAATTATTTCTTTCATAAGTTGATCCTGTCGGCAAAGCGCAAGAATAGGACCAAGTCCGGTAAAGATCTGGAGCAGGCGCTATGCACCTCTATGATCGTAGATGCCGGCGATATGGCCAACCGTTTTAAGAAACTCCCGAAAGTCTGGCGGAAGGATATCCTCAAGGTTCTGGCCCGGTCTGAAAAAAGCCTGCCCCTTTATACCCAAGAGATCAATCTTGTCCTACAAAATGTGACGGATGAGACATTGTAGTGTAAAAGCGCTTCTTGAGTTCGCTTCCGGGTGTGGCTTCAGCCGCTTGGATGCACGTAGCGGATACATCATTTTCCGTGTGGAACTCTGGTGGAAAAACAGAACGGAAAATATAGTAACCAATATGAACCGATCACAAATAAGAAAATGATGCAAGCCGTTGCACATCAACAGAAAGCATGAGAGTGTAATGCGTTACGAGAATCGGGTTGTCAACGGCTGTTTCGGATATCGGGTCCGACTGTAGTCAGCGATTTTCAGCTTCTCGTGAACCTCGGCATGGCACATCAACAGGGGAAGGGAAGATCGACCCGGTACGTGTGGTAAAAAAATCGTTAAGTGATTTTTCGTAATCGTTAAATACTCCGGAAACGTCAAATAATCGTCGGATGATTTTCTGGGCTCGTTAGATTTCGCGATTACCGCACGATTACCCCTACCAATTAAGGTCTGTAAGCTCCTATGAATGGGCCTGCTCGTACCAAAATAGTACATTTGGGACTGACCGCAACGAAAAGTGGGACTGGGCGCAATTTTATCGTAAAATCCCAGTAACTACTCAGGTCCCTTTGCGTGGTGTAGTTTTTGAGATCATACGATCGGTCGTTGTTGTTCAGAAAAAAAAGGGGTTAATAAAATCGTCTCTTGT
>Ga0209083_1003012_pt1 | contig 14806 bp, 11 predicted proteins | sample AM7aDNAmetaG_FD_184132 | JGI IMG/M metagenome (GOLD analysis project Ga0209083, IMG submission 184132) | Freshwater microbial communities from Finland to study Microbial Dark Matter (Phase II) - AM7a DNA metaG (SPAdes) (version 3) | ecosystem: Environmental > Aquatic > Freshwater > Lake ...
TCATTACAAATATTGTTGCAAAAGTTGGCGAGACTATTCAAGCAGGAATGCCAGCGCTATCCGTTATTTCTTATGGACAATATGAAGTTGAATCTTTTGTTTCAGAGGCAGATATTGCAAAAATAAAAATTGGAGACGTTGCCACAACAACTCTTGATGCGTATGGCTCCGGTACATTTTTTGAAACTTCTGTTATTAAAATTGACCCAGCAGAAACTGTTATAGAAAATGTGCCAACATACAAGGTCACATTAAAATTTGTATCTTCTTCAGACGATAGAATTAAATCTGGGATGACAGCAAATTTGGATATTTTAACCGGCCAAAAAGATGGTGTTTTGGCTGTTCCATCAAGGTCAGTTTATTCTGTTGATGTATTAAAATATGTAAAATTACTTAGCGGAGATGATTTAGCTACAATTACAGAAACAAAAGTAGAAACTGGTATGAGAGGTGTCGATGGTTATGTAGAAATTATTTCTGGATTAAATGAAGGTGATAAAATATTGGCATCACCAAACTTATAACCCCGTGGCTCTAATAGAAACAAAAAATATTTGGAAAGTTTATGATAGCGAGGGCACAAAAACGGAAGCTCTTCGTGGTGTTTCTATTGAAATAAAAAAAGGGGAGTTTGTGGCGATTATGGGACCTTCTGGTTCTGGTAAATCAACCCTACTACAAATTCTTGGACTCCTGGATAATCATACTGAAGGTACTTATAATTTTTCTGGAAAAAATCTTGGCGAATATGACCAAATTGAAATTGCAAAAATTAGAAATTCAAAAATGGGATTTGTTTTTCAAGCGTTCAATCTTCTGCCACACGAAACGGTTTTACAGAATGTTAAATTACCTTTAATTTATTCTGACAAACCAGAATCAGAGTGGAACAAACTTGCAGAAGAAGCCGTTATTTCTGTTGGTCTCGCACATCGTATGCATCACCTTGCTGTTCAGCTTTCTGGTGGAGAAAAGCAAAGAGTTGCTATTGCTCGTGCGCTTGTAACTTCACCTGAAGTTATTTTTGCCGATGAACCAACTGGTAATCTTGATTCAAAATCTGGTCAAGCTATTATTGAAATTATTCAAAAATTAAATACTGAAAAAGGCCACACAATTATTCTCATTACTCACGAAACATACACAGCGGAATATGCACAAAGAATTATTCGTCTACTTGATGGTCAAATTGCAAGTGATGAACAAGTTACAAATAGAAAAACAGTTTCAGATAAATTTATAAAATAAAAATGAAATTACGATACAGTATAAAAACAGCAGTGACAGGACTTACAACGCACAAATCGCGCTCAGCTTTGACTATTGTTGGAATTGTCATTGGTATTACGTCAATTATTTTAGTTATGTCACTTGGGCAAGGAGCACAAAATCTTATTTTAGGACAAGTAAAAGGTTTGGGAGCTACAACAGTTATTGTTTTGCCAGGGAAAATTTCTTTTGGACCATCAATGGCTTCACAAACGATGAATGATTCGCTTAAAGAAAAAGATTTAAATTTAATAAAAAATAAAACAAATGTTCCTCATGCAAAATATGTCATGCCAATGGTGGTAGGAGCTGGAAAAGCAGTTTATGGTAGCAATGTTTACCAAGTATCTGTTTTTGGTTCTGGTGAGCTTGTTCCAGAAATTTTTAGTTTAAATCCCGATAGAGGAACTTTTTTCTCAGATCAAGACGTACAGAGTTTGTCATCAGTTGTTGTTATAGGTTACAAAGTTAAACAACACCTTTTTGATGGTGACGATGCTGTAGGTCAAAAAATTAGAATTAAAAATAATACATTTAAGGTTATTGGTGTTTTACCTGAAAAGGGTTCTTCTTCAAGTTTTGATGATTCTGTTTTTATGCCATATACCACAGTACAACAGTATATTACTGGTACGAAATATTACAGTAGAATTGTTGTTGAAACTGATACTGAAGCAAATCTAAAATCCACAGTTCAAGATGTGACTATAACTTTGCGAAATTCTCACAATATTACTGATCCAGCAAAAGATGATTTTTCTGTCACAACCTCAGCTGATGTTGCGGCGACTTTATCCACAATCACTGATGCACTCACTGCATTTTTAGCGGCAGTTGCCGCCATATCTCTTGTCGTTGGTGGAATTGGAATCATGAATATTATGTTGGTTTCCGTAACCGAAAGAACGAGAGAAATTGGTTTGAGAAAAGCAATCGGTGCAACAGGTAAAGATATTTTAACCCAATTTTTACTCGAAGCGGTTATACTTACAGCTTCTGGTGGCATTATAGGGATTATTTTGGGAGCATCTTTATCGTATGTCATATCTATTATTTTAACATCAGTAATTAAACTTGATTGGAGTTTTGTATTTCCATGGAGTGCCGCAATTCTCGGTGTTGTGGTGGCTGGACTCGTTGGTTTAGTTTTTGGTATTTATCCAGCAAATCAAGCTTCAAAAAAGAGTCCAATGGAGGCGCTTCGGTATGAGTGATATTTATCTATAAAATTTAAAGTTATAAAGAAAAATAAATGGTGGATTTTTGCTTCGCAAAAATCCACCATTTATGATATAAATATATAGTTATAAAATAATCAAAAATAAACATGGGACTAAAAACATTTTTAATGAAGCATGCAATAAAATCTCAAATGAAAGGTGTTCCAAAAGAACAGCAAGACATGATGATGGGAGCTATAGAAAAGGACCCACAATTTTTTGAGAATATTGCAAAAGAAATTGAACAGAAAGTAAAAGAAGGAAAAAGCAAGACCGCAGCCTCGATGGAAGTGATGCGAAAACATCAGGATGAGTTAAGAAAACTCATGATGTAAATCATAACCATAATAAAAGTTTCTTAATAAATTAGACGGCCAATCATGGTCGTCTGATATTTTACGGCAAATGACAAACAATAATAACAAAAAAATAAGTGAAACTACGATTAGAGAAATACTTGTTCAATTTTGGTATGGAATAGGAAATTTAAAACCATCGCTTTTTTCTGGTGTGTTTTTTTTCTTTGTTTCGAGAATAATTATGGTTATTGTCCCACTATTTTACAAGAATTTCTTCGATGTTATAGGTAAATCTAATGATGTAAATATCACAGCACCAAAATTAATCCATATTATAATTTTAATTTTAATTTTGAATTTTGCTGACCAAGCTTGTTGGCAAGTAGCAAATTACTTCTATCTACCAACGGTTTCAAAGGTCATGGCGCGTCTAAAGCAAATTTCGTTTGATTATTTAATAAAACATTCACACTCATTTTTTACAAATAATTTTTCTGGTAGTCTTGTTCAAAAAGTTGGGCGCTTTAGCCGTGCCTTTGAAAACATAAGTGATGGCTTGGTATATAATTTTATGCCTCTTGTTGTTACTGTTTTTGGTTCAATTATCGTGACTTGGTTTATTGCACCAGTATTTGCAATCATTCTATTAATATGGGTTATTATCTATGTAATATTTAGTATAATATTTTCTACTTGGAAAATTAAATATGATAAGTTGGTTGCGGCTGCTGATTCTTTAACCACTGGTTATTTATCAGATTCTATTACAAATAACAATGCCGTAACATTTTTTACTGGCCATAATTATGAATCAAAAGGCTTCAAAGATGTCTCAAATGATCAGGCAAAAAAATATTTATTTTCTTGGCAGTTAGGAAATATTTCTGATGTTGTGCAGGTTTTTCTTATTACCATAGTTGAGTTTTTGGTATTTTATTTTGCTATTAAGTATTGGAAAGTTGGTTTGATAAGTATTGGTACATTTGTACTTGGCCAAACATATATTATTGGTTTGTCGCAACAACTTTGGGGATTAAATAAAACTATTCGTAATTTCTATCAAAGTATCGCAGATTCTAAAGAGATGGTAGATATTTTACTTACCAGATATGAGATAGAAGATATACCAAATGCAAAAAAGCTTATTATTAAAAAAGGTGAAATAGAATTCAGGGGTGTGACATTTAAATTTAACAAAGATACAAATATCCTTGATAACTTAGATCTTGTAATAAAACCAAGAGAGAAAGTTGCAATCGTTGGACACTCTGGTGCAGGAAAAACAACTTTAGTAAGACTTATAATGAGACTATATAATTTAACAGCGGGTTCAATTTGTATTGACGGTCAAGATATAAGCGCTGTGACGCAAGATAGTCTACGTGAGCATATTAGTTTTGTTCCACAAGACCCAGTTCTATTTCATAGAACACTTCTTGAAAATATTCGTTATGGTAATAGAAAGGCAACTGATGAAGAAGTCAAAAAGGCTGCAAAGCTTGCTCACTGTGATGAGTTTATAGAAAGTTTGCCACTAAAATATGACACATATGTTGGAGAAAGGGGAATTAAACTTTCTGGTGGTGAAAGACAGAGAGTTGCAATCGCAAGAGCAATATTGAAAAAAGCACCAATACTTATTTTTGATGAGGCGACATCTAGTTTAGATTCATATTCTGAATCACTAATACAAGATGCCTTGAAACATTTGATGGAAAATTCTACAACAATTGTAATTGCTCACAGACTTTCGACAATAAGAAAAATGGATAGAATAATTTCTATGGAAAAAGGATTGATTGTTGAAGATGGAACACATGATGAATTAGCAAATAAAGAAAGTGGCCTGTACAAGAATCTTTGGGATTTACAGGTAAGTGGGTTTATTTAAACTAATGACAAATATAAGGAGTCAATTTTCAACCACCCTTTTCTATAATTATGCCCAATTTAAGCCATATTTCATCACGTATAAATAATATTTTTACTTTACAATATTTGGTGAGCACTATATAATTTAATCATTATCATTTATTAATTATATATTTATATGAAATACAATATCGATGATTTTGCAGCTCAGCTCATAAAAGACAAAGGTATTACTGGTTTGTCCAAAGAGTTAATGGACCAGTTAAGGCACGATCTTGTAGAAAGAGCTGAAAACATTATTATAGCTGAGATGGTAAACAATATGCCAAAAGACAAGCTTGCTGATTTCGAGAAAAAAATCGATAAGGGAAATGATAGTGAAATTCAAGAATTTTGTAGTAAACATATAAAGAATTTAGATGAAGTTGTCGCTGGTGCTCTATTGAGATTACGAGAGATATATTTAGCAAATGTGTTAAATTAATCATCCCCAAAATACCATGACATCAGAATCATTAAATAACTCAGGACCGATAAAGGAACAGGAAGTTAAAAAAACAAAAAAGAGAAAAATTGTTATTGTTGACAGTGGTGACATTGTTGAGTCTCAAGCACGTGATATTGCTGAGGAAAGATTAACAACATCTAAAACAGAAACGAATAAAAAACTTAGTGAGAAATTTAAAGATTTTTCTCATTTAAAAATGTCTGAGAAAGCATCTGCTGTATGGGAATATACCAAAAATAATATTTGGAAGGGTAATATTGCCCGTGAGATGTATAGACAAAAGGAATACTATAAAGCCAAAGACGAAATAAAAAATTCAGGAAATATTTATATAGGAGAAAATAACACAGATAAAACAGCACATGATCAAGCGATGGGGGCAATTGTAGACAGGTTTATTTCTGAGTACGACGAAACTATACACACTGAAGCTGGTGAAGAAAGAGAAATTTTAGATTCAAGCGAAGCAGAGAACTCACAATTAAACTCTTCCGTTCGTAGTCTAATTCGCTCTTATGCTGAAGGTAAAATTGATGATAAAATTTTTAGTGATGAAAGAAATAAAATTCTTTCTATCACACTTGGTTTAAGCGGAAAAGAACTAAAAAATACAGTTCGTTATACAGATAACTTATTTCAGATTGCAAAGGAGGCAAAACTGGCATATGAACACCACGCTGATATTGATGAAATAGATCAAGAAGTCGAAATTATTGTTGGTAAAGCGAAAGCCGGTGTAAGATCCGAAGCAAAGATGAATACTGTAGATAAGATAATTGATAAAATGCATTCCACAGGAATCGGTAGATTTGTAAATGAGACAACGGTAGCCGTCGGTGTTGCACTCGCATATTCAGCTGTTGCTAAACTTTCTAGATTTGGAGCTAATAAAGTATTAGCCCCAGTTACATTTGGTCTTGGTTCAGCTGCATTAACTGGAGCTGTTGCTGGTGCAAAAGAAAGTTTGAGAATAACAGAAGAAAGAAAACAACACGCCAGAGAAAGAGCTAAGGGTAAGGAGATGACACAAGATATGAAGCGTCGAGTTGAATTAGAAGGTGCAATATATAAAACAGTTTCATCAAAATCATTATGTGATTCTATTAAACAATTATCAAGCAAAATAGAGTCTCCAGAAGATTATTTTGCTGCAGTAGACGCTCTTTCTGAAGCTGAGTCACGAATACAATTATCAGACAAAGAAAAAATTGATCTTATTTCATACTCAGATTATAAATCAGTTGAACAAGAACGCCTTAACCTTGATGTTATTCGTGCTGAGGCAAAAGTAAAATTAAGGAATATAGTTGAGAGTGGAGTCATGACTTTACCGGGCAATCAAACTTTTGATGAATTATATGCATCAGTAATGAATTTGCAGAATAGAAATTTGTATGACGGGGACGGTGGTATAGATGACAAGGACCGTATATTTAAAAAATTAAAAATAAAAAAAATAGCAGGTGCGGTTACGAAAGGTGTAACGACAGGACTTGTTATTGGTGGTTTATTTCAAGAAGTATCGTCATTCTTTAATGCAAACCAACAGGGTTTGATCGAACATGCTATTGGAATAAATAAGGGGGCAGGCCACGTGACAGCACTTGAGGGAATAAGACAATGGTTTGGAAATCATCTTGGTCCAAATAATTTGCATGAGCACGTTGCAGCTGGAACACAAATAATCGGGGAGCATACTGAAGAAGTTGCTCATCAAATAATTCCAAATAATTCTTCAGAATTTCACACTATTCACAGAGAAATGTTTTATGACAATAATACTCAAGTCCACGACCTTAACGAACTTGGTATTCAGTATGGTGGAATTAATAATACTGGCCTAATGGATAACGGTCACTCTTATGATATCGATATATCACATATGACAAATAGTGGTTCATTTCACGCCGGAGCAATTGCAAAAGTAAAAGACCTAATGGTGGGCGGTCATCTCAAAATGCTTTTTTCACTTTCTGCTGGTACACAGCATAGTGTGGCTGAATTACCAATTGGTACCGATGGACATGTTCTAATTGACCCAAATAGTTTTATTGGAAAAACTCTTTTTAGAGTTGTAGATGGACAACTTCAATTTACTGGAAAGTTTATGGAGGTTGCTCAAGATATTGGTACTGCTTCCGATGGAAATAGTGTGGTAAATATCATCGCCACCGAACTTGGTAATCAATCAATAGAAAGTGTGGCTCCTATTGTAGATTTTCCATTGTCTATTCCTATCTTTGGCAGAGGACCTCTAGAACAATTGAGAAATCCAATAACTCATGAGGAATTAGATTATCCCTATCATGGATTTAATGATGCTAACAGGGAGAATTATTTAGGTCGCATGTCCGAAGCTTTAAAGGAAAATCCAGACGCCGAACTTAATGAAAAGGAAGAAATTAAAGATTATTTGTCTAGACAAACTCCTGAAGATTTAAAAATAATCGATGAGCTAACAAAAGAAGCTGGTCCAATGGATTCAAAATGTAGACTCTCAGTATGTGTTCCCGTTGCCGGCCACCAGGAGGGTAAAAATATATATAAGACTCTTGAAAATTATTTAAATCAGACCGCTAAGAAAGATGAATTTGAAATCGTTTTGTTTGTAAACCAACCGGATACAGATTATAACGGCAAAAAAGTATTACCAGATGACACCGCAAAAGAAATTCAAAGGTTCAAAAAAGATCATCCAGAACTACACATTAGAGTTATGAACAAAGTATTTCCAATTAAAGATGTTAAAATTGGCACTATGAGAAAGTATCTCACAGACGCGGTTTTAGAGAGACATATTTTACGTGGAAAAGATGCTCCAAAACTTGCAATAGTAAGTAATGATGCTGACAATGAAGGCATAGCGACAGAATATATAGACAATTTTATTAGAAAGTTTGAAAAAAATCCTGACACTGATGCATATATGGGTCAACTAGACTGGGGTTTGGAGGCATATGCTAGAAATCCGTTAGTGCACATTGGTACCAGATTCTTTCAATATGTAGATGTTATATTAAGACGTGGGGACGAAAGTACAATTGCGTCATCTGGTGCAAATTTTGCTTTTCAATCTAGTATTTATGCGGCCCTAAATGGCTATTCAAAAATTGGAGTGGGCGAAGATGTTGACTTAGGCAGGGCAATTAAGGCGGCGAGACGGGGTGCTAAAGATAAACGTTCAATTGGTTTTGCTGGAGCGGTAGTTTCTAGGCTAATTACATCTGCTCGCCGCGCAGAAGAAGCAATAAAACGGTCTCTTTCACCAGTGGAGCAGTGGGATAAATTTGGCCCTTTAGATGAGCTCAGAACAACAAATTTTGCAGAAAATAATAAGGAAATTGATTATGATGATCCAGAGGTAGTAAAAAAACTCGTTGCCGATATAGAGATTATAATTAATAGAACATTAAAAGCTATGACATGGGTAAGCGGTGCTGATAAATTAGTTTTAGATTTTTATTCTAGGTCCTCAAATAAATCATATAGGCACCAACAAGTATTCCAGAGTGCTCTTGGCTGGTTGGGTATAAATAAATATGAAATTGTTGGTCCAAGACAGATAAAAATTATTGACGCAAAGAATCTAATTAATGGATTAAAGAAATACAGGGGTGACGTTTCAAAAATATTGAAGAAAAAGATATCATAAATAAGTAAAGCTGGGCGGACTTCGGCCGCCCAGCTTTTATTTTTCCTTTATCTTTCCCCTAAAATCTGTTAAAGTACTGAAATATGTCACTATCAATCGGAATCGTTGGACTACCAAACGTTGGTAAATCGACGTTATTTAACGCCTTAACTCGCAAAGCTGTAGCTTGTGAGAACTATCCCTTTTGCACTATAGACCCTTCTGTAGGGGTTGTAGCTGTGCCAGACGAGAGAATAGCTAAGCTATCAACCTTTTCTAAGTCAATAAAGACCATGCCAGCGGCGGTGGAATTTGTTGATATTGCAGGTCTTGTAAAAGGTGCTTCTGCTGGAGAAGGATTGGGAAATAAATTTCTAACAAACATTCGTGAGACTGATGCCATTGCTGAAGTTGTCCGAATTTTTGAAGATGATAATATTATTCACGTTGCAAATAAAATAGACCCGCTTTCAGATATTGAAACAATAAATCTTGAACTTATTTTAGCGGACTTACAAACAATCACAAAAAGAGCAAGTGCTTTAGGAAGTGAAATAAAAAAAGGAAGTAAGTCAGCAATAATTGAAAATGGTGCAATAGAAAAATTAAAAATTGCAATGGAAGCTGGGAAGCTCGCAAGCACGGTTAGTTTTGATGACAAAGAAATTGTTGAAGTCAGCAAACTTTGTCTTATAACAATGAAGCCGATACTTTATATATTAAATAAAAAAGCCGGTGGAAAAAATCTTGATGAATTAAATGACGAGCGATATCAAAAACTTATTAAATTTTTTAATGAAGTAAAAGCAAAATATGTAATTGTTGATGCTGCAATTGAACAAGAGCTGAAAGATTTGGAAGGTGCAGACAAAAAAGAAATGAGAGAAGGACTTGGCGTGAAGGATGATGGAATAAATGATTTAATAAAAGCTGGATATGATTTGCTTGGACTTATTACTTATTTTACTACAGGAGAAGACGAAACTCGCGCTTGGACAATTAAGAAAGGATGGAATGCTCCAATGGCAGGCACTGCAATTCACGGTGATTTTAAAGACAAATTTGTTCGTGCTGAAGTTATAGAATGGGACAAACTTCTTGTTTCTGGTTCATATGGAGTTGCTCGTGAAAAAGGGCTAGTTCGCACAGAAGGAAAAGAATACATTGTAAAAGACGGAGATGTTATTGAATTCAAAATTTAATAATTTAATCATTAAATAATATTTATGAATATAATGGATAAAATAAATGTATCATTTATAAAATCAAAAACACTTTGGACAGTTGTTATATCAATTATTATTGTTGGAAGTTTATTTTATTATGGTTTAAATCAGATAAATAATAAAAAAACTCAATATACAACAGGATCAGTATTTTCTACTACAACAAATCTATATACATATACAGATGGAAATATAACTTTTACAATACCAAAAGGTTGGAAACAAAGTTCACGTTCAAAAGGATATGTTGTAGAAGCTTTTTCTGCAGATAAAATGGGTTTATTATTAATCACAAATTCTCATTTAACAATGACAGTCGAAGAAAAAATAGATCCATCGAGTTTCTTGATTAGTGAATTTCAAAAGTCTCTTGGTACAAATAATACTTTTTTAAAAACTGAAATTGCTGGTAAGCCTAGCGTATCCTATTATTCATCGTTATGGGGAAAAGACTCGTTAAATATAAATGCTGTAATTTCTAATGACAGTATGTATGTTTTTTTATTTGATGCCTCAACAACGGCTGCTGTATCACAATTACAGCCAACTTTTGATACTATATTAAAAAGTGTCTCCTTTAAATAGCAAAAAGGTATACGTTGGGATGTCTGGCGGAGTAGATTCTTCTGTCTCTACTGCATTGCTTAAAAATCAAGGATATGATGTTACTGGAGTTTTTATAAAAGTTTGGCAACCCTACTCCGCTGAAGCTCCGAAGGGCAGGCCATTTGAGTGTACATGGAAACAGGATCGTCTAGATGCGATGCGTGTTTGTGCAAGACTTGATATTCCATTTTTCACTTTGAATCTTGAAAAAGAATACAAAAAAGAAGTTGTGGATTATATGATCCGCGAATATAAAGTTGGAAAAACACCAAATCCTGATGTTATGTGTAATAAATATGTAAAATTTGGCGGATTTTTTGATTGGGCGATGAAACAAGGAGCAGATTTTGTTGCGACAGGACATTATACCAGAATCGCAGAAAAATGCGGACTTAACGCAGACCAACGCGGAAAAAATAAAAAATATCAATTATTAGCCGGTGATGACAAAAATAAAGATCAGTCATATTTTCTTTGGACACTTACACAAAAACAACTTTCAAAAACTCTTTTTCCAGTAGGTGATATTGAAAAACCAGAAGTTCGAAAATTAGCAGAAAAATTTGGTTTGAGTACAGCAGTAAAAAAAGATAGTCAGGGACTTTGTTTTATCGGAAAAATTGATATCAAAGATTTTCTTAAAAATTATATTAAAGAAAAGAAAGGAAAAGTTTTAGATGAAAATGAAAAAGTGATAGGTGAGCATGATGGAGCTTTTTATTTAACAATCGGGCAAAGACATGGTTTCAAAATTACTGAAAAAACTCCAAATGATTTGCCGTATTACATAATAAACAAAAATATAAAAAATAACACAATTACGGTATCTCAAGATTCTAAGAAAATTATTGAAAATAATTCTAAGATAATTGTGTTAAATAATATTAACTGGATTTCTGGGCAAGCTCCAGATTTATCAAAGAAATATTCAGCTCGAATAAGGTACAGGCAACCACTAGAGGAATGCAAAATTATTGAGAAATCTGCTGGTAAATTTGAGCTTCATTTTACAAAATCACAAAAAGCAATAACTTCTGGCCAGTCTGCTGTGATTTATGATAAAGAAGTTTGCCTTGGCGGGGGAATAATTAATTAGACTTTCAACTTTTTACCCTGTCTGATATTATATGTATATGAACGAATTCTACGTAACAAAAGCCAACGGAGAAAAAGAACTTTTTGATTATAAAAAATTGGAAGGTTCTCTTAAAAAAATTGATGCATCAGACGAGTTGATTGCAGAAGTTGTCTCTGAAGTTAGTGCAGAAGCCAAAAACAGATCACTTATTACTACACAAGAGATTTACAGAATGGCTTTTTCTATATTACGAAAAAAACACAAGTCAATTGCTGTCAGATATTCTTTAAAAAAGGCAGTAGCCATGCTTGGTCCTACAGGTTTTCCATTTGAAAAATTTGTGGCGGAAATATTTAAGGCAATGGGTTATTCAACAATTACTGACCAGGTTGTTCAGGGTAAGTGCGTACCACATGAAATTGATGTCGTTGCGTGGAAAGACAAAGATTTAATAATGACAGAGGCAAAATTTCATACAGATTTTAATTTAAAATCTGATTTAAAAATCGTGCTTTACGTGAAGGCTCGCTATGATGATATTTTTGGTAAAGACTATGTTTTTGGTGGAGAAAGTAGAAAATTAACCGAAGGTTGGATAATTACAAATACAAAATTTAGTACGACAGCGATTCAATATGGTCAGTGCCAACCATTACTCAAATTTATTGGCTGGAATTATCCATACAATTTTAATCTACATAACATGATAGAGAAATATGAGCTCATACCAATAACTGCACTTACCTCTTTATCAATGGCAGAAAAAAGCCTGTTTCTTCTAAGGGGCATAATTCTCTCAAAAAGCCTTCTTGATGATAATTTATTAAAAGAGGTGAAGTTTGATGATAAAAAAATTAAATCTATAAAAGACGAAGTAGAAGCTTTGTGTGAACACTGTAGAAGAAGTTTTACAAAATAATCATTTTTATTATGCCCACCAAAACAGAACTTCTGAAAAAAATAAAAGAGGAGGTTCTCAATTTAAAAGAATCTCCACTTTATTCTTATAGAACAGAAAATAAATATTTTCCAGTGATTGGAGAGGGAAGCCATGATGCTAAAATCATGTTTGTCGGGGAAGCTCCTGGAAGAAATGAAGCAAAAACAGGCAGACCTTTTTGTGGAACAGCTGGAAAAGTTTTAGATGAACTTTTGGAGCATGTAAAAATTAAAAGAGAGGATGTTTATATAACAAATATAGTAAAAGATAGACCCCAGCAAAACCGCGACCCACTACCAGAAGAAATTAAGATTTACGGACCATTTTTAGATAGGCAAGTTGAAATATTACAGCCAAAAGTAATTTGTGCGCTCGGCAGGTATTCAATGGGTTATATAATGCAAAAATTTGGACTTGGCTCAAAAGTTGAAGCAATAAGCAAAATGCACGGAAAATCTTTTGATACGAGAACTTCTTATGGGCCAATAAAAATAGTTTGTTTGTATCATCCCTGTGTTGCTGTTTATAATCCAAACCGTAAAGATGAACTAAAAAATGATTTTGAAATCCTAAAAAATCTCTAAAATTGTGGGATTTTCCAAATTCTTATTTTGTGCTATATTTTAATAACAATGCAATCAAAAGAAATCCGAGAACGATATCTAAAATTTTTTGAAAAAAGGGGACACAAAATAATTCCTTCTGCTTCACTTGTACCTGAAAATGATCCAACCACTCTTTTTACTGGCTCTGGTATGCAACCAATGATGCCATATTTACTAGGTGAAAGTCATCCTCTTGGCAAGAGGATTGCAGATTCTCAAAAATCATTTCGAACTAGTGATATAGAAGAAGTTGGTGATAATCGCCATACTACATTTTTTGAGATGCTCGGTAACTGGTCTTTTGGTGATTATTTTCAAAAAGAACAAATACCTTGGATTTTTGAATTTTTAACTAAGGAATTAAAGATTAATCCCAATAAGATTTATGTCACAGTTTTTTCAGGTAATAAAGAAAATAATCTATTAGCTGATACTAAAGCAGTGACGATTTGGAAAGAACTTTTTAGAAAAGAAGGAATTGAGGCAAAAGATGTAATTTTAGAATCTGAACAAAATGGTGCTAATTTGGGTATGCAGGGAGGTAGAATATTTTCATATAGTGAAAAAAATTGGTGGTCAAGAGGTGGGGCGCCAGAAGCTATGCCTATTGGTGAACCTGGTGGAGCTGATTCTGAAATGTTTTACGAATTTGATTTTGTTGAGCATGATACGAAGTATGGTAAATATTGCCATCCAAATTGTGACTGTGGACGATATATTGAAATTGGAAATTCTGTTTTTATGGAATTTAAAAAAGTTAGCGATAGAAAATTCGAGCCATTACCTAAAAAGAATATTGATTTTGGAGGCGGTTTAGAGCGTATTTCAATGGCTGTTCAAAACACTAACGATATATTTATGATTGATATATTTGCAAATCTTATATCTTCTTTGGAAAAGATTTCTAATACAAAATATACTGACCATAAATACACAACTTCATACCGTGTTATTGCCGATCATCTTAGGGCATCAATATTTTTGATTAGTGATGGTGTTATTCCATCAAATACTGACCGGGGCTATTTTGTACGTCGTTTATTGCGTCGAGCCATTAGATATGCTGATATTTTAGGAATAAAGCAAGGTAATTTTGCTGATCTAACTGCTACTGTTTTAGAATATTATAAGGAAGCTTATCCAGAAACATATAATAAAAGAGAAATTATTAGATTAGAAATTTATAAAGAAGAGTTAAAATTTAGAAAAACCTTGCAGGCTGGAATGAAAGAATTTGAAAAAGGGATTGATCCATTTGTTTTATTTACCAGTTATGGTTTTCCTTTTGAACTTACCAAGGAATTGGCTAAAGAGAAAGGAAAAGTTGTTGATGAAGATAAATTTAAGAAAGATCTTGAGGCACATCAAGCTTTGTCTCGTTCTGGGTCCGAGCAGAAATTTAAAGGTGGGCTTGGAGGGACGGGTGAAATGGAAACAAAATATCACACAACTACGCATTTACTTCTTGCATCTCTTAGAAAAGTACTTGGTGGAGAAATTGTTCAAAAGGGAAGTAATATTACAGCCGAAAGAATGCGTTTTGATTTTA
>Ga0209083_1003018_pt1 | contig 14788 bp, 14 predicted proteins | sample AM7aDNAmetaG_FD_184132 | JGI IMG/M metagenome (GOLD analysis project Ga0209083, IMG submission 184132) | Freshwater microbial communities from Finland to study Microbial Dark Matter (Phase II) - AM7a DNA metaG (SPAdes) (version 3) | ecosystem: Environmental > Aquatic > Freshwater > Lake ...
GCACGCTACGCAATGAGAAAGGAACCTCGATTCATGAGCGCATCATGACGACACTGGCAACATGGGGGCAGAATGGACTAAACTGTCTCCAAATGCTAACGGCGAAGCTAGCCAGCTAAACACGTACAGAGTATCAAAATACCAACTAGCAGTCTCATTGATCAAGCCTCTAACCAACTACAGGAATCTCTTACGCAAAAAAGCTTTAGGTCACGACCATAGGTAGAGGCCCGTCAGGCGTGATTCTATAAGAGTTTTGGAGGTTCGTGTAGTTCTCATAACACGAGAATTTCCTCCATTAATCTACACCCGTCTTCATCAAGTATTTATACTTAACAGCTGAAATGTTAAGCATGCGAGGCGGATGGGACTCAGAAGCGGAGTTGATACATCATTTAAGAAGAATGTTTCTGATTATTTCAATAATGCTAATTAGTTCCATCGTATGCGCTCATGGGGCCACTTTGATTGTGGGGGATAGCCCAAACGGTTACGAAAGCATTCAAGAGGCGATAAATTCGGCTAGTGTCGGGGATGAAATATTGGTCAATCCCGGAACATACTACGAAAATATCGTTGTAGATAAGCGCTTGGATCTTATTGGGTTGAAAAATCCAGTTATTGATGCAGGGGGCGACTATGTCAAAGGTCCGGGAGTAACTATACTCGCGGATGGTGTACTGATGGAAGGGTTTACCATCAGGAATTCCACAAATACCGCGGGAGATCCGCTATCAGGTGCCGGGGTATTGGTAAGATCAAACAACAATACTATTAAAGGGAATATATTAGAAAATAACTATCGCAGTGGAATCAAAGTTCTGAGGGGATATAATAACTCGATTACCAATAATAGTGTTTATAGTAATTTTGATGGCATATTGGTGTCTGATTCGCTTCGTAATAAGATAGAAAGTAACCACATAAATAGCAACAATGATGCTGGAATTTTTATTAAAGGTCCGTCCGAACAGAATTTGGTGAAATATAACATTATAAATAATAACTCTCGAGGAGTACTATTGGTCGATGCAGGCCTTAATGATATTACTAAAAACGCCGTTTTTGAGAATAAAGTGAAAAATTTCGATACAGTATATGCTTACTGATATCTGCGGCCATTCACTCAAACATTTGTAGATCTCATTTGATTAATTTGTTAGAAATAAAAACTGGAGACGAACGGTACATCCTAAAGATGAGAATAAGGATTTTCATTAGTGATTCCTCAATTTGATTCCGGATTAGCCGATAATCCTAAATCCAGGAAAGAATATGCAGTTTGTTGGGAAAGGAGAGATATGCCGGATATGATAATGAAGGGACTATATCAAATACGCTCAGGGATAATTTTTCTGGTGCTCATTTTAGCCTTCATATCAGCTCTTTCGTCTCCAATCGTACTTGCATCCATGGCGCAACAAGAAAAATCCGTATCAAAAGAAGCAAATCCTGCAGAAATAATCATAGATCAAGACTGCAATAAAAATAATAATTGTTCGCCTATAAATAGATATTTTGAATTGAGCGGAAATATGGCGGAGAATCATCCGAAACAATTACAAATTAAGTCGAATTGGATAGATATCGGTTTGACTGAAGATCCGTATAAATCTTCGCGCCCACCACCTGCAAATTCCAATAACCAACAAGCCAAATTGACCACAATAAAGCAGGGTTTTATAGGATTATATCATCCCTTCAAAGGAAAAGTTTATGCGGGAACAGGCATATCTGAGGATGAAGATCTTCATCAAGCTTACCACTTTGGAGTGAACGGCATAATAAATGACCCGAGTTATGGTGAGTACCCGTTTAAAGAAAATATCGAAAAGCATTGTCAGGAATTTGATACTAACCTGGTTTATGGAATAATTCGACCACCTTCCGAAAGGGGGGTCGTTAATAATCCTAATGATACTAAGCTATGGGAACCAGCTTCTCCCTCAGGAATGATCCAAGCAGCAGCGAGGTCCTCCAGGCTATCAACAATCTTTCCCCAGATAAGAGGCGTGATAATCGATGATTTTTGGGCTAACTATTACGGAAACGTCATAACACTGGAAGATATGAAAAATATAAAAGGTGCTCTGTCAGGGAAAAAATTGAAGCCGGATGGTACTGTGGATCTTAAATCTCCCCCCACTACACCCGATCTGCAACTGTTCATTGTGACATATGGAGGCGAGTTGAGGCTTTCCCCCGACAAAGATATAGTAGATCTGATCGATGGTGTTAACTTCTGGCTTTATGACCAGGAAGATTCCTATAAGAACTTCGACCGATATTTAAGTGCCCTGGAGACCTATTATCCAAATAAGGAACTGATCTCTGGCGTGTATATCCATAATGGCGATTATGGAGATATGTCCAATCAATCCATATCCTATATGATAGATAAGGGCATACAGCTTTATGAAAAAGGCTTATCATCCGGGATACTTTTATTTTCTGGATATTGGCTAGTGAAGGACTATATATCACAAGAGAGAAGCGAGAAGATTGGGCTTTCTGATATTTTTTATAGCAAATATTATCCTTATCTCGGTGAGATTAATTGTCACGTGGTGGATGATGAAACTTCGCGGCCGCTACAAGGAGTCAAAATCAAGATCTACAACAATATGGCGAGGAAGATTATTGCTGCGGGAAAGACTACCGATGAACAGGGAAGGTTCCGCTTTTCAGGATATGCAGGTAGATCCGGAGGCGTTTCATATAGCTTCACAGCCGAGAAAGAGGGATATAATCCTTACAATGGATCGTTCACCTTGGAGGCAAATAAAGCCATAGATCTGCCTCCAGTAAATCTAAAACGATTAGAACTGGATATTGAGGCTCCTGTTGAATCTCGCGGCAGTGGAATTCAGAGTTAAATGGCGAGCCCGCCAACGGTTGCCACTGAACTCGCGCGCCAGTCGATCCCGATGCGTCCTGATCACACCGTCCCTATCTCCGCCAAGACCTCCTCCGCATCCTTCTTTCCCCAGTAGTAGCCCATATCCAGACTCAGCTGCCTGGCATAGCCGGCCTCATCCCTGGCAGCGGCCTTATCACCTGCAGCCAGATGCGCCCAGGCTAGACCAATCCTTATATCGGCCTCATATAGCCGGTAGCCACCTGCCCTGGCATACTCCAGGGCTTCAGTCAGGTCGCTTAAGGCAGCCACATGATCTTTCATAATTTTCGCATACCACCGCCCGCGGCCCAGCAGAGACTCGATCAGCACCAGCCTGCTAGATATGCTGCGGGCAAGCTCCAGAGCCTGGCCGTAGTTTTCCCTAGCCCTCTCCTGCTGCCCGCCATCTGCAAACAGATCCGCCAAGATGCGGTGACATCTGCTGATGCTATCGGGCCAATGCTCGCTTTTACACGTCTCAAGGTTGGCCTCAGTAACCTTTCGAGCATAAACGGCCTCACCCCGGCGCCTCAAGTGGTCAGCATGCTGAATGCCTCTTAGACTGCAAAGATAAGATAATGAGGGATCGCGCTCTTTCTCCAGAGCTTCAGCATCCCGAAAATGTTGGCTGGCCTTGTCCAGGTCGCCCTGGAGATGATAGGCCCAGGCCTGACAAGCCAGAGAACCGCGCTCACGATCCTTTTCCCCTGCCCGCCGAGCCAAATCTAGGGCTTGGCCCGCCGACTGCAGGCTCCTGGCCAGATCGCCCCTGTAACAATACAAGACAGATAAGTTCTGATAGCCTGCGCTGGCATTGGTCCAATCTTCAGACTCAAGATCTATGGCCAGGCTACGTTCGTAGAATCTATCTGCCAGGTTCCCCCGGCCAGTGTTATCCAAACATAAGCCCACTGTGTTCAGTATCCAGGACTTGGCTCCAGAAATGCTGACCAGAGGTTCCTGGGATATATCGCCTCCGGGATAGAACTCTTTCAGAACCTCCAGTTCAGCCCCCCACGCACCCAGTTTATGCCCAATATAAAATTCAGTATGCCGCTCGATACGCTCCCATAGTATGCTAAAGGCCTCATCATAAGCCCCGCACTGGCAGGCATGGTGGATCACCTCGATCAGGGGCGTCAAGTCTTCCAGGGTGGGCTTATCAGGCATATCCTGGGCTCTGGCCAGATAGTAGTCTTTTATCTGCTTATGAGCCCATTCAGCCTGCCCTCGGTGGCCCTTGGACAGAAGAGTGGAATAATGGGCTCTAATGAGGGGGTGGGTGGAATACTGGCCGGACCCTGGCTCGTGCCGCAGGATCCGATAGTCCACAAGCCTCTTCACCATGGCCTCGAACTGGGAATCGTTCAGAGCAACGATGGGAACATTAAGAGCTCCACCTCCCTTCTCTGACTTGGCCCGGAAGATTCTGAAAGCATCCCTGTCCACAGGCCTGCGGAAGGCGCTGAACAGCTTCAAGAAAGCTTTCTCCGCCCCATCCAGATGATCATCGTACCGTCTCAGTACCCTGTGCACCCGTTCGTAACGCGGCTCGTCGGCGGTAGGGGAAGGGATGTCCCAGACCTTGCGGACATCTCCTCCATGATGGTCTTTCAGATAAGATGCCAGAAGGCTCAAGGTGAGCGCATGTCCGCCCCAGTCGGCTACCACGCGATCCAGCTCATCATCATCCCCACGGACTCCCAACTTTCGCAGAAGATCTTGGCCATCCAGAGGTAGCAGCCTCTCTACGTCTCGATGCCGATATGTAGTGTACTCTTCCAAATCCATGAGGGGCACACGGCTGGTGACCAGGCAGAACGAACCATGATCCGGCGATGCGAAGAGCTCCAGGAAAGTCTTCAGGTCGGGGCTCAGAATCGATCCGTACATATCGCCGTCTTGGTGTTGCAGCACCTCTAAGCCATCCAGGACAAATAGAAAACGCCCAGCACCTAGCATTGCTCCTATGATCTGGGCTTTCAGGTTGGACGATGGGATTTTTCTGGGATCGATCTTCCCTCCGCCCAGGTATGCCAAAGCCCCATCGAAGAACTCGTCTACGCTGCGCCTCTCGTAGAATCCCCACCAAAAAATGCCCTCCGGCTGTGGCAATGATTTGTTGGCGATAAGATCATCTACCCATTGTCTGGCCAGACTGCTCTTGCCTTCACCCCCAAACCCGATAAGACCTGAGACACGAATATGCGAGTCAATCCAATCAGATGTTATCTCTTGAAGCAACTTGCTTCGCCCCGTCCATTCTTTCAGCGAGGGAGGAGCATTATTCCAGACCGCATTCTGCTGAGGCGTGACTAACGCACGTGCCTCTTTGATATCGGTTCTTGGTGCAGGAGCCAAGCCTTTGGGCAGATCGTCCTCCTGCATTTCCAGACAAATGGGTTCTAGAGAAAGAACTTTAGCATCAACTGCAAATCCTGTACTGCAATCTGGATGCGCATCAGCTGAATTCCAAAATGCATATATAATGCCAACTATCAAATTGCGCGGGATATCCAGCACAGGTGCACCGCTCATGCCGCTATCGATATTTTGAGAACTCAGCATCAAGGGTTCGCATTGCAGGTTCGTTCCTTGCGGCTTGTCACAATAGTCAATGATCTTACCAAAAGCCGGCAAACCCTGATAGTTTTGGAGTCGCCGATAGCCAAAACTCTGGAATTCGTGAAGTTTTGAATTCTTTGCTGAGCCTATCTTAGCGACCAATCCAGGTTCAAATGAAGACTCATCCGTAAGCTGCAAGAGAACTATATCGTCATCATGTTGAGGAAAGAAGGCTGCAACCTTGGCCCTTTTCCGAAGGCTCGATCGGCCTTCGCGTTCGGGATAATAGATGCCTATTTCTCCTCCATCTAGAGATCCAGGATCAACGCCTGCAGCTCGAACCACATGAGCGCAAGTAACTACGCCTTTTTTGGTTATGAATCCAGTTCCTACAATTTGATCTGTTGTCGAATGGCGTATCTGTACAACGAAGTTTCGTATTTCCTGAAGAACTACGCCCTCAGGCATGATTACTCTTTCTCCCATGTAAGTGTGACCTTAAATGACGCTTCCGCCCCGCACTTTGCTATCAAAGCACCCGATTCGGCCTTCAGATTTATGCCGAACTCTATCTCAACTGTGGACGGTTTCACTTCCAGCGAGTTTATGGTATCAGCAACCTCTCGGGCGGTGTTATAGATGGTGTTCATGGCGCTCTCAATAGCTTTAGCTGATTCTTTCTGCAAGTCGGGGCCTGTGAGGCTGACCTCTCTAAAGCCGGGAGCGGTCGCGAAATCAACCAATATAGGGGCATTCGGATTAGGGGTAAAACTAGCCATAACTCAACCTCTGAAAGCTAATTTCCTATTCAAGTTAAATAATCTATCTTTCTCTCTGCGCCATTGAGCGAATTGGTAGCACGCCAGTTTTGATGTAAAGCGTCCATGATCTCAGGCAGGGGTCATACCCAGAGTATGAAAAATCCATACGGCCATAGGTAAGGCTGATATGGGCAGAGAAGGCTGAACTGCGAAATGGGACAATGATCCCGATGCAAAACCAGCCAAGATCTCGCGTATGTCCAAATGCGTACAAGAACGCGTATGTGAAGTTTATAAACGGAACGGTAATTTTAATTAGGGTTCTGAAACCCCTCAGAGTGATGAGTTATCGATTGACAATGAGAATATCGAGCCAATGAGCAACAATGAATATAGCCATGATGTTGGAGTCCATAAACGATAAGTTATTGTTCTTATATCATAATCTCTAATCGATCGGGAGATGCGATCTCATACCCAGAAGCTACCTTCTATGAAAACGCTGGCCAAATATATCGGAAGAAAATTCGAACCAGGAACCCTTCCACTCAATCCATCAAAAGCAGTTCCTGGAATATATTATCATGGCATAGTCCTGAGTAGTAAATACGGCTGGTATGCAGCAATGAACATTCTAGAATCCGGAATGCTTCAGACGCCAAATTATCTCGCATATTGGGATCCAAACTTTGCTTCTTGCCATCATAGTGCCCGAGATCGAGCCGTCAAGGATCTAAAATATAATCAAAGTTCGGGGGGATTAACACCAATGGCTATGGATTATATCAATGTAGCCAGTGGAATCAGGCAAGGCCTACATATACAATATGGGCCCAGAAGGCTTGCAGCTGATCAAGAAAAAAAGATAATTGATAAAAGCAAAATAGAAATAAAGTTTGAGATAGAAGTAGAAGATTTGCCAAGTATGCCGTTAGTAGATTAGAGTGCTTATACGTTGCTGATAATGAATCTATTATTAAAGAAATGTTTCATCATGATCCGGACCTACTTATATTTAAAGTGAAAATCGCGGAAGCTTTGAATTATACTCAAGTGGACTCTCGGTGGTATGATGAGTATTACGATACAAGAAGTCGAAAAAGCATAAAAAAATATTGGACTAGACAGAAATATGATGAAAATACTTCGAGTTGGGAATATCTCGTGGATGGCTTAATAACAGTGGACGACCCCGAACGCTTAGCCTACCTAAATTCAATGGAGGCCGAATTGGAAAAAGAATTTAAATATAAAATAAGCAGTTCCCAAGAAAAGGAAAAATGGCTATTTATGGCATATAACTAATAACTCTTCATCATAACGGGGGAAAAGATCTTAAGAACGTGGTCAGTACGGTTAGACATCGATTACTTTGATGGGAGTCATGATAGGAAGTGAGGGAGGGACTCGAGAATAGACCTTCCATGAAAAACTCGTACCCATAACTCTTGCGAAGTACAGCTTTCTCGACCTGTTCCTTATCGGACTACCAGCTCGTCTCAAAATCCGGCACTATCTCGTCGATACTCCGACGAACCCGCTCCATTTGGTCGCGAAGTCCCAGTAACCTCTTAAAATCGCCCGATTCCTCGAAAGGAATACCTTTACCCGTCGTTTTGGATTGAAGGCTTCGAAAACAGAATCAATAAAATAAGGGTTAAATGGCGAGCCCGCCAGCGGTTGCCCTCGAGCTCGCGCGCCAGTTAATCCCGATGCGTCCTCCTCCCCTTATACCTATAAGCGACAGTTACCCGCAGTAGGTCTGCTCCCTTCCGGGCCTGAACCGGTTCCTGCAATTATGGTACACAAACCTTCCTTCAGGAAGACCCATGGACCGGTGCTATCCCTACAGGACGGAGAATCATTGTCCGCAACTGGACTGAACGCGCAGCGCCCAAATTCTTCCGCCAGCTTCGCCCCCCGCTTGTCGACGATTTCGGGTTATAGGTGACGCCGAACCACCCGGACTGCCCGCCTTATCACCCATGCTATTTGACTTAGGAGGTAGATATTAGTTCATTTTATCGATTTTCGCCAGAATTGTGTTGCATATTCTGATATAAATAGGTTCCATATGCATTGGGGACCTTTACAGGTAGTTTCATACGGCGTGGATATCGACCGTCATGTTCTCTTATACGTGTCATGATGATATAGAATTTTCTGCTGAGTAGTAGCCAAGGCGTACAGGAAAATCGATAAATATATATAACCATAATTCATTATTGATTAAAAATTTATAAGATGGACCGGGTGTACTGAAGATGAAGATCTCTGTTGTCGCAATCACATTTCTTTTCTGCCTAATCGGAATGGCAGTCGGAGACAATCCCTCGGTTGAGCAACGACTCATTTCATTGGATGCAAATAACAGTGCTGGAAATCTAACCGGTGATGATTATGTTATCTTGTTAATAGATGCCTACATGGCGGACATCAACAATGGCACGGGTATCATGTATACCGGACCAGAGTACGATTTAGTTTATAAAACTGCTAAGTCTCGGTTTCCGGAATATAGCAATATATACAAAAATATCGGCGATTATATAGGAACATATATGTGGTCGGAATCTATTACAATTTCTCGATATCCACATAAAACCGAAATCGTCGATGATGTGTTCGCCACTTTTTCAAGACAAATGAATGAAGCACGCGCCGCGGTCCAAAAACGTCTTGCTGAAGAGGCACAACAGCAGGAATTAGAACGTGAGAGAGAAAATATCCGAAACGAGGCTCAAATCAAAGAAGAGACTGCTAGACAAAACAAACAACACGAGGATGCAAATCGCCAACTTGCATTAGATGCTCATTACAAAAACCTTTCCGAGAATTATACATCCAATATAACTCTTCTCCTAAATCAATCCAAATTCGCTGATGCTCTCAACCTTTCGGAAGAGGCTATAAAGCATCTCATTTCGCCCTACAGCAACATGATGATGATCAGTAAAGGAGATGTTTATACAAGTATGGGTAGGTATGAGGATGCTATCGAAATCTACCAAACCTCACAAAAAGTGTTCGTTTACGATAATGACAGCATTGATTACCAGAACAAAGTTCAACAGGACTTCAATAGCGATAGATGGAACGTTATTGCCGAGTATAAAGCAAACGTTGCTAGGCAGAAACTTGATGATCAAATAGATGCTAAGAAACACGATCTTAGGAATGCTCCTAATGTGATGCAACTTCTAAGAGGTCATGATAGCAGCAGGAAGTATTCCGTCGACATCGTGAACGAATCCTTTCTCGGTGCTGGTTACATGGTGTCCATTAACCTCTCGGCTGTAAACAAACCAATAGACACCACAGACAAGACGGACGCTAATAGCAAAGTAATCGACGATGCTAAAGTGTTTGTGCCTATCTGTGTTGATATGTTCGGGGGGCTGTTCGCGGATAAAAGAATAACTTACGTATGTATCCAGAACAACCAGACCTATCTCGACAGATTCGGGCATAAAAACGAGGTTGCTGTTTGGCGGGCGTGTATGGATAATAAAACTGCGACGCAAGTAGGCAACTGGAACGACTTAAAGCAGTATGTTGGCACAGATCTGGACAAACTTGCCAGTGTTGCAAGTTTTCAAGTCTTGAAAGGTAGGGAAGAAGAATAGGATCAATCCAGATAAAAGGAAGCCTACGAAATACACACCTTACGCGGTCTTGACTAAAAGCAAAAGCCAATGTGGACGACCAAGATTGTGCAAAATTGAATAAAGTGTGGGGAAAATATATTTCCCACTTCATATTTGATATCGTTTATTTCCAGAACCGCCAGAACCATTCTTTTTTCGTGATCTCGTCTTCACCGGGCTTCAAGGCAAACTGGCTGATGTTTTGCGTTAGCTGCGATATATGCGCTTGCAAAAACGATATCTTCTGATCCTTTTGCGTGATCGCGTCTTTTGCGTGCGCCAAGTTTGCCTCTTCGAGTGAGAGGTCACAACGAAGCGATTCCAGTTCCTTAAAGGCTGCTGAATATTGATCCTTCATTGGCGTGATCTCTTGTTGGAGACGCGGTACAGATGCAGCGACTTCGTACACGATCCCTTTTAAGTACCCCTAAAGGGATCGTATGAAGTGGGCAAACTCTTCCGTTGAGATGCCCAAAATGTCTAATGAAGAAAGTAACCGACTATCTTCTAATATGCGATCCTTCAAGCCCCCTGAAGTATCGTATGCTTTATCATGGTGTTCTATTTCTATAAACACTACATAATTTTTATATATAAGATAGACAACTACAAAATGATCCGAGATGTGTACGCTCCGCAACCCTCTTAGGTTACTAATTTTTGGCTCTCCGATCTCTGGATTTTGTCGGATACCAACCATCTTTTTTACAACTTGCTTCTTAAAAGCGATGTTTTTATCAGTCAAATCATGAAAATTTTTACTAAAATGACCTGTAATAATGGACTCAAAAGCCATGATTTAAAGGCTCATTAAGTAGGCTTCCAGTTCGGCGTCGTCCTTGAAATGTTTATATCGACCCTCTATGAAGTCCTCTAGACCGTCGGTAATACCCTCTATAAGATCATCTTTCTTGGCTAATATCTTCAACTCATCTAAACAAGCCATTCACAGATCACCAGACAAATCATATGTTTTGTAGCTATATAACTATGCATGATTCAACACGCTTTTGATCCAAGCCTTGTCAGGGTCAGTGAGAACAATCACGCTCTGCTCGGCTGCTATCAGCAAAACCAGCGCACGGAGATATTGAAAATAAATATTCATTTTTATTCACCTCCATAATCCTAAAAGTTAAATCATGGTTAAGAGACCCTTTTTGTCATATACTAAATTTTTTCAGAGGTCACTTTTTTGGTAGAAATTGGGTCCCATCTGGCTTTTTCCCAAAAATATATATAAATTTTTGACAATGATTATAATTTGGCTATATGGTCCTTTTTAAACTCTTTTGTTTTGCTGACAGGGTCCCTGTGGCAAAACCGATAGCATTAGCCCTCGCGACTTTAGTGCCCACGCCCATCACGCCTCTTGATAGCGGTTTCTCAACTCTGACGCTTTAAGTCCTAGTACAAAAAAGCATGTAATAATTTGTCTTTATGCGTACATATCCTTAAAAGGCTGCTACAGTGCGTCCTGGGCAAGTTAGAAAAGATGATGTTCTAATATCATCTGCGTCCTATAAAGTGCCGTCATGATGACTACAACGCCTCTTGGTCATGCTGAGAACAAACCTGATCTCAAATACTCATCTCTTCTGTGAGAAGGTTGCGACTCAAGATAGATTGCAGTCGTGAGTATGGACTCGTGACCCAGTTGCTTTTGAAGAGAGTAGATGTCGATATTAGCCTGTAGGCTAAAAATCGCAAACGAATGTCTCAAACGATGGCAACTAATTTTTCTAATGCCTGCCCTTGCTGCTAGATCATCTATTATGTACTGAATCCTCCGTTTTTGGATATGATCACCTGCAAGGGATGGGAATAACCACCCTCCAGTTCTGCCATTTAGATAGTTCTTCAAGGCTAAGGATACGAGGGGAAGCAGTACGACCGTTCGCGATTTACCCCCTTTGGCATGGGGGATATGCAAGAACGACTGCCTAAAATCGATGTCCTCAACCTTAATCATCGAAGCCTCTCCCACGCGAAGACCACCACCTGTCATAAGATAGAGAAGTGCCTTCTCTCTAGCATCGCTAACAGCAAGCATCTTTTCTATATCCTGCATGGGAACAAAATCAACCTTAGTTTTCATACTCCCATTTATATCGTTACGGCTATATAAGTTTATGCACCTTTGAGTAGGCAAAGATGCACTCATGCATGGAGAGACGCTGTAGAAGTCCCAGGCATGAGAGATGGTGGACGCCTGACAAAGTGGGGCTGTTTCCCAAGGATACGCATCAAAAAGAAGCCTGTAAAATGCCCCCAGATCGATGATTTTGAGGGCGCCAGATTCTCACTGCCGCCCTAGGTGACGGCATGGTCTCATTCATGCCCAGGCATATGCCTCAGCCTAGCGGTTTTGATCCGTCTCCTTGGATGTCGGTGGGATAGACTTTGGAAATTGTGATACATAATCTTCGGGTTCTTTTCCATAATCTCCCAATAATACGATTTTAAGTGCCTGGAGTACAGTCATCGCATCTTTCGATCTATATGGATTTATCCCGTGAGGATATCCCGTAAGTGAATCGATAACAGAAATCGATGCTAAATATTCGTCCCATGTTTTGTCTGCAAGTTTCTTTCTCCAGGGTTTTTTTACTTTTACATCGGCAATTGCACGCAACCGTTTGTATTTTTCTTCCACAGATTCTTTCTGTCCATTTTCTCTTGTATCCCACCCGGCGATTGCGCCTTCTGTGGTTCCCGATTTCTCTATGTGGTGTTCTTTTTCGACTAGGTAGAGATCATAGAGGCGGGGTTCAGCCTCGAATATATCGGCTACCGCTTTTTCGAGCGTAGCCTTTTCGGATTTAGTCTCTTCCGCGACCGAGACTACAGAATCGTATACAATAGACATTTTAATCGCCTAGCGGTTTTGATCCGTCTCCTCGGATTTCTTTTGGGTAGGTTTTTTCACACTTTCGAAAATGTTTGTTCCTAGCAGTTTGTCGAGTAAGTACATTACTTTATTTGCTTTTTCTGATTTGAATGGTGACTCTACAGGCACGGGTGAGTAATAAGGATTGGCATAGGGACTATTATTGTCTTCGCTCGGTGCGTTAATCTGGCGAGCAAACGTTTCGGGATTACTCATTACTTCCTTCAAGTCTTTCATGTAATCGATGAACGCATCTTTTAGTGATATGTCAAATATTGGTTCTGACTTCGTGGGTATTTTCTGTCCTCTTCCTCTCGTATCCCCCCCGGCTATTGCGCCTTCTGTAGTCCCTGATTTCTCTATTTGGGTAGAATCATATTCTTTCTCGACTAGGTACAGGTCATAGAGCCGAGGTTCAGCCTCGAATATATCAGCTATCGCTTTTTCGAGTGTGACATCATCATGCTTGGTTCTTTTAGCTATCAAGACCACGGTATCGTATACTATCGACATTTCAATACACTGACAGATTTTCTGGGAAAGTGCGTACTCCCCCCCCAAGTCTCACAATCTCCGCTCAAGCTCCGGTCGTGGTTTGCTTCGGGAAAAATGGGACAACTTTTCCAGTTCTCCGATCCTCTTTTCCAGTTCTTCAATTTTCTTTTCCAGGCGCGCTATCTTCTCGCCAACATTACTCGTATCCTTATCCTCAACCACTTGTATCACTCCAAATACCAATCATATTTTTCCAAGTCGGGCTGGACCCGCGGGGGATGTTCTGTTCCACACTCGGTGCAACTATTGAAATTACACTTTGAAATCATCAACTATTTTATAATAATCCTCCGCTGTCAATCCGTCACCTTGCGCAGACCCTTTACCATTTGCTCGGATTGTCATTAACATGTTTCGTTCTGGATATGCTATAACAGTTATGTAATCCGTAGGAACGCCTGTCACTGCACCCCCTTCAGAATAAGCCTGAAATATACTCGCAGATACGGCGGTGTGTCCATCTAAGGTATGGGGTTGAAGTGGATTTTCAAATGCATTTTCGGGTAGATTGGATATAAGGTATTTTATCTCATTTGTAAGCCCCTTGATACCAAAGTCCTTTGGCTTCGTATTCTTAACAACGGTTAATCTCACTTTTCCATCCTGGGTTTGGTAAACTCTTATGTCACGCGAACCATCGGTCCTATTTGAATACTCATTTAATGCCAACGAGGTAGGAATGACGGCTGATGGCTTTGAAACTACCGGATCTGCAATAATAGGAATACTTGGATAATGTATCATTGAAGCCAAGGCAATCAGGAATATAAATCCATATAAAATATAGCCCGCTATTTTAATTATTTTGTTTTGGCTACTTATCAGAGGCAACTTACCAGTTGTTCCCATTTATAGACCTTCCAACCTCGTTCAGCCTCCGGGTCTTTGGGATACTCATGATTTTGAGGAAAGCAAAACTAAGTCTAATATACACCATCATTAAAGATACTTATAATTATCTGTATATGATGTCAGGCAGAAGATATACATAACCCGCTAGTTGGATCACAGAGGCAGATGCCAACAACCATATTATCTTTAAACACTTCTATGATCTTATGAGATTGATACATGAGAATTCCTATTTACTTGCATTTGAGGAGGAATTTCCGAGAATAGTGCGTTTTCCGCGCTCATCGCGTCCATTTCTTCATCTATGATCATCTTTTTTTGGTCATACTTCGATAGCTACCGCTAAGCTAGATAACTCTGGCATTTTTCAGTGTGCAGAGCTGATACAGGTTAAAAGCAAAGGCCGTTGCCATCATTTTTACACGAACTCTCTCGACTGTAGTAACCAACACTCTTCCCGCCCCAAAAACTCGTTTTATTACCGCATGAGGTCTCTCTCCAGGGGATCTCAATTTGCTTATCAATCGATTTCGCTCTTTATCGAGTTCTCCAAGAGGCGCATCGGTGGTCCTGCGTTTCATGGTAAAATCATCGCCCTTGGCCTTCACGCCGAAATAAC
>Ga0209083_1003022_pt1 | contig 14774 bp, 10 predicted proteins | sample AM7aDNAmetaG_FD_184132 | JGI IMG/M metagenome (GOLD analysis project Ga0209083, IMG submission 184132) | Freshwater microbial communities from Finland to study Microbial Dark Matter (Phase II) - AM7a DNA metaG (SPAdes) (version 3) | ecosystem: Environmental > Aquatic > Freshwater > Lake ...
CCGGCGCGCGGATTCTGCTGGTGGAGGACAATGAGATCAACCAGCAGATTGCGGTTGAGCTGCTGGAAGGAACCGGCGCCAAGGTGCAAGTCGCCGGCAACGGAAGCGAGGGCGTGCAAGTCCTGGTCAACGGTCCGGAGCCGCCGCCCTTCGACGTGGTCCTGATGGACCTGCAGATGCCGGAAATGGATGGCTACCAGGCGACGGCGAAGCTCCGCTCCGACGCGCGTTTCTGCCTCCTGCCGATCATCGCCATGACGGCGCATGCCACGATGGAGGAGCGTCAGCGCTGCCTGGATGCCGGCATGAACGATCACATCTCCAAACCGATTGATCCGGCACTGCTCTTCGAGACGGTGGGGCGATATTACCGACCCCTCACCCCAGCTTTGGGGGTCGTGGAGCGGGGGAGTGTGGAGCGTGGAGCGTGCGGCGACCTGCCACACCTGCCGGCGATTCTCCCTCTCCCCGCCGGCCCCGCCCCTTTACTCTCTGTCCCGGATCTCCCTTCCTTTGAAGGCCTCGATACGAAGGACGGGCTGACCCGCGTGGCCGGCAACCGCAAGCTCTATCTGAAGCTCCTGCGCCAGTTCGCCGAGCAACAAGGCCCAACCATCGGGCAAGTCTCGGCGGCCCTGGCAGCGGGCGACACTGCCCTGGCCGAGCGCCTGGCTCACACGCTCAAGGGCGTGGCCGGCAATATCGGCGCCAAGGCCGTCCAGGCGGTCGCGGGGGAGCTGGAGAAACTTATTCGCGGCCGGGCCCCCGCAGCGGAACTGGAATCCTCCCAACAGAAGGTCGCCGCCGCGCTTGACCCGTTGCTGGCGCAGTTACGAAGCGAGTCGAATCCGCCCGCGTCAGACATTCCGGCGCCAGCCGCCGCGCCGCCGGCGGACCCCGCGCAAACCCGCGCCGCCGCCACGCAATTGACGAAACTGCTCTCGGAATTTGACTCCGGGGCGGTGGAATTCATCGAGGCGAACCACGCGGCGCTGCGTCCTCTGTTCGCCGGGGAGGCGTGGCCGGCGTTCGAGAAGCTGGTGCAGGATTACGCCTTCGCCGACGCGCAGGCAAAGCTGGACCAGTCATTGGTGAAACGTGAAACGTGAAGGGAATCCGAAATCGTAAATCGTCAATCTTAATTCCTTATGAAGAACCTTTCTGATTGCCGCATCCTGCTCGTGGACGATGCCAAGGCCAACCTGGACATCCTCGTCGAGGGCCTGAAGTCTGATTATAAGCTCAGCCTCGCTCTCAACGGCGAGATGGCGCTCCAAATTGCCGCCCGCACTCCGCCCGACCTGGTGTTGCTGGATATCGTCATGCCGGGCCTGGACGGTTATGAGGTCTGCCGGCGCCTGCGTCAAACGCCCGAGACCGCCGAAGTGCCGATCATGTTCCTCTCCGCCCTCGAGGAGGTGCAGAACAAGACGCGCGGCTTCGAGGAGGGCGCGAACGATTACCTCACCAAACCCTTCGAGATGCTCGAGGTCAAGGCGCGCGTGCGCTCGCTGCTCAAGGCCAAAGCCTATAGCGACGCCGTGAAGGAGCAGATCGCCAGCGAACTGCGGGTGGCCCGGGAAATTCAGATGGGCATCCTTCCGCCAGACGTTTCGGCGGTCACCGATGGCACCGGACTGGAGGCGCACGCAATCCTGTTCCCGGCGCAGGAGGTGGGTGGCGATCTCTTCGAAGTGATACGGATGCCCGACGGTAACCTGCTCGCGGTCATTGGTGACGTTTCCGGCAAGGGCATTCCCGCCGCGTTGTTTATGGCTGTGACCACGACCCTGGTGCGCGCTCTGGCTCCCGATGCACGTCGTCCGGAGGAGATTCTGCGCCGAGTCAGCGATGCGCTTGTCTTGCACAATCCGCACACCATGTTTGTGACGCTCCTGTGTGCGATTTACGACGCGCGAACCGGACAACTGGACTATGCCAGCGCGGGTCACCCGCCGTTGGTGTTGGTTCGGGAGGGCAGCGCAGAATACCTGCCGCTGAAGCCAGGCATGGTAGCGGGCATCATGGCCGGCCTGTCCGCCCCCAGCCACTCGGCGCAACTTCAACCAGACGACTTGGTGGTGTTCTACACCGATGGCGTGACCGAGGCGTTCGACGCGGCCGGAAATCTTTACGGAGAACCCAAGTTGTTGGAGGAGCTCGCGGGCCACTCCGGCCACACCGCTGCCGCGACGACGGACGCTCTATTGCGTAGCGTCCGAGCGCACGCCGGGGCTCACCCGCAGTCGGACGATATCACGGTGCTGACTTTGAAAAGAAAGTGAAAGGTGAAACGTGAAACGTGAAACGTGAAGGGAATCTGAAAGCGCAGCAGGCAATACGCATCGCGCCACACGCAACAGGCCAGTGCTGCTGGATGGTCGTGTTACTCCTGAGCCTCTCAGGCTGTGGGAAAAAGGCGGCGGCGCCCCCGGTCCCGCCCGTCCCGGTCACAACGGCCCAGGCCGTCATCAAGTCCATGCCGCTGCTTGTTGAGGCCATGGGGTCGGTCGAAGCCTGCAACTCCCTGGAGATCGTTCCCCAGGTCTCGGGACAGATCCTCAAGTACCACTTCCGGGAGGGGGATGAGGTCCAGCGAGATGCGCTCCTGGTGACCATTGACCCGGCCCCATACACGGAGGCGCTGCACCAGGCGGAAGCGCTGCTGGCCAGCGACGAGGCGGCGCTGGAATTCAAGAAAAGCGAGGCGCTACGCTTCTCCGAGATTGATACCAACGCCGTCACGCGCTCTGATTTCGACAGAACCCACGCCGACGCCGGCACCCAAGAGTACAAAGTTAAGGCAGACCGGGCCGTTGTCGAACAGGCTCGCCTTAACCTCGGGTATTGCTCGATCCACTCTCCCATCGCAGGTCGGGCTGGTGCCTATTTGGTCAACCAGGGGTCCGTGGTGGAGGTCAACAAGACAACATTGCTGGTCGTTAAACAAATCGAGCCGATTTACGTGACGTTTTCCGTCGCCGAAAAACACCTGCCCGCGATCCGGGCCGCCCAGCAGAAGGCGGCCCTGATCGTCGAGGCGCGCTTGCCAGGCGTTGACGCCCAACTCCGGCTGGGCCGGTTGACATTCATTGACAACACCGTGGACCCCTCCACGGGAATGATTCGGTTGAAAGGGACTTTCGCCAATACCGATGCCTTTCTCTGGCCCGGCCAATATGTCAGGGTCTCGCTGATCCTTGGAGAAGAGCCGGGGGTCGTGGTAATCCCGGCCAGGGCCGTCCAGACTGGCCCGAAGGGACCCCTGGTGTTTGTGGTCGGGGATAACCGGATTGTGGCGCGACGGACGGTGCAGGTGGGCCGCTTGGCCGGAGAGGAGGCAGTCATGGCCCGGGGAGTGTCGCCCGGAGAGATCGTGGTCACCGATGGCCAAAACAAGCTCAAGGACGGGACGGTGGTAACCGCCGAGCCTTCGACTCCTGCAGCGACAAACGGGGTTCCCGGGGCTGGTGAGCCGCCATGAACATAAAAAAAGCAGATGAACTAACGCAAAGGCGCAAAGGTGCAGAGATGCAAGGGTTTCGGCTCCCGGATGCCATCACCCGATGGGATGGGGACTTAACGCAGAGACGCAAAGGAACGCGGAGAAACGCAGAGAAACGCAGAGAAAAAGAACTCTCTGCGAATCTCTGCGAATCTCTGCGCCTTTGCGTTAAATTCGGGTTTGGGAGTCCCTTGCGCCTTTGCCTCTTGGCGTCTTTGCGTTAACTGCCGTTTTTAGTATGAACATCTCGGAACGGTGGATCCGGCGTCCGGTTATGACCACCCTGGTCATGTTCGGCCTCCTTTTCTTCGGCCTCCTTAGCTACCGCAAGCTGTCCATTAACAACCTCCCAGACGTTGATTTTCCGACCATTTGCGTCACCGCATTTCTTCCTGGGGCGAGCCCCGAGACCATGGCGGCGACCGTGGCCACGCCGCTTGAGAAGCAGTTCTGCTCGATCTCAGGCATTGACTCGATGAGTAGCTCCAGTTCGCAGGGAAGCACCACCATCAACATCCAGTTCGCCCTGGAGCGAAACATTGACGCCGCGGCCGTGGACGTGAACTCGGCCATCTCGGCCGCCATGGGGATTCTGCCGCGCAACATGCCCAATCCGCCGACCTTCAAGAAGGTGAACCCGGCCGATATGCCCATCATGTTCATCGCCCTCACCTCGGAATCTCTGCCGGTGAGCACGCTAAACGACCTGGGAGAGAATATTCTGTTGGCGAACCTGTCCACGATCAACGGCGTGGCCGAGATTGACCTCCTCCCGGTCCAGAAATATGCCGTGCGGGTCCAGGTTAACCCTTACTCGATGGCCAACAAGAAGGTCGGCATCAACGAGGTTCTCAGCGCCATCCAGGGAGGCAACGTCAACCTCCCGGGGGGAACGATTGACAATAAGAACACATCTTACACCATAGATTCCAACGGACAGATGCTGAATGCCAGCGCCTTTGACTCGCTGGTGGTGACCTACCAGAACGGATACCCCCTGCGCATCCGCGATATCGGTCGGGCCATTGACGGCATCGAGAACGACCGCACCAAGGCTTGGTTCCTCGACCGGGGGGAGAAGAAGGGCACTGTCATCCTGCGCGTGCGCAAGCAACCCGGCGCCAACACCGTGAACCTGGCCACCGAGATTAAAGCTCGCCTTCCCCGCCTCAAGGCTGCGCTGCCGGGGGCGATGAACGTCCACCTCTTCTACGACCAATCGGAGTTCATCCGTGAATCAATCACCGATGTGCAGATTACCATGGTCCTGACGATCTTCCTCGTCATCGCTGTCATCTTCATCTTTCTTCGCTCGCTGAAGACCACGATCATCCCCAGCCTGGTGGTTCCTTTGTCGCTGATTGGCACCTTCGCGGTGATGAACATCTTCGGATTCACCCTCAACACGCTCTCCCTGATGGCCATCACCCTCTCGATCGGCTTCGTGGTGGACGACGCCATCGTGGTCGTGGAGAACATCATTCGACGGATGGAAAAGGGCGAAAGCGCGATGGAAGCTGCCTTGAAAGGGTCTCGGGAAATCGGCTTCACCATTCTCTCGATGACCATCTCGCTGGCCGTGGTGTTCATTCCGATCATGTTCATGGGAGGTCTCCTGGGCCGGCTGTTCCGGGAATTCGCCGTCTGCATCACCGCATCCATCCTGCTTTCGGGGATCATCTCCCTGACCCTGACCCCGATGCTGAGCAGCCGCTTCCTGAAGGGCTATTCCGCGAGCAAGCCGGGTCGCCTTCACGCCGCCTCCGAGCGCCTGTTCAATGCCTGGCAGGCGGCCTATGGCCGGAGCCTGACCTTGGTTTTGCGCCACCGGCGGCTGACGATGGTCGTCACCTTGCTGATTACTCTGGCCATGGTGAAGCTCTTCACCCAGATCCCCAAGGGATTCATCCCCACCCAGGACCAGAACTTCTTCCGCATTTTCTCCCTCCTGGACGACCCATCCTCGTTCGCAGATATGGCGCGTCATCAGGACGCCCTGAACGGGGTGCTCTTAAAAAACCCCGACTGCCGGGAGGCGGCCGCGGTCTCGCTGGCTGGATTCTCAGCCGACAACAACAGCCTGACCTTCGTGAGCCTGAAACCGCGCGCCGAGCGGAAACATTCCGTGGATGAAATCATCGCCACCCTCCGCCCCAGCCTCAACCGGATCCCGGGGATGATCGTCTCTCTGGTCAATCCGCCCCTGATCGCCATCGGCTCCCGCCTGTCGAGCGCTCAGTGGCAGTTCACCTTGCAGAGCATGGATCTGGAGAGTCTGTATCGCTACGGGTCCATCCTGGAAGAGAAAATCCGTTCTATTCCCGCCCTGGCTGATGTGAAGTCCGACCTGCAAATGCGCAAGCCCAAGCTAGAGATCACTATTGACCGGGACAAGGCGTCCTCCCACGGGCTCACCGTAGAGCAGGTGCAGGAGGCATTTTACTCGGCCTACGGATCGCGCCAGGTCTCCACCATCTACACCGCGTCCACTTTCTACTACGTGATCCTGGAGGTGGCCCCCGAATTCCGTCAGGAGCCTGCGTCGCTGGCCACACTCTTCATCAAGTCAGCACGAGGCGAACTGGTCCCCTTGAGCACGGTCGCCTCGATCCGCCAGACGGTTTCCCCACTTACCATCAACCATTCGGGGCAGATCCCCGCAGCCACTATTTCGTTCAACCTCAAGCCGGGCTACGCCATCGGCACGGCCATTGACGAGATCAACCGTTTCAGTCACGCCAATCTGCCGGCATCGGTCCACACCGCGTTCCAGGGTTCGGCCCAGGCCTTCCAGTCCTCCTTCTCGAGCATGGGCTTCCTGCTCCTGATCACCCTGGTCGTGATCTACATGGTGCTGGGGATTCTCTACGAAAGCTTCATCCACCCTCTGACCATCCTCTCCTCGCTCCCCTTGGCCGGGTTCGGCGCCCTGGCGGCCCTGGCCCTATTCGGCATGGAACTCGACATGTACGCCTACGTCGGCATCATCATGCTCGTCGGGATCGTCAAAAAGAACGGTATCATGATGGTGGATTTCGCTTTGGAGGCCGAAAAATCCCAGGGGCTCAATTCGGTGGACTCCATTTACCAGGCATCCCTCACACGTTTTCGCCCCATTATGATGACCACCATGGCCGCTCTCTTCGGCTGCCTTCCCATTGCCCTGGGCCTGGGGGCGGGCGGCGAGGCCCGACAACCGCTGGGCGTCGCCGTGGTCGGCGGGCTGTTCTTTTCGCAGATCCTGACCCTCTACGTCACGCCGGTCTTCTACATTTACCTGGACCGGCTCAACCGAAGACTCCAGACCGGCAAAAGCTCGGAGCAGGCGATAGGTGACCAATGAATACGAACCTTTTCGCCAATGACTTCCCCTTCACCGGCCTGTTCCATAGGCAGGCCGGCACCCTGGAAGCTGCGGTCAAACAACTGGCGAGCATTCTCCAGGATTTTACCACGGTTCCCGACCAATGCGTGCGCATCAGCGCCCTGGTGACGGAGGGAGACACGACTTTTCGGCAAATCGAGCGCGAGCTTTCCCTGACCTTCATCCAACCCCTCGACCGGGAGGATATCCGCGAGTTGAACCGCGCCTTTCAACGTGCCCTCCAGGCGGTCGGTGCCGTCTCCAGCCGCATCGGTCTCTACGGATTCCGTGAAGTTCAGAAAGGAGCCGCGGCCCAGGCCGCCTGCCTGGCCGAGATAGTCACCGAGATCGCGCCCCTGCTCAAGATCGTCATCCGGACGGGGGACGGCGCAGCGAACTGCGAACGGGTGCGAAAACTCAAGAAAGAGGCGGACTCGTTCATCCTCGTCGGGTTGGGGGAGATCTATGAATCGGCCGGCGACGGCGTGGGAAACCTTCTCGAGGCCCTGAAATGGAGCCAGATCTATGACCGCCTCGATGCGGCCACGTCATGCTTGGAGCACATCGTCAACGTGATCGAGGGAATTATCCTGAAAAAGGTATAGACCTTCGGGTAGATGCGTGTTGCCTGCTACGATTTCGGATTCCCTTCACGTTTCACGTTTCACGTTCCGCACTACTCGCAAACGAACAGTTCGGTCATTCCAGCCATTTTAACGACGCGTTTGATGGGCGGGGTCACGCCCCGGAGCGTGAATTGTCCGGCCCCGACGATCTTGGCGACGGAGATACACACCCGCAGGAATGCCGAACAGACGTAAGTCACTCCCTGCATCTCGAACACCACCGCCTGCGGCGCCTTCAGGTGGGCCTTCAACTCATCTTCCAACTTCTGGCTCTGCAGCGTGTCGAAATGCCCGTCCAGCGTGCAGACTAACTTGCCGTCACATTCAATAATTTTCATCTTTTGATTAGCTTCGGATTCCCTTCACGTTTCACGTTTCACTTCAGTTGGGTTCTAATAATTGCGGTCGAAGATCTGCTCGAGGGCCTCGGAATCCAGGGATTCGTCGAGGTACAATGCGGCATCGAACCGAGCCAATCGCTGGTTATCGCGGCGGCGAGCGACGCGCTGGATGTTGACCAGATGCCGCGCCGTTACGTTATCGGTCGTGATATTCTTGCCGCCGGTGCCGCAGCCCAGCGTGAAGGAGGGGCTCAACCGGTTGTACATGCCGCCAACGCCCCCCTGGGAGGACGGCGTATTCACGACGATTCGTCCCGCGTTCATCAGGAGGGAAAACTCCGTGATCCGCGCCTCGTTGTTGGCATAGAGGCTCACGGTGTGACCGATGCCGCCGTAGAAATTCAGGTCAATGCAACGGTTCACCGCATCGGTGAAACTGGGCTCGACGTAGAATGCCAGGATGGGAGCCAGGATTTCCGAGGAAAGTGGGTATTTCTCCCCCACACCGGCCAGGGGCGCCATCAGGATCTTGACATCAGCGGGCGCGGCGATTCCCGCCTTCTGGGCGATCAAGGAGGCCGGCTGGCCAACGACGTCCGGCTTCATCGCGCCTTTCACCGTGTCGAACGCGACCGCCTCCAGCTTGACGATTTCCTCGGAAGACAAGAAGTAAGCGCCCTGGCGCTCAAACTCGCTCCGGACGGCTGCCGCGATGGCGGCTTCCACCACGATCGCCTGTTCGCTCGCGCAGATGGTGCCGTAGTCGAAGAGCTTGGATATGAAGACTTGACTGACGGCGAACGGAATGTCCGCGCTCACATCAATGAATACCGGCACGTTGCCGGCCCCCACCCCGAGCGTCGGGGTACCTGAACTGTAAGCCGTCTTGACCAGTCCGGTGCCGCCAGTGGCTAGAATGAGCGCCAGGCCTTTGTGGCTCATCAGCGCCTGCGTCTGCTCGCGCGAGGTATCGTTGAGCCATTGGATGCAGTCCTCCGGCGCGCCGGCAGCCAGCGCCGCTTCATAGCAGATCCTGGCCGTTTCGGCGCAACAGCGCTTCGCCTTTCCCGAAGGGCAAACGATGATCGGGTTGCGGGCTTTGAGCGAGATCAGGACTTTGAAGATGACCGTAGAGGTGGGGTTGGTGACGGGGATAACCGCCAGGATCGGGCCAACGGGTTGCGCAATCTCGGTAATGCCGCTGGCGAAGTCTTCGCTCACCACCCCGGCCGTCTTCAAGTCCTTGATGTCATCATAGACCAATTGGGAGGCCACTACATTCTTGAGCACCTTGTCCTGCCATTTCCCCATGCCCGTTTCCTCGTGAGCCATTCGGGCCAGCCGCACCCGTTGGTTGAACGCCGCCTTGTGAACGGCGTCCACAATCCGGTCGGTCTCGGCCTGTCCGAGTTGCGCAAACACTGCGCCAGCCTGTACGGCCCGTTGAAGTATCTGATCCGCGAATTCTGTTGTTTTGATATCCATTGCTAATCTCCGTTCCGGGTCTGCGCCGCTCGCATTATTCCAACGCTCTTGCCATGCGTGACTGGAGCGCGGACATTCTTGTCCGCCTCTGCGTGATCGTCAAGCCCGGAGCGGGGCCGATTCATGAAGCGCAAAGGGCAGGGGCGGGGACGGCCTCGTCCCCGGTTATTGTCGGGTCGAAGGTTGAGCAGCCGGAGCGACGGCGGCGGGGCGGCGCGGACATCCGAAACCCGTGAGGCGTGAAACGTGAAGGGAATCCGAAATCGCAGCAGGCATGACGCATCACGCATCACGCCCAGCCGTAGCAACTTACAGAAAACTCAGACGCGAGTTTAATTTCAGCTTTTCAGCATTTGCCCCTAAAGGTCTGCCCCAGGCGGTCCAGTCCCGCAGAGCAGTCGCGATTCGGCAGGCAGGCTTCGATAAATACGAGCTTATCTTTCGCGCTCACAGCGGTCCGCATGGCCTGCTGCAATTCTTCCTCCGTGGTGACCCGCAAGCCGATCACAAAGGATTCATCGCCAAACACCGCCGGCAGTTTGGCATACTGCCACCTCTGGATATCATTGTAAGATCCGTCTTGGTGCAGCTTCCGTTCGATCAGATACCCATCGTTGTTGATAATCACGATCACCCCGGGGCAGCGCTCCCGGATCAGGGTGGAGACCTCCTGGGCGGTCATTTGGAAGGCGCCGTCGCCCGAGAGCACAAACGGCCGCTTCCCGGGCCGCGCCAGTGCGACGCCTAAAGCTGCCGGGGTACAGAAACCGATGGAGCAATAATAGGCCTGGACAATGAAGTTCTCCGCTTCCTCGATGTCGAATTCCGGGGCCGCGCAAAAAGCGTCGCCGGGCTCGGCCAGCAGGATCATTTGATCGTCGAGATAATAGTTCAGGCATTCATAAAGCCGGGGCGCAGTCAGCACGCAGTCAGCCGCGGGCACAAAAGCCTGTTTGGCACGGTAGGCCCCAGCGGGGTGGGAAGCCGGGTAAGAACGCGGTCGAACCGCCGGGGCCAGTTCCCGGATGAAATCTCGCAGTTGGATCTCGTGGTAATAGTGGCTACCGATGCGGACCTGTCCTTTCCCAACGCTGATCATCCGCCGGGCATCAAGCTGAATACTAAACAAACCCGTATCCATGTCTGTCATCCAGGCCCCGAGCGAAAGAAGACAGTCGGAATCCTCCACCTGGCGGCGCACCGTCTCCTTGCTCCAGCCGCCCTGGTAGATGCCCACAAACTGCGGGTGAAGCTCCGGGAGCACGGCTTTGCTGCTGAGCATGGTCGCAAAAGGAATCTCGACGGTCTCCACCAGGCGCAGGGTCTCGTTCCCCAGCCCGAAGCGGAGCAATTCCACGCCAGCGAGTATGAGCGGATGTTTAGCGTTATTGAGCAGCGCCGCGGCCTCGGCGATGCACTCGGCCAGGCTCTCCTGGTTGGAGCTTAACGAGGCGGCCGGAAGAAGTTCTCCGGGCGCGCGGCATGGGGCGCGCGTGATATCGGCGGGAAGTTCAAGATAGACCGGCAGTTTTTGGGCCAGGCAATTCCGTATCACCCGGTCGATCTCATCCGGGGCGGTCTTGGGATCGACCAGCAGGGCCGCATCCGCCGTTATTTTCCGGTAGATATCAAGCTGCAAGAAGTAGTTGGAAACGAGGTGATGCACCATGGCGCCGGACTCCCGGCGGCGGGCCGGGGGGGCCGCGTTGATAATGATCACCGGCACATGTTCCGCATAAGCTCCCGCCACGGCATTCAAGATACTCAACCCTCCGACGCCATAGGTCACCACGGCGGCGCCTACCCCATTCAGGCGGGCGTAGCCATCCGCCGCGTAACCGGCGTTCAGCTCGTTGCAGTTGCCCACCCAGCGGATGGGACTCGCCAACACCTCGTCCAGGAAATCGAGGCTATAGTCCCCGGGAACCCCGAAAAGGTGCTTGATCCCGATCTGCTGCAGACGGCTCAGGAGATAGCGGGAAACCGTGTAGTTCTCGTTCATAATCACAAGTTGCTTTCTATGGTGCGCCGCTCACATTTTTTCAACGTGGTTGGCACGGGTGACTGGAGCGCGGACATTCTTGTCCGCCTTTGCGTGCTGGTCAACCCGAAAGCCCAGCGGCGGACAAGAATGTCCGCGCTCCAGAAAAACGTGAGCGGCGCAGGACCGCTCACCCCGGCAGGGCCGCTGCGGCAGCCACGGCTTCCTCCTCCGTCACGCAGATCTTCAGCAACTGCTGAAAGCCGGAGATAGTAATTACATTGAGCACGATCGGCGTTAGACCGCACAGCACCAGGCAGCCGTTGACGGCTTGCGCCTTCTTCGCCACGACCAGCAAAGACCTCAGACCGGCGCTGCTGATGTAACCCACGCCGGCCAAATCCAGCACCAGGCGCAACTCACCCGCGCTGAGGCACTGTTGCGCGTAAGTTTCCAAAACGGCAGATCCTTGCACGTCCAGCCGGCCCTCGATACGACCGACACTCACGCCGTTTGTAACCGCATGGCCAATCTTCATTTCACTCATAAGTAGGTTTCCCTTAACAGCGCGGCCGCCGTCTCGTCAAGCATTTCCCGCCGGCGCAGATCCTCGAATCTGGCCAGCAAATCGTTCGCGCCCAGCCGCTGCTTGTCCGCGCCGGTGAAACGGTAGGCCACCGCGCCTTTGTGCATGATCACGATTCGGTCGCCGAGATTCGCGGCCTGTTGCATCGAGTGGGTGACCATCAGCGTGGTCAACCGGTGGCGGGTGATGATCTCCTCCGTCACGCGGAGGACCAGGTCGGCACTCTTGGGGTCGAGCGCGGCCGTGTGTTCGTCCAGGAGCAAGAGCGCGGGTTTGAGCCAGGTGGCCATTAAGAGCGTCAGGGCCTGGCGCTGCCCGCCCGAGAGAGTGCCGATGGCATTGTCGAGCCGGTCTTCCAAACCCATCTTGAGCTGGCTCACGCGGTCGCGCAACTCATCCATCAGGTTGCGGGGGAGCGCCCAGCCAAGTTTTCGCCTCTGGCCGCGCCGCGCCGCCAGCGCGAGATTTTCGGCGATGGACATGGTGGGCGCGGTGCCGGTAAAAGGATTCTGAAACACCCGGCCAATCAGCCGCGCGCGCCGATGTTCCGGCCAGCGCGTCACCTTCTGGCCGGCCAGGTGTATCTCCCCCGCGTCCAGCCTGAAGCTGCCGGCCACCGCGTTGAGGAGCGTCGATTTGCCCGAACCGTTACCACCCAGGATGACCAGGAAGGCGCCTTCCGGAAGCTCGAGGCTGACGCCGCGCAGGGCGCGGACTTCGTTGACCGTGCCGACGTTAAAAGTCTTGCGGAGGTTGCTGACGGTGAGCATGGTTTTCCTTCCGGCTAACGATGGGGTGTGGCTGGCGCTTCGTGTTTCACGTTTCACGTTTCACGTTTGCCCCGTCGTTGCAGCCATTGCGGCAGCACCAGGGCAGCGAATACGAACAGGGCGGTGACCAGCTTCAGGTCGTTCGGGTTGAGTCCCCAGCGCAGGGCGATGGCCACCAGCAAGCGGAACAACACGGAGCCGGCGATGGCGCCGTAGATCGCCAAACCCAGGCTGCGCGAGCCGATGAGCGACTCGCCAATGATCACGCTGGCCAGTCCCCAAACGACCATGCCAATGCCCATCTGTGCGTCGGCGAAACCCTGGTACTGCGCCAGCAACGCCCCTGAGAGGGCGACCAGGCCGTTGGAAAGCGCCAGCCCCAGGATGCGGTAGCGTTCCACGTTGACGCCCAGAGCGCGGATCATTTGCGGGTTATCGCCTGAAGCGCGCATGGCGGTGCCCAGTTCGGTGCGGAAGAACCAATAGAGTGCCAGGCAAACGGTGACGACCATGCCGAGCGCCAGCAGCAGTGTCACCAGGTCGCGCGCGCTGATGAGCCAGCCCAACAGGTTGACCTCGGGCTTGCCGAACCACGCTCGCCCAAGCTGTTCGGCCCAGGTGGAGAACGTCCTGCCGGTCAGGAGCGGCACATTGCTCTTGCCCATCACATGCAGGTTTACCGAGTAGAGGCTCGTCATGACCAGAATCCCCGACAAGAGCGGGTTGAGCTTAAACTTGGCCTGCAAGATGCCAGTCACGGCGCCCGCGGCCAGGCCGCCGCCGAAGGCCGCCAGCGTGGCGAGCATCGGATGGGTTCCTTTAACGATCAACACTGCGCAGATCGCCGCGCCAAAGGTGATCGAACCGTCCACCGTGATGTCAGCCACGTCGAAGACGCGGTAGCTGATGTAGATCCCCAGTGCCAGCAGCGACAGGATCAGTCCGATGGTGAGTGCTCCGAGAAAGAGTGTCATGGTTGGCGCTTCACGATTTCGGTTTCACGTTTCACGTTTCACGCTTGGAACGTCAAGGGTGAGCACCAGCAGGCGCCGCGCTGGAAACGGCTTTCGCCCGCGCCACTGAGTTCGCGCCAGTCGTTCAGCAGGTGGATGAGGCCGAGCACCTGTTCGCTCTCGAATAAGGGCTGGATGGTGTGGGCCAGGTCCACCTTGCCTTTGCGCAGCGGGCGATAAGGAAATGCCGCGGCGTGGAAATGACCGTAGAGTTCGCCGGATCGGACCAGGGGTTTGAGCAGGCGCAGGCTGGCTCCGACCCCTTTGGCGGCGGCAAAGCCGACGATCAGGCAGGTGGAGTTCACAAAGGCGGCCTCGGCGGTGAAGCTGAGCCAGTCGCGAATCTCCGGAAAGGCAAAAATATCCTGCGCCGGGCTCGCGGCGGGCTGGCCGCCCGGTGCTTTCTGGAGGGAGGCGCCGATGAGTGAAGCGGTCTCTGCCACCACGACCAGGCCGGCAGCCTCGGTGCCGAGAGTGTCCAGGCAAGCTCGCGCCAACGTGCTCAGCGGCAGGCTCGGTTGTTGCGGGCCTTTGTCAAAGCGCAGCAATCGGCGGAAGCTCCCGCGGCCTACCATGCCGTAGGCAACCTTCATCGTGGGTATCAGCGACCCTTGCAGCAACATGTAGTCCGGCTTGTTGGAACCGTCCGCCGGTTGGCAGACGGCGGCGCCCGCGGCGGCGAGGAACTCGCCAAAAGGCTGGGTGTGCGCGGCATCGCCGGAACCCAGGGCACCCAGGCCCAGGCCGATGACATTGGCAGGAAACTCGACCGTTGCGGAGGCTTCCGTTTGCGCACGGCCCTCGAACCAGGCGGCTGAGTTGCCGGGCCAATCCGCGCAAAGCGTAGCTTTTGGGTCCAACTCGAAGACCTCGGCTGTCGCGCCGACCTCCGACAGCACCACCCGGCCCGGGGAAGCTTCAGCGGGTGAGGCCGGTGCGGTCGCCGGGCCCGCGTGGGCCAACAGAAGCCCGTCGAGCCCCGCAAGCTCTAACACCTTCCGAACACTGCTGGAGGCGTTGATCACGCCGAAGCGCCCCTGGATCTTATTGAGCTGGCGGGCGTGAAGCACCAGGATGCGGATGCCAGCCGAGCTGATGTAATC
>Ga0209083_1003023_pt1 | contig 14772 bp, 13 predicted proteins | sample AM7aDNAmetaG_FD_184132 | JGI IMG/M metagenome (GOLD analysis project Ga0209083, IMG submission 184132) | Freshwater microbial communities from Finland to study Microbial Dark Matter (Phase II) - AM7a DNA metaG (SPAdes) (version 3) | ecosystem: Environmental > Aquatic > Freshwater > Lake ...
GGTTATGGCAAAGAAGATGGTGTATTTTTTTGGCGGAGGGAAGGCTGACGGCAATGAGAAGATGAAAAATCTGCTCGGCGGCAAAGGCGCGAACCTCGCGGAAATGGCAGGGCATCCGAAATTGAAGCTGCCGGTACCACCGGGTTTCACTTTCACCACGGACGTCTGCACTTACTACTATGAAAATAAAAAGAAGTATCCGAAGGAACTTGACGGGCAGGTAATGAAAGCGCTCGCCGGCGTAGAGAAAATTATGGGCAAGAAACTCGGCGACCCTGTTAACCCGCTCCTTGTATCAGTAAGGTCCGGCGCAAGAAAGTCCATGCCCGGAATGATGGAAACCGTACTTAACGTGGGACTCACCAGCAAGACCATACCGGGAATGATAAAGCAGACCGGCGGCAACGAAAGATTTGTTTATGACGCCTACAGAAGGCTCATAATGATGTACTCCGATGTCGTGATGGAAAAAGCCGCGGGCGTAGAACCCAAGGAAGACATGGGCATCAGGAAGCAGCTTGAAAAATTGATGGACGTGATGAAGAAGAGCAAAGGCGTCAAGCTTGATACCGAGCTTTCCGCGGAAGACCTCAAGAGTCTCTGCGATTCTTTCAAAAAGAAAGTGAAAGAAGTCCTCGGCAAGGAATTTCCTGACAACCACCTGGATCAGATGTGGGGCGGCGTCAGCGCCGTGTTCTCTTCCTGGAACGGCAAGAGAGCAGTATCCTATAGAAGAATAGAGAAGATCCCTGATGAATGGGGAACAGCAGTCAACGTTCAGGCGATGGTGTTTGGAAATATGGGCGATGATTCTGCCACCGGCGTGGCCTTCACCAGGAATCCCGGCAACGGCGATCCCAGGTTCTACGGTGAGTACCTTGTCAACGCGCAGGGCGAAGATGTCGTCGCGGGCACCCGTACTCCGGCCCCGATTAACGCTGCCTCGCAGTCCGATCATAATTTGGACTTGGTTACACTCGAGAAAGGATTTCCGAAACTCTACAAGGAGCTCTTCAACATCCAGAAGCGCCTTGAGAAACATTACAGGGATATGCAGGATATAGAGTTCACAATCGAGAAAGGCACTCTTTACATGCTTCAGTGCCGTATCGGCAAGAGGAACGGACCGGCCGCTGTTAAGATGGCGACCGATATGTGGAAGGAAAAACTCATTACCACCGAAGAAGCGATAATGAGAGTAAGTCCCGAACAGCTTGATGAACTGCTCCACCCTATAGTTGACCCCAAGGCTGAGAAGCTGACCAAGCCTCTCGCAAAGGGTCTGCCTGCGGGACCGGGCGGCGCTTCCGGCATGATCGTGTTCAATTCCGCTGATGCAGTTGCGTGGGCGGAGAAGGGAAAGAAAGTTATACTTGTCAGGGAAGAAACAAACCCTGAAGATATTGAAGGTATGAGAGCCGCGCAGGCCATCCTTACGGCAAGGGGCGGTATGACTTCTCACGCCGCGCTTGTTGCCAGGGGCTGGGGAAAGTGTTGCGTTGTCGGCTGTTCAGATCTTCACATTGACGCCGCCACAAAAACGATTAAGAAGGACGATGTGGTGCTCAAGGAAGGCGATTGGGTTACCTTGAACGGTACAAAGGGCGCGGTCTATGTAGGGAAGCTGCCGATGGTTGACGCTTCCGAAGAAGGCAGCGTGCTCGCGGATTTCCTCACTATCTGCGATAAGGTAAGGACTCTGGGCGTCAGGACAAACGGCGAAACGCCGGCCGACGCGAAGAAAGCAAGATTCTTCGGAGCCGAAGGAATAGGGCTTTTCAGAATCGAGCATATGTTCTACGGCGAAGGCTCCGATCAGGCGCTCTTTTTGCTTCGTAAGATGATTATGTCAAACACGCTTGAAGAGAGAAAGACGGCGCTTGCCGAGCTTTATCCTTATATGAAGAGCGACATCAAAGGCACGCTTGACGCGATGGCCGGTTTCCCTGTCACCATCAGGCTCATTGATCCTCCTCTTCACGAGTTCGTGCCGCACGACGAGGCAAAACTCAAGGCGCTTGCAGGAAGCTTAAAGATAGATATGTCCAACCTCGCAAAGAGGGCGGATTCACTCAGGGAGAGCAACCCGATGATGGGACACCGCGGTGTCCGCCTCGGAGTTACCTATCCTGAAATCACAGAAATGCAGGCAATGGCTATAATCGAGTCAGCCGCAGAACTTATGAAAGAAGGGAAGAAAGTATTCCCCGAGATCATGATTCCGGTTGTCTGCTCGGTCGCGGAAGTTAACGACCAGATGGCGATAATAAAGAGGGTTCACGCGGAGATCAACAAGAAGTTCGGAAAGAAGGTGCCTCTCATGATCGGAACCATGATAGAGATCCCGAGAGCGGCGCTGGTAGCGGGCAAGATTGCCGAGACCGCGGAGTTCTTCTCCTTCGGAACGAACGATCTCACGCAGATGACCTTCGGCTTCTCACGCGATGACATAGGCGGATTCCTCCCGAGCTATCTCGAGAAGAAATTGCTTTCGGAAGATCCTTTCCAGAGCATAGACCTCGAAGGCGTGGGCGAACTTATCACGATCGGTATTGAGCGCGGAAGAAAGACCAACAAGAAGCTCAAGATCGGAATCTGCGGCGAACACGGCGGAGATCCTGCTTCCATCGCATTCTGCTACAAAGCGGGAATGAACTATGTTTCCTGCTCGCCTTTCAGGGTCCCGATAGCGAGATTGGCGGCCGCAAGGGCGGTTGTGGAAGGGAAGAAGTAAATAATAAAGAGTTCTTAACGTTCATAACGTTTGTAAGGTAAATGAATCAGATTGGGGGCAGTCCCGCAAGGGGCTGTCCCCGATTAACAAAGGGGGAAAGATGAAAAAGGCCGCTATCGCAGCAATGGTTCTTATGCTTGCAGTGGTATGTTTCGGGCGGGATGTAACGGCGCCTACCTGGCTTCTTACAGTGCCAACGGCTGACCTGCTTCCGACTGACCGTATGACAGCCGGCCTGCTTCATCTTGACCTTGGTATTACTCCAAATCTTGAGGCCGGCCTGCATGGCATAAAATATTCTTTCGCTCAGCAGGACGGGAGCGAGTTGGGTTTCGGCGTATCGCTTGTTAACGGGCTTTACCCCTATGCGGTGCTGACTCAGGATTACAAGTTCGGGCGTCTCACGCTCGGCGTTTCCGCTTTTCCGTACTTCTTTTTCGCGGGGCTTGAGCAGGCGCTCGCGGAGAATGTCTGGCTGATGGCGGAAGTTCATAACGGGGTTTCTGTCGGGCTTCGCACCAAACTCGGAGCAGACTGGTTCTTTGATCTTGGTGCCGGCTATTCAACTTTTTCCTACAAGAACCTCTTCCTGGTTGATTACGGGGCACCTGCAAATTATTCCTTCAGTTTCCCGACCAATTTCACAGGCTTTATGGTGGTTTCAGTATGCTACGTCTTTGATATAAAAGAGGTAGTTGTTCCGGGCACAGGCAGTCATACTGACAAATTGAAGCCTGCAATAGCTCCGGAACGTGTAAAGCGCTAAGCCGGAACGCTGCTTCCTCCCACCCGCGCAATTCCTGGCTGATATGTTATAATTACTCAGAGTTGTTTTCCGGAGGTCTTTTGCAGCCGTATCACAAAACACAGGGTATAGTCTTGAAGACCCGAAAATATTCAGAGTCTTCGAAACTTCTTACTATTTACACTCGTGAGTTGGGCCGGATTAACGCGCTCGCAAAAGGCGCAAGAAAGATAAAAAGCCGCTTTGGTTCCTCGCTTGAGGTTTTTACCGAGAGCAAGTTTCTCTTTTATAAACAGCCGTCGGCAGGGCTTTATGTGGTCAGCCAGGCGCAGATACTCTTCCCCCATGAAGGGCTCTACTTTGCCAATGACAAATTCGCTTCGGCTTCGGTTATGGCCGATTTCCTTTACACGCACACGGTTCAAGCGGAGAGGCACGAAGAGCTCTACCGGTTTTTCAGGGATTCGCTTAAGGAACTGGAACTTACCGGAGCGCCGCAGAATGTCCTGCTTTCCTTTATGCTTAAATTCCTTACCGTTGCCGGTTATGGCTTGCAGCTTAAGGCCTGTTCTTCCTGCGGGAAGGGAGGAACGGAACCGGGGCGGGATTGCCGTATCAGCGCGAAACATGGCGGTGTGCTTTGCGAGGCTTGCTCTAGAAAAGAAGGCGATTCGGTTGTCATCGGTCCGGCAGCATTAAAGGCGCTCTCTTTTCTGCAAGAGAAAGGATACAAACTCACCGGCAATCTTAAACTTGACGACACTTCGTCGGGTGAAATAAAAAAAGTGATCGGTAACTTTCTGCAGTATTACTATGATTACGAACTGAAGAGTATGAGAGTGATGGAGGAGATAATTAAGTAATAAAAGTTTGTAACGTAAACAAAAATTATCGGAGAGGGCAAAAGGAGCGTGGATGAAGAAGGCGGTTATACTTTTATCGGGTGGGTTGGATTCGACGACAACTCTTTATTACGCCAAGGCTAAGGGATACAAATGCTGCTGTCTAATCTTTGATTATGGGCAACGCCATAAAAAAGAGATTAAATCGGCCGTTCGCCTTGCAAAACTGACGTGCAGCGGTTTTAATATTGTTAAGATAAGGCTTCCGTGGAGCAAAAGCGCGCTGACTGATATCGGGACTAAACTGCCGAAGGACCGCAAGCCGGGCAGGATGAGCAAAGACATTCCCGTAACCTATGTCCCGGCCCGGAATACCATTTTCCTTAGTTTTGCGGCCTCCTACGCGGAGTCTATTAGCGCGTCAAAAATATTTATCGGGGCGAACGCGCTTGATTATTCCGGTTATCCGGACTGCCGGCCAAACTACATAAAGGCGTACGAGAAAATGATAAATCTGGGAACAAAGAGCGGAGTTGAGGGAAGGCGTCTGAGAATTGAAACTCCTCTAATAGAAATGACTAAGGCGGAAATTATAAAACTCGGGACAAAACTTGGAGTTCCTTACGGGCTTACCTGGTCCTGTTACTCCGGCGGCAAATATCCTTGCGGAGTCTGTGATTCCTGCAAACTTAGGGAAAAGGGGTTTGCCGAATTGCTGTAAGTCCTTGTGCCCGGGCTTGCGCTAAAAATCAGTCCGGCGTTTTCACTTCCCGTAGAAACTCGGCATTTTCTTCCGGCAATGACACATTTATAAACATTCCGGAGCCCAGCTCGAAGCCCGCCGATTTTGTTAATCTCGGGATTATGCTTAAATACCAGTGGAAATAACTTGCGTCGCAGCTGTCAGTAGGGGCAGACCTGATAACATAATTAAAATCCGGGTCAATCAGCCCAAAATAGAATTTCCTCAGAGACAGGCGCAGTATTTTCGCAAGATCTTCCAGTTCCGTTTCGGTTATCTGTCCAAAACTTGCAGAGTGGCGTTTTGGAAAGATCCAGGTATGGAAAGGCGTGAGAGCTGCGAAAGGCGTGAAACACGCAAAATGCCCGGTCTCTGCTATTATTCTTGTGCCTTCCTTGAGCTCATCTTTTAGAATCCTGCAATAAAGGCATTCGTGATGGTCGTCGTAATTTGTTATTGCGATGTCCATGCGGCTTCTTACCTGATGCGGCACGACCGGCATCGCTACCACCTGCGAGTGCGGGTGCTCCAGAGAAGTGCCGGCGGCGGCTCCGTGGTTCTTGAAGATTATTATCCCCTTGATTTCCTTATCTTGAGCCATAAAAGTATAGCGGTTTTTATAGGCCCTAAGGATATCAGCAACATCATTTTCCGGAAGCAGCGCGGTGATAGCATTGTGTTTCTGAGATTCTACGATAACTTCGTGGTATCCATAGCCGGCCATTTTCCTGAAGATTCCGGTGTCGGAGGAGAGGTTTCCCGCATCAGGGTTCAGCGCGGCGAATTTGTTCGGCATCACCCTTACTTTCCAGCCTTTTCCGTTAAGGCCTATTCTGAAACTCTCCGGCGGAGTTTTGTCTTCGTTGCCTGCGCAGAAAACACAATCAGGCTTAATTTCAGGAAGGGGCTTCTTTTGCTCTTTTGATTTGAATTCTTCAGGGCGTTTCGCACGCTCGGTAGCGATTATTACCCACTCGCGAGTGGTCTTGTTTTGTCTCAGTTCCGGCATGTTCCGGCCTCCGGGGCAAGAAAGTTCCAGACTCATTGAAATACTACCCCTTTTAGCGTTGAACTTCAACGCATATATAAATATAATGAAAGCAGGTCTTCCCGGAGGAACTATGAGCAAAAAAGTATTGGTGCTCCTGTCGCTGGTTTTGGTTTCACGGCTTTTCGCTCAGGAGCTGAAGAAAGAATATTATGATGAAGGAAAGAGGCTAATAAGGGAAGAATATACCCTGGTAGAAGGAAAGAAAAACGGGCTTCATAAAAAATATTTTGAAAACGGGATAGTTGCCGCCGAACTGCCTTGTAAGGACGGAAAGCCGAACGGCCTCTGCAAGTTCTATTACGAGCCGGGCGGGCTAAGGTTTGAGAAGAACTATAAAGCGGGCATACAGGACGGCCCTATGAAGGAGTATGACGGAGCCGGGAAAGTAATCTCGGAAAATACATTTTTGAACGGCAAGATTGAAGGTGAAAGCCGGAGCTATTCCGGAGGGAAACTGGTTAAACTGTATAATTTTAAGAATGGATTGAAGCACGGGGTGTCAACAGACTTCTATCCTGACGGCAGCAAGCTCCGGGACACTCCCTACCTTAACGGTAATATTAACGGAATAGAGAAAGAGTATGACAACAAAGGAAACCTCATAACCGAGACGGAATACAAGAAAGGCAGAAAGAACGGCGCGTCAACGTCTTTTCTTAACGGGAAAGTGTCAAGCGTTACCGAGTTTAAGGCCGGAGTTCCCGCGGGGCTGAAGAAATATGACGACGAGGGAAATGTTTGGATGGAAAAGACTTATTCCGGAGAGGGGAAGCCTGTCCCATTTAAGGTGCTTGCCGCTGCATCGCAGAGGAAACTATCCCCGGCAGAAAGGAAGGAATATGAGACAAAATTGGCTCTGGTTGAAATGAGAAAATATGCTAAGGCTTGCGCGAGCGATATTCAGAAGGAAGGGGTGAAAGGATTCAAGAAAAAACTGCTCAAACTCTCCGGCGGGTCAATCCCTCTTGATGCCGTCTGCGACAGCAGCCTTATCACAGGCACTTTCACTGGTAAGGGGGGCTGGTTTCTTGACAGGTCAAGCGGAGAAGTCTTCCTTAATATCAAAGGGACAGACAGCAAGGGAGGAACCTACTGTGATTACCCTGATACGGCAGCCGGTGAGTAGCTGAATTATTTTGGAAGGTTAAGCCTGTAAAGCACCGTGTTCTTGCCCAGAGTTTCCATTACTTCAAATAACCCGGCAGAGACAAGCTTTCCGGTAAGCGCCAGGCGTACCGGGTGCACGATATCCTTGAGTTTGAGCCCCTTTTTTTCTACAAACCCTCTGGTGAAGGTCTCCAGCGAAGCTTTGTCGAAAGTAATGTGGCGCAGCTCATGCTCGAATTCGCCGAGAAGTTTTAAGGGTTCTGCGTTCTTGAAAAACTTCTCATAGGCTTCTTTGTCGTATTCAATATTGTCCGTAAAGAAAAACCCCGCATTTTCAACTATATCCCCGAGTTTTTTCAGGCGTTCCTTTTCAAGCTTTATTACGGTTATGAGTTTCTCTTCGTCCGGAGCCATATTTTTGGCGGCAAGATAGGGTTTTACAAGCTCTGCCAGTTCCTTGTCGGATTTCTGCCTGATATAAGAGCCGTTAAGCCATTCCAGTTTATTCATGTCAAAAACTGCAGGGCTCTTATTGATGTGTGCTACTGAGAACTTCTCGGTAAGCTCTTCCAGCGAATACACCTGTTCGTCGCTTCCGTAAGAACAGCCGAGGAGCGCCAGGAAATTTATTGTAGCTTCCGGCAGATAGCCGCCGCCGCTGTAATCCGTAACGGCGACTCCGCCGTCGCGTTTTGACATCTTCGTTTTGTCCGCTCCGATTATCAGTGGGATGTGCGCGAAGAGAGGTTCCTTGAAGCCGAGAGCTTTGTAAAGCTGCAGCTGGCGCGGCGTGTTGCTGATATGATCCTCTCCGCGGATAATGTGAGTTATGTCCATCAGCGCGTCGTCAATTACGACACAGAAATTATAAGTTGGAACTCCGTCGCTTCTTGTCAGAACAAAATCATCAAGTTCCCTGTTGTCAAAGGTTATGGCGCCTCTTACGAGGTCGTTTATGACGGTTGTTCCCGGTTCTATCCGGTAGCGGATAACGTGTTCCCTGCCTTCGGTCTCAAGCTGCTTGAGCTCTTCTTCGGTAAGCCGAGAGCATTTTCCGTCATACTTGTAGGGTTTTTTCATCAGGTCGCATTTTCTGCGCTTCTCTTCGAGTTCGGCTTTTGTGCAGAAACACTTATAAACCTTCCCGTCGCGTTTTAGTTTTTCAAGGTGTTCTTTATAGATTGACATCCGTTCGGATTGCCGATAAAACTCATCCCAGTCCATCTTGAGCCACTTAAGAGATTGGAGTATATTGTCCTCATACTCTTTTTTTGAGCGGGCGGTGTCGGTATCCTCAATACGCAGGACAAAAGTCCCGCCATGATGCCTGGCGAAAAGATAGTTAAAAAGCGCCGTTCTGGCGCCTCCGATATGAAGGTTTCCCGTGGGGGAAGGGGCGAAACGGACTCTAACGGACATAAGTCTCCTAAAATGCGTTCTTAACGTTTATAACGTTTGTAACGTTCTTAACGTATACATGGTCCCGGTAGCATTACGTTATAAACTTTATTCTGCTATGCCGGACGCAGTCCGGCATGAATAATAGCTTACCTTACAGAACAAGACGCGCGAAGCGCGGCTTATAACTTTATAAACTTTTAATTATCTATGTTTTAGATGCCTTCTCACATACCACACGATTCCCAGCACAATCAGGACAACTATCGCCGCGTCAAACTTATGGAGGAGGGCTTTAAGCATCGGAAGTCTTTTCCCGCCTTCGATCCCCACCCAACCGAGCGCGCCGCACCAGATGAAAGAGCCCAGAAAAGTGTAGATGCAAAATTTAACAAAAGGAGTTCTTGCTATCCCGGCAGGCAGAGAGATAAAGGTGCGCACGACCGGAAGCAGTCTGCTGATAAAAGAAGCAAAATCCCCGTATTTCGCGAAGAACCTATCCGCAAGAACCATGTCGTGCCTCGAAATCAGCACGTACTTGCCGTATTTTTCAAGCAGAGGCCGGCCTCCTTTCAGCCCTATCCAATAGGTTAAAATGGAGCCGATAAGGTTCCCGAAAGCTCCGGCCATGGCGATGCCAAAAAGCGTGAATCTCCCTTCGTGCACTAGTAAACCGCCGTAGGGCATAATTAGCTCGCTCGGAAGGGGAATGCAGGAGGATTCTATAGCCATTGCCAGTACGATCCCCCAGTAGTTCAGAACATCTATCATAGGCCGGACAATGTTTAGGTCCATAAACGAGAGAATATATTCAACCATTTAAACCTTCTCCATCGGATCAAAGAGCCTCTTGTGCTCCATGAGCGCAAAGTTGTCAGTCATGCTTGCTATGTAATCGCAAACCGCCTGTTCCTTTGTGGTATTGAGCTTGTGGTGTTTTTCCAGCACTTCGGGCGGGAGTATGCTGTAGATGCCCTTTTCCCTGTTCTCTTCGAATCTTCCGAGATAAGTGTTGAAGAGTTCTTCAAGGATACGCTGGTGTTTCACTTCCATGCGGATTACACGGTAGTGTTTGTAGAGGTTCTGCGTCAAGAACGTTTTGAGCTCGTTCTTCATTATTACTGTTTCCGGGGAAAATGCTACTACGGGGGACTTAAGTTTTCTGACATCGTCAACAGTCTGTATCTTGTTTTTTTCTATATTGGTTTCTGTCTGTTTTATAAGGTCTTTTGAAAGGACATCTATGATATTCCTTACTATGTAGTAGCGCAGCGTGTTCTTATCCATGTTTTTGCCGCTTCTATAGGTCTCTCTGCAGAGAGCGAGGTCCTTCAGTTTATCCGCCTCGACAAGGTTGGCTTTCATGCCGTCATCAAGGTCGTGTGAATTATAAGCAATCTCATCGGCAAGATTTACCACCTGGGCTTCGAGCGTGGGTTGACCTTCGCGCGCTGCCGGATTGTCGAAATCGGTCCGATGCTTGTCTATTCCTTCACGGACTTCATAGGTTAGGTTAAGTCCCGTGAATCCGGGATAACGTTCTTCAAGCTGCATTACAATTCTAAGGCTTTGCTTGTTGTGCTCAAATCCGCCGTGATTTTTCATCAGTTGGTTGAGTTTATCTTCCCCTGAATGGCCAAAAGGCGTGTGCCCTAAGTCATGAGCAAGGGCAATAGCTTCGGTCAGGTCTTCGTTGAGCCGCAGGTTTCTCGCAAGGGTTCTTGCTATCTGAGAAACTTCCATGGTGTGGGTGAGGCGGGTCCTGTAGTAATCCCCCTCATGCACGACAAAGACCTGTGTTTTGTATTCAAGACGCCTAAAAGCTCCGCAGTGAACTATGCGGTCCCGGTCTCTTGAAAAGCAGGTGCGCAGTTCATGTTCGTCATCCGCAACCTTTCTGCCTTGAGTTTCTTTGCTCTTCATGGCATAAGACGCAAGATTGGCTTTCTCTATGTCTTCGTATTGGATTCTCTTAAGAGACATATTTATCCGTCTTCAGGGATTTCGGCCAAAATATCGATGAAATAGCTAATTAACTGACCGGATTATGATTTTAACATAAAAAAAAAGTGTTTTATACCTGAAATTATTAAGTTAAAATAGGCGGTGAAGCCGCTGCGCGGAGGGAATTATGAAAAGATCTATCGGGTTCTTGCTGGCGCTTATCGTTCTTTTCGGCTGTGCCGAAGAGAGAAAATTTGTGAAGAATCCTCTCGGCAAAGAGGACGTCCTGCTCTGCCAGGCTGAGGGCTACAGCCCTTTCGGCGGGTTTTACAACAGCACCTCCCAGGTTGACAGGTCCGCTTTTCCGGGTTTTTTTGCCGGTGAAGGAGAGGCCTCTTCCACGGTGGTTTCGGGAGTAATCGGGGAAGAGAATTTAGTCCGGGAATTGAGAAAAGGCGACACATTAACCGCCGTGGACGGCACGCCGGTAATATCCAAAAAGCAATACACCCAGCTCGTGCAGGGTTATAACCCCGACCAGACAGCCATCTTCACGTTCAGGAGGCTCAACCGCGAATTTTCCCTGGCAATCAGGCTGAATACGTTGTACGCGCCCCTGCTTTATTCGCTGGTGATCGACAGGTTAAACGCGGGAGGCAAGACGAGCATCGCGGTAATTCCTTCCGCGAATACGGCCGCGCAGAACGCGAACCTCAACGTTTCAGGGCTGATTGAGAATGATAAGAGCCTAATAGCCTCTTCCTATGAAAAGATGCTGCTTGACGAATTCAGGGCCTTTCCGGGGTTTTCCGTTATAGACAGAGATATGCTTGAGAACATTATGAAGGAAGTAACGTTCCAGAAATCGGGTTTTGTGGACGACCAGACCGTTGTCAAGATCGGGAAAATGACGGGCGCCACGCATATTATGTTTGTGACGCTTAGCCGGTATGATGACTCCACTGCATACGTGGAAAGGCTCGTTGAAGTGGAATCAACGAAAGTGCTTTACAGCAACAATTACAAGATAATGAAACCCAAGGTTGTTAAGAAAAAGGTTTATGATGATGAAGGGGACGGGAGAAGAAGGGACAAGAATGGCAAAAAAGACGATAAGCCGGTGATAATCATAAACAACATCAATAATAACGGCGGTTTAAACAACACAACTATAATCAACAAGTGATGCCTGGGGGTAATATGAAATCCGCAAAAATATTTTGGCAGAGCCAGTCAGGCAACACTTATACCTGTGTTCTAAAAGCCAAAGAAGCTCTTGAGGGGGCGGGCTGCTCCGTTTCCCTCAGTCATATTCTGTCCGGAGCGCCTGATGCCGGAGGAGCGGACCTGCTGGTCTTTGCTTTCCCTGTCTATAACTTTAAGCCGGCCACAGCGATGGCGGAATTCATAGAAAAACTGCCGGCTTGCTCAAAAGAAACTCCGGCGCTCGCGCTCATAACCTGCACCGGGCTTATGGCTAATATCCCTTATCTTCTCAGAAAGAAATTAAAGCCGAAGAATATATTGCTCGCGGAGGCGGTAAAAATACCGGCTTCCGAGACCTACATACTGCTCCGCAAGTATTTCAAGGGCACTATGGAACTTGACTCGCGTTTAAATGATACGGAGCTGGAAGGCGTCAAGAGTCAGATTGCCGGCATTCTGAACAGCGGGCTTAAAAAGAAGGCGTATATTTTCAACCCCTTTTCGCTATGGCACTGGCTCGGGAGAATGAGCCCTGAAGCCGCGCCCGGAAAACCTTTTAAAAAAAGAAGCTGGGATGAAGAGAAATGCACGCTCTGCGGAGATTGCTACGCCCTTTGTCCGTCGGGCTCGATTACGCGCTCAGGCGATAAGCTGTCCGTAAATACAAGCACCTGCGTTGGCTGCTGCGGCTGTTTCAATATCTGTCCGTCAAGCGCCTGGAAAATGGATAACTTCGGGGAAGAATATTTTCTGAAGAACAGGCATGCGGCAGAACTGGTTAGAGCAATAAAATCAAGCACTAAGCACTAAATACTAAGCAGAAAGAAAAGTGCAATAATCAACGGAACCGACAAAGTAGCGGCTAACGCCAATGGCTTGTTCTGCTTTTTAGTTGCCTCTTGCATTTTGGTCTTTGTTTAGAATTTAGTGTTTAGAATTTTGCTTTTTGGTTTTAGTTGCTTTAGAATTTAGTATTTGCACTGTTGTATTTTCTCTTCTTGTTTAGGATTTAGTGCTTAGTGTTTGAAATTTATTATTTGCTTTGAGGAGAAACTATGCCCTTTGTCGATTGGCCGCTGAAAAAACTGAAAACCTATAAACCAAAACTCACAAGGGAAAAAGATTTTGATTCGTTCTGGAAGAAAAATCACGCTGAGTCAAAGAAACAGCCTTTGAATCCGGAATTCATAAAAATAGATTATCCCGTAAAAAGCCTGGATGTTTACAAGGTGTTCTTTGAAGGCTTTGGCGGCGGGAGAATCTGCGGGTGGTTCATAAGCCCCAGGGGAAGCGTGAAAAATCCTGCAATACTTTGCGTTCACGGCTATTCCGGCGGGAAGGGGTTTGTTTATGACTGGATTGGCTGGGCGCTGCAGGGGTATACGATATTTTCGCTTGATACAAGAGGGCAGTTCGGAGAGAGCCAGGACCACGCGAAGTACCCGGCGGGACATTTTTCCGGCTGGATGACACAGGGAATACTCGATCCTGATGCATATTACTATAAATATGTTTACATGGATGGAGTAAGAGCGCTTGATCTCCTCGAAACCAGGAAGGAAGTTGACCCGAAAAGAATAGGTGTTATGGGGGCAAGCCAGGGAGGCGGGCTTTCCATTGCAGCAGCGGCGCTGGCGGGAGAACGCGTCAAGACAGCGATGCCGGATGTTCCCTATCTGTGCCATTACAAGCGCGCGGTGGAAGTCGCGACAGGAAATCCTTACCTGGAATTGTGCAATTATATGAGGTTCAAGCCTCAAGACGAAGAACGGATATTTATGACGCTCAGTTATTTTGACGGGATGAACCTCGCGCCTATGATAACCGCAAAGACGCTGGTCTCTGTGGGCCTTACAGACGGTATCTGCCCTCCGTCAACCGTCTTTGCCGCGTATAATCATATGAAATGCAGGAAAGAACTTGCAGTCTATGACTACTGGGCGCACGAGGTGCTTGGCCCGCAGAATGAAAAAAGGGTGAAGTGGATGGCCGAAAACTTATGAAGTCAATAAGCCGCGTTTCGTGCGTCTTGTTCTGTTGGGAAAGATATTATTCATGCCAGACTGCTTCTGGCAGAGCAGAATAAGGTTTGTAAAGTAAAATCTTGAAAGGAAGGAAATGGAAAAATTCTTGCTGGTGGCGGCTGGAGGGGCGGTAGGTTCAATGCTCCGTTATCTTATCTCGTCGCTTGACATAAAATACTCAAAAGGAGTATTCCCCTTGAGCACCTTCCTGGTTAACATTACAGGCTCTCTTGTTATTGGTTTTCTCTGGGCGATGTTTGAAAAGCTTAACTTCACCCCAAATCTCAGGGTTTTTGTATTTGTCGGAATACTGGGCGGCTACACAACCTTCTCGTCTTTCGCGTTAGAGAACCTGAACCTCATCCGCGATGGAGAGTACAGGATTGCGATAATATATATACTTTTGTCAAACATTCTTGGCGTCGGGCTGGCTATCGCCGGATTTCTCGGCGGCAGATACCTATCGAAGTAGGAGGCAATTATGAAGCTGCCTGAAGAAGGTTCGCTGCTCAGGATCTTTATCGGAGAATCGGATAGTTGTAAGGGGAAGGCGCTTTATGAGCAGATAGTCCTAAAAGCAAGAGAGCTCAACCTTGCCGGGGCAACGGTTACGAGGGGCATCATGGGCTACGGCGCGAGCAGCCGGATGCATTCCGCGAAACTCCTTAAGCTTTCCGAGGATCTCCCGGTTGTTGTTGAGATAGTTGATACTGAGGAAAATCTCAATAAAATCATTCCTTTCCTTGATGAGGCGGTCTCGGAAGGGTTGATAACTAGAGAAAAGGTTAAGGTGGTTAAGTATAGACACGGCGGCAAATAGCAATTGAAGATAGTTTCCTGGAGAGGACAATAGAAGCCATAACGCGCGGGGCAAGAACCGGAGAGACAGGTGACGGGAAAATATTTGTGCTTGATCTGAACGATTGCATCAGGATTCGGACGGGAGAGCACGGCGGGGAAGCGATTGGGTAATTGGAGG
>Ga0209083_1003033_pt1 | contig 14733 bp, 13 predicted proteins | sample AM7aDNAmetaG_FD_184132 | JGI IMG/M metagenome (GOLD analysis project Ga0209083, IMG submission 184132) | Freshwater microbial communities from Finland to study Microbial Dark Matter (Phase II) - AM7a DNA metaG (SPAdes) (version 3) | ecosystem: Environmental > Aquatic > Freshwater > Lake ...
ACGGAAAAGTCATCAGCGACAAACTGGTGGAAAACCGGCTGGTGGCGGAAGTGGAATTAAACCGCCTGCGCGAGGCCCAGCAGGCGGTGAAGCTCGCATGAGAATCTTTGCGACCATACGGCTGGCCTTGCGCGCGCTGCGCCGGAACAAAATGCGTTCCATGCTGACGATGCTCGGCATCATCATCGGCGTCGGCTCGGTCATCGCCGCCGTCAGCATCACCACGGGGGCGACCAAGCAGGTGGAGGACAAGGTCTCGGCGCTGGGCCAGAATGTAATCACGGTTTTTTCGGGCAGCTTCACCGGCGGCGCGATGCGCGGCGGCTGGGGCAGCGCGCCGACGCTCACGGTGGGTGACGCGCTGGCCATCGCGCAGGTGCCGGGCGTCGAGGCGGTCAGCCCGGAGGTGCGCGACCGCAACCAGATTCTCGCCAACGGGCTCAATTGGAACACGCTGATCCTCGGCGAGTCGCCGGATTATCCGCAGATCCGCAACTGGAACATGGCCACCGGTTCGATGTTCGCCGACGCGGATGTGCGCAGCGTCGCCAAGGTCGCCGTCATCGGGAAGACCGTCGCCGACCAGCTTTTTCCCGACAGTGATCCGGTGGGCCAGACGTTACGCATCCGCGACATCCCGTTCAAAATCGTCGGCGTGCTGGAGGCGAAAGGTTTTAATCTGTTCGGGCAGGACCAGGACGACACGGTGATCATTCCCTATACCAGCCACATGAAACGGGTCTCGCGCCGGACTTTCGTGAACTCCATCCAGCTGCAGGCGACCAGCGCCGACAACATCACCAAAATTCAACAGGACATCTCCGAGGCCATGTTGCTGCGCCACCGCGGCGAACAGGATTTCACCGTGCGCACGCAGCTGGAACTGGCCCAGGCCATGACCGCCACGGCGAAGGTCATGTCGGTCTTGCTGGCGGCCATTGCCAGCGTTTCCCTTATCGTCGGCGGCATCGGCATCATGAACATCATGCTCGTGAGCGTGACCGAGCGGACGCGGGAAATCGGCATCCGCATGGCCGTCGGTGCGCGCGGCGGCGACATCCTGATCCAGTTTTTGGTGGAGGCCGTCACCTTGAGCCTCATCGGCGGTTTGATCGGCATCGGGCTGGGCGTGGGCGCCTCGCAAATCGTCTCTTCGCTGACGGATTGGCCGACGCTTACCCCGGTTTCGTGGATTGTCATCGCGTCGTTCTCCAGCGGATTGGTGGGCATCATCTCCGGTTTTTATCCCGCGTGGAAAGCTTCCAAACTCGACCCCATCGAGGCTTTGCGCTACGAATAAGGCGTGACCGCTGAAGTTTTATCCACGCACACGCCGGAGCTTTTCCAAAAAGCCGTTCTGCGCGCGGCGGAATTGCTCCGCGCCGGCGAAGTTGTCGCGCTGCCGACGGAAACCGTCTACGGCCTCGCCGCCAACGCGCTGGATGAAAACGCCGTCGCCAAAATTTTCTCGATCAAAGGCCGGCCGGCGGACAATCCCATCATCGTCCACGTCGCCGGCAACGAAATGGCGAAACGCTGTGTGGGCCATTGGCCGGAAGTGGCGGCCAAACTGTCGCAAGCCTTCTGGCCGGGGCCGCTGACGCTGGTGCTGCCGCGGGCAAAAGAAATCCCCGAAAACGTGACGGCGGGCGGCGCGACGGTGGGCGTGCGCTGGCCGAGCCATCCGTTCATCCAGGCGGTCATCCGCGAATGCGGTTTTCCGCTCGCCGCGCCGAGCGCCAATCTGTCCAACCAGATTTCGCCGACGAACGCGGAGCACGTCCGCCAGCAGCTCGGCGGAAAGATTCCGCTCATCGTGGACGGAGCGCAAGCGCAGGTCGGCATCGAGTCCACCGTGTTGGATTTGAGCGTGAGTCCGCCGCAGATTTTGCGGCCGGGCATGATCCACGCGGAAGCGCTCGCCGCCGTTTGCGGCAACGTGACGGGTGCCGAGTGGCATGTGACAAGAAAAGCCACGCTCCGCAGTCCCGGGCTGTTGAAAAAGCATTATTCGCCGAAGGCAAAGCTGCTGGTTTTGCATTGGAAAACTGACGAAGACTTGCAATCCCAACTTGTCACTCGCCACGTGTCACCGGTCACTTCTTATGTCATCGCGCACACCCGAATTCCGGCGGGCGAGGGTTTTGCCGACGTGAGTGTAATGCCGCACGATGCGGAGGCGTTTGCCCGGGCGCTCTACGCGGAGCTGCACCGCTGCGACGCGGCGGGCGCGGAAGTGATCATCGTCGAGACGCCGCCCGATTCGCCGGAATGGTCGGGCGTGGCGGACCGGTTGCGGCGCGCGGCGGCGTGAGGTGCGCTGTTTTAGTTCACCCGCTCACGCTCTGGTTTTAGAAAGGAGGTGCGCTATTGATTTCCGGGAGGAAAGACCTGACCGGCGGTGAGGTTCCAGGCTTTGAGATACGCGTCAATATACGATTGATCTTTGTTTTCTTTCCGCAGGCGTTGTAGGTAGGCAATCTTCCACGCGTTCATCGCTTGAATCTGCTGCTCGCTTGGAGAGTTGGTCACAAATTTTGGATCAACCGCCAACTTTTGCATTAGATGACCAAGTCTGGTTGTATCAGTTTCCCCATTATTGATTGCTGCTTGATACTCTTTTTGCCGGTCCGAAACATAACACCAAAAGAGTGTGTCATCACCGAATATTTCTGACGGATATTTTGCCTCCAATGCACGCGATACCAACGATCCTTTTTCGCTCGAAATCGACGAATTCACTTCCAATTTAAGAGTTCCCAAAACAAGCTTCGCCACCTCTAATTGCTTGCGTTCTAATTCTTCGGGTGGCTTTGGGTGTGTTCTTTGAAAATAATCCCAAAATGCACTTTCCTTGTCACTAAATCGGTAATTTATATTAGGTCCTTCGACTGTTCCTTCCGAAACTTCATCTACACTGGAATGGTTAGTAAACCGAGGCTCCTCATACGGCATCGGCGGGTAAGCGCGACCAAGTCTGTTTGCAGCAAGCACCGCAGAAGAGTCCAGCCAAACAGTGCGGCCCGCCCAAAACTTTTTAGCATCTATCGGTTTGCCCCACCATGAGGTTCGCTGCCCTAGCACCCAGTCGTAACTGTCTGCATTCGTCGGCATCTCGCTTTGCTGATTCAATGCAGCAACCCGCTTATCGATTAGCGGCTGCACGGCCGTCTTTGACGCCTCCACCCTGAATTGCAAAGAATTTGTATCACTAGATGGTGATGGTTTTGCGGGCTGAGGTTTTGACTGGCGAAATAGGAAACCAACCACAATAACAATGGCGATCACAATCCAAACAATGAGTGATTTATTTTTCATGGTCCCACTTTCAATGGTTGTGCCGGACTTGACCCGGTAAAATCTGTTTCGTCATTTCGCGACCGGCCAACGTTCGCGGTCGGTGAGGAACAGTTGTTCCGGGAAAAAGCCGGCGGGCGCCTTGGTCAGCGGGAATTTGTCCGGCACCCGTTTATCAATCAGGGTTTGAATCAGGAAATTCCCCCAGCTGCGCTTGGGCGCTTCAATCCACTCGGTGACAAATTTGCCGTCCATGGTCTGCGGCGTGAGGTAAAGCGCCAGGACGGGCTTCAGTTTGTTGATGGCGAAGAAATCGTCCTGCGCATCCAGGGTGAGCCAGACGCACTGGCGCTGGCCATACCACGCGACCGCCCACGGCACGTCGCTCATCATGAGTTCATCCGGCTGCATCCAGCGGGCGCTCTGCTGGATTTGCGGCGGATAATAAGGCGGGTAAACCACCGGCGGCGTCTTGGCTGAGCCCAAGGTGAACAGCATCGGCAGGCAGCACAACACCACAAATCCGGCGATGACGGCGTAGCGCAATTGCAACAGCGGAAGCGCCATCTGCTCCAGGAGCGTGAAGAAAAAACTCGCGCCGAAAACAAACACCAGCGGCACGAGCAGGACCAGGAGGTTTTCGGAATTGATCTCCGGCGACATCTCCGAAAGCTGCGTGCGGCCCAGCGCCTGCACAACGGTGAAAATGCCGAGGCACATCAGCAAAAAATAGCGGATGCGCCGCGCGCCCGTGCTGCGGAAACCGATGAACAAGCCCGCAAAGAACAGGGCATAGGTCCAGCCCCCGGCCGATTTCAACAGGTCACCGGTCAGGATGCCGCGCAGGTTGCCGAAAAATTTCTGCACATACGGCGTCAACCACATCGCATGCGTCAGCTCCGGCTGGACCGATCGCTCCAGTTGAAACTGCGGAAAAATGAAAGTTCCCTCGACCAGCGCATATCCGGCCGTGCCGAACGGCGTGCCGCTGGCGATTTCGTTGCGGATGATCCAGGGCGTCAGCACCAGTGTGAACGCCAGCAGCGCCGCCAGCGTGTGCCACCAGCGCCGCGGCCCGCTGAACAACAGCAGGAACAGCGCGACGGGAATGATCGTCCAGCCAAAGGCGTAACGCGTCAGCGCGCCGAGGCCGGTCAATACCCCCACCGCCACCGCGAGCCCGAACACCCAACCCGGGCGCGGCTTCGATTCGCGCGTGCTGCGTTCGATCTCCAGCAGGAACATCACCAACCCCAGAAAGACCACCAGCAGCAACATCGTGGACAGGCCGGACACGCTGAACCGCCAGAGCAGTTCGCAGCCCAGGACCAGAATCGCCGCCAGCCACGCGACGTTGGAATCAAACAGGTTTTTGGCGAGGAAAAAGGTCAGCACGACGATCATGAGCAATAGGGCCTCGTTGAAAAGAGCGATCAAAAAATCCGGCTGGTAACGCCAGAAATTGCCGTTGTTCGTCCAGAAGGGTTTCTTGAGGTTCACCGTGTAATCAAACGGCAGCACCTTCATCAGCCCGGCCAGCAGCAGCGGATACACCGGCGGATTGGAAATATCCGGGTGGGCGGTTTTGATCCGCGCCAGATCGGTCGGCGCATTGGGGCCGTCTCCGGCATGGCTGGCTGCCTCGTGTCTTTGCACCAGATCCAGGCTGAACGGTCTCAGGAAAAGCGTCTTATAACCCTTGCCCTCCGAGATGTTGCGCGCGAGCTGCGCCGCGTCCATCGCTTCCGGCGTGGCGAGGTTGCGATACGCGCGGAGGTCGTAGAGAAAAGCGAGTGTCACGATGCCTACCACCAGCGCGAAGTAGCGCAGGTAGCGCGAGCCCGCGCCGACCTCCAGCTTGTGGATCAGCATTTGAACCATGGGTGATGTCGGCATAAATTAAAATCCTTCCAAATGATACGTGTGCAGTTTGCGATGAAACGTCCGCCGGCTCATCCCGAGCTTTTTCGCGGCTCGGGTCCGGTTGCCCTCCGTGTCTTTCAACGCGCGCACAATCAATTGTTTCTCGGCATCCTTCACCGTCAAATCATTTCGCAGGGATAATGGCGCCTCGCCCGTCCGGATTCCGCGCACCGAGGGCGGCAGATCCCGGGCGGAAATCTTCTCGCCGCGGCACAAGACGACTGCGTGCTCGATGGCCGTCCGCAATTCCCGCACGTTGCCCGGCCAGGAAAAGTTCATCAGGGCCTCCAGCGCATCGGGCGTAAACGTGTTCACGGCCTTGTTGTTTTCCTCGGCAAACTCGCGCAAAAACCGCTGGGCCAGCAGCGGGATGTCGCCCGTCCGCTCGCGCAAGGGCGGCAGGTGGATTTCCACCACGCGCAGGCGGAAAAACAAATCCTCCCGGAAGGTGCCGGCCTTGATCAGCTCCTCCAGGTTTTTATTCGTCGCCGCGACGAGCCGCACGTCCGCCGTCAAAGTTTTGTTCGATCCCACGCGCTCAAACGTCCGCTCGCCCAGAAACCGCAGCAGCTTGACCTGGATCGACGCGTCGATCTCGCCGATCTCGTCCAGAAACAAGGTGCCGCCCTGCGCCTGCTCAAACCGGCCGACCCGCCGTTCATGCGCGCCGGTGAACGCGCCCTTCTCGTGGCCGAACAGCTCGCTCTCCAGCAGCGTGGCGGACAGGGCCGCGCAATGCACCGTGACCATCGGCTGTTTCGCGCGCGGGCTCAACTGGTGGATCGCCCGGGCGACGATTTCCTTGCCCGTGCCGCTTTCGCCGGTGAGCAAGACCGTCGCCCGCGTCGGCGCGACCTGCTGGACGATCTCAAAAATCTCCATCATCACCGGCGATTCACCGACGATGTTTTCCAGGCCGAACCGGGAATCGAGCTGTTGCCGGAGCGAAACGTTTTCCACCTCCAGATTCTGCTGCTTCAACGCCCGCGCGATGCGCATCTCCAGCTCGTCAATCTGCAACCGCCCCTTGGCGATGTAATCGTCCGCGCCGCGCTTCATCGCGTCCACCGCGAGTTCCTCCGAGCCGTAGGCGGTCATCAGGATGCAGACCGGCGGTTTGGAAAGGGATTTGGCGCGGCCGATGAGTTTCAAGCCGTCCTCGTTCGGCAGCCGGAAATCCGTGAGCATCACGTCAAAATGTTCGCGCTCGAGCAGCTCGCCCGCCGCCTGCGCGTCCGCGGCGATGTAGACGTCGTAGCGTTCCTCGAGCGCCGCCCGCAGTCCTTCACGCGTCGGCTTCTCGTCATCCACGATGAGCAATGTCGGTTTCTCAGCCATAATTTTTAACGCAAAGGCGCAAAGGCACGAAGATGTCGGTCAGCGCGCCGTTGATGTCTTTCCCATTAAAAGTTTTGATTTTTTGCGTCTCTGCATCTCCGCGCCTTGGCGTTAAAATTTTCCGGTTTTGTTTTCCAGCAATCTGGGTTTGCGTTCATGCAGCGGCAGCCAGATCCGGAACGTGGTGCCGCGCCCGACATTGCTGTCGAGTTCGATCCGCCCGTTATGCGCGCGCACGATGCGCTGCACGATCATCAGTCCGAGGCCGCTGCCCTTTTTCTTGGTCGTGTAAAACGGTTCGAAGATCCGGTTGATCTGCTCCTGGGGAATGCCGCCGCCCGTGTCCGCCACGCTCACCCAGACGCTGTCGGAATTTTCGCCGGTCTGCAAGGTCAGCGTGCCGCCCGTGGTCATCGCCTGCACCGCGTTTTTGACAAGGTTCACCAGCACCTGTTGCAACTGCGTCCCGTCCACCGGCGTGGCCGTCAGATGGCGGGCCAGCTTCGTTTTTACCGTCACGCCGCGATTCTCAATTTCCGGCCGCAGCAGTTCCAGGGTTTTCTCCGCGACCTCGTTGAGCGAAGCCAGCTTCATCTGCAACGGCGCGGGCCGGATGGCACCCAGAAACTGCGTGATGATGTAATCCAGCCGGTTGATCTCGCCCTTCGCCACGTCGAGATACTGTTCGAGCTTTTTGGCGACCTCGCCGTTGTCCGGCGCCGTTGAATGCGTGGCATGTGATGCGGCCTTCTTGTCGCTGGTCATCCGCCATCCGTCGCCTTTGAGTTTTTTCACCTCGCGTTCCATAAGCTGCAGGTGAATGTGCAGCGCGTTGAGCGGATTGCCGATCTCGTGCGCGACGCTCGCGGCGAGCAGGGTCAACGCCTGGACGCGTTCGCTTTCGATGGCTTCAAAGGTTTTCTGCCGCGCCTCCGTCGCATCGTGGAAAATCAGCGCCACGCCCGAACTGCCCCTCGCCTCGCCATCGAGCGGCGCGGCGTAGAGCCGCAGAAAGCGCGAGCGCGGATAATGCACCTCAAATTCCAGGCGTGTGACATGTTCGCCGCCGGCTGCGTCGGCTTTGGCGATTTTTTCCCAGTCCACCTCCGGCAAAATCTCGGCGATGTGCTGCCCCTCGCCGCCCGCTTGCAGGCCGATGAGCTGGGTGACCGCCTGGTTGAAGTAAAGGACCCGCCCCTGCTCGTCCGCCACCAGCACGCCGTCCTCGATCGTGTTGAAGAGCGTTTCGAGAAAGCTGCGTTCGCGCGCGAGCCGCTGGACGACCGTCTGCAGCCCCTCCGTGTCGAGCCGCCCGATGCGGCCAAGCACTTTGTCGAGAAAACTGGATTTGGTTGCCGCCATTGGATGAAGCTAATGTTTCAGGGTGACAAGATGGCGCAATTAAATAATTCATCAAGTCCAAAAAGGGTTCTGATGGCACAGTTCAAAAACGGAATTAAACCTCGAATTAATCGAAATTCACGAACGAGATTCCGCCGTGGTTGGCGTAGTTGGCAGTTCAACTTAAAGTGGTGGCGGCGTTGCGATTGGATTGATTTTTAAAATTATAACTGGCTTCCGTTTCACTTGTCCCCCGCCGTCACCGACAGGAAAATTTCCTCGAGCTGGCCGGAGCTGCCGCTTTGTTTGCGGAGTTCGTCCCGGTTGCCCACGGCGACCAGTTTGCCGCCATGGATGATGCCGATGCGGTCGGCCATCTCCTCGGCAATGCTCAGTTGATGCGTGGAGACCAGCATGGTCACGCCGGCGCGCGACCGTTCCTTGAACACGTCCTTCACTACGCGCGCATGCTGCGGGTCGAGGCCGACCATCGGCTCGTCGATCACGAACACCTCCGGCTCGTGCAGTAGCGCGGAGACGATGGCCACGCGCTGACGCGTGCCGTGGGAAAGGCTTTCGAGCGACCGGTGCACAAAATCGCCGAGATGGAAACGCTCGATCAGTTCCTGCGCGTTCGTCACAATCTTGGCGTCCGGCATCTGGAACAAATGGCCGGTGAAGCGGAAAAATTCCCACGCGGTGAGCTTGTCGTAGAGAAACGGAAAATCCGGCACGTAGGCGATGCGCCGCCGCGCCTCGAGCGGCTGGGTCTGCATGTCAAATCCGCACACGCGCGCGCAGCCGGCGGTGGGCTTCATCAGGCCGGCGAGGAGTTTGAGCGTGGTGGTCTTGCCGGCGGCATTGGGCCCGAGCATGGCGAAAAATTCCCCGCGCGGAATCGTGAGCGAGAGGTCGTCGACCGCCGTGAGGTCGCCGAATTTTTTGACGAGATGGACGAGTTCGATCACAGGTTGGCCTTCATAATTTGCTCCATTCGTCGAGCGTGGCGGTGATGCCGTAAGGGAGTTCGACCCGCAGGATTTCGCCCAGCGTGCTGGCGTAGATGACGACCGGCCGGTCGAACACGCGGGTTTCCAGGCGGTAGGCCGACACCGGTTCGCGCCCGATTTTCAAGCGGGCCCGGTGCGCTTCCCAATGGATGTTCTGGGCGACTTCCGTGGGGGCCAGCGGCAGGAGGGGCAGGTCCAGCATGCCGAAAATCCCACCGCCGAAATTTCCCGTGAACATGCCCAGCAGCGCATTGGGATCCCGCAAGTCGTCGAAGGCGAGGTCGTGTTCGATCGTTCCGCCCTCGCCGGAAAGCTTCAGGTGAATGGTCTGGTTGGTGGCGAGCGAACGAATTTCCACGGTGGCGGTGTGCGAGGAAATTTTCAGGTTCAGCTCGCGCCATTGCCGTTTGGCGGAAAACTGGACCCGCGCGTCAAAGCGCACCCGGTTGGTGAAATCGCCGAAGCTGGTGTTCCCGTTCAGGTGGATCGAGTAACCGGCGCGGGCCACGACGCCTTCGGGTGGCGGCCGGTCCTCGTCCAGCTTGGCCATTTCCGACTCCACGCTGGTGGAAAATTCGCAAAAGCCCGAACGCTCGCCGTCCTGAAAAATGTTCATGGAGGAAGTGTCCGGCGCGGTCAGAATTTTCCGCCAGACCAGATCCACCGGCACGGGCACGCCGCTGTCGCGCGAACCGTATTCCACGTGCCACAGGCAGACATTCATCGTGATCCAGAATGCGGCGACGAATAAAAATTGGACGCGTGAACTCATGCGGCGCTCACGACGGCGGCAGGTTGAGGATCTGGCCGACGTGCATTTTTTTCGGATTCAACCCCGGGTTGGCCGCGAGCAGGGCGTTCAGGCTGACGCCGTATTTGCGGGCGATGGCGGCGGGGGTTTCGCGCGCCGCCACGGTGTGCGTGCGGGTCCGGGTCGCGGGCGGGCGCGGATTAGTCGCGGTCGTCGGGCGGGGCGGAACACCGGTTGTGTTCGGCGGTGGGGGAAAGTTGTCGGGCGGGGGCGGCTGGTTGGTTTTGACGGACGCCAGCAGCCGCGTGTAATACGCCAGTTGCAGCGTCAAAAACCGGTTGGTGTCGGCGAGTTGCTGGAGTTGCTGCTGGACGGCGGGCGCGCTGGGCAGCGGCAGCACATCGGCGGCGAGCTGCTGCTTGCAGGTGTAGATCCGCTGGGTGATCACTTCCGCGTTGCTGGCCTTGGGTTCGAACCGTAGGTATTGCTGGTAATGGTAAATGGCGGCGGCGGGATTGGCCTCCTTCTCGTCGTAAAGCATGGCGAGCTGGAAATGCGCCGGGGCCGAACGCGGGTTCGCCGCCAGCGATTCCTCGAAAGCATCCACGGCGCCTTGAAAATCCATCGCGTTGACGCGGCCCTGACCGAGCACGTAATGCGGCTCCTTCTCGTCGTCCGCCGCGCTCGAACCTGGCGGGGTGCAGCCGCCCAGCGCGAGGCCGAATCCGGCCGCGAATACGCTCAAGATGATGCGGTGCATTAATTCCATGGCGAAAAACTAGCCAAAATTTGTCCGTGGTTCAATTCCGTTCCGTTCCAATTTTGCGCCGCCGCCTCAAGTCCCGGTGCGGATCATCACTTCGTTGCGGCGCAGGAAGGCTGGCGTCCACGGCGGATCAAAGTAGCCGAAGACCGTTCCCGGGCGGGCGGGCAACTGTTCCGCCGCCATCCAGGCCTGCAGCCGCGCCACGGCCGCCGCTTCGTTTTCAGGATTGCGTCCGCCGGTGAACCGGAACACGGCAAACCGGCCGGGTTCCATCTCGCGGACGGTGACGGCGGGATCCGTCGGGCGGGGCACTTCGCCGGCGGCCATCGTGGCCGGCAGCACAAACGCCATGGTCGTGTTGGTCGCCGCGCCGGCCATGAACACCGGCGTGGTCATGGCAATTTTCTGGCGGGAGGCATTGCGACCGGTGATGAAGTTGAAGAGGCGGCTGAAGCTGCCGTCGCCCCCGCTCGCCGCCATCGGCGTTTCAACCAGAATCAATGCCGGATAATCGCGCACCTCAAATTTTCCCGCTTGGCGAACCACTTTGTAGGGCGCGCTTTTGTAGCCGGCGCGGGTGGCCTGACAGCCGACCCCCACCAGCACCACTAACAGCGCCAGCCCGCCGAGGATCAGGGTGATTTTCAACATGCTGATAAGTTAGCGCACCCGTTCATCGGCGCAAGACTGACCGCATGAGGATGCGCCGGGAGAAAAGTATTTTGTGCTTAAGGGATTATCTGTTTATTCAATGGCCGCGTTAGGCAGAAAGAGCGGCGTTTTTTTCTGAGACACAGACCAATCCAGCCTTTGGATCGCAGGTAGGGTTTCACCCCATAGGTTCCATCCGGCAAATCGTGTAAGGTCATTGCGAAAATGACGGAAACGGATCGCCTAAAAATCGAAAAACCAGCCCATTTACAACATGACCTCACTGCCACAAACCGAAAATGTTGAGTTAACCGGGCGCAGCCGCCTCGTGGCCGCCGGCAGGGAAGAGGCGAAATCATCTGAACGTGCCGACGACGGCGATTGGGCCAGAATGTGTCAGGTCATCAACGATTTTCGCTGGCTACATGGGCATTGGCCGACACGGTTTAGGATGTCCGCCGCGCAGTTTGAGGCCATCCGTGAACTGTTCACACCCCAGGACTTCGCCAAGATCAAGGCGAAGATTGACTTCATAACCGACGCGTCAGTTTACAAGGCCGAAGACGACCGGGGCGCGACTTGCGGTTACCGACAGGAGTTTCTCCGCGCGGCCGACTGGCTCGGCGTTGATCCAAAGCCCCTTGGAAACGAGACGAAGAAACCGTGGTGGAGGTTTTGGTGATTTACGCCCGGCAGCTTCACTGTCGATAATGGCTGGAATATTCATGCCGCCCGAGAGTGGGCTATTGCTCCGGCTGCCAAGCTCGGCGCTCGGATGTGGACGCAACGTGAATGTTGAGGTTGTCCTCGGCTTGCGACCACCAAAGTCGAGCCGCGGAGACGAGTCCAAACCAAAGCGGGCGGCAGACCAACCTCAATGGACCGGAGGATGGCACTTTTTTAAAGCCACCCTGGCCTCCTCTTCGCTTACAACTGCCAACCGACTCGAAGTTATAATCCAGCCGAAGTCCAGCTTCCCGACGATGTAATTGACCTTGCCCGCCTGAACGGTCACCTGGACTTCACTGGTGTCTTCCGCCGTGCTGGTTATGACCGCATCGCCCGGCGCCCGTTCCCAGCAAAGAAATCCGTGCGGCCCTGTGCTGCCGACCAGCTGGCCGTTGTCCTTCACATCGGTGGTGATCCCGATCCCGGTCAGGCCCGGCCTGATGACATAGATGCGGCCTTTGCCGGGATCCTCGACCACCTTGGTCTGGTCGGGAAAATGCGCCGGCTGGAGGGTTGACGCACAGCCGGTGAAAAGCAACGGCAGCAAACTGGCAAACAGCAGGAATCGGATTTTCATCAAAGCGATTTTCATCCGATTTCCCCACTTGTCCAGAATGATTTGAACCATGAAACGATTGCCCGCCCAGGTTCCAATGAACAAACACCGGTTCCCGTTCTGGGCGCGCGCGGTCCCGGTCCGGTGCGCGGAGTTCGGGAGCGCGATGTTCGGTCTCGATGAATTCCTGCGGATGGGCATCGGGAAAAAACTGAAATTATAGAACGGGAGATTTGATTGGCAATCAACCTGCTTGGTAATAATCGGATTTAGTGTTCTTTAGAAAATCAATTTCCCTGCCCTGTTCGTGATTGGCAACAGACCTTGAACCGTAATTAAAACGATCATGGAACGAGCCTGGTTGGTGGCCGACGTGCCTTTACTGGAAGTCAAAAGCCCACCGGCAAGTTCCACATGTAGCAATACATGTTCAAAGGATCGAGTTCCACACGGCAAGGGCGGGGGGTTCTTTCTCAAGCCCGTCTTCGGACGGGCTTTTTTGCCGGGTGGATCTGCCTTTTTCAGGACACGCCTGTCTCAAATCAATGGTCTCCGGCCTGATTCAAAAATCGCAGGATGCGGAGCGCCGGCGGGCCTGGGAATATTTCCTATTCTCGCCGCCGCCGGTGAACTTTGCCCGCAAGGGTGAAGTCGAACGATTGAGGCGGTTTGGATTTTCCACGTTTCTGCTTTCCGCTTGGTGTTCCACGTTCCGCCCTTCACCATGTGTTCGTGCAACCGTCGCCTCAGCCGCACCCGCCGCCGCTCGACGCCTTGATCCCGGCACGCAACCGTCGTCAGGCGATGGATTGGAGTCTTGTCCTGGCCAGTCAGGGAATCGAACACCTCATTGAACGGAGCGAAGAAAACGGCTGGACGCTGTCGGTTGCCGCGGCGGACCAGGAAATGGCGCGCGCTCACATCCACCAATACCGGCTGGAAAACCGGCACTGGCGCTGGCGCCGGCTGGTCTTTCAGCCGGGTTTATTTTTCGACTGGAGCAGCCTCGCCTGGGTGTTGCTGATCGTTTTCTTTTATGCGTGGAGCGAAGCCCGCGCGGATTTGCGGATGCTGGGTCGCATGGACGGTGCTGCGCTGGCGCGCGGTGAATGGTGGCGCCTGTTCACCGCGACCTGGTTGCACGCCGACCTCGCGCATCTGGCGGCGAACGCCGTTTTTGGTTTTCTTTTCCTGGGCCTGGTCATGGGTCGTTACGGCCCGGGCGTGGGATTGCTCGCGGCGTATCTCGCGGGCTGGGGCGGCAACTTGCTCGCGTGGCTGGTTTATGATCAGACGCAGCACGGCCTTGGATCGTCGGGCGTGGTGATGGGCGCGCTGGGGTTGCTCGCCATCCAGTCGTTTGCCCTCCTGAAACGGCGAAATTCCAACGCCTTCAGGCTTTTTGCGGCCGGCATTCTGGCCGGGGTGCTGCTGTTCGTGTTTCTGGGAACCAGCCCGGGGACGGATGTTGTCGCCCACCTCGGCGGATTTATCAGCGGCTTGCTGCTCGGGTTGCTGTTGGCCGCCGCGCCGCGCCTCGTCCAACGGCCGCGGGTCAATCTCGCCGCCGGCATCGTGTTCGCGGTCGGCGTCATTCTTCCCTGGTGGTGGGCGCTGACGCGTTCGGTCGGCGGCTCCTGACCGCCGCTTGGGAGTTTTGTGCTGGCGGAGCTGATCTGCAGATTGCCGGAGATCATTGCCTCACCGCAAAACCGTATCACTTGCCCGATTAGGAAACGTGAAAATTCAAAGCTTCGGGGCGGGCGGAAAGATTTGTTTGTCAAAGGGCACGAACCATTTTAAGGTGCCAACGCTTGTGAAACAACAGTTCACCATGCCATTTGCGCCGGGCGACCTTTGCCGCGTTCAATGCTCCACCCATCCGCCACTCAAGCTGTTGGCAGCTATTGGGAAATTGCAAAACATAGCCGGATTCTCGAATCGTGATAGGTCGAAATGTTTCGACCCACTACATAGTTAGGCGACTTAATACACTGTGAAAACGATCAACATCAACGTAATTATTATCCTGGCCCTGTCCGTTGGCTATGTCAGCGCAGGTGTCTTTGATGATACATTTAGCCTTTCAACTGGTGTTGTTGTGCCAACAAAACAGGACGGATTCGGCCAGTTCGATTTGTCATTTGGTTCAAGCTTGGAACACACAAACAGTTCTCCATTTTCCCCGAAGATTCTGACTGATACCAAATATTCGCTTCAGGTATTAGTGCCGCGATCAGATATAAACTGCAGCCTGAAAATTTGGAAGCCTAGTGCAGACACTAATTATTGTTTGAAAATTTGGAAGCCAAACAACGAGGCAAACTGATGTTCTTTGCGTGTTTCATTGACCAGTCGCCTAACAATAAAG
>Ga0209083_1003034_pt1 | contig 14733 bp, 15 predicted proteins | sample AM7aDNAmetaG_FD_184132 | JGI IMG/M metagenome (GOLD analysis project Ga0209083, IMG submission 184132) | Freshwater microbial communities from Finland to study Microbial Dark Matter (Phase II) - AM7a DNA metaG (SPAdes) (version 3) | ecosystem: Environmental > Aquatic > Freshwater > Lake ...
TGCCATCATCGAACTTTACCCGATACTCGTGTTGCCAAATTGTGTTGTTTTTTGCCGATGTCTGAATGGAAGCAACCACGCCGTCGAAATCGTCCGGATGATGCCTGGTAAATACGGCTGAAGCATCATGGGCTATTTCTTCGGGGCTTACCCGGTAAATATCCTGAATGCCATCACTGGCATAAGGGAAACAGGAGGAGCCATCGGGGTTCAATTGGAATTGGTAAACAACGCCCGGCACCCGGTCGGCAATCTTTTCCAACCTGGTCAAAGCTTCTTTTAACTGTTCAGTCCTGTCATTAACCGTTTTTTCAAGGTTTGCATTTAGTTTTGTAATTTTCAGTTCTGCCTGCTTGCGTTGTGATACATCAAGAATAAAAACAGATACACCAACAATGTTTCCCTCGGCATCTCTTACCGGACTATAATAATCATCGTAATAAATTCTGGAAAGTTCCTTATCCCCATATTCCTCTTCAGCAACGAAAAAATCCCCTTTTAAGGCCCGGTCAAAATTATGCTTCGCCTTTTCACGGTCTTCCATGTTGGGAATCAGATCAACCATGTTCATTCCAATCCGGATGTCAATACCCCATATCTTTTTCATGGTCTCTTTGTGAGACAATGAAAATTTCGTGTAATTATAATTTTTATCGAGTGAAAATACTACGACAGAAATCGGGCTTTCCAGAATTGATTGCAGAAATATCAAGTCTGTGCGATATTTTTCTTCGCTTGTTTTCAGTAATGTTTCTGCTTGTCTGCGTTCGGTAATATCAATGGCAGTTACAAAGCATTGCCCCCCACTTTCGGTGGCAATACCCGAAAGATGCACATACACCGGCTGGTTGCCGGAAGTTGTAAGGGTTACTTCGCAGGATTCCTTTGCATTGTTTTTAAATGATTTCTCCAAAAAGCGTTTGAAAACATCTCGGGTATCTTTGGAGATAAAAAAGTGGAAATGTTTGTTTAATAAATGTGAACGATCGTTACCCAGCAAAAGCGCCCCGGCGAGGTTTAACTCAATAATTTCGCCTTTGCGCGATAGTGTAAAGTAGCCGGAAGGTGCCAGGTCGTATAATCTGATATACTTGCCATGCGCAGCGTCTGCCACAGCCTGTGCATTGCGGAGTTCTTCATTCTGCAATTCCAGTTCAATCTGGTGAACCTCCAGCTCAAATATGAGTTTATGATTTTCGAGTTCTGAAAGTTGAGAATCGTGTTTTGACGGTTTGTTTTTCAGTAACTCTTCGGCCTTCTGACGCAGTGCCGCTGCTTTTGGTGTGTTAGCAGATTTTTCCATCCCAATTTCTGGTTTTAAGCAGCGTAATGAAACCCGTATTTGACCGGATTGATTAATTAAAAAAGGGCGTGAACCTCCACTATTATCCAGAAATAGATTGGTACCGCCAAGCACCAGAGTCCAACTGAAAACAGCCAAAGGAACACACCCGTAGGGTGCGTTCACTAAAGCCATTTCCTTGAACTCAATAAACTTGGCGGTTTTATCTATTTAGAAATGGAAGCAACGCAATATTATTTCTATAATTAAGAACGATTAAAAAGCGTATAACTAGTTTTATGAAGTGAACCAGAAACAAAATTAAACATAAAAAACCAAGATAATTCAATAATGGCCTAAATATCAGAAAGAAATATATATTTATTTGAACAAAGATTGCTTTCGCAATTCAACTCAAAGGAACATATTCCATGTTGAAGGATCATATTCCAACCCAACGCAATCCAGTAACTTGAAAGAATACATCACCCCATAATCATTATCAAACACCGGCCCCAGCATCTCATAGCTCACCGAATTTACATTAAACCCCGGAATGGCTTTCAGGGTAAGCAGTTCGCATTTCATATAGTCATGCAGCATCCTGGCAATGATATCTGTCCCGATCTGCTTCATTTTTGAGAGAATCAAAATTTCACCGGAAAAATCATCAACCTGATCGAGGTGGCCAACGATCAGGAACCCTGCATTGATCGAATCGAGGATGTTATCCAGGTTTGAAGCTTCAAAATTTCCGGAAAGGCTTGTCAGGATTAGTGCCGGATATTTGATATTTGACCGCAGGGCTGCCAGCGGCTCGTTGATGTCCATCATGTAGAAATCATTGATCTCCTTGTGCTCCCTGGCAAGGGTGCGGAAGTACTCGACATAGCTGCTAATGTCTGTCATAGGAATCGATCTTATGCATATACTCGTGATATTCTTTTGCTTTCTTGTTTAACCCGATGAAAACGTTGTAAAGGTTTGAATTCATTACCGTTTCAAGGCTCTTGTCATCGGTTTTACCATCGGCCAGGGAGATGATGAGCGATGCCCAGCCGTTATCTTCACTTCCGGTGCCACCTTGCTGTTCATAAACATAGGGGTACAATAGAGGCAACGAATTCAGAACACCGGAAAAGAACAGGAAGATGGAGTACTTGACTTCATAATCCAAACTGGCAATGCTTTGGCAACGGCGTTTCAACGATCGGTTGACAAACTTTTTCCGGGGATCCTGATTGTCGGAATAGGCCTTCCGGATGAACCAAAACCATTTCCTTGGCCGGTAAAAAACTGCCACCATTTCATCGAGGTATTTCTGCTCCTTGGTTTTTGAAAATGAATCGAGCAGGGAATTGGCCATGGTGAATTCCCCAAAGGTGCAGTTCATCATGGCATCCGCCGGACCAAAGTATTTTCTTCTGCCGGTTCGTAGGACAGGGAGAAGATTTTTGGTCAGTGAGACTTCTTTGAATAGGAAATCGAGACTTTCACACAGGAAATATGCGTCATCATGATGGATTCGTTTGATTACCTTCTGTTTGAGAGAAAGGAATTTTAAAAGCACTCTGAGCTTAAAATCCATCATGGCAAGTTGTTCCTGAAACAGACGGCTGATAAACAAAACTTGTTTTCTGGTCAGCTCATTCCAATCAGAAGGCATGAAGTATGTTTTACCATCTATCTCAACTTGGTTCATGGCAGTAATTTCCTTTTGAGATAGAAACGGATGAGTTTAAATGCAACCAGAATGACAATGATCGCCCAGGCAATTCCTCCAGACCAAATCAGGAAGTTCTGAAAACCGGTAACTTTATACACCGGCTTTTCAATTGTCTTTGATTCATTCCTGGATTCCCGGATGTGAGTTTCTTTCCAGGAAAAATAGATCGAACTGCTGTCGATCTTTGCGCCGGTGGTCAGAACATTATTCTGAACAGAAAAGAAAGGAACGACACGCTTTCCCGGTTTTATGGATAGAATCTCCTTCACAACCACTTTCCCATCCTGGCATTCCAATAGCGCTTTGATCAATCCGCTGTCTGCGGGTAACGGGATCAGGGAATCTTTAACGGAAGTTACAGTATCGTGCTGGATGAAGACAGTTGACCTTTCTGCAGACGGATATCTTTCAGCACATCTTTTTTCAGAAATACAGCCGGACATTAAAGCGGCCAGAAGCAGGATCAAAAAACCCGGTTTTATCATGCTATGAATTTGAAATTGTTCAAGCGGTTCATCCATCCGTTGAAGAATTTGATCTGGTCCGGATGATTTTTCACCAGTTCTTCAATAAAGACTTTCCTAGCCTGAAAAATGGCACCATGTAGTCCGCGCTGGTTGACGTTGTTGACGGCAAACAGAGTAGCGGTTCCTACGATCCCGTCATCAGGAACCTTCAGCATCCGCTGCGGAATGACAATGCCCCATTTTCCGCTGCCCCAAACCCAGTCAACCAGTATCTCTGCGATGCTTTGATTGGTGATCTGGTCTGCTTTCCACCGGTTCCAGTAATTCAGCTTCAAGACTTTTACCGCATCTTCTTTGGAAAGCAGCTTGATATCTTCAGCGTCAATGTCGCCGTCACCGTCTTTGTCATAACCCAGCATTCTCCAGGTAGCAAGGGTGACACCCATATTTGTAGCACCTCCCTTGTCTTTGGGATCATTGACAAACCCGCCTTCATACCGAAGGATCTTCGGGGCAAACAATTCTACCTTTGCCATGTTACTTTTTAAAGGATGGGTCTTTGACAAAGATTAATGCAAAGCAAACTGGGGCGAATACTACGTATTCACTCAATGTTGCCTTGCCGATTCCGACCAGCGCTAAGCCACCGGCCAGCATTAAGATGCCTGTAACAGTGGTTTTCCAATTCTTAAAAATTCTCTCTTTCATATTTCTTTATTTTGATAATTGACCTTCAACTTTGGAGATTCTCTCACCATGATCTCCCAGGGTAACTTTTATTTCATCAATCCCGGTATCATGGCGACACAGGTGTTCACCAATTTCTTTATGCTTTTCGGTGCAGTAGGTTTCCCTGCATTGCATCTGGACGATGAGTTTATCGACAGATTTTTTCAGGCCAATCACACTCATATAAAACTGGTATAGGAAAAACCCGATGACCGGAATTGCGATAATTTTGATGATGTCAAAGACATCCTGGAGGATAAAATCAAGTGATTTCATGCGAGGAAGAATGAGTTATCTGATTTATTTATGAATTCGTTGCGGGTTTCTGCAATCACTTTTCCGGCATACCGGGTCGAATGAAAATAGGCCGGGTAAGCATCTTCACTGGCGGTTTCATCAAGATACTGCTGCAGGGCTTTCAACTCGGATTCTCCATCCCGTTGATTGGCTTCAGCCATGATGCCGATACGCTCTTTATTTGAAGCCTGTTTGGAAGATACGTTGGCGAAGGTATTGCCGGCAGTATCGAAAATGCCCCAGTCGAGAATGTCAATGGAGATTTCCAGCAGTGCCCTGGCCATGGTAAGATGTGCCAATGCAGGACGGATCAAGTCCAGCAGAACCAATTGTGCCGTAGTCAATTCATCATCGGATTTCCAGGCATTTTTAAGCTCGTCGAACAATTCCGCAGAAAGTGTAGGTCGTATATACTTCTTTTCCACAGAGCGGATGATCGGTTTGAGGCTTACGAAAACCCGTCTGCTCTCGCGTATATCCACCTCACTGTTGAACTCAATGGTGCCACGGATAAACAGGTCGGCATCCTGGGGATCGAATCCGGGGTAATCCTCCTTGTGTTCATCAAGGAATTTGAGAACAAGGTCCAGCGATGTATTTGCACGCCGGATCCAATTTTCTTTAAGGTTCTGCACCCGGTATTGTGGCGCTGTTTTATGGGTCGGTGTTTCAATGACCTGAATACCCTGGGATGAAATGCTCACGCCGAATTCATCGGCGCCGAGCCACAAAGCATAAAGTGCAAGTGGCTTGCGAATCATTGACAGTAATTCAGTCAGGTTTTCCGCGGTTGTTCCATCGTCTGGAGGAACCGGGTCGAGGGCCATAAGGTCTTGAAGTTGATCATAGAGAACATCGCCCAGCACAGGTTTGATGAAGGTCTCCTGGGCTTCATCGATATAGGGAAACCAGTTTTCAATGGAGTTGCTGACATTTATAGAAGCAGCCGTTAAAACCTGTGAAAGATTGTCTATCAGTCTTGTCATGCGATGTTCTTGTCGATGCGTTTATCAATCTTTGTTGGATGGTCCTGCATGGTCTGAGAGGTGTCAACGGTCACATAATCAAACTCGATATCAGGCGACCATTTGTTGAAATCCCGGATAAAATACAATGGTTCCAGACTGATTTGCCGGTAAATGCCCATCTCGGCATTGAGTTGCCAGAAAGCTTCCCGTTTGTCCGATCCGCTTCCTGCTCCCAGGTTTCCCCCGGGAAGTCCTGAACCCACCAGGCAGGGATCCACCCCGATGGCAAAGAGGATTTCCGAATTTGCCGCCTGTGAATCGGGCAGATATGCGTCATCCTTGAGCTTGTTGTCGATCACGTTGATCTTCCATCCAGCCAAGTATTCACCTTTGAACTTGTTGAAAAAGGTGAAAGTGAGAAAGGCTTTTCCGGTGTTCTCGACATCAGACAGGAAATCGTTCATTTCCGAAAGTACCTTCGTCCTTGCCGATTCACGCTGCTCCCTTGTGTAATCAGGAGAAGGATACCGGTTCATGAAATAATCATCGGGTATCTCAATGTGATACTTGATGGTCATTTGGTTTTTCATGATCGCCTGCTTGAGCTGCGGCACCTTGTTGGCAATACTGAGCCATCCGCTTTGACGGATGCCATTCCAGACTGAAAGATGGTAATAGGATTTATTGAACGACCGGTAAAAAACCGGATAGGCAAACTGCGGGTCCTGGTATCGTTTACCATCATATTTAAATGGATCATACATCGGAATTTTAACCAATGAACCGTCGGCCTCATTCGGGGAAAGATCCCACTGGGCCGAAAAGAATAGGAATGGAATCCGTGATGGATGGTCACTGTCCATTTTGGCATTCCGGCAATAGGCCGGGTCTTTCACGAAAACCTTGTTGATCTTGTCTTTTCCCTTGTTCAGGATGAATTCCACCCAGCCGTTGGCAAATATTTCCAGACTGCCGATAAGGTCAATCCATTGAAAGTTCAAACGGTTGATGCGAAGAAACTCAACTACATCCGGATCAGTGACGATTTCCCGGATGGGTGCTCCCAGATTATCCTTGCCTTTATCGCGATACGCCAGAATACCACGACCATAATGGACGGTCTTTCGTTTTTCCAGTGCCCGGAGTGCAATCGAGTTCTTTTCCAGGTCAGTCAATACATTCTGAGGGAACAAATTGTCGTCACCCCAGGGAGACCATGGATACGAGCTGTAATCCTTTGGGATCACGACCTTCTCAGTAGCTGCATCCTCAGTCTTTTTGTAGGATGTTGCAACGGCTTTGGCTCCCGGCAAAAATGCGATTCCGTTTTCGTAAACGATCTTTTGTTTCATCAGTAACAGACTTTCTTGTTATTGAATTCAATGATCAGCCGGATATGCAGTTTTCGCTTTTGTCCGTTGGGCAACAGGATATTCCTGGTTGAATTGACCCAGTGGTTGGGATTTTTTGTGACCCGGTCATCGGCAGGAAAGTTCTTTTTTGCTGCAAAGATTTCCTTTCCCTTTTTCGTTCTCACTGAGCATTTACAAGCATCCTTCAGTTCAATGATTTCGCCGCCGGTTTTCTCCAACCGGTTTGCCGTGACAAACTTCAACTGGAATCTGACGGGTTTTCCTTGACCATCCAAGGAATCCATTAACTCTAAAACATCCCACAACCGTATAAAAGTTGAATTCATGGGAGCAATAGTACAATGGCGGGTGGGGATAATAAAGGACAGTATTTTCCCTTTGGGCTTAAACCAAAAAAGCCCCGGTTTCCCGAAGCTCTATCTTCAATTTTTATTTGTTATCCGCTAATCTATTGCATGTAAACTGGAGACAATTACCAGTGGTATAAAGAAATGGAGGGATTTTGTTTGCAGGCAATCAATTTATCGCCATCCCATTAATAAAGGTATCCACAAACCGTAATATTTTATTCAGAATTCTGTCGCCAATTTTCTTTCGCTCCAAAACCGATGGTTTGGTGCCTTCAATTAAATCAAGGACTTCATCTCGCAATGGTTCCCGCTCGGCAAAAAGGTAATTTTCAATGGTCTTCTCAACCTTATCGGATGAGAGGTTTTCATCTTTGCAAAGTTGTTTAAAGGCAGCTATCTGCTCTTCATTCCAGAATTTATCAAAGGCGTCCGGGATGTCATCAGAATCAGGGATCAGGGGTAGATTCTCCTGGATGAATTTCTCGATCAGTTCCCGTTTGCTGCGTAAATGCGCTTCACCGGCAATCAGGTCAATGATCTCCTTGCGCCGTTTTTCCTGATCGCTGCCTTTAAGGTTTGCCAGCAATTTGAGGATGTAGGCCACGTTGATTTCATCCCGACGGATCAGCTCAAGTTCAAAATCAACATCTTCGAGGATGGAAGCCTTGTCTACCTGATGGTCGGATCTGACTTTATCATACAGATCAAGGTATTTGCTTTTGTAGTCTTCAAATAGCTGCTCATTCATCGCCAGGTGGTCAAAGCTGAAATCAGCGAAGGTGCTGAGTACATTCTTTAACCGCATAAGCTCCCTGAAGGCTTTGATAAACTCAAGTTCTTCTGTTTCACTGGGCAGGTCATTGACACTATTTACTGTTGGGGCAACTTTCAGCAACTCACCGAACGCTTGGGAGAATTTCCTGACATACTCATCGTAGGGCTGCATGATGATGATATCCTTGGCGTCCTTGTTGGAAAACAAAGCTATGGCATCATCAGTTGCTTTCTTCAGATTGCGAAAAACTACGATATTTCCCTGGGATTTCTGATCATTGAAAATCCGGTTCGTTCTTGAATAGGCCTGGATGAGACCATGATATTTCAGGTTTTTATCAACATACATCGTGTTGACCTTTTTAGCATCAAACCCTGTAAGGAACATATTCACCACCAGCAGGATGTCAACCCGATCCTGTTCCCGGGCATCAATCCGTTCACGGTCCTTGATGCGTTTTGAAATATCATTGTAGTAATTGTAAAAGGAAAGATTATCCCGGGTAGAGAAATTGGTTTCAAACATTTGATTGTAATGGATGATAAACTCATCCAGCTTTTCACGGCTGTGCTTGTTGATACTGGACGAGGAGTTTCCTCGCTGATAATCTGATTTATGATCCGCTGCTAAATTAAATTCCTCATCCTCCGGTTCATCATATAAAAAGCCGGTAGCATCCTTATCATCTTCATTGGCAGTATAACTGAAGATGGTGGCAACACGCAAATTGTGTTTTCCCGCCTCCTTTTTTGCCTGAAACAGCTCATAATATTTGATCAGTGTTTCAATGCTGCTCACACAAAACATCGCCGTGAATTCCTGACTATAGGTTTTCCGGTGATGGTGCGCCAGGATGTAATCGGCAATTTTATTCAGACGCACCGGTGATTCCATTAACTCTTTGGTGTCAATGTCTTCAACCTCAATATCGATGTTGGTGTTACTTTCATCTTTTTGTTTGTACCGGCCCACGTACTCAACGGAAAATTTGAGCACATTTTCATCCTTGATGGCATCGGTGATCACATACTTATGAAGGCAATCGCCAAATAACTCCTTGGTGGTACGCCTGCCCAATTCGTTTTTCACTGCGTTGTCAACAAAAATGGGAGTTCCGGTAAACCCAAACAGTTGAATGTTTTTGAAGAATGATTTTATCCGGGCATGGGTCTCGCCAAACTGTGAACGGTGACATTCATCAAAAATGAATACAATTTTTTCATCTTTCAGCCTTTCCATGCGCAGCAGGTATTGTTTCTTGCTGATGGCCGTATTGAGTTTCTGAATAGTGGTGACGATGAGCTTGGTATCATCGGAAAACTGCTTAACCAGGGCGTTTGTATTATCCGTACCGTCGATGCTGCCTTTGCTGAAGCTGTTGAATTCTTTAGTGGTCTGATAGTCCAGGTCTTTTCTGTCAACCACAAAAACGACTTTCTTCACATTTGGCAGGTTCATCAGGATTTGACTGGCCTTAAATGAAGTCAGTGTTTTTCCCGAACCGGTAGTGTGCCAGATATATCCGTTTTTGTTGGTGTCTTTCACCCTTTCTATCAGGGCTTCCACGGCGAAATACTGATAAGGTCGCAGGACCATTAAAATCTTATGAGCTTCGCTGAGCACAATATACTTGCAAACCATTTTTGACACATGGCAGGAATCCAGGAAACAGAATGCAAATTGTTCCAGCTGCGTAATGGTTTTATTGCCCAGATCGCTCCAAAAGAAGGTTTGCTTAAAGGATTGGTATTTGTTGTTGGCATAATACTTCGTGTTCACGCCATTACTGATCACAAATATCTGCACGTATTGAAATAATCCGATGGAAGCGCCAAATGAATGACGCTGATAACGGTTAATCTGGTTAAAAGCCTCTTTAAGCTCGATTCCCCTGCGCTTGAGTTCAATCTGTACCAATGGCAACCCATTGATGAGCAGGGTGACATCGTAGCGATTCTTGTAAGTACCTTCGGCAGTAACCTGGTGAGTAACCTGAAACTGATTCTGGCACCAATTTTCCTGTTCAATGAATGCGAAGTAGAGACTTTCGCCATTATCCCGGACAATATGCTGTTTTTCCCTCAACATCTTCGCCTTGTCAAATACTGAGCCTTTACTCAGGATATTCAAAACCCGGTCAAATTCTTTAGAAGTAAATTCTATGCCATTATGTTTTTCTAACTGTGCTTTGAGGTTTGCTAGCAACTCTTTCTCATCCCGGATTGTCACAAAAGCATAACCCAATTGCTGCAGTTGTAGCACAAGATTATCTTCGAGTATTTGTTCGGGTTGCTTTGACATGTTAGTGCTACTCTTTAAAACAAAAAACCTCCCAAGTGTGCTTCCAAGAGAGGCATGGGAGGTGTATTATCAATGTTTCTTAGAACTTTCTTTAAAAAAGGACCCGCCTGCAGTTCTAATGGTATGCAAAACGGGTACTGTTGGTGCAAATATACAACACAATTCATTTCCAGCAACCTTTTTGAGATGTTTTTCCAAAGCAATCCTGGTTAGTATAATCTGCGTTAACAAAACATTTTTTGCAGTAACCCCTTTTTCCACTGCTCCGTTTTTTCAATCTGAACGCTGCAATGGTTAATCTTGTCGTCCAGAGTGGATAGAAAATTGGCGATTTTGGTTTGTTCTTCTATGCAAGGCAGGTCAAATTTAATCTTATAGATTGTTGATCCACTCAAGCTTGGAACTCCAGATGCTTCGTTATACAAATACCAGTTTATGGTCTGAAATTTATAAAATAGCCATTTCGGAAAGGTATTCGTAAATACTTCAGTATAAAAAAGTGTATCAACAGTCCAAAATGGCGTGTCCATATATACTGGCTTATCAATTGTACCCTTTCGGCCAATAAGAACAGATGGTTTATCGTATAGAAATTGATTTGTATTGCCAATTATTCCACCTGTTCCTAAAATTGGGAATATGCCATTTTCAGCTACAACTTTTTTTTGGTCTTTACCATATAATATTTTGGCTAGTTGGCTCAATGTTTTCGGTTTCCACTCAGGAAATTCCTTACCATTCTCATCCCTAAACCGAATTTCCTGCGAGAAGATTCGCTGCATCACCCCTTTCTTGTATTGTTCCAGGAGTGCTTTTTGTTGTTTAATCTGCATGAGCTTTTCGTCAACGGAGGCGAGGAAGGAGGCAATTTTTTGTTGCTCGGCGAGGGCAGGAATTTGTAATGGCAAGTTTCTTAAATCAGACAAATCGAGTTTACCAGCACCGATACCCGTACCAGTAACCATATTTAAAATCATATTTTCCGCTGAGAAAAACCAATATAGCACAAATTTTGTGGAGTTTTTTTCATCAACAACAATTGATTTAACGTCTTGGTTAAATGCTACATCCCTTGCTGTAATTCCGATGGGAATTGTATTAAAAAGCATGCTGCCTCTGACTAAAATCAATAAATTTCCTTTGGGAACAAGCCTTGATCCATTCTTTAAACCTTCAAGTGTGATTTTATGTACAGAATCAGAATATTCAATTCCTCGCATAGTTGAAGCGCTAATCCAGGGAATATCACCATTCCAATAGAGAGGATTGTCCTTTGATGGCGTTCCTCCTGATGACCATTTTGATATCTGCCCCAACCTCTTTTTCCCCCATTCATCCTTAAATTCCGGGAACCGCAATGCTGGCGTATTATCTTCCTTCCTCATTATTTCAGTTTCTGAATATTTGGATCCGAAGCAAGGGATTTCAATTGAACAATGGCCATTTGATTAAGCTTGATTAACCTTTCTCGTTGGGTTAAATTAATTCTGATATATTCCGCATTCATGCTTTCTATGTTAGCTAAAATCAGAAGCTGTTCAATTGTTGCATAATCTCTGATATTACCTTCTTTGCCGGGGTTTGCATCACGCCATTGTTTTGCAGTTTTGCCAAACAATGCCACGTTTAGCACATCGGCTTCGTTAGAATAAACGTAATTTGCTTGTTCCTTGGTAATGTTTGCCGGGATGATATGCTCTTTTATGGCATCGGTGTGTATGTGATAGTTAATTTTAGAAAGGGTGCGATGCAAATTCCATGTTAATTTCAGTCGGTCATTTTCATCATCTTTTAACCTTTGAAACTCTTTGATTAAGTATATTTTAAATTCTGCATTGATCCACATTCCAAACTCAAAAGCAATATCTTTATGAGCATAGGTCCCGCCATACCTCCCGGCTGTCGCTTTTAATCCAATCGCATTTGTCTTTTCAACCCATTCTTTTACACTCAGTTTATAACTATTGAGTCCTGCCTGACTTTTAATTGTGGCGAATTCGCCATAATTAAAATGTGGATTGTAAATGCGTTCCCATATTCCTAAAAATTCAACAGTATTCCTGTTTCTCAGCCAATCAGAGATAAAAAAATCTCCATCTTTGGCTTTCAACATATCGGTAATCGAAATATAATCCTCATTTTGAAATTTCAATAAGGCTATCTCTATGCCCTGAACATTTAATGTAGATTTTTTGCTTTTCATCATGCTAAAATTTTAAAAGGTGGGGTAATTCCCAATTCTTTACAAAAACCGGCGATCGTTTGATCAGTTTCTGCAATTAGTTTGTCGAGTTCGATAAGTTCCACCGCCAGTTTATTAATATCAATGCTCTCCTCCGCTTCAAATGTATCGACATATCTCGGGATGTTCAGGTTGTAATCATTCTCTGCAATTTCTTTCAACTTGGCCCGCTTGCTGTATTTGGCTTCTTCAATGCGGTTTCGGTATGTGTCGACTATTTTGCTAATGTCATCATCCCGAAGCATGTTCTGGGTTTTCACCTTTTCATAATGCTGGCTGGCATCAATGAACAGGATGTCTTCAGGGTTTTCACGACATTTTTTATAAACCATGATACATGTGGGGATGCTCGTACCGTAAAAGATATTGGCAGGTAACCCGATTACGGCATCCAGGTAATTGCGGTCTTCAATCAGGGACCTACGTATAAGCTGTTCTGCTCCCCCACGAAACAAGGCACCATGTGGCAGAACGATGGCCATGATGCCATTATCTGCCAACTGAAAGATCATGTGTTGCACAAAGGCGAAATCAGCCTTGCTCGATGGCGCCAGTTTACCATACTGGCTAAACCTGTCATCGGTCATAAACAGAGGGCTGGCGCTCCACTGTGCGGAAAATGGGGGATTGGCAACCACGGCTTCAAACTTTTTATCAATGTGCTGTGGATGTTCCAGGGTGTCTTCCTGCCTGATGTCGAATTGCCGGTAATGCACATCATGCAGGATCATATTCATCCGACATAGGTTATAAGTGGTACGGTTCAGTTCTTGTCCGTAAAAATTATTAACCTCTGCCTCTTTGGAAATTCTTAACAACAGGGAACCTGATCCGGATGTGGGGTCATAGGCCGATTTCAACTTGGTTTTCCCTGTGGTAACAATTTTCGCCAACACTTTGCTTACCCCTTGTGGTGTATAAAACTCACCGGCCTTCTTCCCTGCTCCACTGGCAAATTGACCAATCAGGTATTCGTATGCATCACCTAAAACATCGACAGCAGCATTTTCAAGCTGGAAATCAATGTTGTCCAGGTGAAATAAAACTTTCGAAATCAATTCATTTTTTGCTGATTCGGTTCTGCCAAGTTTGGTACTGGTAAGGTCAAGGTCTTCAAAAAGATTGTCGAAATCATCCTCACTGGCAGTGCCCATTGTGCTTTGCTCAATGTTGGTCAGGATTTTAGCCAGATCTTCGAGGATAAAGTTGTTTTCACCTTCCTTAGTGCTATTGCCGCGTTTCGCCACTTCACTGAACAGTTCGGAAGGTGTCAAAAAATAGCCAAGTTTTTCCAACGCTTCCTCTTTTATTGCTGCGATGTACTCTTTCCCCTGCTCTGTTTTTTCGCCAATCTCTTTATACTTCAGACCATCTTGTTTTAAGATAGAATCGGCATACCGGAACATCTTTTCCGAAAGGTATTTGTAGAAAATAAAACCCAGGATATAGTCGCGGAATTCATCGGCATTCATTTTGCCGCGAAGGGTGTTGGCAATGTTCCAGAGTTGTTGTTCCAGTTGTTTTTTTTGATCTTCTGACATTTAGGAATCGCTTATTTGTATTACGGTTCAAATATACATTTTTATGTTGGGATGGCGGGAATATGACTTTGCCTTTACGATCATTAAAAACGGGAGTTCCGCCCCCAAGGGTGGAACTCCCGAATCATCAGAAGTTGATCTTCTCTTCAGCTTCCGAAATGCTACCATCGAATGATGACTTAAGAAAATCAATCACCTTTTTAACTCCAGGGGTGAAGCTGGTGGTGAAGACATTCCCGTCTGAGTCATTCAGCCGCATAGAGCAGTTGAAATCGTTGGATGAAATCTGGAAACGTTCAAGTTCAGAGCGGGTTTGCACCAACTTGGCTCTTTTTTCGATGATGAGCTGGAGATTTTCAACCTTGAGGATTTTCTCCAGGAGAGTTAATTCCGGCTTTACAACTTTTACTGGTTCCGGCTTCACTTCTGCGACCGGCTCCGGCTTAACTTCGACAATCGGTTCCGGGATAATTTCTGCGACCGGCTCGGGAACTTCATCAACTGCAGCTTCTTCGGCTGGTTCAGTCTGAAATGAAGAGAAACTTGGCCTGACAATCATGACCTGTCCTGGCTGTGATTTACCGTTTGTCGGCTTGAGAACTGATGATAATTTTGACATGTTTTGCACTCCTGCCCTGGAGATTTATTTAGGCATCTGGCTCAGCCTGGTTTATGAAAAATT
>Ga0209083_1003036_pt1 | contig 14727 bp, 14 predicted proteins | sample AM7aDNAmetaG_FD_184132 | JGI IMG/M metagenome (GOLD analysis project Ga0209083, IMG submission 184132) | Freshwater microbial communities from Finland to study Microbial Dark Matter (Phase II) - AM7a DNA metaG (SPAdes) (version 3) | ecosystem: Environmental > Aquatic > Freshwater > Lake ...
CGAAAGAATCGTTATGAATTTTAAATATGTTTCTTTGCTAATTTTTTCTTGGCTTTCTAATGAATTAGTTAAAATCATCATTCCGGAAATCGCAGTATTGAAATTCATATTTTCAATATCGTCGGTGACCTTTTTAATTGTTTGATTTAAAAGTAAAATTACATTTTCACTATCAGAATAGTTTGATACAACTTTTTCTTGTAACTTCCAAACCCTTTCGATAAACCTTCGTGACCCAATAATATTGTCTGTGCTCCAAGTTATTGCTTGATCAAATGGGCCCATGAACATTTCGTAAATTCTTAAAGAATCTGCACCGAGATTTTTTACTACCTCATCAGGATTGATAACATTTCCTCTAGACTTTGACATTTTTTCTCCATCTTCACCAAGAATAAAACCGTGAGCTGTTCGTTTTAAATATGGTTCATCAGTTGGAACTAATTTTTCATCATACAAAAACTTGTGCCAAAAACGAGAATACAAAAGGTGTAATGTAACATGTTCCATACCGCCGTTGTACCAGTCCACTGGCGTCCAATATTTCAATATATTCATGTCTGAAAATTTCTTTGTGTTCTTTGGGTCTGTATATCTTAAATAATACCAAGATGAGCCAGCCCAATTTGGCATCGTGTCTGTTTCCCTTTTTGCTTCACCGCCACAATTTGGACATTTTGTATTTACCCACTTTGTAATAAGTGCAAGTGGAGATTCGCCATTGTCTGTTGGTTGATATTTTTTTACCATAGGCAATTTTAATGGCAATTCTTTTTCTGGAATTGCAACTAGTCCACACTTTGGACAATTAACCACAGGAATTGGCTCACCCCAATAATGCTGTCTAGAAAAAATCCAGTCCCGCAATTTATACGTTGTAATCATCTTGCCTCCTGCATATTCAGTAATTTCTTTCATTATTTCAGTGTTTTTTCTGCCATCAAATCTGTCAGAATTTATCATGATACCATCGTCAACATAAGCTTTTTGTGATATGTTTCCGCCAGAAATAACTTCCTTAATTGGCAAATTATATTTCTTTGCAAAAGCATAATCTCTATCATCATGAGCAGGCACCGCCATAACTGCACCTGTTCCATAATGTCCCAAAACATAATCTGAAACAAACACCGGAATAATTTCTTTTGTTATTGGATGTTTGACTATCACGCCTTTCAATTCAACTCCTGTTTTTTCTTTATTTTCAGCTGTTCTTTCTATTTCAGATTTATTTTTTGCATTTTTTACATATTCTGACACTTCAGCAAAATTTGTGATTTGTGATTTCAATTCATTAATCAATTGATGCTCCGGCGCCAAAACAACATAAGTAACACCATAAAAAGTATCAGGGCGTGTTGTGAAAACAATAATTTTTTCTTCTGAATTTTTAATATTAAACCACAATTCAGCACCATAGCTTTTACCTATCCAATTCTTCTGTTGTAATTTTATTTTTTCTAAATAATTTACTTCTGCTAAATCAGCTTCAAGTCTATCTGCATATTTAGTGATTGCAAGCATCCACTGTTCTTTTTCTCTTTTTTCTACTTGAGTTCCGCACCTTTCGCATTTTCCATCAATGACCTCCTCGTTTGCAAGCCCAATCTTACACTTTGGGCACCAATTTATTAACATCCTTTTTTTGTAAGCTAGCCCTTTTTTAAAAAATTGTAAGAATATCCACTGCGTCCATTTGTAATATTTTGGATCCGAAGTATTTATTTCACGTGTCCAATCAAACGAAAACCCAATTGATTTTAGTTGTTTTCTAAATGTATTAGTATTTTTTTTTGTCAAAACTGTAGGATGAACACCTGTCTTAATTGCTGAATTTTCTGTTGGTAATCCAAAAGCATCCCAACCAATTGGATACAAAACATTATAGCCTTCCATTCTTCTTTTTCTACAAATAATATCCATAGCGGTGTTACTTCGGACATGCCCGATGTGGAGCCCCTCACCTGATGGATATGGAAATTCTATAAGTCCGTAAAACTTTTTCTTTTTAGAATCTTCTTTTGCAACAAAAGACTTATTTTTCTCCCAAAATTTCTGCCACTTTTTTTCAATTTTTATGTGGTTGTATTCTACCGGTTTATTTGTATTATTTTTCATAATTTTATACTACCTTAAATGTTTAAAATTTTCTACTCATCTTCTCTTTCTGGTTTTGCTACTTCTAGAAGCCCAATATCTGATTCTTTTCCTGTAATTCTTACGATGTCTTTATCAATTTTCTTAAATTCTTTATTTGAAGCGTTATAATGATTGACCGTTGTGGCCAGTGAATTACCAAGCTTTTCTTGATATTCCTCAAAACTTTTAAAATGTTTTTGAAGTCCTTCTACATTTTTTATAACACCCTTAACTGATTCTTCTATCTGCATAGCTTTCAAACCCTGCAAAACTGTTTGTAAATATGCCAAAAATGACGTCGGCGACACTATTATTACTTTATATTTATTTGCTGCACGCTGAATAAGGTTGTCTGTTTCTTCAGCCATAGCCCCAATTTTATTTACCAACAAATCATAATAAATAGCTTCATGTGGAATAAACATAAATGCAAAATCCATCGTTCCCTCTTTTGGTCGAATATATTTTGACGTCTCTTGGATTCTCAATTTTAAATCATTTACAAAAGCTTTTTCTAATTTTTCTTTTTCTTGCGGATTTTGTTCAGAACTCAATTTATTATAATTTTCTAAAGAAAATTTTGAGTCAACGGGAATTATTTTATCTTTTACAAATACTACAGCATCAACAATCTCACCATTAGAAAAAGCATACTGCATTTTATATTGCGTAGGTGCTAAAACATTTTGTAGTAATGTTTCCAAATAATACTCGCCAAGTATTCCTCTATGTTTAGGATTTTTTAAAATATCTTGAAGAGATTGGAGTTGATCTGCAAAAGAAACAACTTGTCTGTTTGTTTCGTCGAGTTTTGTAAGTCCTTGGGTGACATCCTTAATAAGCTTTGCTGATTCAGTAAACTGATTTCTCACCGATTCTGTCATTTGCTTAGTGCTTTCGCTCATTTTATCATCTACAGTTCTGCGCAAGTCATTAATCTGGTTTATAATCAAACTACTTTCATTATTGCCCTTCTTTGCAAATACTATCCAAAGAAGAAGCATTATTACTACAGCCAATAAAATAAATAAAATTATTGATTCCATAAATACATTATACCAATAAATTTTAAATATGGTAATATATAAATGTTAATCATTATTCATAAATTAATTCATATGTCATTACACAAACAAATCAAAGACGGAATAAAAGAAGCAATGTTAAAAAAAGACACACTACGTCTTACAGTTCTTCGTAATATCTCTGCTGTCTTTACAAATGAAATGTTAGCCAAGAAAATTACTGCCCCTGAAATATCAGATGAGGACGCAATAACCATTATTCGAAGACTTGTTAAACAGAGAAAAGATTCTATTGAACAATTTACCAAAGGAAACAGGATGGATTTGGTAAAAAATGAAGAAACTGAAATGAAAATTCTTGAGACATTTTTACCACAAATGATGAGCAAGGAAGAAATTGAAAAAGTTGTTAAAGCAAAAGTCGCTGAAGCGGGAGAAATAGACAAAACAAAACTTGGCCAATTCATGGGTGGAATTATGAAAGAGCTTAAAGGAAAAGCCGACGGAATGCTGGTAAAGCAAATTTTAGAAGAATTAGTTAAATAAATGTATGAGTAATAAAGAAGCCCCAGTACAAACTGATTTTGAAGAAATAAATAAAGATTTATACCTAAATGCTTGCATGGAAATATTAAATGAAACTGGAGATACTGAGCTAGACCTTGAACACCCAGAATTATTAGCAAAAAAAGCAAAAAAATTTAATCTCCCACAAAAACAGCTTTGGGATTTTATTGCAAATGGTAATTTTGATGAAATTAAAGAAACAAAAATTAATGAATATGAAAAACTTTGTCACAAAATATTTGTGGAAATTGCAAAGGAAAAAGGTAAGGTGGACTTTAGTGATGAAAAATATATAAAAGAAAAAATTGATAACAGAGTGCCATATATTTTATTTAAAAAATTTGTTGAAACAAGAAATTTTCTTGAGACTCTAGAGTAACCACAATTTATTTAGTATTAAGTAAATAGCACTTTGTTGACATATCAAGTCTTAATATGTTATTGTATTAATTGGAGAATAAAGTTAACTCGATCAATAATTGAGTAGTTCATTAAAAATGATGATTTAAATTAAATAGTTCCAGGGAGGAATTATTATGGCATATGATGCTATTTCTGAGAGAGCAATAAAATTTGCACAAGAATTAGTATACAAAAAGAAATGGGGTTATCGCGAAGCATACTTGCAAACAGATAAATCGTTTGGGTATGCAATTGGCTCTACTGCGAGCTATTTTTCAAAGAAAAGTGCAGAAGTGCGCCAAAAGAAGGCTGCAATTGCAGCGTATGACAGAGAAATGGAACTTGAAAAAAGAATAGAACCGGTTTATAAATATGTTCTTACTTTATTAGAACAAGGTTTCCAAATTAAGGACGCGATAAAATTTGCGGCCGCCAAAACTACAACAGTCACAAGGTCGCAAATAAAGAAATTCGTAGCAAAAAAGGAGGAAGAAAAAAAGAAAGACTTGGAGTTAACTAAAAAACTCCACCCCCACCTCTTTGGTATTAAGCAAGAGGAAAAGGGGCAAGATACTTTGTTTTAGACTGGGGGGGGATATTTTCCCCCCTTTTTTATTTGTCCAAAACATTAAAAACTGGTATATTCTTAATCAGTATTAAGTATAAATATGTAGTATTTAGTATTAATTTTATACTGAATACAATATACTAAATACTACATACTATTTAAGCGGCCCTATCGTCTAACGGTTAGGACATAGCCTTCTCAAGGCTAGAATCGGGGTTCGATTCCCCGTGGGGTCACAATTAGAAACATCATCAAAAAATATAATTATGATATATATATTTATTATTTTTTTATTTATTTGGATAATTTTGGTTATATTATATGGATTTTACATGATAAATTCTTTTTTTACAGATGCTCCGTTTGTGCCTGTTAGAAAAAGGGTTATTGAAAAAATTATTGATACGTTAAATTTAAATAAAAATAGTGTCCTATATGATCTTGGGTGTGGAGATGGAAGGGTTTTAATTGAAGCAATTAAGAAAAGAAATATTAAGGCTGTTGGTGTAGAAAAGAACATTACTGTTTATTTATGGACTAAATTTATCACCAGAAAAACTAACATAAAAATAATTTGTAAAGATATTGAGAATATTTCAATAGCAGATGCAACGCATATTTACCTATATCTTTTTCCAAAAATTATGGATAAGTTAATTATTAAAATTAATAATGAGTGTAAACCTGGTACACGTATTGTTTCCTGCTCATTCAAGTTTACGAATTTAGACCCAGATGAAATAATCGATCTACCAATTCACAATGACAAAATGTGTAAAAGACTTTATGTGTATATAATTAAGTAATATTCATACTTATTTATTATTGACATTATATTTTATAACTATATTATTAATATAGAGAGTCTGTACACCAGGAGGAAGTATGAATAATAAATCAGATAGTTTATTAATAGTTTTTTTATTTTTGTTTATTGGATTAATTATTGTTTGTTCTTCTTTTGAACAAGAATTGGTTCAAGTTATTGCTCCATCCATTATATGTTTTGCAATTGGAGGGGTTACTTTGTACAAAATAATTAATGATTTCCTTTCACGTAATATCAAAAAAGAGGTTGAGGAGGAAGTATGAAAATACTAATATATGTTGCAATAGCTGTTGCCATTGTTTCTTTACTTGGTCTCTTCGACAGGTACATGATAAACAAAAAAATACGAGAAAATGAAGATTGCAGAAATTTGTTCAAAAAGCCGAGGGATTAACTCGGCTTTTATTTTATATATTTTTCCACTCAGTTTCTTGTCGGACAAGTAATTCCCCTGCCTTATCTGGTTCTAACATTATTTCTTCAACTGTTCTCTCCATTCTCATGGATTGGGAACCTTTTATTAATATAACATCGCCTTCTTTTAATATATTTTGTAAAAATTTTCCTGCTTCAACAGAATCTTCAAATTGATAAATGTTTTTCCCACTCAATAATCCATCTAAGGCTCCTTCAGCAATTTTTCTTGAACGAATACCAACTGTAAGTAAAATGTCACATACATCTGCCACAAGTTTTCCTGCTTTGTAATGTTCATCGATAGAATGCTTCCCGAGCTCCAACATGTCTCCGAGAACTGCAATTTTTTTTGCGCTATTACTGACCTTTATTTCCTTTAAAGTATTCAAGGCTGAAATTAAAGCTTTTGGAGAGGAATTGTAAGTATCATCTATTATTGTGGTATTTTTAATCCCTTTTATTATCCTCATTCTTCCTTTTGACGCCTCAAGATTAATCAGTGCTTCAGCAGCTTTAACGATATTAATCTTCTGACTTATTCCAACAGCGATTGCAGCAAGAGATGAATACAAACTCTTATCTCCAAGCGCACCTTTTATGATCACAGGCACTATATTTTCTTTATATTCAACTTTAAAAGTAACACCTTCTATTCCACCATCTTTTCCATAATAATTTTTAATTTCAGTAGCAATTAAATCTGCTATATTGCTTGTGCCATAAATTATTGAAATATTTTTTGCTGATTCTTTTATTTTTACTGAATCCTCATCATCACCATTCACGATTAATATACCATCGTGTTTTAACGCATCAACCAAATATTTTTTCTCACGTATTACGGCATCTCTGTCTCTAAAAAATTCAACATGAACTGGCACTTTAGCAAAAGATGTCAAAACCACGACGTTTGGCTTTAACCATCTTGTGACATTTTTAATATCTCCAGGTCTATCAGCACCAACTTCTAAAATCAGCCATTCTGGATATTTGTTTGTAAATAAAATTAATTCAAAACCACGAAAAATATTCCTACACCATTTTATTGGATCAAACCAAGCATTCTGGCAACCTAAAATAGTAAGGGGAATACCTATATCACTATTAAAACTTTTTTCGCTTTTTCTTACAAAAAATGAACTAGACATAACTGCAAAAATTGCATCTTTTGTAGATGTTTTTCCAACGCTTCCGGTGACTGCTATGATCTTTGGTTTATACTTTCTAATAATCAAAATAGCTTCACAAGTGATTATCAATGATATTATTTTTTTAAAAATTGATTTCATACAATAAAATTAGCATACTTTTTATACTTTGGCATTATCTGAAAACCGTGACTTATCTATCTGGTGCTATCTCATAATAATTTATTAAAAATTTTGTTATATCAAAAAATGGAGAAGTAAGTGTCTGCGATGCATAATTTACGTTTTTTGGATCAACTGTATATAGAAATACTAAAAATCTTGGATTGTATGCTGGAAAATAACCAAAAAATGAGTGGAGCCATTTATCTGGATAATATCCACCACCTTCTTTTATTGGTCTTGAAATTTGAGCTGTACCAGTTTTTGCAGCAATACTATAGTTTTTCATTTTCATTGTTCCCCCCGCCAATGCTTCATCCACAACTCTTACAAGCATTCTAGTAATTTCCTCTGAGGTTTGTTTTGTTATTACTTGTTTTGCTTCATCTACATAAGAAACATTTTTTGCAAGACCAACTTTATAATTAATTGTTTTAACAACGTGTGGAATTATTAGTTTTCCTCCATTTGCTAGTGTCGAAAGAGCTCTGACAGTGATTATTGGTGTCATAGAAATGCCCTGTCCAAAAGATGCGGTAATATACTCGATTTTTTTATTGTTATTTAAATTATTAAGCAGGTTTCCTATATTTCCCGCAGCTTCAGCTGGAAGATCTATACCAGTCTCTGTTCCAATACCATAATTTTTAAAATATTGTAAAAATTTATCTTTACCCATACTGTTCATAACAAAAGCCGCCCCTGTGTTTAATGAGTTATTTAAAACTCCTTGCATATCAATAACCCCCCTACCTTTTTTGTCAAAATTATAAACTGTATAACCGTCTGATTGTACAAAACCCTTATCGTCATAGGTAGTTTTTGCTGTGACATCTCCATCGTCAATACCTGCCGCCATAGTAAGGGGTTTAATAATTGAACCCATCTCGTAAGCGTCAGAAACAAGCGGGTTTGAAAAAATACTTACGTTTGTCTCGTTTTTAAAATTGTTTAGATTAAATGAAGGAGTAACCGCCATAGAATAAATTTCTCCTGTATTTGGGTCAATTACAATTGCACCAGTTAAGTTTGAACTCCATTTTTTGTTTGTATCTGAAATCTCTTTTTCTACATAACCCTGAACTTCAGGATCAATAGAAGTGACTATATCTGCTTCTCTATTTTTATTTTGAATAAAATTATTGCTAATATTTGAAAATATTTCAGCAAAAGTATTTACATATAAAGTACTGCTATCTCTCTTCAAATTATCTTCGTAAAATTTTTCGAGACCATATCTTCCTAAAATATTTATCCCGCTATCATCATAACCAGTAAAACCTATAACATTGGAAGCCAAACCATCACCTGGATAGTATCTCCACTTTTCTTTTTCTATGATTAAACCAGGGAGTTTTAAATCGCTAATTAATTTTATTTTGTCTTCTGGAATTTGTTTTTGAAATTCTTCATATGGATCATTAACTTTTGATATTTTTGAATAAAAAGTTCCAGCATCAATAGGGATTATGCCTGAGATTTTTTTATAATACATTTCTGTGTCAGTTGCAATAAGTTTAGTATTAACAGCTAAAATATATCCAGTTTTTAAACTTGCTGCTGATATCAAATCTCCGCCTTTATTTTGAAAATAAATGCTTCCCCTATCAAAAGTATCTACTGAGATGCTTGTGTACTGCCTATCTGCTTTATCAGAATAATTTTGGCCATGAACTACCTGTAAAAAATATAGTCTTGTGACCATTATCAATGCAAAAAACACTATAATACCAAATATCCATCTAACTTTTTTTTGAAAAGAATTAGTTTTCATTTACAGACAAAGATAGATTTTTTTGAACTGAATTTACGACTGCAAATTTATCTATTGCGACTGAAACAAACCCTTTCGACTCAGCTAAGGCTAAAGTGATACTATTTTTTAAGCCCAAATATTGAAATTCAAGGGTATTTACATCTGAATTTAATGAAACAATATTTTTTTCCATATTTTGTTGAGACACACCGTTGGAAAATATATTGTTTACTAATATACCATAAGAAATAATTAAAAATGCAAACAACGAGAAAAGTACCCAGAATATTTTCTTTTCTCGATATTCGATTTGTTCTATTTGTTTCTTTATTATTTGTGCGACCATTATATTTTTTCTATTACTCTCAATTTTGCACTTCTCGCTCTTGGATTTTCATTTATTTCTTCATCTGTTGGGATTATTGGTTTTTTATTTATTAATCTTCCTTCGCCAGATTTTGCTTTTTCTTTAAAATATTTTTTTACTTCTCTATCTTCTACGCTGTGAAAGGAAATTATTGCCATTCGTCCTCGGTTTTTTAAAAAACCCCAACCTTTATTCATTCCTTCTTTAAGTGCTGTGATTTCATCATTTACTGCAATTCGTAGTGCTTGGAAAGTTTTTGTGGCGAAATGTGTTTTTCCTCTTCTGTAACCTGCTGGAACTGAATTTTTGATTATCTCTACTAAATCAAATGTTGTTTTTATTGGTTTTACTTTCCTACATTCCACTATTGCTTTTGCAATTCTTCGGGAATATCTTTCGTCTGAATATCCGTATAAAATATCTGCTATCGTTTCCTCACCCCAGTTATTTAAAATTACTTTTGCATTTACTTTTTGTTCATTCTCAGAAAAAGTCATAAGTAGCGGTTCATTATTTCTAAAAGTAAATCCCCTTCCTGATGTGTCTAGTTGATCTGAAGAAAGTCCTAAATCCAATAATATTCCATCAACTTTTTCCACCGATAAATTTGTTAATACTTTGTCTATGTTTCTATAATCATCAAGTATCAAATCTGCATTACAACCAAATTCTGAAAGTTTGTCTTTAGCATTTCTTATAGCCAAATTGTCCTTGTCTGTAGCGATAATTCTGACTGTTCCACCAAAATCTGAACAAACTTTCAAGCTGTGTCCTGCTCCACCCAATGTTCCGTCAAAAAAGATGGATCCTTTTCTAAGTTTAAGATTTTCTATTGATTCATTTAAAAGAACTGTCTTATGCCGAGTAGTAGATTTTGACATTGAATTTTGTTCAATTATTTCATTTCCTAATGTCATACTGTTTTAATAATTTATCTACTACTCACACTTAATGTTTGTAAAACGATGTCAAAATTCACTACCCGGTTGTGATCATGTTTTTATAGTGCTCCTGCCTGTCCTAGCTTCTCTGCCAATTGATCTGCTTTCTTTTCAACTACATTTTTGTATTCTCTCCATGCTGATTCATTCCAAATTTCAATTCTGTCTTGAACTCCAACTACAGCGACTTTACTTTTTAATGAAGCACGAGAAACTAAAAATTCAGGTAATAGTATTCTGCCAATTGTATCTACTTCAACTTCTGTTGCTGAACCAAACATATATCTATTGAAACTTCTGTTGTCAGCTTGAAGCATTGAGAAATCAGAAAGTTTATCTGATATTTTTTTCCACTGAGCTTGCGTAAATATCCATAGGCAATTATCCAGCCCAGCAGTAATAATAATTTTTTTGCCAACTTCTTTACGAAATTTTACTGGGAGTGAAACTCTCTTTTTTTCATCTAATGTGTGAATGTATTCTCCAATAAGCATAATAGTTTTATTGAGAAGAAATTTAACTCCCACTTCTTCCCACATATAGAGTATTTTATAGCACTTTATCCCACAATGCAACAACAAAACTCACAGTTATTATTTCAAAAAAATAACTTAAAAATACGGCTTAAAATAAACCTTTTTTCACTTTAAATAATAGTTATCAACAGATAGAAATTTTATAAAAAATATATTAAATTAAATAAAACAAAAAGAGGAATTTTTGCTTAGCAAAAATTCTTATTTTATTTTTATTTTAATATATATATTTCTCTTCAATCATGAACACATCGCGTAGCAGCAAAATTATTGCTATCTCGATAATAAACGCTACCATCAGTAAACAAAACTGTAAATTTACTAGCGGGGTATTCTGCTGGTGAGGTAAGCGTCCAGTATGGATCATCTGTAGCAATAAAAAACTTCTTGTTTATTGCTGGATCAAACGAACCAGAATCTACAATCGATTGAAGTTCTTTAAGTGTTGGCATTCTCCACCCAGATTTCCCAGCAAAATTTAGGTTTTCACACTCCACTCTTGCTTTTGACCACGCACGAAGTGATGGACTTCCTGCCTTACAATCACTACCAGATATTCCTTGCGGACACTTTTTCCAAATTAATCCAGTATAATTATCTGTAATCGTACCATTATTATTATCAGCATAATTAACCGGTGATTCTGGTGGTAAACTAAAGTCAGCATTGATAGAAGTTGAATTTTGTGTCGATGAAGCCATCAACACAGCCCCATATTGGTTATTAATATATTTTGATGATATTAACCCACTATTATTTAAAACGATATACCCCAAACTGGCAAACGCAATTATAGAAACGATTATAAAATATTTTTCTTTTTTCATTTTTTTAATAAATTATCCTTTTGGCCTCATAAACGGAAATATTTGAGATTCTCTCACTGGCTTGTCCATCAAAAAACTGAACAACCTTTCAGACAAACCAAAACCAAAAGTTGGAGGCATACCATATTCAAGTGCTTCAACGAATTCACCGTCCATCATTTGAGCTTCTTCATCCCCTTCTTCTCTTAGTTTGGCTTGTTCAACAAATCTTTCCATTTGATCAATTGGGTCATTGAGTTCACTAAAACCTTTCCCGTTTTCAGAACCAGCAAGTATTACTTGAAACCTTTCGACCAAATTTTTATTCTTGCTCATTCTTTTTGCAAGTGGTTCCATCATGACCGGAACATTAACAAGAAAACCTGGACCACCAATTTGTTTCCTACAATATTTCCACAAAGAATCTACCGCTCTATTTAAGTTAAAACCTTTCTTATCATATTCTACTTTTAGATTTTGAAGTTTTTTCTCAACTTCTTTAATATCTGTTTTAAAAATATCTATACCAGTTTTTTCTTTTATAATTTCTGTATAATCATATTTTTTCCATTTACTTCCAAGATCAACATCAAAACCTTTTATTTTAAATTTCAATGTCCCAAAAGTTTCTTTCGCGATATATTTATACATTTCTTCAACAAGCTCCATACCCATGTTGTAATCAGCGTATGCCCAATAAAATTCCATATGAGTATAATCTTGTAAATGTTCTGAATCGGCACCTTCATTTCTAAAAACTCTTCCAATTTCATAAACCTTAGAAAAACCAGCAACCATAAGCCTTTTTAACCAAAGTTCCGGAGAAATTCTTAAGTAAACATCGGCATCGTAAGCATTATAATGAGTAACGAAAGGTTTTGCTTCAGCTCCACCTGCAGTATTTTCCAAGATTGGCGTGTCAACTTCCATAAAACCTTTACTGACTAAAAAATTCCTCATGGAGCTAAAAAATTTTGCCCTCTTTTCAACCATTTCTTTTATTTCTGGATTACAAATAATATCTAAGTATCTTTTTCTTAATTTTTCTTCAACATCAGCAATGCCGTGCCACTTTTCAGGAAGTGGTCTCAAACTTTTAGTTAAAATTTTCCAATCTACAACCTGAAGAGTTTTCTCTCCCCTTTTCGTAATAAAAAGTTTTCCATTTACTTCTATAAAATCTCCAATATCAATTGTGTTTTGAAAAAGGTCAAAAACTTTTTCATCCATTTCATCTTTTTTGAGCAATCCTTGAAAAACTCCTGTGCCATCATTTATATTTAAAAATATCAGACCACCCTGACCACGAATAGCCATAATTCTTCCGACGAGTGAAATATTTTTCTTTTTTGTTAGCACTTCAAAATCAGAAACTGCTTCGGAAATTGAGTAATCCTTTTTTGAAATTGATGGATATGGTTCCATTCCTGCTTTTTCAAGCAGTTTTATTTTTTCAATTCTTGTTTTTCTTAATTCTTCAAAAGAAGACATTTGTTTAAAAAATAACTTATTTGACTTCAAGAAGTTTGTATTCCATTTTTCCACTTGGAGAATTGAAATGAAACACATCCCCCTTCTTTTTTCCCAAAACCGCAGAACCAATCGGTGATCTATTTGAGATTTTTCCTGTTGCAATATCAGATTCAGCTGAACCAACAATCATAAGTGTCATTTTTTTGGTCCCATCTGCTTTTTCTACAACTACAGTACTACCTATTACAGCGTGATCTCCATGTTTATCCTCAACAACTGTTGTGTTTTTTAAAATATCATCTATCTTTTTGATTCTTTCTTCAACATCAGCTTGTTTTGTCCTTGCTTCATGATATTCAGCATTTTCTGATAAATCTCCCAAACCTCTAGCATAATCAAGAGCTTCCGCGACTTCCTTTCTTTTTACGTTCTTTAAATCATTGAGCTCAACTACTAATTGATTGTACTTCTCTTTTGTTAAATATTCTCTTCTTTCTTCCATTTTTTTGATGATTTAAATTATTAAAGTTGTGTGTATTTTAGCAATAAATTGTTATTTAGTCAAAGAAATAAGCCTATTTTAAGTACTGTGGTGTATTTGCATGCATCCAATCAAGAACCTGGCGCATAACATAAACGCCCCCCATAGTATTTGCAACTGGTCCTTTTTCCATGATTACTGCAAAAGCGTATTTAGGATTATCATACGGGAAAAAACCAGTAACCCATGAGTTCACGAATTGTTTTTTTGAACCAAGTTCGGCAGTCCCAGTTTTAGCTCCCAAAGATAAATATCCTGTGTTTAAACCAACAGCCACTCCTTCTTCCACGCCAAGCTTCATTCCCTCCCTAACAACTTTATAATCTGCTGGGTCTAGATTCAATTGTGTAAATTTATCAGGATTGCCACCCAACAATATTGATGGCTCTAATAGTTTTCCTCCATTTGCAATACTAGCAACGGCTCTTACTGTTTGAATTGGGGTAACTTGAAAACCATATTGCCCAATTGAAGTATGATAGGTGTCTCCGATGTTCCATTTTTCTCCACCAAAATTTTCAGCCTTCCACTGTGGATCAGGAATTATCCCGCTAGTTCCTGTAAAAAAACCATTTGGTATATCCAAACCAAAACCAAACAAATGCATATATTTATCAATAAGAGAAATACCAAGCCCTTTTTGGTTTTCATATCCACCACCAACTTCATAAAAATAAACGTCTGAAGAAACCGCTATCGCATGTCTCATATCCACCCAACCTTGAGCGCGCCAATCTTTGAAAACCGATGGATGAAGTGGATCATAAACATTTGGGATAGAAATAGAGCCGGTACTCAAAATTTTTGTATTAGGATCAATAATATTTTCATTTAATGCAGCAATTGACATATATGGTTTTACTATAGAACCGGGAGTATAAAGTCCGTTTATTGCTCTATCCAAAAAAGGATTATTTTTATTCTTTAACAATTGATTTATAGCTTGTGAATTTGCTCCATCTGTTAATATCTGTGAATCATATTCTGGATAACTTGTCATGGCAAGAACCTCACCTGTATTTACATCCATAATAACCCCAGCTCCACCAG
>Ga0209083_1003039_pt1 | contig 14716 bp, 11 predicted proteins | sample AM7aDNAmetaG_FD_184132 | JGI IMG/M metagenome (GOLD analysis project Ga0209083, IMG submission 184132) | Freshwater microbial communities from Finland to study Microbial Dark Matter (Phase II) - AM7a DNA metaG (SPAdes) (version 3) | ecosystem: Environmental > Aquatic > Freshwater > Lake ...
ACAAAGCCCTCAATAATTACCTTGAGTACTACAACAACGAACGACTTCACATGGGAATTTCACTTCGCCCGCCGATGCAATTAATCACAAAGTGATGCCAAGCTATTGACTAGAAAACGATAGACTAGAACTGTATGGGAGGTGTATTATATCTAGTGTTTATTGTTTTTTATTAAGAGTAACTTTTATAATATGAAAAAATATCTCTGGATCATCACCTTATTGATTTCGGTATGCTTTTCACCATCTCAATCTTTTGCTCTAAATGCAGAGACAAGACTGAAGTACCAAGGACTATGTGAGCAAAACCCAAACCCACATCATGTCTGGGATGATGCTGCTACTTTGTGTGTATGTGCCAAACCTTATGTCAAAGATGACATAGATTCTTGGGCATGTATTACTCAAGAAGAATATACTAGGAAACATACTTGGAATGGTCAGAGCTCAAATACGAATAACACCAATACAGTGAAGACTGAAGCTAAACTTGTCGATGAGAAAAAGCCAGCAGACAAAATATCGACTTCAACTTCACAAAAACCTACAACAGATGCGTTTACTATTTCCGCGGACAACTACTCAAATATTAGCGGCGACGGAGAAGTATCTATAACTAGTAATAAGACCCTTAACAATATCAAAGATGGAGCTACTGAGGCCGTCTTTCAAGAGCAATTACAATCTTGGCAACAGAGTGTAAATCTTGCAGAGCAAAATGGAAAATTCAAAGACGAATCTAGTAAACAAGAATTTTTACAAAAAGCACAGGAGGAAAAAGATCTGAAGACTCAAGTTGCTACAGCTATTAAGCTTGTTGGGTTCAATCATATGAGAGTTTTGGAATCTACGAACAAAGAAGTTAAGTTTGATTTTCAGTCTGCTGAGTACAAAGCATACTGGAAGACACCGGTCGATAATAATCCTTTTGACGATACTACTTCAGCCACCACATTCAACAAAGTTTCAGCGAATGCCTCTTCTTATTCTGCTCAAGTCAGAACACTAGAAGATACTCTCAAATCCAAATATCCTTCAGACTGGAAGGTGAAATATCTGGTTGTACCAGCGAAACCAGTCAGGACTGATGCGAGCCAGACAGCGATCAACCCCTACAACTAGCCGTAGTTAATATCAAATAAATAAAATGCAAACAATCCTGAACAAAATAGTAGCGAAGAAAAAGGCAGTTACGGTGGCAGCAGCAGTTATTGTAATCATGATTATAATAGTTGCAGTATTTTCTGGTAAAAAAGGAAATATTGACGCTTCACCGATAAATGATCCTTTGGCTATTGTAGATCTAACAATGAAGATGCAGTCCGATCTAAACCTCCAAGATGTCATGATTTCCGAAGTGGCTGGAGGAATACTTGAAGTGCGCTTACAGACACCGGCAAATGTTACAAAATCCAATCTTGATAATGGAACGGCCTTCTTGCTCGGATATCTGGTCCCAAATATAAGCAAAGACACAGAGAAGATTAGGGTCATATACACAATCGATGGGGCCGATAAGGAGCTTTATGAAGCATCTCTGACGGATATAAACAGCTGGAGGAATAAGACTATAGATGAGAGTACATTTACTAAGAGGATAAAGCACGCGATTATAAAATGATAGAACAAATCAAAAAATCCCTCAGCGTACATAGTGGTGACTGGAAAGAAAAGAAAGGTCTATGGGAGTTTTCTTCTGTCATAGCTGAAAGGAGAGCGTTTCTTTCTAAGAAGAAGATTACTTACTCAGCGAAGATACGAATCGATGAGATAGAGAAGGTCGTAGCTTTCTCTGAGATGTTGATCGAGAATGGTTCTGGATTTTCGGTTGGTGGTGGTTTCGGTGGAGGATTTGATGACGGTATATCTACTGGATTTGGGTTTAAGACTGAATCATTCAATACTCTAAACGGTGGCGCACGTCAAGGTAGCATAGAAGAGAAGTTCAATCTTTTTGGTAAGACATTCCAATATAATTTCGATTATAAGGAGATTAGGTCTAAAGTCGAAGAATCTGCAAAGTCAGCAGGCTACACATTTACTTACCAGATATTTCCAGTCAGATAGGGGTCTTCTATTTCAGTGGACCATACCGGGATCGAACCGGTCACCTCACCCATGCCATGGGTGCGCTCTACCAAATGAGCTAATGGCCCCTTTTCTAGATATCCACAATAATCTATCACATATTGAGTAATTTTCAAAAATAAAGTAAGATGATGCGACCAGTTGTTATTTCGGTTATGTGATATCGATTGACTGGGCCTGTAGCTCACCTGGTAGAGCGCCTCATTTGCAATGAGGAGGCAAGCGGTTCGAGTCCGCTCAGGTCCACATCGGGGTGTAGTATAGTGGTAGTATACACGCTTCGGGAGTGTGAGGCTCGAGTTCGATTCTCGGCACCCCGACAGAATTTCTTGATTTGCCAAGAGTTTTGATATAGCATATTTATTATGGATTCAAAACCAAGCATATTGGGGGATATTTTTTCTGAACTACTGAAGGTTTGGAGTGAGATATTTGACCACATCACCGACATAGCTCCAAAAGTATTTCACTTCACTTTATGGGCCGTTTCAGCCATTATCATCTTGCCAGCTGTATTTATCGCTGGAACATTGTATCCTCTCTGGGTTGAGTGGGGTGAAGATTTTTAGCTTTTAGTGATAGAATATAGTCATGTCTACCAAAGGAGAAAACTCTGTAGAGCAACCAGCTCTGTATCCGACGATATTCGTTATATTTGGTATAACTGGAGATTTGGCCAACAGAAAACTCTTGCCAGCACTCCTGTCTTTGTATTCCAAGAAACTTTTACCGAAGAGATTTTCTGTGGTCGGATTTTCTCGCAGATCTTTCAGTAGGGAAGAATTTCGGGATTTTATACGTTCTAAGATCAATATCCGCCAAGGGCAGTTTCGTGAAGAAGATGTCAAGCATTTCATAGATCATGTTACATATGTCCAGGGTTTTTTTGATCAGCAAGAATCATACAAGACTCTAGCAACAAAACTACTTGAGATAGATAAATCTTGGGGTCAATGTTCCAATAAGCTATTTCATCTCTCTGTTCCACCAGAACTTTATGAAGGCATACTTCACCAAGTTCATGACACTAAGCTGGCATTGCCTTGTTCAGATGAAACCGGTTGGACTCGCATACTCATAGAAAAACCATTTGGTAATGATACTAAGACTGCCCAGTCGCTGGATGCATTACTTGGCAAACTCTTCAACGAAAAACAAATATTTCGTATAGATCATTATCTAGCCAAAGAGGCTTTACAAAATATCTTGGCCTTTAGGTTTGCCAACTCTATGTTTGAACCACTTTGGAGTTCCAAACATATTGACCGCGTTCACATAAAGCTCTTCGAATCTATTGGTATGCATGGTCGTGGCAAGTTCTATGATTCGCTCGGTGCTATCCGTGACGTCGCACAAAACCACATGCTTATGATGCTGGCTCTTATAGCTATGGATAAACCAGAAACCTTCTCCGCAAGCGATGTGCGCACCGCCAGAGGTAATATCTTGAAAAGATTGGTGAGTATATCCAAACGCGAAATATCACAAAAGATCGTCAAAGGGCAGTATCATGGTTATATTGCGGAAGAAGGTGTAGCGGCGAATTCCAAGACAGAGACTTATGTGCGCATTGAAGCCAACCTCGGGATATCTAGATGGAAAGGAGTACCTTTCTATATAGAGACTGGAAAGGCTATGGCTGAGACGAAAACGGAGATAGATATATATTTCAAAAATACATCTGACAAGGGGAGTGAACATGATCCTATCAAGCAAAATATTTTGACGTTCAGGATACAACCAGACGAAGGTATCAAGGTTAGATTCTTCGTCAAAACTCCCGGTCATGGACTTCTCACGGAACCGAAGATATTGAAATTCAGATATTCAGATGTACCATCTTTTGGTGTGATGCCAGACGACTATGAGAGACTTATCAATGACGTATTCATCGGTGATCAGACATTGTTCGCTTCTACAGATGAGATTATGGCTTCGTGGAAGTTCATCACACCTATACTGGATAATTGGAAAGATTTACCGCTCAAGAAGTACAATAGAGGTGTGAATGGTTTGGATTAGATAAGAAAATTTCATATGCTAAACAATATAAAAAACTTTTTCATACCACATGATGGCAATGACCATCAGCCGCACGCTCTACGGACACAAAATATCCAACTACTTCTAGTGGCTATATTTCTTTTGGAGATAGGAACATTTGCTTTGCCATATATATCAAACCTTAGTCTGAATAATAATAGTTTCTTGGCGGCTGTGTTACCTGGAGTATTAGACGATCTGACTAACCAAAATAGAACCACAGATAGTTTGAAGCCACTTGTTGTAAGTTCGGTCTTGAACAAAGCCGCTGAACTGAAAGCTCAAGATATGGCTCAAAAAAGCTACTTTGCTCATACAAGCCCAGATGGTAAAACTCCATGGTATTGGTTTGGCCTAGTCGGGTATAAGTATGAATACGCCGGTGAAAACTTGGCGGTTGATTTTACAGATTCAGCTGACGTGGCGATAGCTTGGATGAATTCTCCTGAGCATAGAGCAAATATTTTGAAGGATTCTTACACCGAGATTGGGACCGGTGTTGCTACTGGAACATACCAAGGTAGTCCGACAATATTTGTGGCGCAGATATTTGCAAAGCCGACAAGTTCCTCAGATGATCAGTTGACAATCATAACGTCAAATCACAAAACTGATAACATACCACCAACAGATGTAAGTATTTCTGTTGGTGGTTCATTGAATGACATATCACACAACTCACAAACTAAGTCGGAAGTCCTCGGAGCATCTACGTCAACTAGCGGGCAATCCAATCTTATAAGTAGATATGTTACATCTCCGAAGTCTGTATTGAACTTAGTATTGGCGATCGTTGTAGCCTTGGTAGCTGTGGCACTTCTACTTAAACTCTTCATAAGGACTGACAAGAGACATCCTTTACTCATAACCAACGGGCTTATTGTCATAGCGGTTGTCTTCGGTATATACGCTGTCAATAACTATATAGCCAAGAGTAAGACCGCCACCAAGACTTCTTTTGTCAGTTTCTCTGCCCAAGATTTCATTCAAAATAAATAAATGAAAAGATTCCTAATAATATCTGGATTGTTAGTTGTGGCGCTTATCTCTAGAGCACCTAATGCAGTTTTTGCGGCTACTTCTGTCGTGACGCCGACAACTATAAATGCCAGAATCTTACCAACGGTTTGGTATTCTTCTCTCTCTGTAAATGACGGCGACACCATAAAGATATTTGCTGGTATACAGAACAATTCTGGTTTAAATTTCACCGGTATAGCTACGTTTTATGTAGATAACAATATCATCACCACTAGTTCATTTTCTTCAATAAATGATAGTCTTATAAATATATCAGCTAACTGGGTCGCCAATCCTGGTGACCATACTGTTCAAGTTAGTATAGACACATCTTTGGCATCAGGCAGTGTGCTCGTGTCTTCTGTCAGTGATAAGTCTTCTATAAGTATCATACGTAATATAACCCCAGCTATAGTACAAGATGCGTTTGTGAATACTGCCAACAATGCCGTAACTCAAGTAGATAACGCGGCCAATGTTTTGGCAGATAAAATTCAATCTATGAAAGTTTCAACATCTTCCAGTGCCGGTAATGTTCTGGCTTCAGTCAAGAAGTCTGGAAGTGTTCTCGGGGCTTCGACGGGATCAAGCACTTCTACTCTGAAGGGTGCGACGACCAGTGGAGCTTCAGGATTTTTCGCTGGTGACAATATGAGCCCTCTAGCTTTCATGTATAACGCTCTTCTGGATCTTGCAGCTTTCTTGTTGAGGAATTGGAAATGGACACTTGGACTTATATTCATATTACTGATTTTTGCTAAGATATATAGGAAGTTTAGTAAGGCGTAAGGATATATCTTATCCACAAACATCTATATTTCTGATACAGAACTCCCTCAAATTTTGCTATAATATCTCTATGCGCGGATTCACTCTCATAGAGATTATCGTATATGTAGCCATACTAGCTATTATATTGTCTTTCATAAGTGGATTCATATTCAATGGAGTCAATAGTTCCAGTAAGATTCAGGCCTGGCAAGAGGTCAGTGACAATGGTCGTTTCGTAGAGAATAAGATACTGGAAGCTGTTCAGAGCTCACAGGGGGTTAATTAGTTAAATCTTCTGATATATCTCATGCCGATAGAAAACAAACAATCATCTACAAGATCTACTTCTGTCAAAGTCCTTGTTGTTTCGTTCGTCTTCGTCATATCATCTCTAACTTTCTCCACAAAAACATTTGCTGCGACATATTATTGGGTGGGAGAATCAACTACTACAACCAACACTAGTGGTATATATAACTGGGCGGCTAGTTCCGGTGGAGTTGGTGGCGCAGGTGTACCAGGTGCTGCTGACTCCGTTATATTTGATGGGGTGAATGATGGCGTGGTTGTAGGTAGTGCTGCTGGCCCTGTCGGCTATTGGAAGTTAGACGAAACAAGTGGCACATCAGCCGCAGATTCAACGGGCTATGGTAACACGGGGACATACGTTGGTTCGCCTACTCTAAACGTAGCACCACCATCTGCTTTAACTTTTCCTAGTAGAGCCGTTACCTTTAATGGGAGTAGTCAGTATGTGAATGTGGCCGATAGCCCGTCACTTAATATGACAGCGGCGATTAGTATTTCTGCTTGGATAGAACAGACTAATACCGCGACGGCAGTAGTCGGACATATTTTTGCAAAAAGCAACTCTGGGGCAGGTGATAGACAGTATACGTTAGAAGTTGGTGGAAGCGGAAATAGTAATTTGATTTCATTGAACATAAGGAAAAACGATGACTCTACATGGTATACAGCCAGAGACACTTCTACTATCAGCAATGGTACCTGGTATCATTTCGTGGGAACTTTTGATGGTAGTAATGTAAGACTATATAGAAATGGTGTTTTGGTTGCTACAACCCCGTACGTTGGTACCATAAACGCTGGGACTGGAAAATCAGCATCGATAAATAGTAATACAGGTTATTACTTCAACGGCTCCATAGACGATGTCCGTATCTACAACCGCGCTTTATCACAAGCAGAAATTACAGCTCTCGCCTTTGGTATGAATCTACCAACCTCCTCATATACAGTACATTCAAAAGGTAATGTTACTATCAACTCCAACTGGAGTGTCGGTACAACTACCGTCACTTCTGGATATACAGGTACTATCACACAATCTTCGGGAGTTACCCTCACCGTCGGTGCTGGAGGATATACGCAATCTGGTGGAACATTCCAAGGTGGCAATGCGAATACTACCATCAATGGACCATTTACTTTGAATACTGGTTCTATCTTCAATGCTTCTTCTGCTACTACAACTGTCAACGGCAATTTCATCAACAATGCTGGTTCAACTGGGTTTGTGGCGGGAGTAGGAGCCGTATCGATGTATGCAAGTACTAACGCTTCCGCAACATATACTACTGGTGGAGCCACTTTCTATAATCTTATATTTAATACAACCAACTATGGTACACAAAATTTTACATTGACCGATAGTTTTACAGTTGCAAATAATCTAACTATTCAAACTGGAGCAGTTTTGAATAGTTACTTACAGACGTGGTCTGCGACTACACCAATCACCATAACAGTACAAGGTAACTTCAGTCTTTCTGTTACAGGTAATTCGGCTGTACCTGTATTTGGTAATACAAATATTACTATCAACATGACAGGAGCAAATACATCATTCCTTATTGGAAGTGTTTGTCAAAATGGATGTTACTTCAAAGCCAACCTTAACTTCAATGGAACGGGTATAACCACAGTCAGTTCAGGTGGTACCTGGTCTACCGGCACCACCACCATCAACCAATCATCTGGTTCTGTCATACTTTCCGGAAACTCTACATTCAATAACTTGGTCATCAATTCTGGAAGTGTCTTTAATACATCATATTCAAATTCTGGAACAGTATATGGTCCCTCTAGTGGACTAGTAGGGTATTGGAATTTGAATGATACAAATGGTGTTTCTCTAGATAGTTCCGGTCTAGCTGTCGGTAATCCTGGTATTTGGGTTGGTGCTCCAACTGCTACCACTTCTATTCCTTCAGCTTTGGCTTCATATGGAAATTCGCACGCGCTTACATTTAATGGGAGTAGTCAGTATGTGAGTGTGGCGAATGGCGTGAGTCTTGTTTCAAACAGGATTACATTGTCGGGTTGGGTGTATCCAACTGTTTATGCTAATTATGGGAACATAGTTTCTAAAAACTCATCATTCTCTCTTTACACAAGGCAGAATGGGCCGCTTATTACTTTTGAATACTATGTTGGCGGGACAGACTATTATATTATTACAAATGGTGCTGCCCCTATAAATCAGTGGTCATTTGTCGTCGGCACCTACGATGGAACTTCTCTTAGGGTTTACATAAATGGTGTTTTGCAAACAAATCAATCCGCATCACAACCGCCAGCAGACTCATCTATAGATAGCAATGCTAACCCTATTGTTCTTGCGAAGCCAGGTTATTATGGAGGTTATCTTACTGGTTCCCTTGACGATGTCCGTATCTACAACCGTGCTTTATCGCAAACAGAAATTACAGCTCTCGCTACTGGTAGCACAGCTTCATCGTCACAGGTTACGACGACATACAACTCTTCGCTCACTGTCGCTGGTAACCTCACCAACAACGGTACATTTAACGGTGGCTCTGCTACTACAACCACAGTCTCCATAGCTGGTGCTCTAACTAACTCTGGTACATTCACAGCTTCTGCAGGTACTACCACTATAGATGGTAATATTACTATGAATGGTGGCTCAGTCTTCAACCATAATAATGGTATCTTGAACCTAAGTGGTGGAGATCAGACTATAACAACCAGTCAAGACCTCACCTTCTATAGCCTAACCAAAGCCAATACCAACTCTACTCTCTACTTCAACTCAGGATTCACATACAATGTCCTTGGTACAGCCAACCTAAGTGGTACAGCCAACACTACCAGACTCAAGTTGACTCCTACATTAAATGGATATCCATGGAACTTCAATCCTTCTGGCAATCGCATATTCAACTACTTGAGTCCTTGGTATTCCAACAACATCTCTTCACCGATAGATCTACGTGCTTTCGCTTCAGCTGTCGCTACCGGTCCAGCAGAATGTGCGGGAAACGTACTTTACTGTGATAGAGGATATAACTCCAACTGGTTGTTTGGTAGTAGTACTCTCATGGCCTACTGGGTAGGATGGCGTCCTCTATGTACAGGTGTAGTCAGCAATGCCAACTGCTGGGCTAGTACCTCAGGCGGTGTCGGACCACTTACACCGACAGCTTCTTTTACACTGTTCTTCGACGGTGGTGCAGCTACATCTAGTGCTATATTCGACTCATCAGCTCTATCCAACTACGCTGGTATCAGCATGGGTTCTACATATACAGGAACCATCACTCAATCCTCTGGTAGACCACTGACCATAGGGTCACAAGGCTTTGTCCAAAACGGTGGTACATGGAACAGTAGTATAGCCGGCTTTACCACCAACAGCTTCACTCAAGGTGGTGGTGTCTTCAATGCACCATCCGCGATGACAGTTTCTGGAACGATGACAGTCTCCAGTGGTATATTCAATGCCTCTTCTACTATAAACGTGGCTGGATCATTGAATGACAATACAACATCTGCCTCAACCACACTGACTTCTGGTCTGGTAGGGTATTGGAAGCTGGATGAAAACATCGCTGGTACTTGTACTGGTGGTAAAGATGCATGTGACAGCTCAGGCAATGGTAATCATGGTACATGGGTTGGTACTCCTTCAGTTATGGGATCTGTACCAGTGCCACCAATACAATTCTCTGATCCAGAGTCATTAACCTTTAATGGGAGTAGTCAGTATGTGAGTCTGAGTACATCAGCCATGGGAGCAGGTACAACCTATTCGGTATGTTCTTGGTTCAAAGTCGCTGGTGCTAGTGCTGGTGGAACAAATACTGTTTACTCAGAAAGAGCGGGCTCTGGAGCCACAACTCCGATAACAGGTCAACTGTATTTGCCATCCAATAACATAGGATTTATCGTTCGAGATAATGCTGGCAATACTGCTTTGGCACAAGGATCAACCGCTTTGACTGTTGGTCAGTGGTATCACTCGTGTGGAGTTAGGAATGGTAATAATACATATGTATATCTGAATGGCTCTTTGGTTGGCAGCGGCAGCGGTACTCTAGGGGCCATTACAAATATTAATTATATTATTGGTGGTGAAAGATCAAACATTACCCAGGATCTTTTCAACGGCTCTCTCGACGACGTCCGCGTCTACAACCGTGCTTTATCAGCGACCGAAGTCCTAGCGCTAGCTACAGGCTTCAACAATGGTCAGTTTAGTGGTGGTGCCTTCCGTACAGCTTCTAGTACAGTCAACCTCACAGGTGGTAGTCAGTCTCTGAATAGCCAAGGAACCACTACATTCAATAATCTAGTCAAGACTATTAGTTCTACAGCCAGTCTGACATTTGCAGCCGGTAAGGTCTTCCAGATACTCGGTGTAACCAACTTCGCTGGTGCTTCTGGTCAGTTCTTGAATCTTCGTTCAAGCCAAGGAGGTACTCAGTGGAACATATTACCAAACCCAGCTTCAGCCAACATATTCAATATCCTAAATGTTCAAGATTCCAACAACCTAGCTATGGTAAATAGTACAAGTAGTCCGATCATTGCTACTGGCAATAGCTTCGACAATGGCCACAACACCAATTGGTTATTCAGTATCCCGGGAGTTCTTGTGAGCGCTACAAGCACTAAACTGGCCACTACAACTGTTCCAGCCAGTGGTGTGATGCTAGGAGGAGCATATACTGCTACTCGTAGCTCATCTGGAGCAGATCTCCATATAACAGGTATAACATTCAAACAAAATGGTTCACTACCAAATATATACCTCTCTAACGTCAGACTATATTACAACCAAACAACTGGTAATTGTAACACTGGTCTAGTCTACAATTCCGGAGTAATGTCTGGAGGTTTTGGACCAGCTACATACACAACTACTGGTAAGTACACATTCTCTACTACTACAGGACAGCTATTATCTACAAGTATACCAGTTAGCTATGGTAGCTATACCTGCCTATACTTGAGATATGACACTGTCGGTAGCTCTACTATAAGCATGGTTGGTCAAACTATAGATCTGAACATAAATAACCCACTTACAGATGTGATCATGGATATAGGGAATGCATCTCCCTCTAGTGTCGTCGACATCTCTGGTACAAATACCAAAATAGACGGTACGGCCTTTGGTGTTACCAGCTTCATCTCTATACACTCAGCAGACCCTACAACAGATCCAACAACCTTCTATCTGAAGGACGGTGCTCTCTGGATGCATCAAGGACAATCGTCTACAACTCCAGCTACACGCCTTACACCTACAAATGTCACCGTGGCATCGTTTACATCATATATTAGTCTTATACCTTCAACTAAGACACAAGTTGTGAATATGTCCTTCATCTTAAATGAAGTTGATCCAAAGAATCCTCAGAAACCTATTTACTCCAAGAGCTTCTCATTTACCGCTACGACTAAGGTGGGGAATTAGAAGAGGTTGGGTGGTATGATATAATATCTATATGTCATATAGGAGTATTAGTACAAATAGTGGATTCATAGCTCTTATATCCGTATTGGTTATCACTGCCGTCTCTATCATAATAGGAACCACTATAGTTATGAAATCTATCACCCACGCGTCTATGAGTGCTTCAGAACTGTATTCATCACAAGCTTGGGCTACTGCCAATGGTTGTGCAGAATACGCTCTTGGCCAGTTCTCTTTGGCTTCTACTTCATTCAGCTCTCTTCCTGCACCTACAACATTATCGGTCGGGAGTACTAACTGCCAGCTTTTACCTATAATTGCTTCTGGTAGTTCGAAAGTGATCAAGGCTTCTAGTACTGTTTCTTCATTTGTTCGCCGATTACAAGTTACTGTGGCTACAAATACACCACAATCTGTGATATCATCATGGCAAGAGGTTGGCGATTTCACGCTCTGACCTACTCATTTTTTTATAAAAATATGGAAGATCTTTCAATAACAAGTATAAAAAGCAAATCCAAAATCTGGTTGGAAAAGATGCACAAGCTTCTGAATACCAACTTCGATCGTGCTTTTGGTTTGGATATCTCCGATAAATCCATAGAGATTGCTGAGCTTAGTAAACTATTCCGTTTCTCACTAGAGAACCATGGTGGTGCAGAGTTACCAGAAGGTGTTATCAAGGATGGCCGTATTTGGGATGAAAAGGTCTTAGCTGAAAATATCAAGCTTCTCCTACAAAACGTCCAACCTCGCCATGTTTCTACCAACAAGGTTATATTGTCATTGCCAGAGTCTCAGGTATTCTCGCATCATTTCGTCATAAATACGCCACTGACTGGCGCGAGCTTAAGGGTGTTGGTCCAGAAGGAGATCTCGAAGATTATGCCTATTAATCCCTCGAAGATGTATTGGGATATTAAGGTAAAAGGTCAAAATATCTTCTTCATGGGTATATCCAAAGATATCGCCGAAAGCTATGTGAGAGTCTGTAATTCTATTGGTTTAGATGTCGTAGCTTTTGGTGTAGAACCACTTAGTATAGCTAGATTACTGATGTCTCCAGAAGACAACAATACCGTTATTGTTGATATTGGGACTCACACGACCGACGTATCAGTTGTGAAAGGTAATGATGAGTTGAAAATGACCATCACTATTCCTATTGGCGGCCGGGACATGACGACAGCCATAGCTCAAGGTCTCAACGTTGACGAAGCTACTGCTGAAGCCAAGAAAGTGGCTGTAGGTTCTGGTACTTCCGATGAACTGTTTTTCTTGATGGAACCAGTTGTGAAAAATATATCCCAAGAAGTCAGTCGGGTGATTGCTTATTTTGAAAATACTTTCAATGAAAAAACCTACAAAATACTTTTGGTTGGTGGCGCTTCTATGACTGGTGGAGTGAGAGAGAAAATTTCAGAAGTCATAGAAAAACCAGTAGAGTCTATACAGCACTTCAATAATTTCGAGAATCAAGGCATTATCAGTCCCAATGTTCCAGTATCTATATATACTAGTGTTATCGGACTGGCTATGCTCGGTGCAAGCAATGAGTTTGAGAATATGAATCTCTTGAGACAGATGCCACCTATGCATATGAATAGCTACAAGAAAACAGAGCTCTTCAATTCAGGATATTTGAGCAAAGGTACGGCCTTGAGGATTATCTTGAATAGTCGATTGACTCTCGTTATAGCTATCGCTCTTTGTGCTGGATCCTTCATGACTTTCGGATATCTATGGTTCAACTATACGATGAATCAGACTTATCAAGTTAAGGATTATAAGACAAGCAAGATTACTCCGAAAGCTATTTCTGGGAGTTTGAATTTTATATTAAACAGTTTGAATGCACAAAATGCTAGCAGCTCAGTCACTAGTTCCACGACTATTAAGAAAATTTAGTCTGGCTGTCTTGTCAGATACCCTTAAAAGTATGCTTGAAGAAATGGTAAAAATATTTACCAGTCATCTTGAGAGTTCCTTCTTTCTTGAACCTACGTGCTGAAGTTTTCATTGTGATTTTGTGAGAAAAAGCGATACGGCCATATTGGGAAACTCTTTTGGCTGTATCAGTGTCTTCTCCATAGAATAATAAGGAAGTATTATAACCACCCATCTTCTCTAGGATATCTGCTCGTATGGCATTGTTACCACCGATCATTACGGCACCACCTTTTACCATAGGTGATTGCAATATTTCGGCGATAATCTTGTATATATATTTCTGCATAAGCAAGGACGTTATCCTGAAGAATGGTTCACCGTCATAATAATCATAAGGGCCACTTACGGCCACTATTTCTCTAGGGGTGTTGTTTATTAACGGATTTTTTATATCTACATCACAACCATCAAAATATCTAGCCACTTTCTTGAGCCAGTCCTTATCTGGCATACAATCAGCATCCATATTGGCGACGATGTGGCCAGTGGCTTCCTTACGTCCACGCTCACGGGCATGTAGTAGACCCTTTTTTGTCTCTAGTACTATCTTTGCTTTTTTCTGGTCTATATTTTCCTCCACAAAGAATGCTTTTACAATAACTGAAGTCTCATCTGTACTAGCATTGTCTACAACAATGACCTCAAAGTCATCATAATCTTGGGCCAGGATAGCCTCAAGTGTTGGTATGATCACTTGTGCTTCATTGTAAGCTGGTATGACCACGGATATTTTCGGTAAAGATTTGTGCATTTTTGTTGTTATATATTATATTACCAAGTGCCATCATTATCTGATCACTGTCCACTCTTTTTCTTTTGCTTTATCAAACATAGCCACCCAGTAAGTATTTATAGTCCAGATTTTGAGTAAATTAAACCAACCAATCTTGTGTGCGCGTCTACCAGTATGATAGACGATGAGCTTTCTATCGAGAATAGTTTTTCCAATTTTGGAAAGCCTTAGAAACATATCTGCATCTTCTCTAGTCACCAGATCTTCTCTGAAACCGTGTAGAGTCCTGAAGCTATCCTTTCGGATCATCTGGAATTCTCCCATAGCCTCTCCGATATGGAATATGTTGTTTTTGATAGTCAGAT
>Ga0209083_1003041_pt1 | contig 14712 bp, 13 predicted proteins | sample AM7aDNAmetaG_FD_184132 | JGI IMG/M metagenome (GOLD analysis project Ga0209083, IMG submission 184132) | Freshwater microbial communities from Finland to study Microbial Dark Matter (Phase II) - AM7a DNA metaG (SPAdes) (version 3) | ecosystem: Environmental > Aquatic > Freshwater > Lake ...
CCGCAGGGAATTGTGCAAAATCCAGAGCCAGAAAAATTGGAGCGGGCGAAGGGAATCGAACCCTCCTCGTCGGCTTGGGAAGCCGATGCATTACCACTATGCTACGCCCGCATCATCCCGCACGGGTCAGAGTCACACCGCTCTTTCAATCCAGTAAAGAGGTCTAAAGGAGTCGGTCCATAGTATTGACTAGCTTCAGTAATTGCCGTGCGCATAGGTCTGCCCGCCATTCCATTGCCGAAATCTGGTCGTGGCGCCGGGCGCCACCGATTAACCGGTGGGGGTGTGCCGTTTCACGCGCTGCGCGTGGTGGTAGGTTTGCACGTATTGTTCGGCCGACTTGGCCCAAGAGAAATCTTGCGCCATTGCGCGCTGCTGGAGTTGGGCGATGTGCTTCGGCCGATCAAACCAGGTACTGACCGCCCACCCAATGGTATTGAAGAGCGCCGCCCCGGTCGGCTCGATAAACTTAAAACCGGTGCCGGCTCCAGTGGCTTCGTCGTAGTTTTGGACCGTGTCATCCAGTCCGCCAGTGGCGCGGACGACCGGCAACGTACCGTACCGCAACGCGTAAATCTGGCTCAGGCCGCAGGGTTCGTAGAGCGATGGCATCAGAAAGAAATCACTCCCAGCCTGAATGCGATGGCTGAGTTTGTTGTCAAACCCGATCGACGCGCCCACCCGGCCGGGCTGGGTGGCTTGGAGCCAGCGGAAAAAGTTTTCCGTATCAGCATCGCCATTGCCGAGAACGACAAATTGAAGCTGCATCTGCTGGAGCGCGGCCGGTAACGCTTCGCGAAGCAAGTGGACACCTTTTTGTTCAGCAAACCGTGTGACAATGCCAAACACCGGCAGATCGGGCCGTTCAGCGAGGCCGAATTCTCGTTGCAGCGTGGCTTTGCAAACCGCTTTACCAGCCAACTGAGTCGCGGAGTAGCGCGCCGCCAGAAATGCGTCGGTCGCTGGATCCCAGTGTTCGTAGTCGGCGCCGTTCAAAATTCCGGAGAAATCTGCCCGCCGGGCGTTTAAGAATGGGGCCAGGCCCATCCCGCCGCCGGGCGTGAGAATCTCCTGGGCATGCGTCGGCGAAACCGTCGTCAGGGCGTCGGCGTAGTTAATCCCGCCTTTCAGCAAATTAATGTTGCCGTGGTCTTCCAGTGCGCCGGGATGAAAATGATCATTGGTAATCCCAATATACGGAAATACATCCGCCGGATAGACCCCTTGATAGCCGATGTTGTGGATTGTCAGCACGCTGGCTGTGTTGGAAAGCGGTGAATTCAGGCGGTCCCACGTTTTGAGAAAAACGGCCACCAGCGCGCTCGGCCAGTCGTGAATGTGCATGATGTCCGGAATCCAATGGCGGTCTTTGCAGACTTGCAGAGCCGATTTCGAAAGCATGGCAAACCGGTAGGCGTTGTCGGTGTAATGTCCGGTGGGGCCATCGTACAAACCAAACCGGCCAAAGTAATTATCGGATTCGACAAACCAGACCGGCAATCGGCCATCCAACTGCGTTTCATGCAGCCCGACCCAATGCTCCACGCCGCCGCCCATGTGCACGCAATGGGAGCCGACAACGTGCAGGCCAAATGCATGCCGGTCGATAAACGAGTACAATGGCAACAGCACCCGGACTTCGTGGCCCAATTGCTGGAGCGCTTTCGCCATCCCGGCGACAGCGTCACCGAGACCGCCAACCTTGGCAAACGGCGCGCACTCCGATGCAACAAACAAAATCTTCATGGGCGATGCAGTTGGCATGTGGGCAATACTCTACCAAGCCCGGCAAAAGCTCGCAAGTCACAGTAATTGTTGGCATTCACGTGGACTACGCCAACGAGACGCTGACAGCCAGCCTGTTGATCGGCGGCAGTTTGATCACGCTGGCGAATGGCCTGGCCCAATTCGACCGGTGACCAGCCCGCGAAGGGTTACGGCCACTTTTTCGCAAAGTCGGCCACCTGGCCGTTGGCCAGCCGCACGTAATCGGCCGAGTCCATTTTGATCGCATCACTGTGGGTCCCGGCCTCGAAAACAAACCGCGGGCTCAATGTCAGCCGGCAATCCACCCACAGAACCACGTTGTAGAGCGTACTGAAGGGCGGCATTGTGCCAATTTCGCAATCGGGAAACAGCGCCGCAAAATCCGCTTCCGCCGCCAGGCCCGTGCGCCCGCCGATCAACTCGCCAAATCGCTCCCAATCCACTCGATGATCCGCGGGCACCACCAACATCAATAACTGCGAGTCTGTTTTAGCCATCACCACCTTGGCGTGTTCGTGTCCTTTCACCCCTTCGATCGCCGCCAATTCCTGGGCAGTAAATGCGACCGGGTGATGCACAATCTCATACCGGACCTGGTTTTGATTTAAGAATTCAATCAGTCGGACTGGGATTTTCATAGGGACGCGTTCTCCTGTGGTGGGCTAGCCGCACCGACGACGCGGCCAACCAGCTGAAATTGGCTGAGCGCGTGGTTGAAACTCTGATTCGGAGGGGAAAGTGGAACGGGCGTCTCGCCCGTTTTTTGAAACTACAAGTGACACGAACGGGCGAGACGCCCGTTCCACTATTTTCCAAACGTCCGGTCACGGTTGGCCGCCGTTCAGGTTGCTCAGGGCGGGATCGCGCTGGGCGATGGCGGCCAACTCTGGCTTGCCCGCGATCGCTTGGCGGAGCGCCGTCACGGCCTCCGCGCGCCGGCCCAAGTGCGCGTAGGCACAGGCCAGATTGTAATGCGCCGCTGGCAGGTTCGTCTGCAGTCGCAGCGTTGTTTCCAACTCCCGCACCGCATCGACATACCGGCCGGTTTTCAGTGACGCCAAGCCGTATGCGGCATGCGCCGGTACGTTCGTTGGCAATAGCTCAACTGCCCGTTGCGCAGCTGACAGACATTCCCCAAACCGGCGTTGCGCAATGAATGCCACGGCAATCTCTTGAAATGTCTCCCCAAGATTTTGCCGGGCATTGGGGGCGTCGTCCAGTCGCGCGTAGGCGATCTCGGCATAGGGGAGCGCTTCGGCATACCGCCGTTGGCCAACCAAACCGCCGGCAATGTACCGGTACTCGACGCGGGCCTCGGGACACTGTTGAACCACCGCCTGCCACATCGTGACGGTGTCGGTCCAGACCGGCAACTGATTCGCAGTCCGGAGCAGCAACCAGCCCAACGGCAGCATGGCGGCCAAGCCGACAATCGCGGGCCAGCGCCGCGCACACCCGACGCCAATACTCCCGACCAACAGCACCACAACCACCATTGGCAGATAGGCAAATCGGTCGGCGACCGCTTGCCCGCCGGCTTGAAACAAGCCGGAGACCGGCCCGACCAGTGCCACATAGGCTCCGCCGGCTGCCACCACGGCCGGCCAGCGTCGCCGGGCGAGAAAGAGGCCACCGGCGGCCATCAAACACGCGCCCACTGAAAATTGAAACTCCGGATTCCGCATCGAAAGATCCCCTTCGAGCGGATAAAACGGCGAAAGCCAGGTCGGCCAAACCGTCTTCCACACATAAAAAACAAAACTCCGCGCCGCCACCAGCACCCGTTCCGGAATCGTCAGGACGCTCGTCCCTAAGGCGCCGGTATCCACTTGGCCGACAAACGTCACGACCGCCACCTCACCCGCCAACGCAAACAGCAGCCATTTTTCCCCGATCAATCGGCGCCAGCCCACCGCCGCATTTCGCCGGAGCGGAAAGAAATCGAGCGCCAGCAACACTGCCGGCAACGACACCGCCATCGGTTTACTCAATAATGCCGCCACAAAGGCGGCAACCGTCAGCCACCACCAGCGGCGGTGCGTCGGTCGGCCGGCCCACTGCAGATAGGCGCAGAGGCAGAGCAAGGAGAAAAATCCAGCCACCACCGTCTTGCGGCCGGCCAACCAGGCCACCGACTCCACTTGCAACGGATGGATCGCAAACACCAACCCCACCCACCCGGCAAACAGCACCCGCTCGCGGTCACTCCAGGCGCCGGTCAATTGCCAGGCCAGTAGCACCACCAGTGCGGCATTGAGCGCGTGCCAAACCACACTCTGCAGGTGATGCGCCCCGTAGTCTTGCCCCCAGAGGACGCAGTCCGCACCGTGCGATAGCCAGGTCAAAGGCTGGTAATAAATATAGGTGCTGGTAAAAGCGTATTGGAGGCCGGCCCAGGTTAACCGGTTGATTTCGGCGACTTGCAGGTAGAGGTGATCATCCCAGTAGGTGAGTTGAAAGTGCCGCACCGGTTGATACAAGGCCACGGTCACCAGTCCGATGCCGAGCGCCACCCCAAGCAATTTACGTCGTGTCGTCATCCGTTCACCAGAACTTCCAATCACCCCGCGCCAAGACCCACACTGCCAGGGCGGCATTACTGACAGCATGCGCCAGGATGCAGGCGGGGAGGCTGCGCGTCCGCCGTAACAGCCAGTTGTAGAGCGCGCCGCAGATCAGACCGGCCAGCCATTGGTTGTGCTCGGCGCCAAACAGCGCCACCGTGATCGCAAATGCCCGCCAGGAAAAGACACCGACCGGAACGGCCTGAAAATCTTCCTGATCCACCCACCGGATCAAAAACGCACGCCAGAACAGTTCTTCCATGACCGGCACCACCAGCACTGCACCGGCCACCCGCGCAACAATAAATGCCAACCGATTTGCCGCTGGCTGGATCAGCGTCGGATCGAAAACCGGCCCGGCGGCGGCTTTGGGCGGCGGCGAATGCAGCAGTGGACTGAGCCAGCTTTCGCAGCGGAACATCAGCTCCTCGATTTTCGGATAATACGGATCGCCGGCAATCCAGAGGGCAATCGCCACCAACCCAATCCCAACCGCCCACCACGCCCGGGGTGCAGCCAGCCCTGCACAACCGGGTTGCAACTCGACGTAGTGGTTGCGGAACCACCAGAGCACACCGGCCACGGCGAGAACTTTAAGGGGATAAAGCCAAACGAGATTGGCGTTGGACTGGGCAAGCAGAAGCGCCATGTAGACCGCCATGGGCGCGACATAGGGCAGCCAGGGTTTGGAATGCGACACAGTCGGGGTTGCCATCCCGCGCATTTTAGCCGGACCGGTTTTCGAGGTCGAGCGGCAATTGTTGTGGCAAAGCCGCGGGTAAGATTAATTTGCGATGCGAACGGCGGGCTCGGGACAGCCCGCCCTACCGAGGAAATCCGGGGGAGGGCGCGGTGTCCCGCCTGCGTGGCCGTAGCCACTTCGGCGTGGCGAAGGCCCGACCGCGCCGTCTGGGGCGATCTGACCCACCGTGAGTTATCGATACCGTGTAGTTCTGGGAAAGAACGTGGGGGGCTTCATTTTATTGGAAAAATCAACCGTTTAATAATTAGCCGAGGATTCGGGTTATTGCGCCGGCGCGGGCGTGGTGGGTGCCGCCGCGGGCGGCGGCGCTGGGACAGGGGCCGGTGTTTGCTTGTACTTGATTTCCTGACGGTTCCGCCAGTCGCGGTATTTACCAAGCCAGTCGTACTGCCACGCGCTCCAGACCAAGGCCACCAAAATCAGTGCAACGATCGTGCGGTTCCGGCCCGCCGTGCGCTCGGCGTAGGGATCGACAATGTCGCGATGCGCGCCCGGCGGGAGCTTGGCAACATCGGTTAGCGCCGCGCCAAAGGGCACGTTGATTTTGGCTTTCGCGTTGACCGCCCAGCCGTTGGCATCCAAAATCGGACCGAGATTACGCTTCCGCAGTTTAATGAAGGCCAGCACCACGGACGGCAGCGAGATTAATAGCATGACGCCGATGGTCGCCCCGATTGTCGCCAGTGGCCCACCCACGATGATAATGCCAAAGACCCGGCTCGATAATGCTGTCAGGAACGCACCGATCGCGCCCACCGCAACGCCCAAAGCCGCCACGGTTCCGACATCGATTTTCTTCGGCGGCTCGGGCGGCACCGTCCCCGCCGCTGCATTTTGCAACTGGGCACTGTTGGCGGCGTCGGCCGCCGCCGCCCGCTTGGCAATTTGCTCTTCGATCATCCGCACGAATTTTTTGTACGGTGCCCAAAAGGATTGCCGAAGGCTGATCGGGTTATCAACAATCTTGGTGATCGTTGCGTCCCAGTCGCGGCCCTGCCGGTCATAAAATATTCCGTTGCGGCCAACCATCAGATTATCGGAATCACCGTCTGTAAACGCCACGACGATCTGTCGTTTCTCACCCGTGGATTTACGGGTGCAATCGCAATACGCGAGGTAGGCCCCGGCCAATCCAGCCATCAGTGCGTGTTTGCTGGCATCCTCCACCGGCAACGTCAGCTCGCAACTGCGCTGGTCAAGGTACAGCGTCCCCGCTTGAAAGATGGCCGGGTGACGATTGGCGTGGGCATAGAAATCCTGGAAATTGACGAAGTTCGTGCACAACAAATACAGGTCGCGATTGTACCGGATGAGTTTGTCTACGTTGGCGATGCTGTTGGCAACCGGCTCAAAAGCTTGGTCCTTGGCGATCAGGGCGGCAATAGTTGTGGCCGCATTTCCGGCGAGAATCTCGCGAACCCGTTGAATGCCCAGTGGCTCCACGGCGCCACCGGTCTTGCCGGCGCGCCACGCTTCATGGGCCGCCAACTTTCCCGTCAGGACATGCCAATCGGCTTCCGTGATGGCTGCCAAATCTCCCAATAGCGGCACAACGACGCGGGACCGGAATTCAGCGATCGCTTCCGTCCAGGCGGGGTTGAGACCGGTCGTCAGTGACAGGGGCTTACCGGCTTCGATCCGCGCCAGCGGGAAACCAGCCACCTCGGCGGCCGTGGCACTTAAATCCCGACCGGTAATGGCCAGATATTCTGTTTCCAATCGATTCAGTGCCGGCACCGCGCGGGCATCGTAAGCCGCCAGCCGGCATCGCGCAAAATAATCATCCACCTTGGCTTTCACAGCCCGCAGCGCCGCGGCGGCCGCGGTCGTCGCATCCCCGAGAGTGAGAATCGCCGCATCGGCATGCTGATGCCAGTCGGCAAAGGCCCCGGCTTCGGCGAAGAACTGATCCAGCTTGGCTTTGGAAATCCCGGGTTTACCACTGCGATCTATTTCGCTGCCAAGGCAGGCCATGATGTCGGTGATGACCGCCGTGGTTGCGGCGTCGCCGGCCGCATCCGCCGGAATAATTCCATCCCCGTTAAAGTGAGTGGCGGCGAATATTTTAACCGTATCCGCTGTATCTTCGCTGGTAATCGCAGTGGCATTGGCCTTGCCAAGGTTGGCCAGGATTTGTTTGGCCGAGGCGAGGAGCTGCGGCTCTTGGATGGCGGCAAGCGGCAGTTCGCTGGAACCTTTCAATAGATCGTCCGGATTATTCAGACACTCCCCCGCCCACCGGCAGGCGGCAATGATATCCTGCGCGCGGATCCGGCCATCGCAATCGGCATCAATGAGCTGCAGAGTCTTGGCGTCAAACTCCAAACCAGTGGTGGGACAAGCCAGCGCGACCCAAAGTTTCTGATCGAGCTGATCGAGATTCATCAGGTCCGCACCACAGGTAAGCTTGACCTGATCAAACCCGCCGGCGCGGAAAAAACTCCAAGTGTGTACTGTTTTTTTCATTTGGACCTTCCAGGATTTCACAAGTAATTATCGCTACTTTCTGTCCGGTCACTGGCAAAAGTCAAGACTGACAGTTGGAGTTTGAAAAATCAACCCGCGTTCGGAGTTCACGATTCACGGTTAAGAATTATTTCCGATGCGAACGGCGGGCTCGAAGAAACTGGGAGTTCGGTGTCCACGCTTGAGCGTGTCCGGAGGGTTTTTCAGCGGAATCACGTGTGTGGAGTTGTCCCCTGCGACAGCCGGAGGCCGGTTCGGAGTTCGGGGTTTGGAGTGGAGGACAAGCCTCCCGGCGCGCATCGGCTCGTTGGACAGGCGTCCCGCCTGTCTCTGCGTCGGAGCTTACGCCACTTGTTCCCAGTAAATTATGACCGGTCGCACCCGGTCTGTGTCGGAGTAGCCCGAACGATCCTCACTCCAACGGATGACGCCTCCGCAGCCCTGGAAATCGCGCAAAGTCCCGGTCCGTGGTGATCCACTCACAACCGGACTCAATGGCCAAAGCCGCATGATAAGCGTCGCTGACGAGATTCCCCCGAACCGAAGCCGTGGCGCACAACTCAATGAAAATGGCCCAATGGCGCCGCCCCGGCGCAAGCACTGTGACATTCGGGTGCTCCCGCAGTTGCCGGACATAAGTCAGCGCTTTTGCCAACGGAGTGGGCGGAAGAAAAACCTTGGGATGCGTGAGAATCCGCAGGCAGCCGGACAGAATCAAGTCCGAAACGGCACAGGCTTCGCCCTCGTCGAGCGTGCGCTCCAGCCAGGCGCGGTACTCGACGTGGCGTTCGGCATCTTGCCGATGCGCGTAGATCAGCACGTTGACATCAAAAAGAAGCATCACTCCTCCATGATATCCAGCAGTGCGGCGGAGTGGTCGAGATCAACCCCGGGCCGCACTCCCTGACCACGAAAGGTCTGCAGCCGCACGGGAGGAGTTCGATTCGCTGCGGGCTTCGGGCGCGCCAAGGCCACACGGAGCGCGTCCTCGATGAATCCGCCCAAGGTCGTCTGGCGGTCCAATGCCCGGCGCTTCGCCTCGGCTAGCAAATCATCACGAATGGCAATGGTCGTTCTCATACATCAAAGTGTACCGCATCAGCATCAAGATGTCCACCATGTCCCAAATCCTCGGCTAAGAATTATTTTCGGTGCGAACGGCGCGGTCGGGCCTTCTGGGGTGATCTGGCCCACCGGGAGTTATCGATAAACTGTAGTTTTGGCACGGAACGTGGGGGTCGTCATTTTGTTGGGGAAATCAACCGGTTTGAAAAATTAGCCGAGGATCAGGGCATGTCTCAAGACGCCACGACCGGCCGCACCCAGTCTCTGGAACTACCAGTGACCGTTTTCCCATCTTCCTTCGCCCCGCACGGATTGTGAATTGAACCGGTCAACAGCCGTTCTGTCACGTCTGTGGAGTTGCTCCCTTTTTTCACTGATTCTGGTAGGAGCGGCAGGGACGCCGCTCCTACCAAATCACAGGTTGTGAACGCAGGACTGGACGCTAATCTTTCTGGTAGACATTGAGAGTTTTAGTTGTTGTTTTAGTTGCTTTCCCAACTTTATTTTTCAAAGTCAGAACCGTTGTTCCAACAAATGTGTAACCGTCAGGGGCAACAGCGGTCGTCGGGAGAGTCACATACTCACCTTGGAGTGCTAGCCCATTACCGGCGAGTCCTTGTACGCCAGCCCCATGATGGCGGCGATGACCAACACGCTGCTCTTGAACGACGAACATATTAGATAATTCGCCGCCTCACACTTGCCCGCCGTGGTGGAGCTTCGGCTTCCAGTTGTTTGCAATTTGTCTGCGGTACTCATTCGGAATACTTTCATGATTTCGATCCTTTCTGTGTTGATTGTTTCTCGGCTGGTTTTTACAGGCTCATTTGGCTGACTGGGTTACTCCGGTTTCCGCTGGAGGGTGAGGCTCCTGCCGAACCGTAGGTCAGGTGCCATTGCGAACGGCTCGCCGGGAGGCTCGCCCTCCAACACCCATAGCCCGGCAACCCCGACAGGCGGCGGGGTGCCGGGAACGATGGATGGCAATTGCATCTTGGTTACGTCACGAAGACTTGGACGGTGATGCAAGGCAGACGGCAGAGATCCCTCGACAAGTCCGAGCTGGACTCGCGACTCCTGTCGGAGCTCGGAATGACAAAATGAGAGTGCAAGTCGGACGAATTGCCGACAAGTCTGCCGGAAAAAATTTACTTAGAAGGCGGGGAACTGGCTGGCTGCAAGACGCGTGCCAATCACATCATATACCAGCGATTTGCCAGATTTATTTTCGCTGAGACACTTCGTCTGTGTTTGCGTGTTTGGCATGCTCTCCTCGAACGGGCAAATCCTGCGCCTGACGAGCCGCACTGTCAACGTCCGAATTGTGACACGTCCGAATTGTGACATTTTTTGGCCACGAATTCACACGAATGCGCACGAATGCCGGCGAAGCATGGAACAGCGGCGCTCCCGGCGGTATCGCCCTTCCTCGGATCGTGTTGAACTCTCGGAGGTCCGCAAGGCTGCGGAACCTCCCGACCAGCTGACTTCCATATATTTCGGTTGCGGAAGGCCGGCGGCCCCGCCGTCCACACCGGTTTTTTCAGCAGAATCATCTTGGCGACTTTGCGGCTTGGCGGTGAGATCCCTCCCCACTTCAGTTCCGGCGTTGAGAGTTCAGCGTTGAACGTTGAGCGTTCGATGTCCAGCGCGATACCGGTATCGAAGGTGACCAACCGTTTACCGCTTTTTTTCCAAAAAACGTGCGTCATCAGTAGTCCCCGTGTATATTCCGCCGGATATGAAGCTCAATATTCCCGATGCTTTGAAAAGTGACGTCCCGCAAACGCTGTGGGGCAAAGTGCTCACCGCGACGCCGGTGGTCATGACCGTTGTGGCGACCATGCTGGCCGGGTTGGCGTCCAGTGAAATGACCCGCGCGCAATACAGCCGTTCGCTGGCGGCACAGCAACAATCCAAAGCCGGCAGCCAGTGGGGCTACTTTCAAGCGAAGCGCCTCCGGGCCGGATTACAGCGGAATACGCTGGATCTACTGCAGAATACCACCGAAATCCATGCGCTCGACCCGGTTCTCCTGGGCACTGCCAGCATTCCGCCGCAAACTCTAGCCGCGCTCCGCGATGGCCAGTTACCTGAACTCAGCACAGCCACCCCCTTGGAACCACGGGTGCAAGCCGCCCTAACTGCGGTTGAAACTCTGCGTCCTGAAGCGGAAATTACCACCGCCATCCGCGCCGTAAATGACCAGGTTCTCGCTACCGCAGTCCAATCCGCATGGGACCGCTCGGCGGCACTTGACCAGGCACTCCAACCGATTAACGATGCGATAGACCAACTCGAAAAAAACCTGGCGACGCCGATGCACCGCCGTGATTTCACCGCTGCCCGGTTGCGCTTCGCTGCCGCCCGCTATGATCGGGAAGCCAAGGCGAACCAAGCCATTGCCAATCTATACGAACTCCAGGTCCGCCGGAGCAATCTCTCTGCGGAACGACATCATCAGCGCAGCCAGCAGTTTTTCTTTGGCATGCTCGCGGCGCAAGCCGGGGTAATCATCGCCACGTTCGCCATGGCCGCCCGCAAGCGGAGCTTGCTCTGGTTGATTGCCGCTGCCGCGGGACTGTCGGCGGTCGGGTTCGCCGTCTATGTCTACCTGTGCGTTTAACTGCGAGTGATTGAGAAATCGATTTCAGCAGAAAGTGGAACGGGCGTCCCGCCCGTTTGATTGATCCGCATCGATCACAGACAGGTGGGACGCCTGTCCTACTAATAAACGAGCGGGACGCTCGTTCCACTATTTTAAACCTCGCGCTGACTAATACCAGATCCCAAAGCGGGTCCGAAAATCGGCTTTATCGATCGTAAAATACATCAGTTGATCAGAGGAACGCACCACCTGCCGGTGTCCGAGAAATTGATACAGGAGCGATTTGGTGCTAAAGCCGACCACCCAGCAGTTGGTACGCTCTTCAATCCAGGTCGGGTCGGGCCAGTAGTATTTGCTCAAGAGCGGCCGTTGATCGAAATGGAGCTTGGCGAGTCGGCGGATGGCGTCCGCATTTTCCGGCGCCCAACCGCCGGGTAAATGAATCACGCGGAGCGGCGGCTGCCGGTCGCCGGTGCCAACCACCTGCCCCACCATTGGCGTCAACAGAACCAGCGCCAGATACCCCACCGCCGGCACTCCCACGATGACTGCCAACCACCGCATTAGTTTCCGCAAACGTGACATAAAATAACGGACTGGCCCGCGCTTGGCCAGCCAACGCAATTCAGACATCGTTTCGATCACTCACCGGCTGGACCGGCGCGCTGTTCCGTGTGGAGGTTTTCCAAGCCAGTCCCACGCCTGCCAGCGCAACGAGCGCGCAGCCACCAATAAAAATGTCCCCGTGTTGGGTGTAGAAGGTCAGCGGTAATTCCCGGGGCACCAACAATGTGAATGCCAAGGTTGCCGTTGTAAAAGGCGCCGCCTGATGGCGGACAAACCCGGCCGGATCAATCAAACAGGTCACCCCATGATTACTGCACCGCACCAGACTCCGCCGGTTTTCGACAGCGCGAAAGACGGCGTTGGCAAGATGGATTTCCGCCGCCGGTGAGTCTTTGAACCAGGCGTCGTTGGTGAGGTTCACCATAAAATCTGCCCCTCGTTTTACAAACTGCCGGTACAGATCCGGCAACGTATCCTCAAAACAAATCACAGTGCCAAACATAAAACCGCGGACATTGAACAGCGTGGTGTCATGCCCCCGTTCGAAGCTGTCGGTGACCGGCGTGAACCATTTCAAGAACGGCCCAATTTTCCGCAAGGGCACGTACTCGCCAAACGGAACCAGATGGATCTTCCGGTAAATGCCAGCGATGAAGCCGTCCGGACGGATCAGCGCTGCGGCGTTGAACGCCTCCAACGGATCCGTGTGCGGGGTGAAGTCAATGGTACCGGTAAGCAGATTGGCCTGGGATGTGGCAGTCACATTCGTAACCAGAGCGTAGGTTTCCGGATCATACCGTAACGCGTCCGGGGTGGCAGTTTCTGGCCAGATGATCAAGTCAACCTGTGTCCAGGTCGCCGTCTCGGTCAGCGTCCGATACCGGTCGAAGATGAGTGGTTTTTGGCGTTCGTCAAATTTGAGATTTTGGGGAATGTTCCCCTGCACCAGTGCCAGGCGGAGGGCACGGGTCACCGGCTCTTGTCGGTTGTTTTTGATCTCCTGCACGCCATCGAACATCGCCAGACAAAACAAGGTCATAACCCCGTAAAATTCCCAACTCAGCCGTTGGGTTGGAGTGCCGCTGCCGAGATTCCGGAGGTAGCGGCGGATCGTGCAGTACAAACCAAAATTGACCACAAACACCAACGCGGACACGCCATAGATCCCGGTGAACCGCGCAAATTGGAACACCGGGGTGAGCGCATGTTGCGTCACGCCCAATCCATTCCAACCGAACCCGCCCAATGGAAAAGTCCCACGCACCCATTCCAACGTCACCCACCCCGCCGCACTCACCACCACTGCCAGGAAATTTTTCCACACCGCATCCGTGTCATTCCGGTCCGTGACCCACCGGATGAACAGCGCCGCCAACCCGAAATACAACGCCAAAAAAGCGATCAACGCAACCATCCCCGGTAGCGAAACGTGAATAATCCACCAGGTTGTCAGGCCGAAGAACACCAGACCCGCCACATAACCACGCCGAAAGGCTTCGGCGGGCCGGCAATCCTCGACCGCGAATAACAGGGGGATAAGCGCGATCCAACCCATTTCACCATGGTTGGACGGCGGCAAAGCCAGCGCGTAGAAAAAACCGGTCAACGCCGGAAAGACCCAGCGCTTGAGAAGCTGAAACACAAACTTCATGCCCACCGGCTAGGCGTTCTTACCGCAGCACTGTTTGTACTTCTTGCCGGTCCCGCAGGGACACGGTTCGTTGCGTCCGACTTTCGGCAGATCGCGCTTGATCGGCGTGGCGGCGGATTGAATGGCTTCGCTGACGACATCCGACTGGCTCGGAGCCGGCGCGCCAGAGGCGGCGGGCGGCGCGAACGCGCTCCCGGCATTGAGGTCGGGGGCGCTGAGCTGCGTCGGCAGCGCCCGGAGGAAATTTTCAAACGCGGCCAGCGAACTGGCGGAGCGGAAGACGTTGCCGGCAATCTCACTCTTCACGCTCGCCATCATTTCTTCAAACATCGTAAATGCTTCGGCTTTATATTCCACCAATGGATCGCGCTGGCCGTAGGCCCGCAGGCCGATGGCCGTCCGCAACTGGTCCATGTTGTACAAGTGCTCCTGCCAGAGCCGGTCCAGGGCATTGAGAACAATCAGGCGCTCAATGGCCTTGAGCGCATGCGGGTCTTCATTGGCGGCCTTGGCATCGTAGGCTTTATTGACCTTGTCGAGAATTGTCTGGCGAATTTCATCAGCCAATTTTGCCGCAATCTGATCCTGGCGCAGGCCGATTGGAAACGCGACGTTCACCCAGCGGAGCAAGCCTTTGTAATCCCACTCGTCCGGCTGTTTTTCTGCCGGGCAAAACACCTCCAACTGGAGCCCGATCACTTCATCGATGATCTCAAAAATCACGTGCCGGGTCTCGTCGCCATTGATGACTTCATTGCGGAAGCCGTAGAGCACTTCGCGCTGTTTGTTCATCACATCGTCAAACTCGAGCGTGCGCTTGCGGATGCTGAAATTGTGTTCCTCCACCCGGCGCTGGGCAGTTTCGAGGGAGCGATTTAACAGCGGATGCTCCAACTGCTCGCCTTCCTTCATCCCGAGTTTTTCCATGATGGTGGCGATCCGGCCACTGCCAAACAACCGCATCAAATCATCTTCCAACGAAACAAAAAACCGCGTGCTACCGGGATCGCCCTGCCGGGCGCAACGCCCGCGCAATTGCCGGTCAATCCGCCGCGCCTCATGGCGCTCACTGCCGATGACATGCAAACCGCCCACCTTGGCAACATCCGGACCGAGTTTGATATCGGTGCCACGACCCGCCATATTGGTCGCAATGGTGACCGAGCCGGCGTGGCCAGCCCGCGCGATGATCTCGGCTTCGGATTGGTGATATTTTGCGTTGAGAACAGTGTGCGGAATCGCCTTGCGCTTCAGCATTCGG
>Ga0209083_1003045_pt1 | contig 14700 bp, 13 predicted proteins | sample AM7aDNAmetaG_FD_184132 | JGI IMG/M metagenome (GOLD analysis project Ga0209083, IMG submission 184132) | Freshwater microbial communities from Finland to study Microbial Dark Matter (Phase II) - AM7a DNA metaG (SPAdes) (version 3) | ecosystem: Environmental > Aquatic > Freshwater > Lake ...
CGCCACCATGAAGGTGGATGCTACCACGGTTTTGAAGGTAGGGTGTTCCATCTGGCCCCATTCCGGAGCCCATGACGGTTGTGTCAACAGGAATGAAGAGATCGCCACCAGCGCCGGTAGGAAGATGATTTGTAAACTTGACGCGGACCGGGCGGTTCTTCTGGGCGATGATGAGTGGTCCGTCATACTGAACCGCTGCGGGGGCAATGGTGTTGTTTCCGCTCCCGTCGGTGCCGGAGTTGGTCTGCACGTAGCCGCGCAGCCTGGTGGGGTTGGGCAGATCGGAGTGCATCTGCTGGGTGTACTCAACCTCAGAGATCTCGTAATAATCAGAACCGCGATAGGTTTTGGTGTCCGGGTGCGCAACGGGAATATTGGGGAGCGGATCGATAAATTTGCGCATGCCGCCGGAGATATAGGCACCAGTGACCAGATCCGTTACAGGAAGCGGGCTGTTTGCATAGTTCGCCATGCAACCGGACATATAGTCAGGCATGCCGCCGGGGTTGTTTACTGGCGTATAGCATCCGACGAGTTGTGGGAAAAAGGGTCCCGCCAACGCATTCGGCTTGACGCCCGACAACGATGTTACGCCCTTGCTACCAAGCTGGGGCAACGCGACAATCGAGCGCCCGCCCAATGTTTGCGCAACAGGCGGCCGCTTTGAAGCAACTCGCTGCGCCGCAGCCAGCCGATCGGCTGCGGTTACGCATCTCATTTGCCCTTTGGCACACGCCGCGGAAGGCGACGGGGGGGTGTGCCGGACAACAGAGGTGCCCACGGCTGCCTGTGACTGGGCCAGACACAAAGTGCCTCCACAGAACACAAGAGCCAGGAAAAGACCAAGGAAAAATCCTACTTTGGACTTGCTCATGCTATCTCTCCTCATGCACGTTCAAACCTTAACTTGGCGCCCAATGGAAACCACCGATGACAGAGGGCACCGAATCCCTGTCCAAGGCTACCGTCGTGATATTTTTCAAGGTGAGAAACCCCTGCACTGCGGGCAGAAATACCCTGCCGACAGCCCATCAGCTATCTTGCCTTCGCGAATCAGCGTTGCTACTGCCGGGTTTTTGAGGCCTGACAGTGCAAACACAGTCCCCCTTAAGGGATGACGAAGTTCTGAAGTCGGGGCGGGGAAGCCGCCGAAATTTCCGACATAACGTGCACAGAACAACTAAAGAGCATCTTGCTACTCTTCAACGTCTTACTAGTTCACTTTGCGTGTCTAGGATGTGTTGAAATCCTAGCACGCTTTTCTATTAAGCAACAGGACTATTAGGACTGCTTAATAATTTCCAGGCTGTGATGTCACGCACTGCGCTATGTGACCTAAATCACATTTTATAAATGTGATTTAGGTCACCATATTTAGCCTTATAGACTCGCTAAATTTTCTATGTGATGCAGGCGCCTATAACTCCGTTTTGTGATTTAAATCACCGAGTACTTAAATAGGTTCGGCAGATAGGCAGTGGCTCACATGACTGACAGATTCACGCTAGAATTGCCCGATTTTGATACATGCTATCCCCTCGTAACCGCAAAAGGCGATCTCGTCGGGCGGCTTGCAGGCCGGGCGTGGAGAGTGGTTTTTCCACAGAGGCGAAAACAACCGTGCGTTCAACCAGCTAACGGCGAAGACGATTAAGGCACTCGCGGTTTGAAGAAGACCGGTGGATGCGCCGGGGAATTGTCATGTTTGGAGATGTAAGTGGAATTCAAAACAAAGGGCTCGAACCACAAAGTGAGACGGAAAGGATCTTCCAGTCTGTAATTCTATGAACTTCTGATCGCCGTTTTGGCGAAAGGCGAAATATTCCGCTCAATCCGAAATCTGCAAGGCGAATCCCATGCTTGAGCCGGTCACTTGTATCTATATATATGGGAGAGTGTCGGCTTTAAGGGAGAGTGTCGGCCACAATTTGACTCCCTTCGCCTTGGACCGCGAGGCAGTTATGCCAGCCGTGGGGTTCGGCCCTGCCGGCAGTTGCTTGATTCAAGGAAGCAATGAGCATTTCTTTCATTTCGAAGCGGGGCACAGCACATCAAGGCAGGATCGAATCATGTGGGTATGGACAATTGTACGATTCGATACCAGCTGATTCCTGTTTGGCAATTCCCTGTTCGCCAGACTTACGCAACGGCTCCAAACAGCCATCCGACGCCTGCGGTCATCGCCATAGCCAGTCCGCCCCAAAACGTCACGCGAACTGCGCCTATCACGACCCCCGCACCACCCGCGCGCGCGGCCAACCCACCCAGGAGTGCAAGCAGCACGAGAGAAGATACCGAAACAAGCGGGATCATTCCATGCGCCGGACCTATGGCCGTAAGCAAGAGGGGTATTACTCCTCCGATCGCAAAGCTGCTGGCTGACGCCAATGAAGCCTGAATCGGACGGGCACGGAATTTCTCGGAGATGCCGAGTTCTTCGCGAGCATATGCACCCAATTCGTCAAAAGCGATCAATTGACTTGCGACCTGTCCCGCCAGAATCGGATCAAGTCCGCGGGCAACGTAAATTGCGGTGAGTTTATTGTTCTCGACCTTCTTGTCGGTTTTGAGTTGCGTGCGCTGAAGGGCCAGTTCCGCTTCTTCTATGTCCGCCTGGGAATGGACGGAGACATACTCACTGGCAGCCATCGACATGGCTCCAGCCACCAAGCCGGAGATTCCAGCGACGAGGATGCTACGTTCTGTCCCATGAGCGGCAGCAACGCCGATCAGCAGACTCGACGTTGACAGGATGCCGTCATTTGCACCCAGGACAGATGCGCGCAGGATGCCAATACGTCCGGCATGATGCGCCTTTTTGTTGGCGACAGGCATTCTGAGGCCAAGCCGATCGAAGAGGCATCGGAGACGTCGAGATATATCCATGCCGGAGGATCGCCCCTCGCATTTGTTCCTGCTTGAAAGCGCAGACGACTTCAGGTGGTCTATATCCATTTCATCCTCAGTAACCAGACTTTGACAGACTGCGTAAGACCCGTATAAGCGACAAGAGTGAGCAACAGGATTGGCCAGTACATCCCCGGCAGGTGCGCCATTCCCAGAGAAGGCGCGACAGGGGAATATGGGAGCCAGGCTCCGAAGGCCATGATGGAAAGCGTTGTAACGGTCAGCGGCCAACTCGCGCGGCTCTGGAAGAACGGAATCTTGTTTGTGCGAATGATATGAATGACCAGAGTCTGTGTCATGAGCGACTCGACGAACCAGCCTGTTTGGAAGACCGAGGTGCGTGATGGGTCCCAGCACTTGAATATCCAGAGCATGACGAAGAACGTAGAGTAGTCGAAGATGGAGCTGATAGGTCCAATGCAGAGAATAAACCTCTTTATCTCTCCGATGTTCCAGGGGCGCGGGCGCGCCACCTGTTCATCATCGACCGCATCCGTGGGGATGGGTACCTGCGAGAAGTCGTAGAGCAGATTGTTGGTCAGAATCTGTATCGGAGCCATTGGCAGGAAAGGAAGAATGGCGCTCGCTCCCAACACGCTGAACATGTTTCCGAAGTTCGAACTGGCTCCCATCCGGATGAACTTGATGATGTTGGCAAAGACCTTGCGTCCCTCGATGACGCCGCCTTCAAGCACCATGAGGTCTTTCTCGATAAGAATGAGGTCCGCCGACTCTTTGGCAATGTCGGCGGCAGTGTCGACGGAGATTCCAATGTCGGCAGCGCGTAAAGCTGGAGAGTCATTGATTCCATCTCCCATGAATCCAACAACGTGTCCTTTGCCGCGGAGAGCGCGAACAATCCGTTGCTTGTGGGCGGGAGACAGCCGGGCAAAGAGTGTTGTCGCCTCGGCAGCCGCGGCCAGTTCGGCGTCTGACATTTTCTCAACCGCCTCGCCCAGTAACATCGGGTCCGGGAGAAGTCCCACGTCTTTGCAGACCTTACGGCTGATCAAGTCGTTGTCGCCGGTGAGAATCTTCACGGCAACGCCATGCTTGCGGAGTGCCTCAATTGCATTTGCGGCCGTGCGCTTGGGCGGGTCAAGAAACGCAACGTATCCCTTCAAAACAAGATCGTGCTCGTCATCTTTGGAACAGGCAAGCTTTCCTGAAAGATCCTTGATCGCGACCGCCAAAACACGAAATCCATCATTACTCAGACTCGCGTACTCATCCTTCAAGCCTTTCATCAGGGCAGGGTCCATTGGCGAGAGTTTTCCATCCAACTCGAATTGCGAGCATTGATGAAAGATCTCATCTGGGGCGCCTTTGGTAAGGAGAATGGCTTTACCTTCAGGATTCTCGACGAGTACAGACATCATGCGACGCGTGAAGTCAAAAGGGATTTCATCCAGCTTTTTGAACTTGCCAACCAGGTCTTTCTGGCGAAAGTCAGAACTATTGAGAATTGCCGTGTCAAGCAGGTTCTTGAGACCCGTTTGAAAGTGGCTGATGAGGTAACCATCAAGTAGCACTTCATCCGTTTCGCGTCCGGCCACGTTGCAATGCCGCTGCAGTACGACCCGGTCCTCCGTAAGCGTGCCGGTTTTGTCGGTGCACAGAATGTCCATGCCGCCAAAGTTCTGGATGGCGTTCAGGCGCTTGACGATGACCTTCTTGCGGCTCATGGCGAGTGCGCCTTTGGCGAGGCAGACGGAGACGATCATCGGCAGCATCTCAGGGGTCAATCCAACGGCAACCGCCATCGCAAAGAAGAAGGCGGCTTTCCAATCGTGCTTTGTGAAGCCGTTGATGAGGAAGACCATGGGTACCATGATCGCCATGAGCTGAATCATGAGCCAAGTAAAACGGGAGAGGCCCTGATCGAAGCTGGTGGGCGGCTCATCCTCGGTGATGGAACTGGCCATAGTGCCGAGATAAGTGTGAATTCCCGTGACCACTACGACAGCGGTAGCCGTTCCACTTTGCACACTGGTCCCCATGAAGCAAGTGTTCTTGAGTTCGACCGGCGAGTCGGCGGCTTTGTAATCGAGGTCGTGGAACTTCTCCACTGGAAGCGACTCCCCAGTAAGGGTCCCCTGACTAACAAACAGGTCCTTTGCGGAGATGACTCGCACATCGCCGGGAATCATATCGCCCGCGGAGAGATTGATGATGTCGCCGGGAACCAGATCCCGAAGTGGAAGCTCACGGGCTTTGCCATCCCGAACCACAGTGGCGGTGACGTGGATCATTGCTTTGAGCTTCGCGGCTGCGCAGTCGGCTCGCGATTCCTGCAGGAAGCGAAGCGCTACGCTCAGTACCACCATGCCTGCCATGACGCTTCCTGCGCGTGCGTCCCCGGTGGCAAAGGAAACGGATGAAAGTACAGCGAGAAGAATCACCAGCGGGTTACGCATGATGAGCAAAAGCCTGATGATCCAACCACGCTGGCGCTCTTGTGCAACCTCATTCGGCCCGAACGTCCGCGCGCGGTTCTCAGCTTCAGATTGAGTCAGGCCTTCCAATCGTGTTCTCAAGGAGCGAAGGAGTTCGTCGCCATCCTTTGCCGCCGCATCAAGGACGGCGGGGGAAACTCGAATGTTATGCTCTCTTGCTTTGGCAGGAATTGGAGATGCTTCGATTGGCGGAAGAGTCACAGCAGGGTCAGAAACTGCGGAGTTTGTGCCTCCTGCTGGCTTTTCAACATTGTGGATTGAATCGTGTGTAGTCATCCATCTTGTCACCGCTGAATCTTATGCGAGTCGACAGCGATAGGAAGGGTCAATATCGAACACTCTTTTGCAGGCTCATGCCAGTAAGAGCAATCACCCCAGAAATTGGAGAATTCCTGGGGGATGCCCAGGATCATAGACCTGCTTCGTGTCTATCCGCACAGCAGCAGTGGCGCTTTTTTTTCATGATCCAACTTAGCGCTGTCCCGGTCGCTATGCCGACTGCGAATGTTGCTACAACTGCTTCAATCGGGTTTCGCTGCACGCCTCTCTTTGCGTCATCAAAAAGCTCAACGGCCGCATAGCTCCCTTGCTTTACTGCGCGCCGCGCCGCCCCCACACCATCCTCAATTGCCTCTGCGGCAGAAGATGCTGCTCTGGAAGCCTTGTGGATGGTGTCTGTAATTTGTTCGCTAGTTTGTTCGAATGCTGATTGTGTCATCGTCTGTTAACCTTTCTTGATTTCGATTTTGATGTTGAATGAACTATTTGCCAAAAGCCTTTTCAATCTTGCCGGCGATCTTTTCGGCCCTTCCATCGGCATCGAGGTTGGGGTCATTGGTCAATTCGCCGACCTTCTGCCTGATTGCTCCTTTGACTTCGTGGAGCTTGCCATTTGCCTTATCGTCTGCGCTGAACTTCATCGTAATTCTCTCCTTTGTCGGATTGGAGCATCGTCAGCTTGTGGAAATTCCGATCGCGTTCATGTGCTTACAGCGCGGTTCCTTTTTAGAAGTCCCTTGCCTGCTTTGGAATCTCCTATGAACCAATATCCACTGCGCAGGCTCCTGAAGGATGGTCGTAATTGCTCGCGGCGTTCAACTAAACAGTTGTGACACGCCGGCACACTCTGCGCCGATTGCGCGACAGCGACTCAGTCGTATCTCAAAGCTTCAATAGGATCAAGATAAGCAGCCTTTCTTGCCGGATAATAGCCAAAGCCAACACCGACCAGCGCCGAGAAGAAAACCGCAAGCAAGACCGCTCCCGGACCGACAGACGTTGCCCAACCTGCCAGTTTTGAAATCAGGAAGGATGCACCGACGCCAATGAGTATTCCGATGAACCCTCCCGCGACGGAGAGAGTGATCGCTTCTACCAGAAATTGCGTAAGGATGTCGCGCGTCTTTGCACCTAACGCCTGACGCAGCCCAATCTCCCGTGTGCGCTCCTGTACAGAGATGAGCATTATGTTCATGATGCCGATGCCGCCAACCACTAGTGAAACCGAGGCTACCGCTGCGAGCATCACGGCCATGATTTGCGAAGACGCTTCCTGAGCCGCAAACAACTCCTCTAGATTGCGTATTGAAAAATCATTGTCATCGTTCGCCTGGAGATGATGACGCTGCCTCAACAAAGCAGTCGCTTCCTCTTGTGCGGCTGGAATCTGCGCACCAGATTTGGCTTGCATCATGATTGCATCCACAGCGTCCGCATTGGCCTGCTTGGCGCCGATGACTTTCCGCTTCGCTGTCGAAATTGGAAGCAGGATCACGTCGTCCTGATCCTGTCCCGAAGAAGACTGCCCCTTACGCATCAACACTCCGACCACGGTAAATGGGACGTTTTTGATGCGAATGGTCTGTCCAATCGGGTCGGCGCCATCGAAAAGATTATCTACCGGCGTCTGACCAAGGACGGCGACCTTATTGGCGCTATCCACATCCTGCTGGGCGAATTCAGACCCTTGGGTGACGGTAAGTTCGCGAATCGTCAGATAGTCCGGCGTGACGCCGAGAATGCCAGTTGCCCAGTTGTTGTTTCCATTCACCACCTGCGCTCCGCCGCGCACCATTGGCGCCGCAAGCGCAATGTCCGGACACTGCACCATAAGTTCCCTGGCGTCCGCTTCTGACAACGTGACTGCATTGCCTGTGCCGAGCCGGACCCCAGAACTACTCATGCTGCCGGGGATGACGAGGATGATATTGCTGCCGATGCTGGCGATCTGCTGTTGGATTCGCTGCGTTGCTCCAGACCCGATGGCCACGGTTGCAATCACCGAGGCAACACCAATCACGATTCCCAACATGGTGAGAGCCGAGCGAAGCTTATTCATCCTCAGCGCCCGGAATGCAATACGCATGGAAGAGAGTAATTGCTTCATACCGTCACCTCCGCATCGACAGGCGCGATGGCTGCCAGATGATCTCCCGCTCTCTTTGTAACCGCAGCATCTGCCACGATCAAGCCGTCGCGAAAGCGTATGATACGGCCCGCATAGGTGGCGATCTCATCTGAGTGGGTAACCATCACAATCGTGATACCCTGCTCCTGGTTTAAGGCCCGGAAAATATTCATGATCTCGGCACCGTTGTGCGAGTCCAGCGCCCCGGTCGGCTCGTCGGCGAGAAGAATTTCAGGTTTGTTGATGAGGGCGCGAGCGATAGCCACGCGCTGCTGCTGACCTCCCGACAGTTGAGCGGGAAAGTTGTGCTCACGCCCAACCAGCCCGACGTCAGCCAAGGCTTGCATACCGAGTTCATCTTCGTTGGGAGTATCGCTGACCTTGTAGAGCAGGGGTAGCTCGACATTCTCCAGCGCATCCATGCGTGGCAGGAGATTGAAGCTCTGAAAAACAAATCCAATCTCTCGATTGCGAATCTCCGCGAGTTCGTCACGATCCATCGTCTCTACCGCTGTGCCACCGAGGAGGTAGCGCCCTGATGTGGGCCTGTCAAGGCAGCCGAGTAGATTCAACAGGGTCGATTTCCCTGAGCCGGATTCTCCCATGATGGCAACAAACGAGCCGCGCTCAATGGAGAGCGTCACACCCTGGAGAGCGTTGACGACAATCTCCCCCAACAGGTATGTTTTGCGTAAATCGCGGATGTCGATGAGTGAACTCACAATTAGCCCCCTTGCGTTCTTTACATACGGGGTGTGCGCCCCGTGCTGCCGCCAGGCGAGGACGATGGGCTACTCACCGCAGTTGCAGTCGCGGCAGAACTGAAGCGCTGCACAACCTTGTCGCCTGGCTGCAGACCACTGGACGAAATCGCCGTGTACTGCCCGTCGGAGATACCGAACTCCACAGGAATCGCAACCAATTCCCCGCTCCGCAATACGTAAATTTGCTGCTTGCCCGCGGGCGCAGCAGACAACTTGAATTGCTTAAGTACCGCAGCAGACGGGTGAATGCGCAGTACCGCGTTAGGTACCTTGTACGTGTCGCTGAGTTTCGCCGTCAGAATCCGCGCATTCGCTGTCATCCCAGGGAATAGTTTGAGGTCGGGATTTGAGACCGCGATCACTACATCGTACGTAACGACATTCGTGGTAATGATCGGCGCCTTGCGTACCGCCGCAACTTGCCCCTTGAAAGTCGTTGTGGGATATGCATCCACTGTGAACGTCGCGCTCTGGCCTGCTTGAATGTTGCCAACATCGGACTCGTCCACGTTTGTATCCAGCTGCATCTTAGTGAGGTCTTGAGCAATCTCAAAAACCGTGGGCGCGGCAAACGACGCTGCTACAGTCTGGCCCACATCCATGCGCCGGGCAATTACCGTGCCATCAACCGGAGCGGTGATGCGTGTATGCGCGAGATTCAGATTTGCCTGAGCAAGCGAAGCGCTCGCTTGACTCTCTTGGCCCTTTGCAGAGCCCAACTGTGTCTTGGTCACAGTGACTTGATCCTGCGCCGACTGTACCGTCTGCTTCGACTGGTCGATCAACGCCTGGTCCGCAGCCACCTGTGCATCGGCGGCGTCAGTGGTTGCCTTCGCCGCCTCATGGTCCTGTTTGGAGGAAATTCCATCGTTGAAGAGGCTGTCGAGTCTCCCATATTGCGCCTTCGCATTCACTGCAGTAGCACGGTCCTTTGCCATCAAGGAAGCCATACTTCTTGCTCCGGCCATTGCACCAGTGAGATCCGAATTCGCCTTTTGAACCTGCGCCGTCGCAGTGGCCACTGCGGACTGTGCCGAACTACGCACCGCCTGAGCCTGATCCACGAGTGTCTGAAAGACAGCTGGATCAATCAGAGCGACCAACTGGCCTTTAGTGACTTTGGTATTGAAATCCGCGTAGAGCGCCTTGATATTACCCGAGACCTGGCTCCCGACCTGCACATCAACCACAGCGTTGACTGAGCCAGTCGCAGTGACGCTTGCTTGTACAGTCCCTCGTTCGAGGGTCGCGGTTTGATAGGTGACCGTGTTCTGCACGTGAGTGCGCCAGAGATGCCACACAATGCCGAGCGCAACCACTAAACCGATACTCAATGCCCACCGCACCCAATGGAAATTGCGCTGGATAGGGGCTGGTTTGGCTGGAACGGCAATCGGAAGGACTTTCGGCGCTTCCTTGCGGATCGGATCGACTGCGGTAGCCATAGGTAAGAATTCCTTTCGGCCCAGCGAACTGATGGTTTGCAGTTTTCTGAGAATGTGCAGCGACGCTGCGAATCTGGAAGACATGGATCTAGCTGAGTTTTGAACACTTCAATTCAATCCTCATCCCACACAACGTGGCAACCCGTAAGGGGGGCGAGAATCCGCATCCACGGGACATCTAGAGAGTCGTACATCCGTATGGACTATGCTGTGCAATGCGGACCACCAAGCACGACGCCGAAGGCGATGCCGCATTAGGTCACGCGTGTCCCCAACGCAATCCGCGCATCGCTAGCCGTAAACTGATTTTGCAAAAGCAACTGCATCCGCCTCACCATCCCGGATAACCTGATTGGCTTGCAACAAGGTGTATTTCTCATTCGCGATGTAGACGCCACCGAACTGCTTCTTTAGTTGAGGTCCGATCCGGTCGGGCCCGAAGTACTCACGCGCCAACAAGAAAGCGAGCCCGCGTCTGCCAAGTTCGCGCGCGACATATCCAAACGTGGCGCGCGGATCTGAATCGTGCATATCCTGCGAGTCGCCGCGTGGCGCCAGATGCATGCCGACGCGCCTAGCAGTCCAAACCGACGTTACAGAATCGGCAACTTCAAGCATGAGCCGGGCGCGATTTTCAATCGACCCACCATATTCGTCGGTACGGGAATTGAATCCGTCCTGCAAGAATTGGTCGAGCAGGTAACCGTTGGCCCCATGTATCTCGACGCCGTCAAAGCCTGCCAGTCTTGCATTTTCCGCTCCATGGCGGAAGGCTTCTACGATGCCTGGAATTTCTGCCCCTTTCAAGGGCGCGGGGCGTCACATAATCAGTAGCAGGGCGCACGAGACTAACTTGACCAGCGGGCCGAATGGCACTGGGAGCAACTGGCAGTTTGCCTTCCAGGAAACGCGGGTCGGAGATGCGGCCAACATGCCATATCTGTGCAAAGATGCGACCGCCTGCTTCGTGCACTGAGCTGGTCACCGGCTTCCAGCCATCGACTTTCTCCGGCTACCACATTCCAGGCACATTGGGGTAGCCTACGCCTTGCGGCACAACCGGGATGCCCTCGGAGATAATCAGGCCCGCACCGGCACGCTGCGTGTAATAGTCGACCATGAGTTGTGTCGGAATGTGGTCAGACGTGCCTCGAAAGCGAGTGAGCGGAGCCATGATTACTCGATTCGGCAGGTGGATGTCGCCGATCTGAATGGGTCTAACAGTGAAGCCATTGGATGCGTCCTTGTGAAACGTCGGTTGAATTGCAGGGTCTGGTACGATTTGCGCTGCCAGGAAGTGAGAACCATCTTGCCGATGCCGCCATTCTCCGCCAGTTGCTGCGCTTCTCTCATTTGCGAAAGCTTGAGCCTCTTGCCGATAGGTATGAGAAGCAATCCTCGTGGCACATCCTGGCCGAGCTGTTCCAATCTCTCTGAATCAGGATAGGCTCCACCGAACGGTGCAGAATATAGCTCCGCACCATTCAGTAGCGCCCCTTCTGAACTTCACGTTCCGTTCAACGGAGGTCGTCGAGACTAGACTTCAACTTCGTGCAAGGTCAAGAACGCTTCCAGCAGGACGCGCGGATTGTATTTTCCTTTGTAGACAGGCGGTGGTGATTTCTTCAGCCCGAGCAAGGAATTGACAGCCGTGTGGGCGGACCGAATGGAATATTCGACCGTGAAAACCACATCGTCTGGGAGTTCACAATATTGCCCAATAAGAGCCAAATTATTGGACCCTTCCGGCACCACCTGGGGCCTGTCGCCCTCGCTACGAGGAAGGAATTGACTGGTGATGAAGGGCATCATGCACGGAATGCACGTGCATGTTTCAAGTATGCGAGTTGCATGGTCATCAAGGCGCAAGTGCCCCATAATCTCCATCATAATTTCGCGCCCGGTACACGCTGACATCGGCTTCTTCACGAAGTTCCCAGGCACATCGACAAAGAGCCCGTAGCCCCAGAGAACATCAACGTCCTTTGGCTGCCCGATGAAATGTGGCTGGTGTGGCAGCACGATGGACGCCAGCCAACTGGACTCAGGAAAAGTGATGAGCCCGCCTTCTCCGGGGACATTGCCGGTGAGATCACGAACCAATTGGAAGAATGTGGGATCGTGCATCGTGGTTGTGAACGAAACCCACTTAGATTGCTGAATGTGGGCGGCAAAGTTCGCAGGGTTGCCAAACACGGACCGGCCTTTCGCGAGTTTCTCCCAAAGCAGCCAGGAGGACCCATCCATCCTTTCAAGCTGGCTTGCGGGCGCGTCCATTGACCCGAGACTGGAAGACTCCGTCATGGAACCCAGCGTAACAATCACTCGATCCTGCTCTCCGACCTTGATTGTCTTTGGACTACCGCCCTCATCGGCTGTAATCTCTCTAACCCAGAAGCCATCATCGCCCTGACCAAGAGCAATATCGGAAACACGCGTGCAATAGGTGAAATTAACGCCACGCTCAAGGAGCCACTTTTGAAGCGGTCTCACCATGGAATCGTATTGGTTGTAAACGGTTCGCATGATGCCGGTGAGGGTGTTGAATCCGGAGACCATGTGAGCGAATCGCATTAGGTAGCGCTTGAATTCGACTGCGCTGTGCCATGGTTGAAATGCGAACGTAGTACACCACATCAGCCAGAAATCTGTCTCAAAAAAGGTCGGACTGAACTGATCGGAGATCGTACTGCGCCCGAGGAAAGATTCCGGCTCAAGTGCCAGCCGTTCAATACCTAGAATATGATCTTCGCTCAACCCAAACTTCGGCGCATCGACCCTGTGCCCATCACGAAATAGACGTGACTTTGACGAGGTCTTCATCGTCTGGTTCCATTCGAAGATCTCCTGGGTTACAGTCCGGGCTCCATCGAGGGTTGGAATCGAAGAGAACAGATCATAGGTGCAGAGATACTTGCTTTCAATCATCCGACCGCCGCGCATCACGTAGCCGTCTTTAGCATTTCCGCCAGCGTCGAGGGCACCACCTATCCGGGATGATTCTTCGATGATTGTTATGGTGTGCCCTTGCACATCTCCGTCACGAATGAGGAAAACCGCAGCGGCAAGAGAGGCGATGCCGCCACCTACAAGATATGTAGCCGAGTCATTGTCAGGTTGTTTCACAGGGATCATTTCACTCTTTCTCAATGTCAAACTCCTGCCGTGCCCTCACAAATAGCTTCTTCACGTCGGGCTGACGGCGAACAGTAAGATTCTTGATCTGTGGCACGCAACTAGCTGTATCTAATTGACCAGATGATGAGCGGTCGCTGATGGGAGGATCATGCTGAACACGCCGAAAATGCTTCGGAGGTGGCTGCATACGTTTGGCGGCCTACATCGGCTAAACAACGAACACCCTGCGCCTCGGTACTGATTCCGCAGATGCGGTGGTCCACTACGAGCCACATTTACCAGAAGCAACATGGAGAACGCGATGTCAGCAACAAACTCAGTTGTCGCCATATGTGACACTCACGAACAGGCGGAACGGGCCGTCAAGGCACTTCAAGAGGCGGGTGTCGACATGAAGAGCCTCTCAATCGCAGGCAAAGACACACACACCGACGAACATGTAGTTGGCTATTACAACGCTGGCGATCGCATGAAGTACTGGGGGTCTCTGGGCGCATTCTGGGGAGGATTCTGGGGCCTTCTGTTTGGTTCCGCGGCATTCGCGATACCCGGCATTGGTCCAGTTCTTGTGGCTGGGCCGCTGGTTGCCTGGATCGTCGCCGGTCTCGAAGGTGCTGCAGTTGTCGGCGGTGTGAGTGCACTGGGAGCTGGACTGGTGAGCATCGGCATCCCGAAGGACAGCGTCATCAAGTACGAAGTCGCACTGAAGACCGACAAATACCTATTGATCGTCCATGGCGCACAGGACGCAGTGTTTAGCGCACGATTGATCCTGGAAAACTCGGGTGCCGGCACCTGCAGCGTTCACGGCCAGCCACTGCTTGCCAGCTGACGACGCCTCACTCATCGCGGGTAGAGGACCATATTGGCTTGGAGCTTGTTTGAGCGAGTTGGATCTCCCCAGCCGCTCGACGGGCGCGCCGGCGCTAGTCTGATCCTTCTGAAGCACAACGTGATTGGAAAAGGACAGAATGACCGCGTATCAAGAATTGGGACAAGAATGCACCCGGCTATGCACCTCGCAGAAGAAGCTGGGCGCTCAAAAGCTTCATCTGAATCCAAGTGTCTCCGCCGATGGTTTTGACCGATGGTGGAAGAGGACCTTTGCCCTGAACACGGCGGTGCTCGCGCAAGCCTCTTCTCTCATGCGTGCGCATCGCCGAATCAGCTCTGCCGACGGGGGGCAAACCGGGCAAGCGCATTGATGACTTCCGCTGGGAAGTTCCGTTCGCTACTCGAATCGCTTAGTGAAGCGGTTGAATGTGATGTGTCCTTTAGAGAGGCGGATGCAGGCAACCTAGAGTCCATGCGGGGAATTCTCAGCGGCTCTGCAACTGTGGGATGCGCATTGCTGTTGCTTTTGTGCCTGCTTACACCCGGCTGCCATTCTCATCCGGGTGGAATGCCTGTGATCGGGCGCAACGCTGTGGATGCGGGAGCCATCGCTGGGAACCTGCACGCGATATTGTCCACTGGAACGCTCTCTGAGCTTCATTCGGCGGACTTCAGTGATTGCCGCCTGCATGTTCAAACTGTGTATGAGGCTATTCAATACGCCACGGCCTGGGTGCATGACGGGCAAG
>Ga0209083_1003048_pt1 | contig 14691 bp, 10 predicted proteins | sample AM7aDNAmetaG_FD_184132 | JGI IMG/M metagenome (GOLD analysis project Ga0209083, IMG submission 184132) | Freshwater microbial communities from Finland to study Microbial Dark Matter (Phase II) - AM7a DNA metaG (SPAdes) (version 3) | ecosystem: Environmental > Aquatic > Freshwater > Lake ...
TCCATTATTGGAGGTACATCGGATTGGATTAGTAATTCATACCCATTTTTAGCTAAGACTGATTATTATGGGAATTTGCAATGGGCAAAGAGTTTTACATATTTAGAAGAATCCGGGGGCTGTTCTCTTGATATTACTAAAGATAGCGGATTTATTTTGGCGGGATATTCTTCTGGTGGTGCATTAATTATTAAGACCAATTTTCTTGGGGATACTCTTTGGGTAAATACGTATCAGTCTCGGATGAGTCCATCCTATTATAGTGTCACTACCTGCAATGTAGGTGATTATATTGCTTGTGGACGTACCGGTGATAACCTTTCTTGGATGGAACATATTCTTTTAACGAAAACGAGCCAAGATGGATCACTCATTTGGTCAAAAAATTTATGTTCAGATACGATGCATATAGAAGGAGTGTGTGTAAAAGAAACGTATGATGGTGGATTTATTATTCTCGGGGATATTCACATAGACTACCCTCCTTTTTATGACCTTATTCTGATAAAGACTGATGAATCTGGAAATGTATCGTGGGTAAAACCTGTTTATAATGCTCCCATGTTTTCTGTCTATCCAAATCCGGCGGACAAGTATATTACAATAGAAACTCGTAAAACAACAAGAGATGCCACAATCGAAGTATTTGATTTAACAGGAAAATGCAGATTAAAAACTAAATCAGAATCCAGCAAAAATGTTGTAACAATTTCCGTTGATTCATTGGAACCCGGAGAATATCTTTTGAAAATTTCTACTGATAATAACGTTTATTGGACAAAAAAAATAATCAAACTGTAATTTTGATTGACCCGGAAAACATGGGAGTTTATATTTACAGTTGTGTCATAGATTTTCCTGGTGATTTCCGACGGGCTTCTTTAAGTAATTCAGAATACCAGTCACCGCATAAGCGGCCTTGACCAGCGCGGGTTAATGAATGAAAGTACGGGAGTGATTCATCTGCACGCGTTACAAATTTATCCTCCGAAGGAGGACGCGCGCAATCACCAAGTAAATTGTGTGGAATTACAAATTCTGTTAGTTTCAAAGCTGCATTATAAATGCCGCTTAGCGGGGAATACTCGAACATTGATCAACGATTTTTGAACTCAGATCGAAATTCTGAATTAAGATCAAAAATCAGAATTCGTTGATCAATATTCGATTGTTCAATTACAGCAAGGAAAAATAAAAAGGCTCCCTCAAGCAAATGAGACAGCCTCTGTTTTTTGTGAGCCTCTCAGGGGACTTGAACCCCCGACCTGCTAATTACGAATCAGCTGCTCTACCAACTGAGCTAAAGAGGCAAAAAAACCTCCCCGGTTTGGAGGAGGTGTGGTCGGGATGAGAAGACTCGAACTTCCGACCCCCACGTCCCGAACGTGGTGCGCTAGCCAACTGCGCTACATCCCGATTCATTATTCTCAATACTAAAACCGTACTGAGGGCTGCAAATTTACAAAAATAAAATTTAGATTTTCAAACCCTGGCTAATTAAACCTTGATTTTATAGCAGCTACTATGAGTTCTTTAGGTTTTCCACGGTGTTAAAACAATTCAGACGGACAATATACGTTTCTGTATGAAAATTTACTTGTACACGCGTATAATGGTCAATCGTTAATCCTGTAATTCAATCGTAACTCGTAAATCGTCCAATCGTAAATTGCCATTGTATTTGTTTATGTAGTACTTTTGCACCACGATTTTTCTTCCCTGACCAGGGAACTTCTTTTAGCAAAAAATATGAAAAACAAACTTGTTTTCCTGCTTTGTATGACCATTATTCTGCTGAATCTGGCATCATGCAAGAAGGATCCGAAGGGAGCAGATGCAGCCGGGAAAAAGGCCAACATGCCCTTTGTGGCCGAAGGATACGTTGTAAAACCGACGATCCTGGATCAATCGATTGAGGTATCCGGAACCTTAAAACCATTTGAAGAGACCGTTCTCATGCCTGACGTTTCAGGCCGGGTGATCTCAATTAACCTGCCCGAAGGGAAAATGGTAAAAAAAGGAACTCTTCTGGTGAAGTTGTTCGACAATGACCTCCAGGCCAGTCTCAAAAAGTTGCAAACACAATTAGCACTCGCTGAAGAGACTCAGAAAAGGCAGAATGAGTTGCTGAAAGTGAGTGGAATCAGCCAGCTGGAATATGACCAGACAGAGCTCCAGGTGAACTCTATCAAAAATGATATCGAATACATGAAGGCCCAGATCAGCAAAACCGAAGTCGTAGCCCCGTTTGATGGTGTCATCGGGTTGCGCAATGTGAGCGTTGGTGCGCAGGTTACACCTTCGATCTCACTGGCCACCATTCGCATGACAAACCAGCTGAAACTCGATTTCAGCGTTCCGGAGAAATACAGCCGGGAAGTCAGTGAAGGAAAACATATCTTCTTTACAGTGCAGGGCGATGACAAGAAATACGAAGGAAAGGTAATGGCTACCGAAGAAAGCATCGAACTGAGCACACGCAATCTTAAAGTCAGGGCCGTAGTTGACGGAAATTCTCCATCCCTGAAACCGGGAGCCTATGCCAACGTGGAATTGGATCTTGAAGAGCAGAAAGACGCCCTGATGGTCCCTACACAGGCGATCATCCCGCAGGAGCGCAACAAGAAAGTGATTATTGTTAAATCAGGGAAGGCAACTTTTGTGACCGTCGTTACCGGCGTCCGCGATGCTTCTAAAATTGAAGTCGTGACAGGACTAAAACCCGGCGACACCATTGCAACCACAGGCATACTCTTCATTAAACCGAAAGGAATCGTGAAGTTTTCCAAAATATTCACGAAATAATCATGGCCTCATTATCCGATATTGCGATCAAACGTCCCGTTACTTCCATCGTGATGAGTCTGATCATCGTGGTGTTTGGGGCTGTTGGCTTTTCATTCCTCGGTGTCCGTCTTTACCCGGCCATTGACCCGCCAACCATCAACGTTCAGACCAATTATACCGGCGCAAATGCCGATATCATTGAATCCCAGATCACGGAACCACTCGAAAAAGCCATCAATGGCATTGAAGGTGTCAAATCAATCTCCTCTTCTTCTTCCATCGGAAGCAGCAACATCACCGTTGAATTCAACGTAGGAGCTGATCTTGAGAAATCCGCCAACGATGTGCGGGATAAAACTTCGCAGACCGCACGCAGCCTGCCGCAGGATATCGATGCTCCCCCGGTTGTTACCAAAGCGGATGCTAATTCCGACCCGATCATCACACTTTCGATTCAAAGCACTACGATGAATCCGCTCGAATTGAGCGACTACTCAGAAAATGTCCTGCAGGAGAAATTACAGACCATCCCGGGTGTCAGCTCGGTTGGCTTATACGGCCAAAAACGACCGGCCATGCGCCTCTGGCTGAACCCGGAGAAAATGGCCGCCTACAACGTCACACCCGAAGATATCAACATCGCCCTTACCAAGGAAAATGTGGATCTTCCGGGAGGTAAGGTCAGGGGAAAATCAACGGAGATGATCGTTAAGACAAACGGTCGACTGGTAACAGAAGAAGATTTTAACAACATCATCATCCTCCAGACCAACGACCAGATGGTCCGTTTCAGCGATATCGGTGAAGCCGTCCTGGGCCCTGAAAATGAAGAAACCGGTGTGGAACTGAATGGTGCCGACGGGATCACCCTGGCACTGATCCCTCTGCCCGGGGCCAATGCAATCCAGATTGCCGATGAATTCTATAAACGGTTCGATGAAATAAAAAAGTCAACTCCACCGGGATTGATCCTTGATGTTGGTTTTGACAAGTCCAAATTCGTCAGGCAATCCGTCAACGATGTCACAGAAACGCTGGCCATCGCAATTTCCCTGGTTGTGCTGATCGTATTCCTTTTCTTCCGCAACGTGGTCATTGCCCTGCGGCCACTGATCGACATTCCGGTATCACTGATCGGTTCATTTTTCATCATGTATATTTTCGGCTTCTCGGTGAATGTACTGACATTGCTTGGAATCGTGCTCGCGACCGGGCTTGTGGTTGACGACGGGATCGTCGTCACGGAAAATATCTTTAAGAAAATAGAATTGGGGATGGACCGCTGGAAAGCTGCATTTGCCGGAACGCGCGAAATATTTTTTGCAGTAATCTCCACATCCCTTACACTGGCTATCGTTTTTATCCCGGTGATCTTTCTTCAGGGATTTACCGGAAGGTTGTTCCGTGAATTCGGGATCGTGGTTGCCGGTTCTGTGCTGATATCAGCATTTGTTTCCCTGACGCTTACTCCTGTCCTGAATGTAAAACTCGGTGGAATGATCTCACGGCATTCAAGATTCTATACCGCGACAGAGCCTTTCTACGTTGGACTTGACGCGGGCTACCGGCGTGTTCTCAAGTACTTTATGGATCGCAGATGGGCTTCTTTCCTGATCCTCGGGATTTGCCTTGTTCTCATTTTTGTTGTCGGGAGAACAATGAAGTCAGAGCTGGCTCCACTGGAAGACCACAGCATCATCCGCGCCAATGTTACCACACCAGAAGGAACAGATTTTGACCGCACCTCCGCTCTTATCCACCGGATCTGCCAGGCCGAAATGGACAGCATCCCTGAAGCACGGTTAGTTTTCGGAAGAGTCTCCCCCGGTTTTGGCGCAAGTGCGACAAACATCGGTTCGATTACCACATTCCTTACGGAACCCAATCAGCGGAAAGCCACCCAGCAGGAGATCTACGACAAGCTGACCAGGATGTACAAACGTTTTCCGGAGGCAAGGATCATTCCAAACCAGGAACAGACCATCTCCACCTCACTCTCCGCCGGATCGCAGTTGCCTGTTCAATTTGTTCTGCAAAACCTTGATTTTGACAAGTTGCAGCATTTTCTTCCCCTGTTCCTTGATGAAGCAAGGAAGGATTCTGTTTTCGGAAATGTGGATGTGAACTTGAAATTCAACAAACCCGAACTGAACCTTACCGTCGATCGCCTGAAAGCCACCAATCTCGGGGTGAACGTTCTCGATATTTCAAATACGCTGCAGTTCGCATTAAGTGGTCGCAGGTATGATTATTTCCTGAGGAATGGAAAGCAATACTATGTGATCGGGCAGGTAGACCGCCAGTCCCGCAGTGCCCCGGGGAATATCTCGGCACTTTATGTAAGAAGCCGGACCGGGCAAATGATCCAGCTTGACAACCTTATAAAGATTGAGGAAAACAGCAGTCCTCCTACATTGTATCATTTTAACCGGTATAAGTCAGCCACCATCTCAGCTTCACTTGCTCCCGGCCGGACACTGGGTGAAGGAATTACCGAAATGCAGAAGATTTCGAAGAAAGTACTGGACAATACATTCCAGACCGCTTTGTTTGGTCCTTCAAGGGACTTTGCCGAAAGCAGCTCCAATACCTCTTTTGCCCTCATCCTTGCACTCCTCCTGATTTACCTGATCCTTGCCGCACAATTTGAAAGCTTCCGGGATCCGTTCATCATCATGCTGACAGTACCTCTTGCCATTGCCGGAGCCATCCTTTCGTTGTGGGTCATGGGACAGACACTTAATATCTTCTCGGAGATCGGCATGATCCTGCTGATTGGCATTGTAACAAAAAACGGGATACTGATCGTCGAATTTGCGAATCAGAAGCGGAAAACCGGGCTGAATAAGGCAGAAGCTGCATTTGAAGCCGCAGCAGCAAGACTGAGACCGATTTTGATGACTTCCCTTGCAACTGTATTTGGTGCATTGCCCATTGCGCTCGCTTTGGGAGCAGGTGCATCCAGCCGGGTTCCACTGGGAATCGTCGTAGTCGGCGGACTCCTCTTCTCCCTGGTACTGACGCTGTTTGTCATTCCATCCATGTATGTGCTCATGTCAAGCAAGAAGGAACGGGAAGAGATCATTGATACTTCGATTGAACAACACAAATGAAAAACCAGCCATTGATGAAAAAAGTGTTGATTTCTTTCGTTTTCCTTGTCATTGCTTCTTTCGTGATGCAAGCCCAGACAATTTCGGTGGACGATGCCGTTGCCATTGCCCTCAAAAACAATTACAGCATTCTCATTTCACGGGCATCTGCAGATATTGACAAGGCGAACAACACAGCCGGTAATGCAGGCATGTTGCCTTCTATCGGCGTAAATGGGTCAGATTACTATGCGATCAACAATGTAGCCCAGGATCAGTCAAACGGTGTTCATATCAATTCGGCAAATGCCACATCCAACACCTTCAATGTCGGCGTTGCATTGGGCTGGACTTTATTTGACGGCGGGAAGATGTTTGTCACACGGAAAAAGCTGAATGAAATTGAAGCCCTGGGAAACCTCCAGTTCAAGGACCAGGTAATGCAAACCCTGTTTAATGTAATCGTCGCATATTACAATATCGTAAAACAGAAGCAGCAACTGGCCTCCTATAATGAGGTGATCAACTACAACGAAGAACGGGTTAAGATCCTGCAGGCCAGCTTTAATGCAGGTCTTTCGGCCAAGACCGATCTTTTGCAGGCACGGATTGACCTTAATGTAAACCTTGAACTTGCGGTTGACCAGCAAACACTGATCATTTCGGTAAAGAGAATCCTGAACCAGATGATGGGAAGAGAAGCTGACACGCCATTTGAAGTCGCCGATTCAATTCAATTGAATTATAAACCAGACCCGGCTGAACTAAACAAAAAACTCTTCATCAACAACCCTACCATTCTGTCAACCACCAAAGAAGTTGAAATTGCCAGCCTGGGTGTAAAAGAGATAAAGGCATTACGCCTTCCGGAGGTCAACCTCTCCGCAGGTTACAATTTCCTGAACAGCAACAGTTCTATCAGCAGCGTGACCTCCAACCGCAGTTATGGACCCCAGATCGGCGGAACCATCACCATCCCGATCTTCGAGGGAGGGAATATCAACCGGCAGGTCAGGGTAGCTAAACTCGAACTGCAATCCACGGGATACAACCTCGAAAGCACAAAGCTTGACATCAACACACAATTGCAGAACGCACTGACCGAGTTCGAAAACCAGCAAAAGATGCTGGTCATCGAAAAGGAAAATTCGGCACTGGTCAAGGAAAACCTTGACATCTGCATGCATCGGCTCCGACTGGGACAAACCACTTCGCTCGAGGTCCACCAGGCACAGGAAAGCTATGAAGAGTCACACACCCGGCTGATCAATTTCGAATACCTGACAAAAGTCGCCGAAACCAAATTAAGGCAGCTGATGGGGGCATTATAAAATTAATTGTTTCCTGAAAGATCCTCTTTATGGAAACCAGCGGAATGGCCTGAAAAATAATTCAGGAATAGAGAAACCTTTTGATCTTTTGAGTGGCCGTTTTTGTGAACGGATCAGGCTGGGATAAAATGACATGTACGCGTGAGATCTTATTCACCCTGCTGTTTACGTAGGCTTCGAGTTCCCTGAGAAGTTCTTCGATTTTCCGCTCAACATAATTCGTTACCTCATCTTTAAGGTAACCGAACCGGAGTTCAATTTCTTCACGATTAAAATGTACCATGGCAACCAGTTTCCCTTTTTGCTGGACCACCAGCGATTCAACAACATATTTAAAATTGTTGATGACCGATTCTATCTCTTCCGGGTAGATGTTCTCACCGTTTGCCCCGAGGATCATATTCTTCAGCCGGCCTTTGATATAGAGGAAGTTATCCTTGTCGAATGATCCCAGGTCGCCGGTCATGAACCAACCGTCTTTTGAGTACATCTGCTCGGTCATGACCGGTTCTTTGTAATAGCCCATCATAACATTCGGTCCCTTGGCCCAGATCTCACCTTCACCTGTTACCGGGTCAGGATTATGGATCTGTAATTCGACACCCTCCATGGCCGGTCCTGTAGATTCAAGACGTGTATTCCCGGGATTTGCCCCGGCAAGCAGAGGGGCCGTTTCCGTCAATCCATACCCGATTGCATAAGGAAAGCGGGCTTCGATCAGGAACTTCTCAACAACAGGATCCAGTTTAGCCCCGCCAATACCGAAGAATTTAACCTCATCGCCAAAAGTTTGCATGAGCTTTCTCCCGGCCATCCTGTTTAGTTTTTTCCTGAAGAAAGTGATTTTGTATAGCATGCGTACCATCCAGTTCTTCTGGAATGCAGGAAGGATCTTGCTTCTGTACATCTTTTCGATGATCAGGGGAACAGACAGCATGATCGTTGGTCTCACTTCCAATAATGCAGGCAGTAAACTTGAAGGTGTTGGTAGTTTTCCGAGGAAATAGACGCAGGCGCCACTCAGCATCGGTAATACCAGCCCAATCGTATTTTCATAGGTGTGAGACAACGGAAGTATCGAGAGAAAACGATCGTTCTCGTTGATAGGCTGTATAACTCCGCTTTTGAGTGCCGTGAAGCAGATGTTCCTGTGCGACAGCATAACACCTTTGGGAGTTCCCATGGTTCCCGATGTGTAGATGATCGCCGCCATCGTATCTTCTTCCACAATGTACTTACCTTGCGGGTTAGCATTGCAATTGTATGGAGTTGCAGGGCTTTCACATTCAATACAGGAGAAATCCTCAATTCTTATTCTGATCTTCAGCGCATCCGTTTCCACATCTTTCAGTTTCGGGAGGAGATTGTCTGAAATGAAGATGGCTTTAGCTCCTGAATGTTCAAGTGTATTGTGTACCTCAGCTGGAAGAAACTCCGGAAGCAGCGGAATAGCAACTGCGCCCATAAATGTTACCGCATAATATACAATCGCCCAGTTGGGGATATTTGCCGAAAGAACAGCAACCTTGTCACCGGGCTTGATACCCAGGTTTTCAAGATAGGAAATTACAGACTTTATCTCCTGGTGAATTTCGTGATAGGTCCTGGGTTGTTCACCTACAAGGGCCATGGCATTGTGTGTGCCGAAGTTTCCCAGAGTTTCCGCGAAGAAAGCGGGCAATGTTAATTTCTTGTTTTCTCTTATTTTCAAAGCAATTTCAAAGGTGCAAAGGTACACAATTATTGAACCCGATTACGTTTATTTATTCCTTCGTAACACTTACCGAGTCAAGTATTTATATGAAAGTCCTCAAAAGCGGAAAAAACAGTCCGGAATATTCACAAAAAGCGTTCATAAGTTTCTAAAAATGAAAGGTCGGATCGCTTGTTTTCATAGTACTTTTACAGGTCAATTTTTGCCATTGTTTCACAAAAAATTGTGCACTATGAAAGTAAAATTGTCCCAAATCAAAGTCAATCCATCACACGATCAGGTCTACACAACACGCGAGATTGACGACCTGGTCGAATCAATGGAAATGAATGAGTTGTTGCAACCGATTGTAGTGTCATCCGACAAGTTCATCGTCAGTGGATTCAGGAGGTATTTCGTAGCGAAGTTTTTAGGATGGGAAGAGATTGAAGTCATCATCAGAGACAATGGAGAAACAAACCCGGAGTTTACCGATCTTCCGCAGCCCAACAAAAGCAGGGAAGTTCTGAGCGAGATTCAGCAACTTTATCAGAACTACACCAAAAACCAGGGAATCAATAACGACCCGACAGGAGCCCAATCCAACCAGGACAATTCCGACAACTCCCGGCAAATAGAATCCTGGTATTGGTAAAGGCTTTGCCACTATTACCATTTTACAATTTTGCCATTTCAGATTTGTTTATACCGGGATAACCAGTTTCACTTTAGTTCCGGTGGACTTTCCCTGCTCATCATGCAGATCGATAATCTCTACATAAGCTCTTGTTGAATTCATTTTATTCATCCTCTCGATACGCTCGGTGGTAACTTTCAGCCCATGGGGTTTATGGGTCACTGATTTGCTTTCTATTTCAGATGCTTTTTTACGGCCTATCCCGTCATCCGTGATTATGATCTCAAGGAATTCCTCGTTTTCCCGCTTAATTTCAATGGTTATTATCCCCTCCGTTTCTTTTTGCATCAATCCGTGCCAGATGGCATTTTCCACAAAAGGCTGAAGCAGCATGGGCGGGATCATGATAAGGCCAACATCTACATTTTCTGAAATATGAATGATACATGAGAATTTATTATCAAAACGGGCGCTTTCGAGCACCAGGTATAACTTTAATGTCTCCAGTTCCTTTTCAATGCTGATCTTCTCACACCGCGAATTATCAAGGATCAGCCGGATCAGTTTGGAGAATTTAATGAGGTAGTCTGATGCAATTTCATGCTTCTGTTCAATCACAAGACTATTAATAGAGTTCAGGCAATTGAAAATAAAGTGCGGATTCATCTGTGCACGCAATGCCTTGATCTCTGCTTCTGCAAGCTGTCTTTGAAATTCGGCTGTGAGCAGCTCATTGTCCAGTTTCCTTTTATACGTGTACCGGCTGATAGTCCCAAGAACCACCAGTATCAAGATGAGTCCGCCAAACAAATAGTACTTGCGCTGGGTGGCTTTTTGAATCTGAAGCAGTTCGATCTGATTCTGCTGCATGTGCTCCACCTGCTCAATTTCATAAGTTGCAATCCGGGCTTGCATGTTCCATTTATTCAACGTATCCTGGATGGTATAATATTGCTGCAGATAACGGAGAGACTGAAGCGAATCTCCTCTCCCCAGGTGGTAGGAATGCAATTCATCGGTATATTTCAGAATCAGTGGCATGAATTTAACATCCCGGGCTTCCTGCAAAGCCAACTCAAGGCTCGTCAATGCTTGCGTCTGATCTCCCTTTGAAACATAATAGAGGTAGTAATAATAATCAAGCTCAAGATTTCCATAGGGAGCGATCAAGGTCAGCTTTTCCTGCTGCCTGATCATCTCTGCAGCCTGGAGGTAAAAGAAAGCTCCTTGCAGGGCTTCCTGAAGCAAGTGAACGGCGGCAATATGAACGTAGTTGATGGCTTTATATTCAGGCGACATGTTCTGAATCTGTTTTCTCAGGTTAAAGCAACACTCTATTGAGCGGTTGTAATTATGCTTCTTCAGATACAATTCTGCCAGGTAATTGTTGCAATAGATAACGTTTCCACGGAACCCCAGGTGGGCTGACTCATTCAGTCCTTGCTTCAGGTATTCTTCCGCCTTAGTCAGATTTCCCCACTGCAGGTATGCATTTCCGATTAATCCGGTTTCGTTTTCAACACCGATAGAATCAAACTTCCTGTAAACCTCCCGTGCACGGAGATAGTATTCGATGGCTTTATCATAATCAGCCAGGTACAGGTAATAATCTGCAATCCCATGAAAACAATTGGCTGTGTTTTCCATGGGACCATGCTTTTGATAGAAACGCAATTTCTCGGTGTAGTATTGAAACTTCTCAAACTGCTTCCCGGCAATGTCGTACAACTCCTGTATAGAATTCAGCGGATAACTGGTAGGTTCTACAATTCCCAGTGAGTCCAATCCATCAATGCAGTTCCTGAATTTACCGATGGCAGCATCAATCTTTCCACTATCGGCCAAATGCAAACCTTCAAGACAACGATGATAAATCAATCCTGCACGGTAGTTGTTTTTCAGCGATAATTTCTGTGCTTCATTAAACCATAGATAACGGTCTGATACTGTAGGGTGAAGCATCACATACCGGATGATTATCTTGATCTTATTGGTGTCATGGGTCTCTTTTGAAAGCTGGGCGCGAAGAATCTCACCTCCTGGTGTTATGGCATAGGTTTTCAGGGAAAACAAACTGATGATAAGGAAAACCAGGCTTAACGAAAATGTGGTTTTTTTCATGTTCCAAGAAGAAAGATGCTCTGAATATTATAGCAATCCGGGCTAAAGTACTGGCAATATGTGTAACCAATGCAATAATGGGGTGGATCTGCCATCAGAACCGTGTAAATATGTTTAGGAAATCCGTCTTGCGCGTACGTGCAACAGGAAGGCTCTGGCCATTACTCATTATAACTTCACCGCCTTCACCGCGGATATATTTTTTAACCTGTTTCAGGTTTATGAGTGAAGAATGATGGATCCTGAAAAAATCATAGTCTGACAGCAGTTCATCCACATCCCCCAGCGTTTTCGAAAGCAGGATTTCGCATTTATCGATCATGAACATGCGTGTGTACCCGCCATCAGCAATGCAATAAACAATATCATTTACCGAAGCAAACGTCAGTCCATCGGCAATAGGGAGTGCGATGATCTCGGGCAAAATTCTGTCATTTACTGCCGTTGCCAGTTGTACCTGGGCTTTGCTGATGGAACTTCGCTTATTCCTGATCTTATCAAGAGCAGTTGCAAGGTCTTCTTTGCTTACCGGCTTTAACAGGTAATCCAGGGCACTGTACTTTATGGCCTTGATGGCATAAGTATCATAAGCCGTTGTGAATATCACATCAAAATCAATCGTTTCAAAAGTTGTGAGAAGATCAAAACCATTAAGCAGCGGCATTTCTACATCCAGGAAAATAAAACCGGGTTTGTGTTTCTGAATAAGATCGTATGCTTTTGTTGACTCATGGCAAGTTGCAAGAACATGAACCTCCGGAAAATTGGTCTCCAAAAGGTTGGTCAGTGTTTTCAGGCAATGCGTTTCGTCATCGATAATGATACAATTCATTTTCCTGGTTTTAGACCTTACTATTTCTTTAACAAATTTACCATATAAATATTGCAATACAAATAAAGAGAAAGTCTAGTCATGCACTAATGAGATTAATGAAGAAACCTGATCATCAAACCTTCCAGTGATAATGCTTCATAAATTTCCGGCTATGAGCTGATTAATTTCCGGCCATTGGGCGATTAATCTCAACGATAACCAGGAAGCTACATTGTTTAACCGAAAATCGCTGTGCCTGAGGGGAATCTTCTTGCGCTTGTCAAAGCTACCATAACGAACCAGTTTCCAGGCAACTTTACTTATTGTTGAAGAAATTCATGGTCTTATCCACCCCTATGAGGCCAAAGCTTTTGATCATCTCAACTGCCATTTCAACCCTGGGACGCAATACCTTCTCCTCTTCACTGCTCCATCGGCTTAGTACATAATCCACCTGGTAACCTTTGGCAAAATCGGCCCCGATCCCAACTCTCAGGCGGGCGAAATCAGTGGTTCCCATGTTTTCGATGACACTGATCAGTCCGTTGTGTCCGCCGTCAGAGCCTTTCTTCCGCAACCGTAATGCACCCAGTGGGAGGGCAAGATCATCGGTGATAATGAGGACATTTTCCGGCAGGATATTTTCTTTGTTCATCCAGTAGCGAACTGCCTTCCCGCTAAGGTTCATAAAGGTGGTAGGCTTGATGACAATGAATATCCTGCCTTTAAAAGAAACCTTTGCAACGGAGGCCAGGCGACCACTGGAGAAAATCGATTTCATGCATTGGACGAAGGCATCGGCTACAATAAAACCGATGTTGTGGCGGGTATTTGCATACTCGTCACCGATATTTCCCAGACCAACGATAAGGTATTTCATGTAGCGGAGCTCAATGAAGATGGTGCAATTTACAAAATTACCTTTGGGTTTTTAACGGGGTACCCACTTGGCGAAGATTCCGTTAAAAGCCAGGCGGAGAAGTGAGGTCGCCCTGGCGACCGAACGGCTTGACTGGCTTAGGAATCGAGCCATTAGTGGGTCGTTAAAAACCCGAGGTTGTCTTTTTCTTTTGGTATCTTTTCTTTTGGACAAGCAAAAGAAAAGTACATACTAAAAAAAGAAAAAAACAACCTCTGATTATGTACTTTTAATTGATGAAAAAGATAGAAATACTATTTCTTCTCCTTTTCGCCCTCTTTCTCCTTACCGGCTTCTGCTTCTGCAGCACCTGCTTCTGCAGCACCCGGTGCACCAGGAACTTCCTCAACAACTGCACGTGCAGTTCTAACGCCAACGAGTACCGTGCTTGGAGGATCCAAGAAAGTGATATTATCATTCTTGAGATCCATGACTTTGATGGAATCTCCGATATCAAGGTCGTCCGTTTTTACTACAATATAATCGGGAAGGTCTTTTGCTAAAGCCTTAACTTTTACTTTCCTGATCTTTATGATGAATTTACCACCCTTAAGCACACCGGTAGGAACGCCTTCCGGTTTCACCGGAACTGCAATTATAACTGGTTTTTCTGGTAATATTTCCAGGAAATCCGCATGCAGGATCCTGTCTGTTACCGGGTGATATTGTACATCCTGAACGACGGTCTGGTATTCCTTACCATCGATCTTAAGATTGATAAGGTAAACGGCTGCAACATTGAAAAGTTTTTTGAATTCCTTTTCATTGGTTACAAAATGTACCTGTTCTTTACCGCCATAAATTACACCAGGAAAATCCCCGTCTTTGCGGTGTTTTCTAGCATCCTTTTTCCCTACGTTCTCCCTGAGAGAACCGCTCAATGATACTGTTTTCATGATTTTTAATTGTTAATTGATGATTTAATGATTGATTTATTGTGATTTTCGCTCTTCGATTTTCGAAAGTCGAACATCGAACATCGAAATATTATTCACCAAACTTAAATAATGAACTGATCGACTCATGACTTTCAACCCGCTTGATAACCTCAGCAAACAGGTTGGCGGTGCTGACCACCTTTATTTTTTTACACTCCCTTTGCAGGGGGATGGTATCAGTTACAACGAGTTCAGATAAAACTGACTCCTCGATCGTCTTGACTGCGTTATGCGAGAGCAGCGGATGCGTGCAGATTGCCCTGACACTGTTGGCGCCATTGGCCATGATAATTTCTGCGGATTTGGTGAGTGTTCCTGCTGTATCCACAATATCGTCAACCAGGATCACATCACGTCCT
>Ga0209083_1003054_pt1 | contig 14679 bp, 12 predicted proteins | sample AM7aDNAmetaG_FD_184132 | JGI IMG/M metagenome (GOLD analysis project Ga0209083, IMG submission 184132) | Freshwater microbial communities from Finland to study Microbial Dark Matter (Phase II) - AM7a DNA metaG (SPAdes) (version 3) | ecosystem: Environmental > Aquatic > Freshwater > Lake ...
TATCCTTAAAAACCGGGTTAACTTGGTACTGGCTTTTATAGTGATCATCGCCCCGTCGAAAAGTTCGATGCTGATATGCCCGTCGATGCTCAGCGTGGCAGGGTTGGGCGTCGAAAGTTGAAGCGTGATTACGCTTTCCGGGTTTAATACGAGTGGATAATGCATCGAAAGGTGTGGCAGGATGGGCACCAGGAGAAGGTCGGTTGACCTCGGGTTGAGGACCGGTCCCCCGGCGGCCAGGGAGTAGCCGGTACTCCCGGTCGCAGTGGCAACCAGGGCCCCGTCTGCCTTGTATGTGTCAACTCTTGCGCCGTCAATGGCAGCTGTGACCTCTATGATGCGGGCGATTGCACCGCGGGCCACCACTACGTCGTTTAGCGCATGAAAACTGAGATGTTCCTTTTCGCCCCGTACCGTTTGAAACAATTCCGCGTCCAGCATCGCACGTTCATCGATCCATCCCTTTCCATCAAGGAGCGCGATGAGTTTTTCGCCATTGTCGTCCGCTGGTATTTCCGTTAAAAACCCGAGTTGACCGAGGTTTATCCCCGTGATGGGGATGATCAAACCATCGAGCAGTTGCGATACGCGGAGTATCGTTCCGTCTCCTCCTACGGTCAGAATAAGGTCGGTCCCTGGGAAGAGAGGGCAGATTTCGGAGGCGTCCCAGGCAGAACTCAACCAGTATTCCAGCCCCCTGGATTCAAGGATGCCCGCCAGTTTCCTGGTTAGTTCGGGGGCGCGTATGTTAAAGGGGTGATACGCTATGCCGACTTTTTTCATGTGCTATCTCTTTTGGATTTTATCGAAGGGTTACTTACGTACGGATAGGAAAAGGATGACGGCCCCGAGCAGCATCAGGAGAACCGCACCCGCTGAAGCGGTAAACAGTATGTCGAATATTTTGAGCGTGCTGGCGAGGACGAGGATACCGATGACAAGAAAGGCGCCCCCGAGTGCCCTCAGGCGGAAGCTCCTTCCGCTTTTTATCTGTGCCTCTTCTATCTCTTCAGGTGTCGCTTGCCTGGGGGCCGGGTGAACAGCGTTCGTGCCCGCTGGCATTCCGCGGAAAACAATAAGTACCACGGCGGCTATTATCAACAAGAGGATAATTTCAGATAAACCGAGCTTCATTGATGTCCCCGTTTGCCCTGACTATTCAACTGTTAATAGCATAGCATAATGAGGGTTCATGGCAAATACGCCCTGGAAACTTAATGGATACATGGGCGCCCGTGGCTTTGATCCGCCGTCGGTTAGTTCGCACCTCGTCGATATAGGGCCGATACGGTAACAAGAATGATGCCGGCGGCTGAGAAGCAGACGGCGAATACCAGCAAAGGGTTAGTGGCGGTGTCAGCCAGTTGTATTATCCAGGGTTGTAGGGAAACGGGAATGCCCGAAAGCGATGCAATCCGGCTGTGAATCAATACCCGGGTAACGACCACCGCTGCCGTCTCGAGTATCCCGTAACAGGCGAAAGTTGTCCCCAGCACCAGGTAAGTCTTTTTCAAGTTGAAGTTGGTCAGGGTTATGAGCGCCATAATAAAGAGCGACAGGCCGACGAGCCCCCAGAAGCCTTTCTGGTAATAAATCACGCCTTGCCGGACGTCCTTGAGGGTGCGCTGCGCATCGTCGAGACGTCCTGTGATAGGAATAGGTAAGCTGATCCCGGTTTCGGCGACGATGTCGACAGAAGCAGGGATCTTGGGCAGGGTGACTTGCCAGGCTATGTCGAAACCCAGAGAGAGAAGGTCCGGCGGGAGACTGGCGAAATCGGATGGAGGAGATGCTAGCACGGCAGTTTTAAGAGCCGAATAGATGCTGTCTATTACGGGGCCGACGGGTACGTTCAGGTCCAGGCTTTGACTGTTGCCGAGCATGTAGTCATAAATCCTGGGAAGGAGCATGGCGACCTGGGATTTGAAGTAGGGCTGGATCACTGCATCGACGGTTGGGAGATAAGGTGTAGGGTCCAGGTCGGTGCCTCCGATGTTAAGGTCGGGCAGGTTGTCGACAATTACCTGGTTGATATAGGGTGTTAAATCCATCTGGTTGATGATGGATGCCGCGAGCGACGGGTCCATCAGGCTTGACCTTAGAGTCGTTTTCAGGTCGATGGCATGGCCATAGATAAGATATGCGTAGACGTCAGAAACAGCCTTGTCGAGGGCGTTTTTGAGCGCCGGTGAGTTTTTTTCTATAGCAGACTGGAGGCCGACGATGATCTCTGGATGTTCCGCCAGTTCATCGGTTTTTTGAAGCTCGGGGACGGCTTTTTCATTGAAGATTCCTACGATGTTCAGTCTATCGATTTGCGATGTGATAAAATGCGGGTTGAACGCAGTCGCGCTTGCCATAACCGCCGCTCCCATGCCTATCAGGCAGATGAACAGCATGATACTCAGTAATACGTTTGCGATTTCCCGGGCAATCCTCACCATTTTTTACGCCTCTTTAGATTTGGTATGCTACCACCGCCCTCCGGGGGTGTCAAAATTGCCTGTGCGGACTCTGACACACCGTGTTGTGGGCTATGGATTTATTCCGGTTATCTGTCTGAATGGAGTTTTTCATCGGAAGGTTTTTGTGACTGCCTTAGAGGCAAATCGCGTCCTCCAACCCCTTGACAAACCAGTGTTAGACATGCTAAATTATTAGCAGTCTCAATGATTGATTGCTAATTATATGTTGCGCCCTCGCGAAGAATTAATTCTTAGGTCCATCATTCGGCAGTACATATCCCGCGCTGTACCCGTTTCCTCTTCGAGCGTGCTGGATGAGTGTGGCCTGGATGTGAGTTCGGCAACCGTGCGCAATGATGTGGTCAGACTAGAAGAGGAGGGCTACATCCTTCGCCCGCACCACGCTGCGGGTTCCGTACCTTCGGACAAAGGTTACAGACACCACGTTGAATCCCTCAAAATTATGGAACTGCCTCTGGAAGAACAGTTCCTTATCAACCACCTTTTTCACCAGGTTGAAGATAAACTGGAAGAATGGCTTAACCTCGCAGTCACATTGCTTGCCCAGCAGGTCAAGAATGTCGCCGTAGTCACAACTCCCCAACCGGTGGCGGCGCAGTTTAAGCATGTGGAGCTAGTGTCCATTCAGCCGAATCTCGCTCTTGTAGTGCTGGTATTAAATGGAGCCAAAGTTCGACAGCAATTGGTTAATTTTGAAGAATCGGTCACCCAGGAATCATTGACGAACATGGCCCAAAAACTGAATAAGTTGTTTGCAACTAGGTCGATGGCCCACATGGCAACAATAATTGACACGTTCCCAGCTTATGAAAAACGCGTCATCGAGCATATTCTCCATATGATGGAGGCCGAAGAGGCACAAAGCGGGCAGGGGCTTTTCCTTGAAGGATGGCACTTCCTGATCAATCAGCCGGAATTCAGCCAGGGACCTCGCCTCGTGAATCTTATCAATTTGGCCGAGCAAAACAAACTTGTCGACCTTATGCGACCTGAAAACCCTTCCGAGCATGGTGTGCGAGTCATAATAGGCGCCGAAAACAAAGACGAGGCTATCCAGGGGTGCAGCCTTGTCATAAGCCGGTACGGGCTTCCCGGCGAACCGCTCGGGAGCATAGCGGTGGTAGGCCCCACCCGTATGGAATATGAACGTACGATCGCGGTCATCAGCTATGTTTCATCGCTTGTGAGCCTGTTGGTGACCGAGCTTTATGGAGAAGCTCCACAGAACAACAAACGAAACTGAACAATATTTTTTACAGGATGTGAAAATGACCGATCCGAGATCCGAAGAAAACGAACAGAACAAGGATATTTTCGAGCGTCCCGAAGAACTATCGTCTCCGGCTGACCTCAGCACGATTAAACAGGACCTCGTCGAAGCAAGGGCAAAAGCCCAGGAATATCTGGAAGGCTGGCAGCGCGGGCAGGCGGATTTTGTAAACCTTAAAAGGCGTCTCGAGCAGGATAAAGCAGATGCCGTAAAATATGCGAACTCAGGGCTGATTATCAAAGTAATCCCTGTACTCGATGATTTTGAGCGCGCCGTCGGGGCGGTTCCGGCTTCTATGGCTGGTGAAGCCTGGGTTGAAGGCATCAACGGCATCGCGCGCAAGCTCTTTGCCGTCCTGGAGGCAATGGGTGTAGGCCGCATTCAGGCACAGGGAGAAAACTTCGATCCCTCCATGCATGAGGCGGTGGGAAGCGTACCCGGTGAGGAGGGCAAGGTTGTGATGGAACTTGCGACCGGTTACCGCCTGAACGAGCGTGTGCTGAGGCCTGCAAAAGTTCTCGTTGGCAACGGCGAGGATGATAAAAGCCCAATGCAAGACGATGGTAGTTAAATTCGCGACTCAGGATATAGGAATCCGTTAGATTTAATTTGGTAAAGCAAAAGAGAGGAGTAACTGGAACATGTCAAAAGCAGTTGGTATCGACTTGGGAACTACATTTAGCGAAATATCAGTCATGCAAGGCGGCGAACCGGTGGTCATCCCTTCAGCGGAAGGCGGCAATATCACCCCTTCGGTGGTAGCGGTCAGTAAAACCGGCGAACGCCTGGTAGGGCAGGTTGCCCGTCGCCAGGCTATCGTCAATCCGGAGAATACAATTTATCTCACCAAGCGTTTCATGGGGCGCAAGTGGGGAGATAAATTGTATTCTCCGGATTGACGATAAGACGACGCCAAGCGCAAACCATTTAAAGTGGTGAAAGGACTCAACAACGAGGTCAAGATGGTCATGGGTGGCAAGGAATACAGCCCGCCCGAGATTTCGGCCATGATCCTCCAGAAGCTGAAAGCTGATGCTGAGGCCTACCTGGGCGAAAAAGTCACCGAGGCTGTCATCACCGTGCCTGCATATTTCAACGACGCCCAGCGCCAGGCCACCAAAGACGCGGGGCAGATCGCTGGCTTGAAAGTCCTGCGTATAATCAACGAGCCTACTGCAGCAGCGCTCGCCTACGGTCTCGATAAAAAGAAGGACGAGACCATTGCCGTGTATGACCTTGGCGGAGGTACGTTCGATATCTCTATCCTCGAACTCGGCGAAGGCACTTTCCAGGTCAAGTCTACCGCTGGCGATACCCATCTCGGCGGGGACGATTTCGACCAGAAGATCATGGACTGGCTGGCGGATGAATTCAAGCGCGATCAGGGCATTGATCTTCGCAAGGACAAGATGGCCATGCAGCGTCTCAAGGAAGCCGCAGAAAAAGCCAAGATCGAGCTTTCCACCGTGCAGTCCACTGATGTCAATCTTCCCTTCATCACCGCTGACGCCAGCGGCCCCAAGCATCTTAATATCAACCTGACCCGCTCCAAGCTGGAACAACTGGTGATGGAGCTCGTGGAGAAAACGATTGGTCCTTGTAAGCAAGCCCTTACCGATTCTGGCAAAACGGCATCTCAGATAGACGAGGTCATCCTCGTCGGGGGCCAGACCCGCATGCCGCTGGTCCAACAGAAAGTCAAGGAACTCTTCGGTAAAGAACCTAACAAGAGTGTTAACCCGGATGAAGTCGTCGCTATCGGCGCAGCTATCCAGGCGGGCGTTCTCAAGGGTGAAGTTAAAGACGTCCTTCTTCTGGACGTTATCCCGCTGACCTTGGGCATCGAGACGATGGGTGGTGTCGCCACTCCCCTTATCACCCGCAACACTACCATCCCCACCTCCAAGACCCAGGTATTCAGCACTGCTTCTGACAACCAACCGAGCGTGGAGATTAATGTACTCCAGGGTGAACGCCCAATGGCTAGCGATAACCGCCAGTTGGGTAAGTTCGTGCTTGACGGCATCCTCCCTGCTCCCCGTGGCATCCCCCAGGTCGAAGTGACCTTCGATGTTGACGCCAACGGCATATTGAACGTCAAAGCACGCGATAAGGGTACTGGGAAGGAACAGAAGATAACCATCACCGTTTCCTCGGGACTTTCCAAGGAAGAGGTCGAGAAGATGCAGAAGGAAGCCGAAGCGCATGCCACAGAGGACGCGAAGCGCAAGGAAGAAGCCGAGACTCGAAATACATCAGACAATCTCGCGTACCAGGCTGAGAAAACTGTCCGCGATAACAAGGACAAGATTCCTGAGGACATTGCGACCGAAATCAACACCAAAACCGCGGCTCTGAGGGCTGCTATCACCGCAAACGACGTTGCACAGATGAAAACTGCTTCAGAGGAATTATCGACTGCCTTGCAGAAAGCCGGCAGCCATGTCTATGGCCAGGGGGGCCAGCAGCAGCCTCCTCCGGGGGGGGGGCAGTCCGGGTCTGAAGGCGAACAGCCTCCTCAGGACGGAAAGCCTGATGAAGGCACTGTCGAAGGCGAGTTCCGCGAGGTATAGCGTTCAGTTGCTTCCGGGGCTATAATATAAGCTCGTTAATAAAAGTGAAGGGCTGGAGCGTTCTCCAGCCCTTCACGGCTACCCCCGGGGTGAAGGTCAATGGCATCTAGCAGGGACTACTACAAAGTTCTGGGGATAAAGCGGGACGCGACGGCAGTTCAGGTTAAGGCTGCCTTTCGTGCCAAGGCTATGCGTTATCATCCGGACCACAACCCGGGTAAGGAAACTTGGGCTAATAAGAAACTGGCGGGTATCATCGAGGCTTATGAGACGCTGGGGAATCCTTCGAGCCGGCGTCTTTATAACCGGCGTCTGGCGGAAGCAGAAAGGCTTTTGGATGAAACCGAAACAGTTGTGGTTTACAGAAGGCCGCGAAAGCGGAAAAAAACTACGGCCGAGCGTATGGTGGACATTATCAATTTTCCGTTGACTCCGTCCTGGGCCAGGTCTATGGCAGCCGCTTTTGTATTATTCGACCGTTTTTCTAAAGATGACGGAAGTGTGGAATAGGGGAAAACATGGTTACAAAACGTGATTATTATGAAGTACTCGGAGTGGGCAAGGATGCTGGTGAAGACGACATAAAGAAGGCTTTCCGCAAATTGGCGTTCCAGTACCACCCGGATAAAAATTCGGGCGACGGCGCAGCGGAAAAATTCAAGGAAGCTAGCGAAGCCTATCAGGTCCTTACAGACCCTGAAAAGCGGCAGGCTTATGACCGTTTCGGCCACTCTGGTGTGGATGGCTCTTCGCGTGGTTTTGAAGATTTCGGTTTCGGTGCAGGCGGGGTCGGCAGTATTTTCGAGAACTTCTACAGTTTCTTCAGCGACGCGTCCACTGCCAACCAGACCGCCCCGCTTCGTGGCGGAGATATCCAGTATCTTGTGGAACTCACTTTTGAGGAGGCCGCGCTCGGGGTGGAGAAAGAACTTCATATCACCCGCAATGAGAATTGTTCCATCTGCCAGGGCAGCGGTGCCAAACCCGGCACACAGCCAGTTACCTGCCCCGAATGCAAGGGAGCGGGAAGGGTCCAGCGGGTCCAGCAGAGTCTTTTTGGACGGTTTACCAATGTGACTGTTTGTCCGCGCTGCAGTGGGAGCGGCAAGATAACTACAGAACCATGCCCCCATTGCCACGGCAGCGGCCACGAGCGCTTCGAGCGCGATATCAAATTGACCATACCTGCGGGGGTAGACAGTGCTACCAGACTTCAGATGAGCGGTCAGGGTAATGCCGGAGAACGCGGCGGGATGCCGGGTAACCTAATCGTATCGATTCAGGTCAATCCTCATGAATTCTTTACCCGCGAAGATAGTAATATCATCTACGACCTCAAGATTAACTTTGCTCAGGCTGCGCTCGGTACAGAATTGGCTATCCCCACGCTTTACGGTGATGCCCAACTCAAGGTACCTGCGGGTGCCCAGGCTGGGGATGTCTTCACTCTGAGGGGCAAAGGCATCCAGCACTTCCGCCGGTCGGGCAAAGGGGAAGAGTTGGTGCGCCTGCATATTGTCACTCCCGAGAAACTTACAAAGGAACAGCGGCGTCTCTTCGAAGAGCTTGCCGAGAGCTTTGAGGAGAAAAAGAAGAAGAAAGAAGCCGAGTAATATTTGTGACACAAATTGATTAAACAAGCCGCCCCGTTTCCGGGGCGGCTTGTTTTTAGGTAGGGTTGGGGATCAGTCTATAGCGGGGGTCTCTTTCGTGAAAATAGTTTCCATCGGCGACCGGCGAGCTCGTGCCGGCAGCTGGTCCCCAATATCTCGGGGATGACGTCGCAGACGGCCGCGTCTTCATATAGGATGCGGTATATCTTCTCGGTGATAGGCATCTCAAGGTTAAGTTTCTTCGCCTGGTCCCAGACGGCGCTGGTGGTGGTCACACCTTCGGAGACTCCCGTCATCGAGGACCGTATCTCATCGAGCGACCGCCCCTTCGTCAGTTCTACCCCGACATAGTGGTTGCGGCTCAGGTTTGAAGCGCAGGTGGCTATCAAATCACCCAGCCCTGCCAACCCCGAAAGTGTCAACGGACTGGCTCCGAGGGCCACGCTAAAGGCCGCCATCTCGGTAAGCCCGCGGGTAATAAAAGCGGCTTTGGCGTTGTCGCCGTAGCCGAGCCCGTCCACCATACCAGCGCCGAGCGCAATTACATTTTTAAGGGCGCCTCCCAGTTCTACCCCCACCAGGTCATGGTTGGTGTAAACCGAAAAGGTAGGCCCGCTGAATATTTTCTGAGCTTTCTGTGCTGTTTCTTCATTCTCCGCTGCGACAACCGCGGCTGCGGGTAGCCCTTGTAGGATTTCCCGGAACAGGTTGGGGCCCGATATGGCGCAGATATTTTTGTGATACACGGGGTCTATCTCGTCGGCAATGACCTGCGACATGCGTTTGTTGGTGCCTATCTCGATGCCTTTGGCGGCCGAGATGATAAGTTTATATGCCTTGAGTGTCGGTTTTACCACTGCTATGTTCTGGCGCATGGTCTGTGAAGGCACGGCCATAATCACAGCGCTGGACAGGGACATGGCATCTTTGATGGAGGAGGTCACGCTTAATGAGGTGGGGAATTCGACATTGCCCATCACATGCCGGTCGGGGCCCCTGTTGCTTAGCTTCTCTGCCTCTTCCTCGGTGCGAGCCCACAATTTTACAGAAGTACCCCTGCGGGCCAAAAGGATAGCTAGTGTCATCCCCCAGCTAGTCGTGCCGACGACGCAGATTTTCGTCATCTTCGATTCACCTGGTAAGAGCAGTGTCGATTCAGGCCGGGATGACCGATCGGGCTGCCGCTTTCTGGTTAAGCTTACGCTCTTTGCCAGAGAGCAGGCGTTTGATATTGTCGCGGTGCGCTATGACTATGATGAGCGCGCCGATAAGAACATATACGAGATATTCGACGGGAACGCCGTAGATTATGGTGAGAGGTATCATTATGGCATAAGCGCTGACCACCCCGGTGATGCTGCCGAGCGATGCAAATCCTGAAAGGCCTGCTCCTATTATAAGGATCTCGCCGCCGAAGAGCGCGGCTACAGGGCAAATGGCGGCCAGTCCCCCGATGAACGTGGCGACTCCTCGGCCGCCCTTGAATTTGGCGAACACGGGGAAAATATGTCCGAGTATGGCGCAGAGCCCGGCGAGGGCTTTGCCCGCCAGGGGGCCCAGTGTAAGGTGCCCGACCGACAGGCTCCCGTGCCCCATTATGACGCCGGCTAGAAGCACGGCAGTGGTAGCTTTCAGGACATCGCCTGCGGCAACCATCACGAACGCCTTTCGTCCGAGGGTGCGAAGCACGTTGGTTCCGCCGGTATGGCCGCTTCCGAAGTCGCGGATATCGATCTTGGCCTGCAATTTGCTCACTATGAGCCCGAAGGGTATTGAACCTAGTACATAACCCAGAAGGGCTACGAATACGAATTTTACTATGATCATTTCTTTTCACCTCTGGTCTTGAAAATGAGTCGCAGCGGAGTGCCTTCGAAACCGAAGTTTTTCCGCAGCTGGTTTTCAAGGTAGCGCTGATACGAAAAGTGCATCAGTGTGGCGTCATTCACGAAGAAAACAAAAGTGGGTGGATTTACTTCTGCCTGGGTGGTGTAGAAAAATTTGAGAAGTTGAAACCCCTTGTGCGGTGGCGTATGGGCTGCGAGTACCTGCTGAACGGCGTTGTTAAGCTCAGCGGTCGGGATCCGCTTGTTCCTTTGATTGTAAACCTCCATCGCTTGCGGCATGATGTCTGATATGCCTGTGCCGTCCATCGCGGACGTATAGAGAATCGTGGAATACCGCATGAATTTCAGATTGGCCCGCAGGCAACGTGTGACTTCGCTTTTGTCCAAAGTCTTGGCAAGGTCCCATTTGTTGACGATGATGATAACGCCTTTAAAAGCCTGTTGGATATATCCGGCGACGTGGAGGTCCTGGGCTGTCACAAGTTCCCCGGCGTCGAGTACCAGGAGGGCGATATCTGCGCGGTCTATGGCCTCAAGTGAGCGGATGACGCTGTATTTATCAACGCCTCCACCCTGACGGCCACGTCTTTTGATACCGGCAGTATCTATAAGTATAACACTTTGGCCATTGTAGTCAAGGTTTGTATCGATTGCATCACGAGTAGTTCCCGGTATCGAACTCACGATTACACGCTCTTCGCCGAGCAGCCGGTTAAGTATCATGGACTTGCCCACGTTGGGCCGTCCCACGATGGCAATTTTAAGGCTTTCAGCTGGGTTTACGGCCGTGACGGGGGGGGGCTCCGGTAACCGCGCCAATAGAACGTCCAGGAGGTCGTTGATGCCTCTTCCGTGATAAGCGCTGACGGGAATCGGCACACCCAGCCCCAGGCGATTGAACTCATGCGAAGCCATGTCCATTTTCTCGTTATCGGCTTTGTTGACGACCAGCATGACGCGTTTTTTCACTGGGCGGAGCAGGGCGGCAAGGTCCATGTCGCTCGGCATAAGCCCGTCTTTGGCGTCTACCAGGAAGAGGATCAGGTCGGCCTCGTTGATGGCGATGTCTACCTGCTTGTTTATCTCGTCGGAAAAAGATGAACTTCCCTTCATCTCTACGCCGCCGGTGTCTATCACGGTAAACTCTTTATCGAGCCAGCTGACGTTGGCGGTGAGGCGGTCGCGGGTGGTTCCTGGAAGGTCTTCGACGATGGCGATGCGCCGGCCGGCCAACCTGTTGAGCAGGGTAGACTTTCCGACGTTCTGGCGACCTACTATAGCGACCAGCGGTCTCCTGCGTGGACCGTTTTGGTTCTTTTCTACATCAGCAATTTCGTTGGGCATGTGTTGACTAGTAGTCCTTAATTCCGGATGGGCGCTTCATTCAGAATGGCAGTCGATCTAAAACGGAATTCCTTAACAGATTTTAACGGCAGTTTGGCAGTATCCCTGCCCCGCCCAGCAATTGTGATAGTATGGCTTTTTGTGCGTGAAGTCGGTTTTCTGCCTGGTCGAAGACCACTGAAGATCGGCTTTCTATAACCTCATCGGAGACCTCCTGTCCCCGGTGAGCTGGCAGGCAGTGCATAAAGATGGCCTCATCGTTTGCAAGGTACATCAGGGCGCTGTCCACCTGGAAACCTGTAAAGGCCTTTATGCGCGTCACGTTTTCGTCTTCCTGTCCCATGCTGGTCCATGTGTCTGTATAGACCACATCTGCACCACGGACGGCTAGCTTCGGGTCGTGCCCGATTTCAATCTCTGAGCCGTTATTTTCTGCCAGTATCTGCGCGCGTTCGAGGATTCCGCTGTTCAGTTCGTAGCCCTCTGGCGAGGCGATGTTGATATTCATGCCGGCTAGCCCGCAGGCAAGGGCGAGGCTTGCGGCAACATTGTTGCCGTCGCCGACAAATGCGAGGGTCAGGTGTTTGAGGTTCCCCTTGTGCTCGAATATCGTTAGCAGGTCGGCCAGTGCCTGGCAGGGGTGTTCTTTATCGGAAAGGGCATTGATTATCGGTATGTCGGCATATTTCCCCAGCACCTCGAGTGTATCGTGGCTGAAAGTACGGGCGGCTACGATGTCCACGTATCTTGAAAGTACGCGCGCCACATCGGGCACAGACTCCCTTTTGCCTAGCCCCACCTCGGTGGGAGAAAGGTATATCACCTGTCCGCCGAGCTGCCGCATTGCCATCTCAAAGCTCACGCGTGTGCGGAGGGATGGCTTTTCAAAAACCAGCGCCATCGTCTTGTCGCTGAGCGCGGAATTCCAACCGAGCGATTTCAGTTCGATGGCATCGGCCAGCAGAAGCTGAAGATCTGTGCTCGAGAGGTCGGAAATTGAAAGGAAATCTTTGGTCTGCATCAGTTTCTCCGCAAAGGTCTCGGATGATTATATCATGAATGGGAAGAGGGTAGGGGAAAGGTGGGATTTTCGTTTGCTGTCCCTGCCTGAAATGCCGTTCCGGCAGGCAACAGACGGGTTCGGGTTCTCTGTCTCTGCTATAATTATCTCATGCCTGATTCTCAAAAACCGCGGTTGCTCCTGATAGACGGCAACAACCTGGTTCACCGCGCTTTTCACGCCCTCCCTCCTCTTACAGTGAGGCGCACGGGGGAACTGGTCAATGCTGTTTACGGGTTCTCTTCGATGCTGCTGAAGGTGCTGGCTGACCAAAAGCCGACGCATTACGCCGTGGCGTTCGATAAAAAAGGCCCCACTTTTCGGCACGATATGTTTGACGACTACAAAGCCAACCGTCCCCGTACCCCCGACGAACTCATAGGCCAACTTGCGCGGACACGCCAATTGGTTGCGGATTTCAACATACCAATCTTCGAGCTTGATGGTTTTGAAGCGGATGACATGCTCGGAACTCTCTCTCATCAGGCGGCTGCGCGGGAAATTGAAACCGTGATACTGACGGGCGACGCGGACGCCATGCAGTTGGTCGGGGATTGCGTTAGCGTCCTTTATCCACGCACCATGGGCGAAGCGGTTCTTTTTAACGCCGATGCGGTCAAAGAAAAGTATCTGGTGCCCCCCGAATTGATCGCCGATTTAAAAGCTCTGAAAGGCGACCCCTCGGACAATATACCCGGGGTGAAAGGCATCGGTGAAAAAACGGCGGCTAAGCTTATCCTGCAATTCGGCGGGATAGAAGAGATTTACAATCATATCGGCGAGGTCACTCCGCCGCGTATTCAGGACCTTCTGCGAGCCGATGAAATGATGGCTCGCAAAAGCAAGGTCCTTGCAACCATTGACGTACGGGCGCCAGTAACGCTCAACCTGGAAGCCTGCCGGGTTTCCAATATGGACCGCGATAAAGTGGTGGGGCTCTTCCGGGATCTGGAGTTCTTCAAACTTATCGACCGCTTGCCGCAGGTTTCGGAACAGCCGGCAACACGGGGGCCGGTGCAGGGCTCGCTGATTGGAATGGTACCGCAGGCTCCCGAAAAACGCCCTCTTCAAAATATGAATTACATTATTGTCTCGACGCCCGAAGCGTTGGATTCGCTGGCACGCAGGCTTGAGGGGTCGGCTTCGTTTGCTTTCGACCTGGTTGCGGGAGCGGGGAATCCCATGAACGCCCAGTTGGTGGGTATCAGCATTTCACCTTCGGAGGGCGAAGCATATTACATCCCACTGACTCATGGCGGCCTGGATGCGGGCCCGCAACTCTCGGTGGATGCGGTCATACACGCCCTTTCCGTTGTGTTCGAAAACCGGAAGATCGAAAAATATACTCATAACGCGAACTTCAACACCTCCCTCCTTTATGAATATGGTATAAACGCTACCCCGGTTTCCTTCGATACCATGCTGGCGGCCCATCTGCTGGGTGAGCAATCTCTGGAACTTCGGAGCCTGGCACTTGGGCGTATGGGCATGGAGTTGCCGGCACTCCTGACGGGAACTGGCGTTAAAGCGGTTCAGGTCGCTCACCTGTCTGTTCAGGGCGTAGCCGATTATGCCTGCGCATCTGCCGATTCTATCGGCCGCCTTTTCAAGGTGTTGGCCTCAGAACTAGAAAGCCAGGGGTTATGGGCACTCTTCGAGGACCTGGAAATTCCACTTGTCCCGATACTGGTCGGTATGCAGAGGAACGGCGTGCTGCTGGATAACCGCATTCTGGAAGATATGTCGAGTAGGTTGGGTGACCGGCTCAAAGCCCTCGAAAGCGAGATCTACAAGTGCGCGGGCCACCAGTTTAATATCAATTCTCCTAAGCAGCTCGGAAACGTATTGTTCGAGGAACTCAACATCCCAACTGAACAAAAGAAGAAGGGTGCCTGGTCGACGGAGGCCTCTGTGCTGGAAACCCTGCGTAACGCGTACCCGATGGTAGAATTCGTTCTTGAATACCGCCAGCTTACCAAGCTTAAATCGACTTATATCGATGCCCTGCCGGGGTTGGTCAATCCGCGGACCGGGCGCGTCCATACCAGCTTCAACCAGATGCGCACTGCGACGGGCAGACTGTCGTCGAGTGATCCTAATCTGCAGAACATCCCTGTCCGCGGGGACCTGGGCCGTGAGATTCGGGGTGCATTCGTTTCGGCTCCAGGTTCGATCCTGCTTTCCGGCGATTATTCACAGATAGATCTTCGCGCTCTCGCCCACCTCTCGCAGGACCCGATGCTCATGCATACCTTCGAAAAAGGTGAAGACATCCACACTGCCACAGCCTCCCAGCTCTTCGGCGTGGAAGCGAAATTGGTCACGCCTGACATGCGGCGTTTCGCCAAGACGGTCAATTTCGGGGTCATATACGGCATGAGCGGTTATGGCCTTGAGCAAGCGACGGAGTTTTCACGCGAAGAAGCCAGGGGGTTCATCAAGGCATATTTCGAAAAATATGCGGGTGTGCAGGGGTATTTTGATTC
>Ga0209083_1003055_pt1 | contig 14675 bp, 11 predicted proteins | sample AM7aDNAmetaG_FD_184132 | JGI IMG/M metagenome (GOLD analysis project Ga0209083, IMG submission 184132) | Freshwater microbial communities from Finland to study Microbial Dark Matter (Phase II) - AM7a DNA metaG (SPAdes) (version 3) | ecosystem: Environmental > Aquatic > Freshwater > Lake ...
CATATTGAGTACGCCAAAATCATGCATGAAAGCAAGCAAAAATTATTCGCCGCCATCAAGAAATGCTAAACTCATTTGAGGCTCATCTTACGATGGGAGAATACTATATTACGGTGTATATCATCATTTTACACCCCGCCCAAACAATGGTACTATCATGCGGTAATGCCCCGCCGTCTTCTCCTCCTCAACTACGAATTCTCGCCTCTCGGCGGCGGCGCCAGCCCCGTCTCTTATGAATTGGCCAAGAAGCTGTCGGAGACGGGGGATTTTGAGATTGATGTGGTGATCCCATGAATAATACAAATAAGAAAATTTTGATGATTGCCGCCACGCCTTTCTTTTCAGATCGAGGATGCCATATTCGTATTTATAACGAAATTAAGTATCTCAAAAAGGAGGGAATCGAAGTAGTATTGTGCACTTATCATCTCGGTCATAATATAGATGGTTTTGATATAAAGAGAGTCTCAAATGTTTCTTGGTACAAGAAAATTACGCCCGGTGCATCGTGGGGAAAGTTTTATTTGGATTTTTTACTACTCAAATTGTCATATAAGGAGTATTTGAAAAATAAACCAAGAATCATCCATGCTCATCTATATGAAGGTTTATGCATAGCGTTTATTATAAAGGTCTTATCTTGTGGAAAAGTTAGAATCGTATTTGACTGCCAAGGATCTCTCGCCGCAGAAATGTATGCGTACACATTACATAAGTCACGGTTGCTAAAATCGCTGTATTACTTTTTTATGATACTCGAAAAATTATTGCTCTATATGCCTAATACGATATTTTGCAGTTCAGTAAATAGCTATGATTTTATAATCGCCAAATACCATGTCCAAAAAGACAGGATAAATATTCTTAATGACGGAGTTGATGAGGACTTATTTAGCCGATCAGTCTATAAGAAAGATGATGTCAGAAGTGAGATGGGTATACCAAAGGATAATATTGTCATTTTATATACAGGATCTCTTACAGAAGCCAAGGGTGTAAAAGAGCTTTTTGATTCCATACCAAGTATTTTGCAAAAACGATCCGATATATCGTTTGTATTTGCGGGATACGGTAATCTTGAAAATGAGTATTCTAGAAAGCTAGCAGAATATGTTAAAAGTAAAAATGTATTTTTTACCGGCCGGTTTTCATATTTTGATCTGCCGAAATATTGCGCCATGGCTGATTATGCGATTGATCCAAAAAAAGATAGTTCGGAATCCACTGGTAAATTGCTTAATTACGTAGCAGGGGGAGTACAGGTTATATGTTTTAAGAATAAATCTAATTTTGAGATACTTGGTGAAACCGGATTATATATAGATAGTTTTTTCTATTTTGTAAATATTTTAGCAATAGAAAAACCAAGACAGATAGATTTATTAAAAATTACCTGGAAGGTACTTATAAAAAAAATTTGTAAATTATACGATACTAATCTCAACGTACTGTTTTTGATCGATAAAAATGGATTTGGTGGTGTTCAGACTATTGCAAGACAATTAATTGATGTAAACATTTCCGGAATAGATTTATATTTTTTATATTTACGTAATATCGAACATGTCTTTTTGAAAAACAAAGATAATGTTTTTTATGATCAATCATCATCAAAATATAATATTTCGTCACTATCCTATCTCATTAGGATAGTAAAAATGAAAAATATAGACATCGTCCACCTTAATGGTGATAAATGTCTAATATTTGGTGTTTTCCTAAAACTAATAATTCCGGGCATTAAATTAATTCATCATGAGCACGGTCCATTATTAAAAGAAAGTGTATACTATAATTGTTTATTGAAGTTTTCAAGATCATTTGTTGACAAATATATTGCTGTATCGAAGCTTGTGAAAAGTATACTAATTCAGAAAATCGGTATTTCGCCGTCTCAAATTGCGGTTGTTCCAAATTTCGTAAATTTAGACACGCGTAAAGAGGTTAATATTGCACCTGGGGTTATCTTATCAAAAGCAGTCAAGAATATTGGATATGTGGGCCGCTTAGCAGAGGAGAAGGGTTGCCGCTATTTACTTGAAGCATTACCATTCTTAAGATTTGAATATTATGCAATTATTATTGGTGACGGAGTTCTTAAAGGATCATTAAGTGATTTGTGTTCCAGACTAAAAATTACAGAAAAAGTATGCTTTGCTGGATTTCGAGAGAAACCAGATTACGGAAGCATAGATGTACTTATTGTACCGTCTTTACGTGAAGCCTTTGGTATTTCCGTTATTGAAGCTCAGGCTTCAGGAATACCTGTGATTGCAACAGATGCAGGAGCTTTGGTAGAACTTATACAAGATGGAGAGACGGGGCTTTTGTTTAAACCAAAAGATGTTATGGGGCTGGTTAAAAAGATTGATGAGCTATTCTCTAATGCCGAACTATATCGAAAGATAAGAACTCAAGCAAAACAACAATCGGAACAATATTCTTTGAAAGTATTTGTTGAAAGAATCGCTACGATCTATGCATGTTTATAATTTCATGGAAAACACTTCTACACCTCTTATAACCATAGTTATATTGAATTATAATGGATTAGAATATCTCAAGGAAACAATACCTCCATTATTACGTTTGGAGTACCCGAATTATGAGATTATTATTGTTGACAATAAATCAACAGACAATAGTTTGTCTTTCTTAAGAAGTTTCAAGTATATTAAGATCATTGAGTCTAACGAAAATGTTGGTTATTCAAGAGGAAAAAATATTGGCGTGCGAAATGCTAACGGCGAATATGTTCTCATGATAGATAATGATATTTTGATACGGGATAAAACAATTTTGGCTCAACTTATTAATCTATATCGTATAGATGAAAAGATTGGCTTTACTCAGATTCTACTATCAGATCTGGGTAATGATGTAACAGAACATTATGGCTTATTTTACTCAATTTATGGAGTCAATCTACACCAAAAGAAAATTGATGTAAGTAATATTATAAATTATTCAGATACATTAATATTGATTGGATCACCGACCGGCGGATGCATGTTCTTTAAAAAAACTTTTTGGGACAAAATTGGAGGTTTTGATGAATCACAGGAATTTAATATAGATGATGTCGATATTGGTCCGAGGGCTTATTTATTGGGTTATCATAATGTTTTGTATACAAAATCATTTTTTATTCATCTTGGTGTTAATAATGCTCTATCAAATAATATCTACGCATCAAGATTTAGCTTAATTTTTTCAGGCCACGCCAGAAGTATGATAAAAAATTATAAAATCTCGAATCTCTTACTAAGATTTCCGTTATTTTATATGTTTCATATGATAAAAGCAATTAGATATTCGTTAAAAAGAAAAAGCCTTCGAGTTTTATATGCATTTTGTTATTCAAATATTGTGTTTTTAAAGAGTATACCAGATACGCTTAAACAGCGGAAAATAATACAATCCAGTAGAATCATTAATAACGACATTTATCTTGCAGTCAAACCCCCGAGGTTTCAGTAAAATGGGCGGATTTATTAAAAGACAATATAATAGCCATAAGCAGACAGCAGATAACTTTATATGGAGAAGTTTGCAAATGCTAGGCCAGCAAGGAATAACTTTCTTTATCTTTATTTTGTGCGCCAGACTGCTTACATCATTCAATTTTGGAATCTACAACTACATATTGGCAATCATATTTTTTCTGATCATGTTCGGCGACTTCGGTATTTCAACTGCAACATCGAAATATGTCGCCGAGTATAACATTACGGATCAGGAAAAATTGAGAGCTGTCCTGTTCAATTCCGGACTGATAATATTTGCATTGGCTTTTATTCTATCGATTTTAGCGGTGTCTGTCGGACCGTGGTATTTGGGCGACAAATATGTCTATGTCTTGTATCTATTGCCGCTGATCTTCATGTCTCCCATGACTTCCTTGTATGACGGTGTTTACAGAGGATTAAAAAAATTCAGACAGTTGGCGACGATTTCGATGGTGGTAAGCATAGTATCGGTTTTGCCGGTGTATTTTCTCGTAAGGTCATACGGATTGACTGGCGCTTTGATTTCACAGAATATTTTCTACTTCGTTCTTTTATTAAGTCTAGGTTTTGGCCACGGCAATTTCACTTTCAAGCTGAATAAAAGCGTTATCAATGAGATCGGCGCTTATAGTTTTACATATGGCATTGCTATCCTCGGCAATTATTTGTTTATACGATTCGGTATCCTGATCCTTGGTCATTATCACTACATCGCGGAGATTGGAACCTACGAATTGCTTAACAAGATGTTCATGATCCTGGTCCTGCCATTTACCTTATTGGGCCAAGTCGTTGCTCCGAATTTTGCCGAGTTTGCGGTGCGGAAGCAATATGGAAAGATTCTTGAAAAGACAAAGAAGTACACAGTATATTTTTTTGTTTTAGGGATAGTCCTAGGAACAGCGCTATATTTCATAATTCCCAATATCGTCAAAATATTCATTCCAAACCAATACAACGATTTGCTTTTTGCCATTTTGCCGTTCTCAATCATCATCTTTGTCACCAACATATGGGCGGCAACAGTGGATGCCGGGATATTGGTCCCAACTGGATACGCGAAATTAATGGCTAAATTTTATGTTCTTCTGGGATTATGTGGCACTATCTTGGCGATCATTCTATGCAATTATATCGGATACATGGGCGTAATCTATTCATTTGCGCTGACGAACCTTGTAATGGCTGTCGGATTACGGATCATCTTCATCCGTGACTTATATAGATCAACTCTTTAAATACAATTTCATATTAACTGAGGTCTCATTAGTCCTGTATTTTTTATCTTCTTCAATGAAGTTCTCGTCTATGAATGATCGTACATCATTGTTTATCCATGAATATGGTAGTGCTCCAGTAATATAGCAAATATTCTGATATGTATTATAAATAGTTCTGAATTCCTCGACATTTTTTATAATAGGTGTGTCGGAATAGGTATCAAAAAACATACCAGTTGTTGTGGAGAAATATGCTAGGCTAGACTCTTCGTCAGAAGCCACCCATACACGATCATTGTATTTTGTATTAACATAAAAGTCTGGCTTTATTCCGAAGAATAGTAATATTCCTGGTCGACTTGAAGTGATAATGATCTTCCCATTGCATAGTGCGCGAGCACCAACATAGGCGTAATCATCAATATAGGTTACTTCTTTTGGTATATATGGGTGCAATAAAAAATTTGTGGGGTAATTGCCAATGACAGTAATCAGGAGTATAGCTATTAGAAAATAATTTATGTAGTTTGATTTAATATAGGAAAGATAGCTTATGGCAACCATGTAAAAGAGAGGGAGGAAGTACAAAATGCCTCTCGTAAGCTGTATTGAATCTGGTGATGCGATATGCATAAAAAATAAAACTGACGATCCGAATATTGCGGAGCCTAAGTATATATTTTTGTTGTTCGTGAATAACCTCTTGGTTGAAGCGATGAACAAAATAGTAAACGCGAAGTTTAGATTCAGGAATAAATTGGCGTATTTTAGATCGGCTGGGGTGGTATATTTTATTGTCTGACTAAAGACTGATAAAACCATATACGGGACTTGAAAAAGTATAACAAACGGCGAAATCACTATGGTGAAAAAGAGTATTTTGTACAGCACTTTAGCTTTAAAAATTCGGTTAACGAGCTGATTATGTGAATTTATATTTGGCGCTATGAAGAAGGAAAAATATAGGAATAGCGAGCCCGTAAAAATCACGATTGCGAGGCTTCCCAAGTCATTGCTGAATAGATAAGCAATGACATCGACGATAGCGATTACAATAAAGGCGATATTCGCTTGCAATACCTTGTCTTTTTTAAACTGACTTAATGCATAGAGAAATATGTTGAGGACTAGGAGAATAAAGAATTCATAAAAAACATACATTCTTATGTATAAATGATTGAATATTACCCAAGGGCTTATAGTGTAAACAATCATCAGAATTATTGACGGCCATTTGCTCATATTAATCCTTCTTGAGACAGCATATAGCAGGAAAAAGTTCACTATGCCCAACGAGGCCGGGATCATTTTAAGCGCAACCATGTTATTACCGAATATTTTGACGACTAGCGCGGCAATCAGAGAAATATACTCGCCTCTTGTGTATTCCTGTCCATGATAGAATTCGGCGAAATGTCCGCTACTTAGATAATTTATACCGGATAGTATATGGGTATATTCATCCAAATAACTGCCGGTGGACATTATAGGAAGCAATATTTTAATAGCGACAAAGACTATGAATATTATCAGCAGACAAATACTAAAATTGTTCTTTTCTTCCTCAATCTCTTTCTCGACCCGATCTCGGTTGGCGTAGAAGACAAGAAAGCCGGAGAAGATGGAGATGAGGGTGAGAGTGGGGTTGAAGGTTTTGATGAGATGAAGATCGAGGCGGGTGGTCAGAAAATCGAGGTTGGAAAGGGTGAGGATGAGGAGGGACATGAGGAAGAGGGGGGAGAGGAATTCGATGATGACGGCGCGAGCGGGGCTTTGCTCGGGTAGGCGTTTGAAGCGGAGGAAGAAGGTCAAGAAGCCGAAGGTGAGGCCGGTGTAGAGGATGAGGGATTGGCTGAGGGGATAGAGATCAAGACCGAAGATAGAGAATGAGGCGAATATGGCGAAGACGGATAAACAAAAAGGCATCAGGAAATGCCGGGTGATGAGGGCGAGGAGACTTTGGAATCTATTTTTGAGAGACATGGAGAGTTAGCCGCTTCAAGGTAGAGGTGGCGGTTGAGGGGGAAGTGGAAGAAGTGGCGGAGGAAATGAGGGTAATGGTTAGAGGGTCGCTGTTGGTGACATTGAGACTAAGCTCCGACTGGGGTTGGAGAATATTTCGGGAGACGGTGTTGACTGCGTAAATATAACCAGTGAAGTGGGGGCTTTTCTGATAATTGTGGGGAGTCCAGCCGAGAGATAGATTCTCTACGCCGTAGCCGGTCCAGATCTTGTCTTGGCCGAAATAGGTGCGGCCGGCGAAAATATTATCGACGAAGAGCTCGAAGTAACCGTTGGGGGAATCAGGCGAGGCCGGGTTGTATATGGCCAAAACCGAATGTCTCTTGTTGAAGAAATCAGCCGGAGTGGTGATGGGGTATTTGATCGAATACGAAGGACCCTTGGTGTCGTTCATCCGGCCGATCTGGAAAACGACACTGTCCTTATTCTGCCAAAGCTCCCAGTTATAGTGGCCGATGATCTGTTGGGTATTGGTGGCATTGTCGTCCGGCTGCCATTCGGCGTAAATACTAAAGGCCCGGTTTTCAAACCTATTGGCCGTATCGGGCAATTCCATACGACTTCGGCCGTCAAAGTAAAGGCCTTTGTCAAAATGGAAGGCATTACCTTTCAATTCGGCTGGCGTGCTCGTGGAGAAATCCCAGGCATAGTCCCAGTCGGTGATGGTCGAGGGATCAAAGTTGATAGTCGGAGGGATGATAAACACGCCGTTGCCTTGAACCGAGACGGTGATCGCCGCCTTCTTGAGGATGGCTTTGGGCTTGAAGACCGCATAGGCCGTGCCGGAGAGTTCACGGTAAAGGCCATTCTCTAATGTAGCTTCTCTTTCGGAGAGATCCTTGGAGGGGGCCAGGTAGAATTCTCCCACGGCCGTATCGTCCGGACCGCCGACATCGATGGTAAAGGTTTTGTCATAGCCGAACGGCAGGAAATTCTGGTAAAGAACATAGAGGAGGAAAGCGAGGGGGATAGCGTAGGCCAAGAAGCGGGCCCAGAAGATAGGGGATTTGAGCCATTTACCGCTTTTGAGGCTTCGGAGGGAGTTTTCCATCAGGAGCGCATTATGCCATAAGTATGGGAGGATTGCAACATTAGAATCTATACACCCATATTTCGGAATACTCATTGGTTTTCTCGTGAAAAACCAGAGTCAGATCGGTCATGATGTAGTTCTGAATATCCTGGGATATCCGACCATCGATGGACATAATATCAAAGACGATGAAGCCGTGCGAGGTCGCGGTGACTGCTTTCAATTCTGCCAGGTCGTCGATGATCTTGGCCCCCACATAATATTCGCGGTCATCCTTGCTAAATTGAGTCTTGTCGTCGAAACCGAGATAATTATATTTGATCCAGTAGCCAGCTTCACCTAGGAATATCTTGTTAAATTGGGGCTGGCTAGAGACGATCGTATCGTTTTCGGTCATATTTTCTTTGATGAAAGCATAAGCATCTTTCCAGTCAGGTTGCGGAGTAGAGGCGTAATGTGGACGAGCACCCAGAGTTTGTGGATTGTCTGATTCCAGGTAGTAATATGTCCGCGGGATGAACACACCACCTGCTACCGTGGCAAAAAGGATCAAAACCGTCAGCCAAAGCGCGATCTTTCCGTATTTCGATCTGATTTCCTCTTGAAGATTAGCTATGCCCAAGGCGCCAAGCATGATAAGTATAGGTGTGAGATGGAACATGTAGCGATAATGGACAATATCAGTCAAGAATGAGAGCGGAATGAGATAAGCACTCAGAACAAATAATAGAAAATATATTTCTTTTTTGTAGGCATTATTCTTGCTGAAAAAAGCAAAGATAGCGAATAAGATAAAAAGCCAATATGTGCGGAGATAGAAGTTCAGATAATAAGGAAGAACGTAATGAAGGTTAAGATTATTGAATAGATATGAAATGACATCGATATTCGAAATGAGATTAAATAGCCACAAGATAACTGCGCCAACGAAGACAACTGCCAGACTTTTCTTCCAATCAAACTTCTTTTGAATGAAGATCTGGTCGATAAGGATCCAGCCGACGAAGATTAATGGCAATAAATAGCCAAGACCATGCGTAAGGACCGCCAATACGGTGAAAATGGCGGCAAGGGCGACGTTTAAATATTTGTTTCTGTCCGAATAAAGAGTCGCATAAAAGAAATAAATAGCCAGCCAGAAAAAAAGCTCAAAGAGCGTGTACCAACGCGCTTGTCTCGACCAGGCTATCTGCCAGTATGAGAATGTGATAAAGAATGAGGTTAGCAAAGCAATATTCTTATCGAAGAATCTTTTGGCAATAAAAAATAATACGACAATGAATAGTAAGCCGGCAAAGACAGAGAGAAGTCTGTAACTTGCCGGATCATTACCGAACAGTTGAATTAAATAAGCCGTTGGGTAACAGTAAGTTGGACAGGAATAATTCTGGCCGGAATCCAGAAAGGTTGTTCCATGATCCAGAACGGACAAAACGGCATTGACCGTGTATCCTTCATCCATCCAATACGATTGGGAAGAAAGATCGTGAAAACGCAAGATGCCGCCGATGAGAACGAGAGATACCAGTATCGTCAATACGGAATGACGGCCTATTTTATGGATTATTTCTTTCATACGGTTATGCACCTTGCCTGACTTGCATGAAGTTTGCTTATGTTATAGCATCATAGCATATTTAGCCCTAAAAGGCCGAAGTCATTATTTTATTAGCAATCAATAAATATGAAAAACTTTACAAAAACAATTAGTGTGGCGTTGGTGATGTTCGCGGTCTCGTCCGTCGGTTTTGGGATAGCGCATGGCTATGGCGGCTTTTCTTCAGGTGGCGGCGGAGTCGCTTGTCCATACGGGTACAATTTCAGCACATTTTCCTGCAATCCGGCTCCGGTAGTCACGGCTCCGGTGTCATCCGGCCGCGTTCTAGGCGCCTCGACGTTTTCCTTTGGCGGTTATCTTCGCCAAGGCGACACGTCAGATGCGGTCCGTGAACTCCAAGAAAGGCTCCGCGCCGAAGGATTCTTCACTTATCCCGTTTCGACCGGCTTCTTCGGTCCGATAACCTTCGCTGCTGTTCAGGCCTATCAGAGCGCCCATGGCGTTCCGTCCACTGGTTTTGTTGGCTCCTTGACGATCGCTTCACTCAATGGCAATGGTGCGACGGCTTCCGCCAATCCGGTTGTTTGTCCAGTCGGCTTTACCTGTACGCCTATTGCCAATACGGCCGCTGTCGGTAACGCTCTCACGCAATAATTGGAATTGACGATATTTCATTAAGATCCCGCCGTAGACTCGAGCGGGATTTTGATTTACAATTACGGCATGATCCGGTGGTTCAAAAAGTATTTTATTCCCCATAAGGGTAATGACCACCAACCTCACTTCCTTCGTGGGAAAAATATCCGTCTTATGGCGCTGGTAGTTATGGCTGTTGAAGCTGGAGTCTTGGCTCTGCCTTACATTCCGGCCATGAATCCGATCAATTTCATGGCTTCCGTTTTGCCTTCGGTTCTCGATGACCTGACCAACCAAAAAAGGCAAGGCCAAGATCTGGCCGTTCTCTCCGTCAATCCTCTTTTGAACAAAGCGGCCGAGCTCAAAGCCCAGGACATGGCGAAAAAAGGATATTTTGCCCACACCAGTCCCGATGGCAAGTCTCCTTGGTATTGGTTCAATCTTGTGGGATACAAATACGAATATGCCGGGGAAAATCTGGCTGTTGATTTTGACGATTCCAAGGATGTGGCCAACGCTTGGATGAATTCTCCGGCTCACAAAGCCAATATCGTGAAATATGCCTATACGGAAATAGGCACTGGGATCGCCACCGGCACCTATGAAGGACGACCGACCGTTTTCGTCGCCCAGATCTATGCCAAGCCGGCAGCCTTCGGTGGATTCGATCAGCGGCCATTGAAGGCAATGGCTGAAGCTATTCCGACCACTGCTCATCGAGCCATAGCCGTTTCAACTTCAAAAGTTATGGGAGCTGAAACGACGGTAAACGACCGACCTATCCCTGTAATTGCCCAAACTTCATCCGTTCCGATCGTTGTGGATACGACGCCTGCTCGATCTTACGCAAAAACTAATGCATTTGAGGCTTATGTCACATCCCCTCGGCATTTAGCCAGCTTCATTTTTATCATTCTTGGAATATTGGTGGCTCTGGCGCTTCTATTCAAATTATTTATCAGAATGGACAAAAGGCATCCGGTGCTCATTACCAACGGCCTGGTGGCTTTTGTTCTTATTCTGGCTGTCTATGTCGCCAATAACTACATCGCCGGCGTTAAAATGGCCGTGACCACTTCGTTCGCCAGTTTTCAAGGTGAACAGATTGAGCGGAATCAATAAGGAAGATTTTAATTCCCCAACATCTTCTGCAGCTCCTCTTTATTCTCATTGATCGCCTCCATGACGGCTGAAGTCTGGTCCTGGCCGTTCTTGACCTTGGATTGGACTTTCTCGGCCAGCTTGGTGAAGAATTCCGGATTCTTTTCCAGTAATGCCAAGATCTTTTCCTGTTCAGATTCAGGGATATCTTTCATTTTGGACTTGAGCAACTGCTTCATGAAGAAATTTCCGATGGACATATTATTTTGAATGAATGTTAGTTATGAAATGATAACACTTTTTAAAGTTATTGAAAGACTTGATTTATTTATGATTACGTATTAGTTTATGCTTAGACATACAACCATGTGGTGTTGCTTAAGGCACTAAGTAAAATAGGAACCTACCGTGAGTTGGGAACTTGATGTATCGGAGATGTGCAAATCAACTCATGGGTCGGCTGTAATGCTCATTTGGTTTATGTCGGGGCTGGCAATCGTATGTCCAGCCCTTTTTTATTTGAAATAACTTCAATTTTAGCTCTATTTTGGATAAATATTTGACCAATTTTTATTCGTTTGCGCAAACGAGAACCGCCATGTATCATCAGAATATGTCCATATTTTCCTATATTAAAAGCCACATATTGCTGGTTACGATAGCCACCGTAGTCATAATAGGCGGCGCGATCCTGCTTGGGCGCTCCGGCGATACCGCAAGCCAAGTCAAAGAGATCGGGCCAAAAAAGGTCCAGGTTGCGAACGTGTCCTCATTCCGCAAAAATGACCTCGTTGTTCAGGCCCAGGGAATGGTCGAGTCAAAGTCACAGGCCGATCTCAAGAGCCAAATGTCCGCTCCCGTTTCTGTCACAAATGTCTCCATAGGGGACATGGTTTATGCCGGTCAGGTCATATTAGAATTGCAGAACGCCGACATCAGGGCCCAATTGAGCCAAGCCAAAGCCTCTCTGGACTTGGCCAACGGCCAATATTATACCGGCGGCGTTTCCCTTGATTCCGCCAAATCGAGTGCCATCGATCAAGTCCGTGACAGCTATCTCAAAGGCTATGAGGCGGTCATTACCAACATCGATCCTCTGCTCAATAACAACGACGGCAATGGCAGTCGTCTGACCTCGTTTGTCTCGGACGCCAAAACAAAAGACGAGATTATTTCCGTCAGGATCGATCTAACCAATATTCTCAAGGATTGGAAAACGGCGGTCGATGCTTTGTCACCCGGCTCAAGTCCCGATGACATCATCGCCGCCATCAGATTGTCCTCAAAGAACCTCAACACCATCACCGGCCTTCTCAACAATATTTCCAGGGGCCTCAACGACGCCGCGATCTATTCGAACGCAAGTTTTTCGGCTTTCCTGAACAATTGGAAAGCTATCGTCTCCGGCGCCAAGGCGTCCGTAAGCGGATCGAGTCTGGCTTTGTCAGGAGCTCTAGCCTCACTTTCCGGTTCGAATGCCTCTTTTGGTACGACCGCAGAAGCTCAAGTCTCATTGGCCAAGGCCGGTGTTCAAAATCTCCAGGCTCAATTGGGGAAGACAATCATTACTTCGCCGATTACCGGCAGGATTTCCGCCCTGCCTCTTCGTGTCGGTGAATTGGCCGCACCAGGACAGCTTCTGGCGACCATCATCGGCGGCGGAGGTTTGGAAGTCAAAGCTTTTGTGAGCGGCGAGGATATTGCCAGAGTCGGAGTCGGTGCGTCGGTAATTATCGGAGACACTTTCAAAGGCACTGTTGCCAATGTCGCGCCAAGTTTGAATAGCGCCAGCCGCAAAGCTGAAGTCGACGTCGACGTGACTGATTTGGAAAATTCCGGAATAGATTCGGTACGGTCAAATTCAGCTGTAAACCAAAAGGTTGATCCATTTCCGTCTTCACTTTCAACCCCGATCTCTCCATTCATTAATTCCGCCAAACGCTTGGATATCGTCAATCCTAAGCCAGTTCCGCCAAATTTACGGGTTGTGGAATCGTTGACCTGGGAAAAGGATTTGAAAAGCTTTTGTTTTCCTTCTTCGCTGATTCCCAGGCCAGTATCAATTACTCTGAACATTAGCTTGACTTTTGAACTTGATTGTTCAAATAATGAAATCTTGCATGTCACGCCACCTTCGCTTGTAAATTTTAGGGCGTTGTTGATCAGGTTGATCAAAATCTGCTTAGTTCTAAGAGGGTCACCATTAATAATTGCCGGAACGTCGGATGTAAAATTGCATTTAAGATACAATCCTTTTTTCTGGGCCTGAAAATTGAGAAGTTTTATGGTTTCTTCGATTTTTTCTTCAAGATTAAAATCGATTTTCTCCAAAGTGATTTTGCCGGATTCGACTTTGGAAAAATCAAGAATGTCGTTTATGATTGATAAAAGATTATCTCCTGAAAGCTTAATAATCTGAAGAAAATCGATCTGCTCAGGGCTCAACTCAGTCTCCATTAAAATATCGGTCATGCCGATAATACCATTCATCGGTGTTCTGATTTCATGACTCATATTGGCCAAAAACATCGATTTGGCCATATTGGAAGCATCTGCACCATCTTTGGCTTTTTGCAAAGCCTCCTTGTCCATATGTCGCTCGGTAATGTCTCTGGCGATGCCTATCATTCCCGTTAGCTCACCTGATTGGTTCAGAATAGGATTAATTCGATAATCCAATAAGATTTCCTTTTTCTCCTGACTTTTTACCCAAATTTCCTTCTCAACAGTAATCAGCGATTCCTTTAGTTCAAATTCAAGTTTTTCGAGGTCTGCAGCGAGGTCTGGAGGGAAAATATCCCAGTCGGATTTTCCAGCAATCTGGTTTTCCGTTAACCCAAAGAATGTTTCAAACGATTTATTACACCCATTATATAAACCTGATTTCAATTTATGGAATACGATATCTGGTATAGATTGAAGTAACGTATACAGGAAAAAGTTGCTCTGCTCTATAGAATTCTGAATCCGGATACGTTCACTGATTTCTGATTCAAGCTTAAGTTTTTGATTGTGAAGTTCGAGAAAGACCCGGATTTTTCCTTTAAGGATATCCGGATTTATAGGCTTAGTAATAAAATCTACAGCACCGGATTCAATTCCCTTAACAACATAATAATCTTCTCGATAAATAGCTGACAGAAAAATGATTGGCAGATACCTGGTAGATTCGTTCTGCCTCATTAATGAAACTGTTTCAAATCCATCCATATCCGGCATCTGGACATCAATAAGTGCAAGTGCAAAATTATGGTAAAGAGTCAGTTGTAATGCTTCATTGCCGGATAAAGCACGGACAGGCTCCACCTTGAACTCAACCAATAACCTTTCGAGAGCAATAAGATTCTCAATCTTATCGTCAACAATCAGTATTTTGGTCTTTTCAGTCATCGAAGTGCCAGTAATCCATATTTATTTTAGCAAAGATATAGTTTTATGGTTTCTTATTATTTTCTAATCCAAACCCTTAATAGTGAAAACAATTTATTGATATCTACTGGTTTGGAAATATAATCTGAAGCCCCGGCATCCAAACACTTTTGGCGATCTTCCTTCATAGCTTTGGCAGTGACGGCAATGATTGGAGTGCTTCA
>Ga0209083_1003062_pt1 | contig 14640 bp, 14 predicted proteins | sample AM7aDNAmetaG_FD_184132 | JGI IMG/M metagenome (GOLD analysis project Ga0209083, IMG submission 184132) | Freshwater microbial communities from Finland to study Microbial Dark Matter (Phase II) - AM7a DNA metaG (SPAdes) (version 3) | ecosystem: Environmental > Aquatic > Freshwater > Lake ...
TCCGTTGTCATTGCATTTGAACTTAGCCAAAACGGTAAAGATTTTGATGGCCACTATATTTTTGACGCCGAGAGCCAGTATAAAAAAATAATTCCAGACAAAGAACACGGTTCTATGGGCCGACGGTATGGCGGTGATGTCCATTTCGGTTTCGGAGCGGCAACGAAAGGCGCTTCATTATCAGGAGATCTTCCTGCAAGCCCGGTTACCTTTCAGGACAACCGTGTGATGTTCAATTCAATGGGCACAGGCACTGCCGGTTATGTGTATCTTACAAACAACAAAGGCGAAGCCTATGCCGTTGGCATGCTGAGCACCGGTGTCCTAAAATATAAACAGTGGAATGGTTCTGCATGGAAGTGAGACTGGCCGGGGAGCGAGGGTCTAGGGTCCGGGGGGCGGAACTCCGAACCTTGAACTTGTGACCCCTGACCCCTGAGGCCTGTGCAGTTACAAAAGGCTCATGGTAAGCCGACTTTCGGCAAGTCGTGCAAGGGTTGCTCTGTCGCGGCGGTCGGATTCGGGCACAAAAGGCATGATGCCAAGCAGCGGCACGTCGGTAAAACGGCAGAGGACTTCAGGATTTGTCTGCTCGGCAAGGCCATGCACCTGACTGGTCTGGCTGAGTATGATGCCGGCAATAACTAAGCCTGCCCGCTGGGCCTCGCGCACCGTGAGCAGTGTGTGGTTGATGGTTCCAAGAGAGAGCCGCCCGACGATGATAAGCGGAAGTGCCAGCAGCCGCACGAGGTCGATGGTCAGAAGCCGGTCGGTCACCGGCACGAGCAAACCGCCGGCGCCCTCAACCAGAACGATGTCATGCCTGCGGCAGGCAGCGGCAAAAAGAGCTTCAATCCGCGCAGGATCAATGACAATGCCTTCACGCTGTGCCGCCACGCCCGGCGCCAGGGCCGTTCGCAGGCGATAGGGGCAGATTTCATCAAGTGAGTCATCGCAGGCGGCCATATCTCTCAGAAAAAGCGCGTCTTCCGGAACAAGCTCACCGTTCTTTTCAGAGCACCCGCTTTCGCATGGCTTCAGGACGCCCACAGAAAGCCCCCTGGCCGCCAGCGCAGCGGCTATGGCGCCTGCCACAAGGGTCTTGCCGACGCCAGTATCAGTGCCGGTAATAAAATATGCTTTCATGTACGTCAGTAGGCCGTGGTTGTCGTGTTTGTCCCGGCATCATCTGCCGGAGGCTGATACAGCTTGAAGCCTTCAGCGGGGGTAAGTATTTCAATGCCCGACTCTGACACGCGGGCAACGGTTGCAGAGGAATCGACATCCACAACCGAAAACTGCGGCGGATGGCCGATTATTTCCCGGGAGCGCGAAAGATTTTTAAGAAATTCGCCCTGCTGCGTAAATGTCAGCTGATACCAGGGCTTGCCTGCAAACACTGCAAAGCCGTCATCCTTCGTGCTTATTTTCGCGATGATGCCTTTTTGCAGAAAGTTCGGCAGCGCACTGTTGATCCAGGTGATGGCCCAGCTGATCTCGGCGCGGCTGAACCGGCTGTGTTGCCGGGTTTCGGCCCGGCCAGAGCTCATAGGCGCCAGCAGGCAGGCTAGCATGCATACCGCATACAGACAGGCACAGGGTGCGCGCAGCAAAAAACGCCTGCAGCCGGTCGGGGTGTCAGTTTTCAAGTTTTTTCTCCAGTTTCCGGTACAGGTCTTCCACCGTATCCGGGGCCACATCGGTTTTTCTCCAGCTTCCGGAGGCCGGCTCGGTGTCTTTCTTCCCCTTGTATTTCTCAAGACTTTTGCTCACGCTGTCCTGCAGCTCAAGCTTTTTGTACAGCTCCACTTCTATGCCGCCTTTTACCTTGCGCACGCGGGCCTCCACCATCCAGCGCTTGGTGCCTTCCGTATCCATGCGGTGCACCCACTCGGTTTCAAGAACTCCGCCCTGCTTATCATTTTTTTTAAAAGCGCATTTAAGATCAAAGCGCAGCAGCTCCTCGACAGAGCTCCAAACACGGTCATAGGGGCGGTCATAGACCCTGGCCATGGAGCGCATCTGCCGCTCCTGCGTCGAGGCGCAAGCCTGCAGCAGCACGGCGCCGATCATGACAAACATCACGATGAACAACAGATTTTTTCTTCTCACGATTGCAGTCTCCCTAGTATGCAAAAAAATAATGTTTATTTTTTGTCTGAAAATGCTGTAATGTCAAGCAATAAGGTGGCAGGTGGCCACGGGCTTGATCTCATGGTATATAAAGCAATGTACCATTCAGGAGAGGAACCCATATGAAACGATGCATCATAACCGGCATAATTATTTGCGCGCTGTGCAGCCAGGCCCATGGGGCAGCTGTGCGCGAGCTGAACCTTGAAGGCCTGTGCCGCACCGCAGGAACAATTTTCTGGGGCCGCTGCACCAGCGTTGAAACGCAGGATGAGGCCCTGGTGTACACGTTTGCAGCCCACCGCATGCTCAAAGGCGGTTCGGCCGACACGGTGACACTGCGCATGCATAAGGCCGCAAGCATGTATGCCCGCGCGCCGAGGTTTATCGCCGGGCAGGAGGAGGTGCTGCTGTTTTTGTACCCGGAAAGCTCTCTTGGGTACAGCTCGCCGGTAGGGTTCGGCCAGGGCGTTTTCAATGTTATGACTGCGAGCGGAGGCGAAAAAACAGTTGCCAATGAGCGGGGCAACAGCCGCCTTTTTAAAGGCATGGACATGGAAAAATTTTGCCCGGGCTCGACGCTTCCGGGCATCAGGCAGTGCAGCCTGCGTGGAACAGGCGCACTGCGGCATCAGGAGTTCATGGAGCTCATCAGGCAGATAATCGCAGGGGGGGTAAAGCCATGAAAAAGCTACAGGTACTTGTGCTGCTTGTCCTCCTGACTCACTACGCAACCCCATCTTGTGCCGGCGGGCCGCTGCTGACGGATAAGAACTGCAATCCCGTCGTGTTTCCGGCAAGCGCCATGCCCATACCCTATTCAATCGACCAGGGCACTCTGGGCAGCTTTTCAAACAGTGAGGCTGCCGCTATTGTCGACGACTGCTTTGCCACCTGGCAGGGCGTTGCCACGGCCCGGATCAGCTTTAAGAACGCAGGCCATCTTGCCGCCGATGTAACAAAAGATAATGTCTTCACATTTACAGACTATACCGACGGCATCAATCCGGTCATTTTCGACACCGATGGGGGCATCATCGATTCTTTATACGGCGTCGGGGCAAGTGACAATATTATCGGCTTTTCAGGCTCGGCCACTGACGATACGGGTTCTTATTATACCGAAGGCCTGTCGCTTCTTAACGGCCGCTTTACCCAGGAGCCCTACAACTGGGGCCCCGAGTTGTTCAAGGCCACCTTCGTGCATGAATTCGGCCATTTCATCGGCCTTGACCACACGCAGATCAATTCGCAGTATGTACATGATGATAACACGACAAACGATGTTTACATTCCGACGATGTTCCCCACGGCAACAGACAATGACTCCTCTCTCGGGAGACTGAATCCTGACGACGAGGCTGCCGTCACCATGCTGTATCCGGCAGAGATCCAAGTCGTAAACGCCGTCTACGGCCGTATCAGCGGCACATTGTACTGGCGCAGCGGCCTTCCGGCGCGGGGCGCCAATGTTGTTGCAGTGAAACAGGGCGATGAGGAGATGAGCCGCTTTTCCAGCGTTTCAGACTACTGCATGCAGGGCGACGGCGCTTTTGAAATGCTGGTTACTCCCGGCACATATAATTTTATTGTCGAGCCTATCAATCCTTTTTTTACCGGCGGTTCAAGCGTAGGCCCGTATGCCGGTACTGCGCTTTCACTATCATTTATTTTTCCGGCCGTTACCACAGAATATGAAGAAAACCTGACCATCGCCGCCGGAGAAACACAAGAGGTGCAGCTTGTCGTCAGGCATAATCTGCTGACCCCGGCACCGGGGCTGTTTGCCCTTCTGCTGCAGTTTTTGAACAGCCTGGGGCTTCTGCAAACCGCAGGCTATTAGCCTGAGGTTGGACCGTGCGGCTGATAATAATTTTGAAGGGGCGGTTCGCCAGCCTTCTCCAATAAAACCTAATAATAAACAGAGCGGAAAGCACAATGGCATTTATTGATCTGCAGGACTATATTCAAAAGCTGGGCGCAACAGGCCAGCTCCAGCACATAGCAGCCGAGGTTGACGCCGTGCTTGAAATAACCGAAATCGCCGACCGCCTGGTAAAGAGCGGCGGCCCTGCGCTTTTGTTCGAGCGCGTGAAGGATTCCCCATACCCCCTTGCCATAAATCTTTTCGGTACTCTTGAGCGCGCCTGTTTCGCCTTTGGCGTGGATGGCTTTGACGAGATTGCCCGGCGGGTTATGTCCTTCATCCCCACAGCCATGCCCGGTACGCTCGTGGACAAAATGAAGCTTCTGTGGAGCGTGAAGGACATTAAGAATTTTCAGCCTAAAAGCGTACGCTCCGGGCCCTGTCAGGAGGTTATCGAGCGCGACGGGCCGCTGCTGAAAAGCCTGCCCGTGCTGCAGTGCTGGCCCAAAGACGCAGGCCGCTTCATCACGCTGCCGCTTGTCATCACGAAGCATCCTGAAACAGGCGTGCAAAATATGGGCATGTACCGCATGCAGATAATCGACGAGCGCCGGGCTTTTATGCACTGGCATCTGCATCACGGCGGCGCGGGCCATCACCGCGCAAACCTTGAACAGGGCAAACATACCGAGGTCGCGATAGCCCTGGGTTGTGACCCGGCAACGCTTTATTCGGCTACAGCGCCCCTGCCTCCTGGCCTGGATGAACTTATGTTTGCCGGATTTCTGCGCAACAGCCCCGTTGAAATAGTGAAGGCAGCAACCGTTGACCTCATGGTGCCGGCACATGCCGAGTTCGTGCTTGAGGGAACCGTGAGCGCCGAGACAAGCATTGAAGGACCGTTCGGCGATCATACGGGCTTTTACTCCGATGCCGACCAGTACCCGGTGTTTACCCTGCGGGCCATCACCAGAAAAAAAGATCCCGTCTATCCGGCGACCATCGTGGGCAAGCCGCCCATGGAAGACTATTTTCTTGGCAAGGCAACCGAGCGCATCTTTCTGCCGCTTATAAAGCTGCAGCTGCCGGAAATTGTTGATATCAATTTTCCCTGTGAGGGCGTCTTTCACAATTGCGTGCTGGTGTCGATTAAAAAGGAATATCCCGGCCATGCGCGCAAGGTTGCATCAGCCCTGTGGGGACTGGGGCAGATGATGTTCACCAAGCTCATCGTCATTTTCGACGGCGACGTTGATGTGCAGAACTGCTCCGAGGCGGCCTGGAAAGCGTTCAGCAATGTCGATCCGGAGCGCGATCTGTTTTTTACCCGGGGGCCGCTTGACGTGCTTGATCATGCAACGCCTACGGCTATATTTGGATCGAAGGTCGGCGTTGACGCCACACGCAAGCTGCCCGCTGAAGGACACAGCCGCATCTGGCCCGAAGAAATTGCAATGGATGATGCCACGCGCGAGCTTGTTACCCGCCGCTGGAAGGACTATGGCCTTGGGTAAGCTGAAGACCCTGCTCGACATGATAAAGTTCGAGCACACCATTTTTGCTCTGCCCTTTGCCTATACCGGCATGATACTGGGTGCAGGCGGACTGCCTCCGTTTTCAACATTTTGCTGGGTTACTTTTGCCATGGCCGGCGCACGAAGCTTTGCCATGGCCCTCAACCGGCTTTTTGACATAACCATCGATAAAAAGAACCCCCGTACAGCCGGTCGCGCCCTGCCCGCAGGGCTGGTGAGCGTGCCCGAAACCCTGCTTTTTGTTGCTGCAGCGCTTGCAGTTTTCTTTATCGCGATTTTTTTCCTGCCTGGCCTGTGCCATAAGCTCTGGCCCGTAGCGCTGGCGCCCATGGCATTCTACTCCTTCACGAAGCGCTTCACCTGGGCCTGCCACGGCGTGCTCGGCCTGTGCCTGGGGCTTGCTCCAATGGGTGCCTGGGTGGCAGCAACCAATGCCCTGCCACCGGCGGGCATCTGGATGCTGAGCCTGGGTGTCATGCTCTGGACAGCCGGTTTCGATGTTCTCTACAGCTGTCAGGATTATGATTTCGATACAAGGGAAGGGCTCTATTCTGTGCCCGTGCGCTTCGGCATACCTCTGGCTCTGCAGCTGACGAAAATATTGCATGCCCTTACGGTAATTTTTTTCGGTCTTATGGGATTTTGTTTTTCTCTTGGTGCGATCTTTTATGCTGGTCTTGCCATTATTGCGGGCTTTCTCTGGTATGAAAACAGCATCATAAAACCCGATGATCTTTCCCGCATGAATGCAGCATTCTTTACAGCCAATGGCTGCGTGAGCATTCTTGCCTTTGCCGCAACCTTTGCAGCGGTGGTGTTTCGAAAGTGAGCCGGTGCGTAATGCGCACCCTGCAAATTCCATGATAAAAATGAGCAGCCGGTAGGGTGCGCACCGCGCACCGTTTGAGAGCTGTATGGCAAACATAAGCAGGTACAGATTAACACGAACGCTGAACGTATTGTTGCTCTGCGGTATGCTGCTTGGGGCAGGGTGCGCGCATGTTGAGCGCACAATGGATACTTCCGCCTACTGCGGGTGCAAAAAGTGCTGCGGATGGTCGCGCGGCAGCTGGAAGTATCTGAAGCTCAATTTTTGGAACAGGTATTACGCAAGCGGCCCTGATGCCGGCAAGCCCTATCATGGCACAACCGCCAGCGGCACGACTCCTCGCCAGTACTACCCCGGGCTCTTTTCGGTCGATAGCCTGAAGCGGCCCTGGGTTATTCCCGTGCGCATCGTATTTTTCCCCTGGCTCATGTTTTCACATTCCGGAACACTTGCCGCCGATACCGGCTACTATCCCTTCGGAACGGTCATGCTCATACCCGGCTATGGAGAGGGAGTTGTCGAGGACCGCGGCTCGGCAATCAAAGGGCCTGACCGCATTGACCTGTTCTACGATTCGCACGACGATGCTCTTGCCTGGGGCCGCTGCCGCGTTCCCGTTGCCATAGAAAAAAAGTGAAGGGGCCGGCAGGCTTTCATGTTTGCCCTGCGAAACAACTGCAAAATCGCACTTCTTTCTTGACGCACTTTTGCCGTTCTACTATAGTTGCCCCATGCTGAAGCATGGTTTGTGTTAATGCACTGCGCTTCGGAAATAGTGAGGGCAATGATCTGCCGCGAGCGATGGCGAAACCGTTCCTGTAATTCAGCGAGGTATCTCCCATGGCTTTTTTAAAACTCAATTTCCCGGTACACACAGCCGATAACCGGCTCCTGCTGCCTGCGGGGGCTATTCTTTCAAACAGCACCCTAACGCAGGTCATCGCTGCAAACAAGGCAACATCGCAGCAGACATGCCGCTTGCTTAAGCATGCAACAATAAAGCGCGACCTGCTTGATCTCATAAGCAGCCCTCCCTACGATTTAATTTTTTCGGATAAAACAAAAGTCACCCGCATCATAAACATGCTGGATAATTTTCAGCTGCCCATGCAGGTTTTGGAGTCGCTTGATTATTTCAAAAGCGCTAACTATTACACCTACTGTCACCTGATTAAGGTTTTTACCCTTTCGGCGCTCATCGCCCGGGATTTTTTGCCGGATGATCGGGAGTGGGCCAAATTTGTTTCAACCGGGCCCACACATGATATCGGAAAAATTTGCGTGCCGATGCATCTTTTAAAAAAAGAAACGCTCCTTACCCGCGCAGAGCGGGGCAAAATAGATCATCACATGGCAGCCGGCTATGTGATGCTGAGCTGCTTTTACGGAGACCACAGGCACCCTGCCGCAATCGTGGCCAGGGATCATCATGAGAGAAGAGATGGCTCGGGCATGCCCGCCGGAATAAAGCTCAGACGGCTCATGGTGGAAACAGTCATAGTGTGCGACATATACGATGCCCTTATTTCTTCACGGTCCTACCGGCCCGACCCCTACGACAACAGAACCGCACTGGAAGAAATCACCCGGCTTGCGGAAATGAAGAAAATCGGATGGAAGGCGCTCAGATCACTGGTGGCGCTCAACCGCAAGGCAAAGCCAGAGCCCCGGCAGGTAACAGTATCAATCGAAAAAAGAGGTTCGCCCCCCGAGCACAACAACTATGGGGTTTTTGCCAACGGCGAAAACGGCGACATGGGGCTGAAAAAAATTTCTTGAGCGTGTTCGGATTCATGCGTGCTGCATAATCAGCTGTTTTCCCTCTCACAGCTTCGCATTGCCCCGCTTCAGGACTATCCGCGTGATCTCTCGCGGGCAATTGATGCGCATGGGCGGCCCGACAACGCCAAGGCCCCTGTTTATGTAGAGATAGGAGCCATCTTTGTCGTACAGACCATAGTCCCGTTCATAAAAAAGCTTTGCAAGCGACCAGTTGTGGCTGTTTCCGGCAGGTAAAATCATCTGACCTGCATGGGTATGCCCGGCAAGCGTGAGGCGCACGCCCTGAGCAGCAGCCGTGTCAAAAACAGTTGGCCGGTGGGAAAGCAGCACCCTGAATCCAGTGCCTGGGGCCTGCTGAAGCGCTTTTTTCAGGTTGGGGATATTCATATCACGTCTCAGGAGGCCCTGCGGATCGTCGATGCCCACAAGCTGCAGCAGGCCGCCGCCCTCGGGCCGAATTTCCCGCCACCCATTGCGCAGCATCTGCACGCCAGCTTTTTCCAGCTTGCTGCACAGGCTTTGAGTGTCGCAGTAGAAATCATGGTTGCCAAGTACGCCATAGACTCCCTGCTCTGCCTCCAGGCCGGCAAGCCCTTCAATCGCCTCATCAATGTAGGAAGAGCCCCAGTTGATGATATCGCCGGTGATGGCCACAAGGTCGGGGGCCATGGCATTGATGCGCCGGACGGTGGACTGCAGAGCGGCGCTATCCATAAACGGCCCCACGTGCAGGTCGCTTATCTGGATGATGGTGAAGCCGTCAAGCCCTGCGGGCAGATCCGGAAATGCAAGCTCGACATCATCAACCCTCAACTGCGCGCTGCCCACATACAGGCCATAGACCGACGGCGCTGCCACGGGCAGCGCTACCCCGGCCACCATCATTTTCAGAAAATCCCTGCGCGGGCCATTATAATCCGCCACTGGTGAGGCTGGAGGGATTGTGCCGCTAAAACGGAAAAAAACTTTTCCAACACCGGTCACGGCAGCCGCGCAAATAAACAGCGGCGTGAGGGCCATGCAGATGAGCATATAGGCAAAAAACGGGTAGATAAGCGCGTAATCAATTCCAGCACCTACCTGCTGCCGAAGCTCAACGGGATTGAAAAGAAAAACGTAGGCGCCATTCAGGTACAGCATTGCTGCCAGCGCCGCAAGCCAAACTTTAAGGCTTTTGTGCTGTTTGAAAGCAAAGAGACAGCCTGCAACGGCAATGGCCTGCACTGTCACAAACGAGACTACAAAACGCAGGATGACGGATGAAAGATCGTAATGCATGAAACCCCTGTTTACTGTTATTGCCTTGAGTGGTATTCTAATCATACCGTTTTTTTTTGAAAACGGCAAATGATGCAGAAATGCTGTATTGGTTTGATTGGTTGAATTAGTTTTATTTGTTGAAGCCCCCCGAACCAATCGAACCAGTAAAACCAATCAAACTAATCAAACATGCATTTATCACTTCTGCGAAAAAAATACCTGCACATCATTCTGCCGGCCTTTATCGGCTCGGTTATCGCCTATCTCGACCGGATCAATATCGCCTATGCCGCGCTTACGATGAACACAAACCTCGGTTTTTCCGCGCAGGTTTACGGTGCAGGCGCAGGTGTTTTTTTTATAGGCTATGTGATTTTTGAAGTGCCGGGGGCCATCATCGCCGAGCGATGGAGCCCGCGCATATGGCTTGCCCGCATCCTTATCACCTGGGGCATTGTTTCATGCTTCATGGCGTTCATACATTCACCCGGGCAGTTCTATCTCGTTCGGTTTCTGCTGGGCGCGGCAGAGGCGAGTTTTTATCCGGTTATCTATGCAAGCGTTATTCCGCGCTGGTTTACGCCGCAGGAGCGCCCGAAAGCCATTGCCCTGATGCTCACCTCGCTGCAGGCCTCTGCCATAATCGGGGCGCCCCTTGCCGGTTGGCTATTAGGCATTACGGCTTTCGGCCTGCATGGCTGGCAGATGCTTTTTATACTTGAATCCATACCCGCAGTTGCTTTCGGGGTAGGTATACTTTTTGTGCTTACCGACTGGCCGCGGGATGCCACATGGCTGACCATGCAGGAGAAAGAACATCTTGCGGGCTGCTTTGAACAGGAAATTGCGGCCAAAAAAGCCATCCGCCATTACAGCTTGTGGCAAGCTCTGCGGGACCGCGAGGTGCTGAAACTCTGCTTTATTTATTTTCTGTGGTGCAGCGGGTTTTGGGGATTCAACTACTGGATACCAACAGCGCTCAAAGAGGTATCCGGCTGGTCTAATGCAGCAATCGGTTGGCTGATCGTGATCCCCATGGTTATAGCAATGTTTGCCATGCTGTATGTCGGCGCATCTTCATCGCGCACCGGCGAGAGGCGATGGCACGGCGCCGCGCCTCTGTTTGTGGCAGCTCTGGGGATGGGGGCCGGGGCTTTTATCAAAGACCCGCAGATTAATTTTCTGTTAGTCTGCTGTACCGCCATAGGTGTGTATGGCGCGTTCGGCGTCTGGTGGTCATACCCTACGACCTTTCTGTCGGGGGCAGCGGCTGCCGGTGCTGTGGGGCTTATCAACTCCTGCGGCAATGTCGGGGGCTATGTCGGCCCGTATCTCAACGGGTTTGTAAAAGATACCACAGGTTCTTTCCTTGGGTCGTCAATCGTTCTGGCGGGCATGCTTGCGGCTGCCGGCGCGCTTATGCTAACACTCAAAAAAAAGCCGCCCCAAATCTGAGGCGGCTTTGATATGCTGAAGATAAGCCACTTCGGCAAAAAGCCGGGATGCCCTCAACATAAAACCTTCGCAGCCGTTTTGAATTCAAAATGGCTGCGTGCAGGAATAGGCATAATTAGCCTTCGTATATCTTCCCGCGCCAACGCCGCTTACCTCAAGTGAAAAGCTGTCAGGTTCTCCGGGCACGGGAATGATATTATACATATAAGCCTTACCCTGGTAATCAAGCACAAGATAGTTTTTATAGTAAATGCCCAGGAACTGGCCTGAGTCCTTGCTCCAGTCGCACATTTTATAGGTGCCTGATTCGGTGTTTTTCGGCTTAAACTCTATGATCGCATCATGGGTATCGCTTCGCTCATACACGCCGCTCCAAAGGCTGGGATTAAGGTCATCGCTGGCGGAACAGGACTCTTTACCGCTCTGGCAGGCAAAAAAACAGCCCATTACTTCGTTTATATGCCCCATGACGCATTCCTCACGATAATCCCTTTGCCCCCTAAACGTCCAGCCGCACTTCCACACCAGTTCAAGATATTTTGCCCACAAGCCCTCCATGCATTTCATATGTCGTATCACCATAGGGTCGGAAACTTCAGGCCAGTTCACGAATCCACCGGCATCCCAATTCGGAAGATTCGGAATCGTGTCGTCCAGTGGTTGGTATACGCCATCGTTTGCCCCGGCGGCAAGCGGTTTGTCATCTGTCTGCAGCGCCTGTTTTGTTATTGTATTTTCAGTATTCTGCGCGGCAGCGCTACCTGCCCATACCAGCCCGCAGACCAGAATTAAAAACGCCAGCATACCCGTTATTGTTGCAGTTTTTTTCATGTATGGTCTCCTTTTTTTGTTTTTTCTGGATTCATTGCATAGGCCCTGTCTATAATGCTCCTGCATGGTCTTTCCCTCAGTTAGAAGGCTTTTACCTTTACCGTGCCTGAGCAGCCTCCCACCGTCACCTTCACCTCATTCACATCAAGGTCAAACGGGTTAATGACCGTAAAAACAAGCCTGATTCGCGGGCTGATCCTGTGAGAGTTTGTGCTCATGATAGATGAAGAGTCCCAGGTCGCATCGTCATCGGAAAGCGCTGATCCTTTGGCTATGAGCAGGAAAAGCTTGGTCGGCTTGAGTTTGCTTAATATTTTATGAATTGTTTTCGGGAACACACGCAACTGGCAATCGCCGCCGTCCGTGCCGTTATCGCCGCCATCGCCACCGCTGGTATCGCCGAGCACCCCTCCCCGGACTGCTATAACCTCACCATCGGTCAGTCGTTTCTCTTTCACTAAAAGGGAAAAATTAAAACCATCAAAATTGGCGCAATTGCCCATGGTATACGCCAATGTTTTGTTTTCCGGGATTGTTGTAGACGACCACAAAGATAAAACAATCCCGGAAGATCCGCTCCATGGTGCATTTAAAATACATGGGGGGGTAAACTCTGGATATGCAACAGCGCTTTCAAATTCCAGCTTGTTGGGCAAGCGCCAGTCACTATAGCCAAGATACTGCTCGATATTGAGCTTCTGTATATAATCAAGGGCATGCTGCCAGGTTACCTTGCCGTCTCCCGGCGTGCCATCCTGATCCCAGCCCGGATCGCGGCTGGCAATGATGTTTGCCGGAGACCACATAAGGCCCGTCATATTGTCCGTTATTGTACCGTTGACGGTGGACTGGAATCTATCGGTGACACAGCTATTAAGTGCTGGCTGCTCAATCCAGCCAACGCCAGCCTGTATTTCACCATCCTGCCCTGTTCCTGAGCAGTCGATTTCGTATGGGGAAGGGGTAGTAGGGCTATAGCATTTTGTCTGCCCGGTCTTGGGCAGTTGTATCTTCCCGGACTGAGTTGAACGCACGGGCCACACGTAGCCAGAGCTTTTAAGGGACTCATAAGGCTGATTAGGGGAATATGTGAAACCACTAAAAGCTATTAATGAATTTTCATACAACGTAGAAGAAATGTAGACAGCAGCCTGAAAATTTGTAAAGGGACTATTCTCCGAGAGTGCATTAGAAAATACATAGGCGTTTATCGGGCTTTCAAGCTCAACTATGTTGGGTAAACGCCAGTCTTCATGACCAAGATATTTTTCAGCATTGAGCTTTTTTATATAATCCAGGGCGTTCTGCGGGGATACTATACCGTCACCAGGCGTGCCATACGCATCCCAGCCCGGATCGCGGGTTGCCATCAGGTTCGCATCCTTTGTCCACATAAGGCCGGTCAATTTATCGGTGACCGAGCCATCGGCATTGTCCTTAAAGCGTGGGCTAGGCCAGGCAACTCCCGCCTGTATGGCGGCATCCTGGCCGGAGTCGGTACAGTCGATAACAGTGCCATACGTATCATAACACTCCGTCTGTCCGGTTTTGGGGATCTGCGCTTTGCCTGCCAGGGCCGGCGCGCAGAGAAAAAAAGTCAGCGCAACTACAAGTGCCGGCAATTTCCATGTTGTTCTATTGCTCATTACTCCTCCTCTTTTTGATTATGGCCGTGTTGACTTCCTGCTCCTGCATGGTCTTTCCCGCAGTTAGAAGGCTTTTACTTTCACCGTGCCGGAGCAGCCACCCACCGCCACTTTGACCTCATTCACATCAAGGTCAAATGGGTTAATGACCGTAAAAACAAGCCTGATTCTCGTGCTGATCCTGTGAGAGTTTGTGCTCATGATAGATGAGGTGTCCCAAATCGCATCGTCATCGGAAAGCGTTGATCCTTTGGCTATGAGCAGGAAAAGTTTGGTCGGCTTGAGTTTGCTCAATATTTTATGAATTGTTTTCGGGAACACACGCAACTGGCAATCGCCGCCGTCCGTGCCGTTATCGCCGCCATCGCCACCGCTGGTATCGCCAAGAACCCCTCCCCGGACTGCCATGACCCCAGCATTTGGCAATCGTTTCTCATGCACAAAGCTAAACATGTTTTCAGTAGCGTAGAAGGCCATGTTCATGCAATACGCCAATGTTTTATTTTCCGGGATTGTAGTAGATGACCAGAGCAGCAAAGGTGAAACCCCCCAGAGGCGCCCACATGGGGGGGTGAAATTTGAATATGAAATAGCGCTTTCCAGTTCCAGCTTATTGGGCAGGCGCCAGTCACTATAGCCAAGATACTGCTCGATATTGAGCTTTTGTATATAGTCAAGGGCATGCTGCCAGGTTACCTTGCCGTCTGCAGGCGTGTCATCCTGATCCCAGCCCGGATCGCGGCTGGCAATGATGTTTGCTGGAGACCACTCAAGCCCCGTCATGTTATCAGATATTGTGCCACTGGCGTTAGACAGAAACCTATCGGCGTCACAGGGTCCGTAGGTCCGTGTCTCAGTCCAGCCCACACCGATCTGCGTTTCACCATCCTGCCCTGTTCCTGCACAGTCGATTTCGCCGGTAGTATTGCTATAACACTTTGTCTGCCCGGTCTTGGGCAGTTGTATCTTCCCGGACTGAGCTGTGCGCACGGGCCATACGTAGCCACCATAAATATTCTTAAGGTAAGGCTCACCAAGCATATATCCAAAAGCTGCATCCTCTGGATCCAAGTATTGATACCATGTAGAAGACGCGTATTCAGCCGCCTGGAAATTAGTAAAGGGAGTATTTTCAGAAACCGCAGTAGAAAAAATATAGGCATTCATCAGGCTTTCTAGTCTAGTGTATCTTAAATAACTAGACATAGTTGGGTGACTATGTTAGTTTGGGGGAATGAAAAAACCACTCGTGTTGAATGCCGCTGACAGAAGCCTGCTTGAAGAATGGACCAAAGCCTATGG
>Ga0209083_1003063_pt1 | contig 14640 bp, 17 predicted proteins | sample AM7aDNAmetaG_FD_184132 | JGI IMG/M metagenome (GOLD analysis project Ga0209083, IMG submission 184132) | Freshwater microbial communities from Finland to study Microbial Dark Matter (Phase II) - AM7a DNA metaG (SPAdes) (version 3) | ecosystem: Environmental > Aquatic > Freshwater > Lake ...
TTGAAAATTCAGCCAAACTCTACCCGAAATGAATCTGCCACCTTTTAAGAAAAATCAAAGCGGCTTCGCATACTTTAGCGAGCTTCCGGAAAACTTTCGTCTGGCGACCATTGATGATTTTATTGTGAATGGGAAACGCAGGATTGGCCTGATGTTCCTCATTCAATGGATTGATGATGCCTCCTTTTATCAGATATGCTATGTCTCGATGAACCTTACTCGTAAGATCCTTGGGCCGCATATTGAAGATAAACGGGTGTTCGTCTGCAATCAACCTCTAATTTTTAAATAACCGAACAGGCACTGGGCCTTTCGATGGACGGCTTTGTCACTATTTTGAAAAATAAGCACACTGCCGGGGGATCAAATATCAATTTCATTGATCTGGAACCCCTCACCGTGGATAATGTCTTTGATCAACTCGAGTCCTTCGGTGACCAGGTGGGAGACTTATACAAGGATATGGCGATGAATATCTTCCTGTCGCGCAAATGGTTTGCAGCTTATCACAAAAAACGCCGTGATCTTCATGGTACCGACACGAATTACGATGGCATGAAAACCATGCTGGAAGGTACCAACCTTACGCTTACTCCTTTGCCATCCATGGCTGGCGAAAATATCATCTTCACCACTCCCAAGGAAAACTTCATCCGGTTGATGAACCGCAACAATGGCGCCTCCAATATTTCTATCGAAAGCGTCGACCGCCAGATCAAGGTTTTCGCGGACTGGTATGAATCGGTTGGCTTTGGGATTGAAGAAGCGGTTTTTGTTTACGTTCCTGCAGCTTAACCCTTAAAACCAAAAAATCATGACCATAGCATTATTTGACCTTGCAAAGCCCACCATAAGAAATGCCGGAGGTGGCGGCGGAATAAAATCCGAGATCATCCTGATCCAGGAAGCGGATATCGATTGGGATGCTTTCCCGGAACGAGATGTCGATGGAGTGACCATTGCCGGGGATATCGCGATGATGACCGGTAAATTCATGCATAGCTTCTATATGACCCAGGGGACGATCAAACCATCGCAGAAAAAACTCAAAGGCTCCAACCAGGACTGCGGTGGATATGAGATCGGCCTTGAAGGGTTTTACCCGGGCATTGAGAAGGCTGTCCAGAAATGGATTCAGAACTTCGGCATCGATTTCAAAGGGATTGTCATTATTCAGAACTGCGCATCAAACAAGCGCTACCTGATTGGTGAACCCTGCAACCTGGTGCATATCGAAACCATAGAAACGACCTGGGGTGAAGAGATCGACAAAGACAAAGGCCACAAGTTCGGGTTCCTGTGCAAACAGGGTTCGCCAATGGCTTTTTATGAAGGAGTACTGGTGATAGACACCGCCCCACCAGCAGGATTATAAATGGACCTCTCGTAGTGTTTTCATAAGTGTTGGTTAGTTGAGCCTGTCGGAGCGATCTGGCAGGCTTTTTTACTGTTGCCCGATCTAAGTATTGATATCTTTGTAATTTTACTATTGCAAAAATAACCACAGTCAATTGAGTATATACAATCGTCACACACAATTTTTAAAAAACTTAGAGTACACCAAAATATGAAAATCATTTTCTCAAAAATATTTGTCTTTTACAAGATATTGAGAAACTCTAAATTACTTCAATGGATTGCTAATTTCCCTCGAACCAGTATTTTCTGGTATCCATTAATCCTTTCAATATTTTCCGGGTTAATTTTTTACTATTTCTTCAGCGTACTCCCTCGTCATCAAGAATTAAAAAAAGTAAAACCTCAAATCGAATATTTAACAGATAAGATTCTTTCGGACGGGATGTTTATTGTCACAGAAATGACGTATCAAAATTTAACTCAGAACAAATATAATGAGGGAGTACTGACAATAAGAGAAATTGAAAACGCTTTACAAGGTATTTACTTTGATACAAAATTGAGATATATCTGTGTCAATCAAAAAGGTGAATGGTACAATATAGGTGATTTCGTCTCGGACTATTTATCAAATATTGAGAGGAATAGCGAAGTTCTTTTTCGTTACATTATTTATTTAGATCCTGAAGAGATTAACATTATTAACGAATTATTAAGGAATGACCTATTTGAAACGTGGCATAATTCACGATTCCCTGAAATAATGAATATTGATGGTCAGATATTCAAAGCAGAACGTAAAGACTTATCTGGCTTCAAATTTTCATTATTTGAATTTTATCAAGCACTTCAAAAGCTTGATAAATATGCACATGAGGAAATCTATACACGAAATAAAAGCTTACAAATAAACGCTGCAAATGCGTATTTCTCAAACAATTTCAAACTTGCAATCCAATATAACCTAGAAATTTTGAAGATTAATAAGAAGGATAAGGATGCCATGTTTTATTATGGTGCTTCTTTAATAGGCGATTATCAGATATTTAATGGGATTAAGGTATTGAAGAAATTCCTCGAACTTTATCCAGACCAAAAAGAGTCTGTAAAATCAAATATTAAAAATGAATATGCAAAAAAAATGATTTTTAAAGAAAGTGATTAAAACCTGTCTGTAAAAAGCCGTCAGCCGTTAGGATTAATTAAAGTAAGAAATGCTTGCTAAAAACTTAGCAGGCATTTTTTATGTCCTTTAATCATTGCAATTGCAGCAATATTTTCGCTGCATGGATCATGACATTCTTTTCTGGATGAAGGCTGACCAGGACTACTTAGCCGGTCTTGCCCTCTTTGAACGTTACACGCACAATACTAAAATCGGCAGGATGCTGCGCATTGGGGGAGCAACCGTGAAAAACCGGTTGACTCTTTCGTATGAACCTAGCAAAATTGCCAAGCATTTAGCGGCTTTCGAGAATGCTTCTGCTTTAGTGAAACCACCCGTAAAAAAGGAAACTACAAAACCAGAGCAGCCAATGCCTCCGGAGGTTACCACTATTGACAGACTTCGATCGGAGCAGAAAATGTGTTACAAGATGCTCGATAACCTTCATGCTGTTCTTCCTTACCGGGAAATCCAGGAGCGAAAAGAAATTGCTTTTCGAATACTGGACATTGATGACCAGCTCAAGGAGATCACTGAAAGGATTGCCCATTATGAGACTCATGGTGTGATCCCCGCAGCGCCGGTCAATGATGAACCCAAAAAGGTTTCTGAAATGAGTGATGCTGAGCTGATCATCCGGCAGAATAATGTTCGTACCTATATCGCCAGGTACAAACGCCTGGTAGCGGATTCAAAGAAACTCAAAACATTGCCCAGGAACCAGGAGTTGTTGGATAAATTCCAACTGGAATTGGATGAAATAACGGAAAGGCTAAATAAATGAGCCTGTTTTCATCCGAGGATTTGGCAAAGAAAAAACCGGACAGACCAAAGTCCGGATCAGTTCCATTTGCAGGATCAAATCTTCTGACCATCGGCAAAGCTAATGAAAAGCTTCACCAGGTCTTTGGCCAGGTTATCGATGGACAGTCGCTGCATTATGCCTCCCTGGGTGACTGGTCAACCCATGACCTTCTTTTCTTTCTCCTGGAACAAACAGGTCCGGCCAAAGTGTATTTCACTACCTGGGCAATCTCTGAGTATGCCATCCGCCAGTTGTATCAGTTCATTGAGCATGGGTTGATCCTTGAACTTAAAGGCATCTTTGATTACCGAAACGGAATCCGGAAGCCTGCCGAACTTCAGTTCCTGCAAAAGATCACAACTGATATCAAAGCCGCCAAGTGCCATGCCAAGGTCACGGTCATCGAAAACGATAACTGGGGGATCAGTGTGGTAGGATCTGCAAACTATACCCGGAACCCCCGAATTGAAGCCGGTGTTTTATGCTGTGATAAAACAGTCGCAGCTTTTCACCGGGATTGGATTTTAAAAGAACTCTCAAATACAAGCGCCCTTGATCGATCAAAATGAATCCTTCATCACCGAAGTTGAAAACTATGCTTCGCTGATGTTTACAAAAGAAGAAATTGCAGTTATCCTGGAGGTGGACCCGGTGCAATTGCACACTGTTTTGGAAGAGCAGGATAATCCTGTCTTCAGGGCATTCCAGCGTGGAAGATTAAAGCGTGAAGCTGAAATACGCAAAGGGATCTTTGACCTGGCACAAAATGGTTCGTCACCAGCGCAGACCTTCGCCATGAAACTCATCGAAAATGCTAAAGCAAATGATCTATGAAAAATTTAGTGTCAGATACAACCCTTGAGAAGATCAGGCTTTACTACCTGTCGGATGAAAATAAACTTTCCGGGCATGATGAACAGGTTCGTCAGCGGTGGGAATCGGCGTATTCCATGTTGATCAACCAGAACGGTATTGAGAGCGATGTTGTCAAGATGCTCATGAAAGTTCATGATATTTCTCAAATGCAGGCTTACCGTGATGTGCACAATTGCACCCGGTGTTTCGGCCCGGTCAGGGGAATGGACCGTCAATCCCTGCGCAACATGGTCACTCAATGGGCGACCGAGGATTATCGCAAAGCTTCTGTCATGAATGATTTCAGGGCAAAAGACAAAGCCCTGGATAAAATTATCAAAGCCAACAACCTGGACAAAGAGGATACGGATCAGCCAGACCCTTCCAAGATTCAGCCGCCGGTGCAGTTGCTGTCAATCAACTACAGTTTTCTAACCTCAGAGTATTTCAAGCTGATCGATCCTAAAGCCCAGGTGGCGCTGCTGAAGCTGAACGAAAAGGTGATGGCATTGATTGACGCTTCACCCATTGCTGAATACAAGAATATTCTGTTGGCCGATGATACCACCTACGAAGATGTTACAGACTGAAGTTAAACCTGCTCCTTTTTTAAACAATCCGCAGGTGGCCATCCAGCTTTCCAACAGTCCGCATAAGGTATTCATTGGCGGCAGGGGAGTCGGAAAGACAACGATCATTGCAGAAGAGATCATTAAATATTTTGTGGCCATGCCCCGGGGAAAAATCTCCCTCAATGGCCTGACCTATTTCCACATTCGCACAAAATCCCTGCCCCCGATCATAGACCACTTTGAACGCCGTGGTCTCTACCGTGGCATTCATTACTTTGTTGGTCACAAAGCCCCAAAGAAGTACGAATGGCCGGAACCTTATGCACCGCCGTTGGATTATACCAACTGTATCCATTTCTATAACGGCTTTGTTGTTGAGTTCAACTCCTTCGACCGTCCTGAGATGGCACGTTCAGGATCCTATGACGGGATGATCTTTGATGAATGTACGAAGCTGCGAAAATCGGCCATTGATGCCGATGTGCTGCCTGCAAACCGTGGAAACCGTGACCGGTTTGGTCACCTGCGTTTCCATCATGGCACGTTGTTCCTTGGAACAATGCCATTGACCCCGGATGGTGACTGGGTTTTTGAGTACCAGGAGCTGGCAAAGAAATTCCCGACAAGATATTGTTACATGGAAGCTTCTGCATTACAAAACAGAAAGATTCTCGGAGAGATGTATTTCAGGGATTTGAAGCGGGTACTGCCAAAGATTGTTTATGACCTGGAAGTGCTGAACATCCGCAGGACACAGAACACAAATGGCTTCTATCCACAGTTGAATTCGGCTATTCATGGCTATACTGATTCCTATGAGTACAACTTTATCGATGAGGTAACAAGTATGACCCAGGGGAGCACGTTCGATAGCCAGGCTGACAAGGATTGCACTCCCGGCGATCCGTTGTATATCTCCTTTGACTTTGGTACCACCCAGAACTGCATGATCGTTGCCCAGTGGAACCGATCCTTGAATGAATTCCGGATCATCCGTAACTTCTTTGTCGAGAATGAAACCTTGTCAGTTTTGGTGCAAAAGTTCATCGATCATTATCAGCACAAACAAAACAGGTTTGTTTACCTCTATGGTGGCTCGGATGGCAACCGTAGGAACGATGCAGCTTCAAGGGATTCTTACTTTGATGATGTACGGGAGCAATTGGCAAAGGCCAAATGGGAAGTCCAGTTAAGGGCAGAACTGTATGAAGCGCATCACATGGACAAGTACCAGTTCTGGGATAAGTTCCTCTCGGGTGATTACCCTTCTCTGCCTGCCTTCCGGATTAACATGAACAATGCCATTGAAACCTTTGTTTCCATGGACAATGCCCCTATCCTGCCACAAGAGTTTAAGAAAGATAAATCATCGGAGAGAAAGAAAGATCAGCCACGCTGGAAAGCAACTGATCTCTCTGATGCTGCCGACAATCTATTCTATTGGCTTCTCAGCCCATTGCTAGGGGATCAATACCCATCTAACGAGATGATCCTACTTCCTGGTCGTTAGCGCATACAGTTTCCTTGTCAGTTGTAGGGGAGCATCCCGCCTGCCTTCCTGTTTATATATCGAATATGCTGTATATGTAGCATCATTTCATATATCCGTCCCTGAAAACGAGCGGTGCAATTGCATTTTTCGATAGGGCGGGGCGTGCACTCCGTGGGGACTTTGAGAAATAAAAGGGAAATTTAGACCCTTTTCTTTCTCAAAATCAACAGTATAACGAAATATTTTTGTTAAAGGCAAAAATCGACTTCTTTTCTTTGTCCGCTCAAAGAAAGAGAAGCAAAAGAAAGAGCTGCATATCGCACCGGCACTCAAATTCCGGGTCCGCTTTTTCTTTGATAATCAAGGGCAAAGAAGAAGCTTGGCAAAAAGAAACCTTTCCCGGGCAGCTTTTGAAAAAAGCAAGTAAAACCCCACCGCACAATATAATACTTGAAATCTTTACTAAGCTACCTATATCGACAGGGCTTCCAGCTGGTAGAGCGCTGCAGCTTGGAACTGTAAAGGGCGACAAGAAACGGTCGCTTTCAGTGTATTCAGATTGGCAGTCAATCTGACCAACACCCTGGACATTATCCAATCGATCCGGTTTAACGCTTCGCGGTCAGAAAATTCAAGTATTCACATCTAAAACTAACTCACCATGACCGCACTTACAAGAGAAACCCGCAGACAATCCATCGAAGAAATGTTTGTCCAACACATTGAGAACATTTATTACCCAGGCTTTTCAGAAGAGATGACCGAAGAGCAATCGGCCCTCTATGACTGGGAATTTAAAGAGTTTCAGAAGAATTTCAGAATGGAAAATTAACACGACAGGCAGTCACTGACTGCCTGTTTTTTTTATGGTCGTACAGCTTTTTCTTTTGTGTTGTACCGGCAAAGAAAAAGCTGGGCAAAAAGAAAACCGGATGGAAACGGGCCTTTTTGAAAATAAGTTGCAAAAAGCCAACGCACTATTACTCGAAATCATTGCAAAGATACCTATGTGAAAATAAAACTGTCAAGGGCGGCCTCCTTTGGGAACTACCGCTTTCAGTGTATTCAGATTGAAAGTCAATCTGACCAACACCCGTTGACATTATTTATTTCTCCCCGGTAATGGCCATGCAGCAAGATTTCAGTACTAACCGCGGCAATTTCAGCTGCATAAACGCATTCTAAGATGAAAAAATCATTCATGGATTCACAACCAAGCCTGGTCAACAACACAACCTACGAAAACAGGATCCCCATGCAATTTTGGGCAGAAGATGACATTCCAATCGAGAAGCTATTGCTCAAAGGTACCGCCAGCCTCTCTGATGCAGAACTGCTCAGTATTCTGATTGGTTCAGGAACTCCCCAGGAAAACTCCCTGGACATTGCTCAGAAAATCATGGCAACGTGTCAGAACAACCTCTGCGAATTCTGGAAACTTGGAATATCCGATCTGCAAAAAGTAAAAGGCATCGGAAAACAACGTGCCTGCCAGATTGCTTCCATGTTTGCGCTCTCCCGCAGGAGAAACGCTGCCGAAGTTGTCGTCAAACCTAAAATCTCCCGCAGTCAGGATGCCTATATAATTTTCCACTCCCTGATTGGCGAACTTCCTTATGAAGAATTCTGGATGCTGCTCTTGAACCGGGCGAACAAGATCATGAAAACGGTGAAAGTTTCCGAAGGTGGAATTTCAGGTACCGTGGTTGATCCTAAAAAGATATTCTTCATAGCCCTGGAGAATCATGCGTCGTCCATCCTTATTTCGCACAATCATCCGTCGGGGGTATGCACCCCAAGTGAAGCCGATTTTAAGATCACTAAAAAGATCAAAGATGCCGGTGTTTTACTTGAAATATCTGTTCTTGATCACATAATCGTTGCCCATGATGCGTATTATTCCTTTGCAGATGAAGGGACCATGTAATATTTTAAGTCCTGGATTCCGATGGTTGTCGGTATCCGGGACTTTTTGATATGTTCATATTCTTCCAGCCAAATCGACCTTATTAAATAGAAGTTGGGAAATGTTTTGGAATTGGGAAATGTAATACCTTTATCTCCCATAGTCCATGAAATACGGCGGTTGCCTTCCGCCGAATTGAAAGGAGTTTGTATCTTCTGTCTGAAAAACGAGACAGAGGGCTTTTCTTGTTTTTAGGGTAAACGGTATTTTATCTGTAAATTTGCATAATATATCAACTGAACATGGCAACACCACGATCGAAAAAGAAAGCTAATCTGGTATCTGAGGATAAACCAGATGTGGAATTGATAGTAGAGCCCTATAAACCCAAGAGCAATAGGAAAAAATCCTTCCGTGGAGATTACAGACAGACAGCCATCTTAATAAAGATAGGGAAGGAGGGAGCGCTCAATGCCATCAGGGAGTCAAAGGCACTAGGATTGGATATTACTTATATGGAAAAGGGGGTTATTGTCAAAGAAGATGCAAATGGGGTGAAAGTGAGTATTTCAGGGCCCCCAGCCAATAGAAAAAAAGCACAGGGAAAGGGAAGCCATATTCCGAAAGGTACAATCTTGCATGTACGATAAAACTAGGCTCCGGGTGTTTGCCGGCCCAAACGGTTCGGGTAAAACGACTTTGTTCAAAGCATTTACAAAGCGCTACGATCCTGGATATTTTATTAATGCTGATGAATATGAACAGCAATTGACCAAAGGTGGGCTGATTGACCTGACAACTATTGGACTCAAGGCAACCCAAACAGATCTGGATATTTTTTCGTTAACCACTGAGGCAAGATCTTTGGTTGAAAAAGCAAAGTCAGAGGGTGGGTCCATTGATATCGAGATTCGAGAAAATTTTATCGTAGATCGCACAAAGCAGTCTCATAGTTATGAGGCATCTTATGCCGCTGCTTTCGTCCGATCATTGTTGTTCCAGAATAACCGCTCATTTTCTATTGAGACCGTGATGAGCCACGAATCAAAACTAGAGGCAATTCGGTTTGCGAATACATTGGGATACCGTACTTATCTTTATTTCGTCTGCACTGAGAATCCTGATATTAATATAGGCAGGGTTGCAAATAGAGTTTTCAAAGGCGGGCATCCGGTTGAAGATAGCCGCGTCAGGGACAGATTCAGAAGGACACTAAAGTTGTTGATTCCGGCAATTGGACTTGTATACAGGGCCTATATTTTTGATAATTCCGGAAAACAACAAATTAAATTGGTTGCGGAAGTATTTAGGGCAATCTTGAAAACCAAAGTGGGTACACTACCCCAGTGGTTCCGGGACTATTTATTGCCACATTACACAATCTAGATCTCTTTGATTCCCGGCGACCTAATCTGTTTGTTATACTTCAAACTGGATAGATCACTTACCTTTACTGTGGTTCCAGGCCATACCAAGCGCATAATTATCAGAACCAAACAACCTGCTGGATAATTCTCGACACCATAATGATGATCCTCACATATTAAATGAGGTACTTTCCCCTCCAGTTTCCCGCCGACTTTCCCGATTAATTCAGCGAAGGTACTTTTTAGATGCGTTTTCTACATGTATCATGATCGAGTTCAGGTATTAATTCTCTGCTAAGATATTACCTCATTCCAGGGTACAGTTCCACTCATTCAAGGATTTTCTCGGCATATCCTCAGTGCCTTCCGGTATTCCAATTCCTCGTTGAGTGCCCCTCCATGAGCCTAATTAATCTTGCATAAAATTTAACCCTAAAAACACTCAATCATGAAAACATTTGAAAAAAATTACATCGGAAAAGGCACCCAGGTCGCGAATTTATCAATCGTAAAATTCAGTTTCAAACTGTCAGAAATTGCAAAGCTCTCTCATGTATTCAACGGTGAAGAGTTCATCACTTTTGAAGTTGCGAAATTGAAGAATCCAGACAGTTTCGGCCACGGATACACAGCCTACGTAAATAAGTTGGTTGAAACACCGGAACCTCAGGCAAGCCTGGTAGAAGATGCTCCCAAGAAAAACACCCGCAAACCAAAAAGAACTACAACGCCAAAAACGGAAGCTTCAATTTTCCCGGACAACACCGATTATCACATGCCGGAGAGCACCGACGAACTTCCCTTCTAAACAGCCCAACCTGCGAAAGAGAGCCTTGAAAGAGGCTCTCTTTTTTTGCACAAGCTCTTTGATCGTGTTAACGTGTCAGCCATGTTACCTAGGCTGACACACTTCTAACATGGTTTTTTAACACGCTTTTTCTTTGACACATCACCGGCAAAGAAAAAGCTTGGCCAAAAGAAATCCGGATTCAATGGCACCTTTTTAAAGGAAAAAGTAGCAAAAAGCCAACGCACTACTACTCAAATTGTATGCGAAGGTAACCTCATAAAAATCTCATGTCTCTAAATGCGACCTCCTGATGGAACTGTCGCCCGCTGGGTTCATTCAGATTGGAAAGCAATCTGACCCGAACATTTGTTCCAGAATTTTTATTCCGGTTTTAAAGTCTGCATAAATTTTTCACTGGCGGGCCAGATGCCGAAATAAGTCCCCTGGGCGCGGGGCATTACAAATGAACAATGCTGAAGTTTATGCTGCAATTACTGAAAAGATCATTACCAACCTGGAAACTTCCGGAAGCTGGCAGAAATTCTGGGACTTGCCATCACCGGTGAGTCTCAATGGCCATTTTTACCGGGGGATCAACTACCTGATCTTGTCAAATGACCAGTTCAAAAGCCGGGTTTACGGAACCTTCGGACAAATTCGTGCCAATGGTGGTCAGGTCCGCAAAGGCGAAAAGTCCACCCTGATTGTCTTTTGGAAGAAAACTGACCTGAAAAACGCCAGTACCGGGGAAACAGACAGCAAATTTATCCTCAGGTACTATCATATTTTCAACAGTGAACAGGCTCACTTCGATGATACCGGCAAACAGAAAATTACCGAGCTTGACAAAGCGACCATCGACCGAAAATCTGCTCAGTATGTACCGGCAGAACAGATTATTTCTGGATTTAAAGGAATTCCTGAAATTCAATATACCAATCTTGATGTCTCTCCAAATTATTCACCGGTGGCTGATCTGATCACCATGCCCTCTGAAAATCAGTATGCTACGGCTGAAGATTTTTATAGAATTTGCTATCATGAGCTCTGTCACGCGAGTGGCCACCCGAAACGATTGAACAGATTTGAGGCATTTAATAACCAGTTTGGCGACGAACTGTACTCCAGGGAGGAGTTGGTTGCTGAACTTTGCTCTTCATTTCTGGCCGACAGGGCCGCATTGAAAAATAGACAGCGCAATTCAAATGCATATCTCAATTCCTGGGCAACATCTCTTCGGGACAATCAGAAATGGATCATGTGGGCTGCTTCCCGGGCTGAAAAAGCTGCTGAGTATATCCTGGGCAACGAGCAAATAATCCTTGATGAAGAAGAAGTTCATGTACCTGAATTAACCGAAGAAGTTGCACCTTTCTGAAAGATAAATTTCAAGCCGTGGACGGGAGTTCACGGCTTTTTTCATTCATAATAAACACCAACAAAATGAGTTACAAAGGAAGATCACAGGATCCCAGGCAAATGACATCACGCTTCGCCAGCACTTGTTATACCTGCAAAAAACCGATTAAAAAAGGCGAAGAGATAATTTACTGGCCAAACGGCAACCATGCTGAACATTTTGCATGTGGTGAAGCTGATTACCGACATTCACTGGCATCATTCGAGGATGAAGAAAATTACAACAATCAATATCCATCCTGGTGATTGAGAGCAGTCCCGGTTCCGAACTGCCGGAACCGGGACTGCTTTTTTTGTTCGTACCTCACTGGGAAAACGCTTTTTCTTTGTTACTGCACCGGCAAAGAAAAGTCTGGCAAAAAGAAAACCGGATGAAAACGGGGTGCTTTTGAAGGAAAAGCAACCAAAAGCCCACGCACATTACTCAAAATTTTCTGCAAAGGTAACCTCATGAAAATATCGTGTCACTAAAGGTGGCTCACTAGGTCATCGGATCATGGCTCTTGGTGAGCCTCCCGTTGGGTTCATTCAGATTGAAAAACCAATCTGACCCGAACCTTTGTTCCAGAATTTTCATTACGGTATTGTTTAGGGCAGAAATTTTTCTTAACCGGCGAGCCAGATGCCAAAATAAGTCCTTGGGGCACAGGGCAAAACACATGTCAAAGTTATCATCAGTTCTCAAACCAACAAACGGGAAATCACAACCCGGGCAGATCATGGTTGTCAGACCAAGTTTCACTTCATTTCAGACTGAACCAGCCGAAGAAGCTGCAGTAGATGAAGTTCCTGAACCGGTCGCAGAAGTGAAGCCGGAACCGATCGTCGAAGTGAAGCCGGAACCGGTCGCAGCTGTGAAACCGGAATTGACCCTCATGGAGAAAATCCTCAAAGTTGAAAATCTCCAGCTCATCATCGAAAAAAGGTCGAAGTTGGTGCAAACCCGCTCTGAACTTGAACGCTTCCAGATTTCATCCAACGATTTCAACTGCTCCATGCGGCTGAATGACTCCGACGGGAATGTTTTCACCACCAGCTTCACCCCTGGAGTTAAAAAGGTGATTGATTTTCTTAAATTATCATTCGATTCAAGCATTTCAGAAGCTGAAGACAAGATTAACTTCTGAACCTTCGGGAGTTCCGCTGGAGCGGAACTCCCGATTTTAATGATCGTAAAGGCGATATGTTTCCTTGTCGCGAGCCTGATTGGAATTTCAAATCACTGAAAAATTTTCACCCTGTCTCCTCTAAAAAAATAACTTTGTATAAAAATAGATAGATGAAAAAGAAGTTTTTTGTTCTTGTCATCGAAGACAGCCAGGCTGATGCCGAACTAAATGCTGGTATGCTCCGGAAAGCTGGTTACGATATTTCCTTTAAACGTATTGAAACCGGGCAAGAAATGACAGACGCTCTCGAACAGGCATCCTGGGATTTAATTCTTTCCGATTATTCCATGCCACTTTTCAGCGTCAGTGAGGCGCTTGACATCTACCATGCCCATGGTACCAATATCCCGTTTATTGTCATATCAGGGGCGATCGGCGAGGAAAAAGCAGTGGAGCTCATTAAATCCGGAGTTTATGATTATGTGCTGAAGGGAAATATGTCCAGGTTTATCATGGTTGTTGAAAGGGCTCTCCTGGAAGTATCTGAGCGGGAGGAAAGGATAAAATTATTTGTCGCCTTATCGAACAGCGAAGAAAAGTACAAGAGTTACATTGACAATGCCCCGGATGGTGTTTTTGTTGTGGATGAAACAGGACGATACGTTGAGGTGAACCTGGCAGCCTGCAGAATGACAGGCTATTCAATGGAAGAATTTTTAACAATGTCTATTCCGGATATTCTTCCCCAGGAATCGCTCAAAGATGGCCTGGCTCAGTTCGAAAAGGTGGTAAAAACGGGCTCATCCAAGGCAGATTTGACATTCCGGCATAAAAACGGGACAAAACGATGGTGGTCATTGGAAGCCGTTCAACTTTCGGAAACCCGGTTCCTGGGATTTGCTAAAGATATTACTCAACGTATTAAACTGAAAGAATCCCTGCGAATTCAACAGACTGAACTGATCATGCAGAATGAAGAACTCGTTGAAGCAAGGTCAACCGCACAGGATGCTGCTGAAAAATATACCGAACTCTACGATTTCGCCCCGTCAGGTTTTTTTTCACTCTCTGTTGAAGACGTTATCCGGGAATTAAACCATAGCGGTGCACGAATGCTTGGGATGGAACGTGCCAAACTAATCGGAAAACATTTTGGTCTCTACGTTTCCCATAATACGCGACCTGTCTTCAATACTTTCCTTGTGAATGTCTTTAAATACAAGACCAAAGAAATCTGCGAGGTAATGCTTGAAACAGATTGCAATCAGCCGAAATATGTGCATCTTGAAGGTATTGTTGCAGGAAACCGGAAACATTGTCTTATCAATGCTGTTGACATCACCGAACGTAAACTGGCGCAAGAAATGCTTAATGAATCCAGGGAGATGTACATGGCTGTGGCAAAATCGGCAAATGATGCGATTATTTCTGCAAACAGTTCAGGATCAATAATTAGCTGGAACAAAGGGGCGGAAAGAATATTCGGGTATACAGAGGAGGAAATTTGCGGTAAAAACCTGGGAAAAATCATGCCTTACCAATATGCAAAACAGCATGATACAAATATTGAACGTATTATTCATGGTGGTGAACCTCACATAATAGGTAAAACAGTTGAACTGCTGGGATTGCATAAAAATGGCACTGAGTTCCCTATCGAAATATCATTAGCATTATGGGAAACCGGATCCGGGAAATTTTTTACAGGTATTATTCGTGATATCACAATACGTAAAAAAATTGAGGAAGAGATACGCCGTACGAATAGTTTTCTGGACTCAGTCGTGGAGAATATTCCCAA
>Ga0209083_1003066_pt1 | contig 14627 bp, 2 predicted proteins | sample AM7aDNAmetaG_FD_184132 | JGI IMG/M metagenome (GOLD analysis project Ga0209083, IMG submission 184132) | Freshwater microbial communities from Finland to study Microbial Dark Matter (Phase II) - AM7a DNA metaG (SPAdes) (version 3) | ecosystem: Environmental > Aquatic > Freshwater > Lake ...
TCTCACAGATCACAGGATCAGCAGATGTAACCTGTTACAATGCAGCAAATGGAACAGCCACGGTGAATGCCACTGGCGGCACCACGCCATACACCTATTTATGGAACACTTCACCGCAGCAGTACACTGCGATGGCCACTGGTCTGTCTTATGGATTCTACACAGTAACGGTTACAGATGCTAATAGCTGCACCGCCACAAGCCAGGTTTTCATTTCGGAACCGATGGAAGTGCACGTTTATGCTGGAGATGATGCCACCATCTGTGAAGGCTCAAATTATTATCTCTTCGATGCCGATGTTTATTCAGGCGGAGGAAAACAAAGTACAGAACTAAAATGGACGACTTCAGGAACCGGGACATTCAGCAATGAAAATGCGCTCCATCCGATCTATACGCCAAGCCTCGCAGATATTGCAGCCGGACATGTAACATTGACGCTCTTTGGACCATCAGTTGAGCCCTGTGCACCAGCTTTCGATTCCATGGTTCTGACAATCGTTCCGGTCCCTGTTGCCCATGCCGGCCAGGATGCTACAATTTGCGAAACTTCTACCAGCTATGTCTGCAATGCAACAATCTCAAATTCTACCTCCTTTTATTGGGAAACCACCGGTACCGGAACATTCAGCGATAATGAGATCCTGGATCCGATTTATATTCCAAGCCTGGCTGATATAGATGCAGGTTGCGTGAACCTGGTGTTGCATGTTTCCGGTAATCCTCCATGTGATGATGTAACCGACACGATGAAACTTTGCATCAGCCGGATACCTTTGGCAAATGCCGGTCCCGATGATATGATATGCCAGGGATTTATGTACCAGGTAACCGGATCAACGGCACAATATTATGGCGATATTACCTGGACGACTTCCGGAACAGGAACCTTTGATAATAATAAAATATTACATCCTGTTTACACACCAAGCCTGGCAGATTTTGCAGCTGGCAGCGTCATTCTGACGATGCATCTTACAGCCAATTCTCCTTGTCCGAATACCAGCGATGAGATGATTTTACATATTCATCCAAACCCGGTTCCAACTGCATTCCTTGTTTCCAATGTCAGATGCAATGGATTCAGTGACGGGTCGCTTTCATTGTCTGTTGTCAGTGGAACTCCTGCCTATACTTATTTATGGAGTGACGGACAAACGACTTTAATTGCGACCGGGCTTGCTGCCGGAACTTATACTGTCACCGTAACCGATCATTATGGATGTCAGGGGACTTCCAGTGCTGTCGTGGATATTAATCCGTTGCCGGTTCTGGTTATCACCAATCCTGCGGATGTTTGTACGCCAAACACGGCTGACCTGACTAATCCTTCAGTAACATCCGGCAGTACCTTATATGGTGCCATCCTCAGTTACTGGATGGATGAGGATGCGCTCATACCGATGACAACCCCCACCAGTGCCGGTGCCGGTACCTATTACATAAAGGCTACAACGGCCCCTGGATGTTTTGACATCGAACCCGTGACGGTTAGGGTGAATCCATTGCCAACGCCGGATGCCGGGGCTGACAGGGCAATTTGCCTGAATACAAGCACTGTTCTTGGCTCTGCCGTTGTACCCGGTCATACCTATAGTTGGAGTTCAATACCGGCTGGGTTTAACTCTGTTCAGCCCAATCCTGAGGTCACGCCCCTGGTGATGACCACGTATGTTGTAACAGAAACCATCACTGCCACCGGATGTACCAATTCAGATAGTGTGATTGTCTCAATTCACCCACTCCCTGTTCCAAACATCATCGGTTCAGCCAATACATGCATCACCGGAACCAATAAATATACTACTGATCCAGGAATGACGGGTTATGTATGGACAGTTACCGGCGGAATCATTACATCGGGTGATGGAACCAAAACCATTACCGTAGACTGGAATATGACCGGTGCGCATACAGTATCTGTCAACTATATCAATTCGAACGGTTGTACCGCTGCAAGCGCTACGGTATTAAACATTACCGTATTTCCACTGCCGGTGCCAACCATCGTTGGTTTGCCGGTGGTTTGCGCAGGAACTTCGGGAATTACCTACACAACGGAAGCCGGTATGACCGATTATGAATGGACTGTTTCAGACGGTGGAACAATTACCGCAGGAGCCACGACCAATGAAATAACCGTAACCTGGAACACTTCTGGAAATCAAACAGTTGCCGTTAGTTATCGAAATGGAGGTGACTGCCTGGCTATAACCCCCACTGAACAACTTGTCACAGTAAATCCGTTGCCTGCTGCTCAAACAGGCGCTGACAGGGCGATTTGCCTGAATTCAGCCACCATCCTTGGCGCAAATGCCGTTGCTGGAAATACCTACAGCTGGACTTCATTACCGACAGGATTTATTTCAACGCAGGCCAATCCTGAAGTGAGCCCGCTGGTGACTACCACCTATTATTTAACAGAGATCATCACGGCTACCGGATGCAGCAAATCACACAGTGTAACAGTAACCGTTAATCCTTTACCGGCACCATATACCGTGACGGGAAGCGGACGTTATTGTGCAGGAGAAGCGGGAGTAATTGTAGGCCTTTCCGGATCAGAATCAGGGATTAACTATACCCTGGTTCCGGGCGGAATTGTTGTGGAGGGAACAGGCACTGCCATCTATTTTGGTTATCAGCTTGCAGGAATCTATACCGTAACCGCACAGAATACTTCTACCCATTGCACCAGCAACATGACCGGTTCCGCCATTGTAACGGTTGATCCACTTCCGGTTGCATTTACCGTAACTGGCGGAGGTGGTTACTGTGCAGGAGCCACAGGCGTGGTTGTCGGACTATCCGGTTCACAGACCGGTGTTGAGTATACCCTTCACCCGGGCAACATCACCCGGCCGGGAACCGGCACTGCCATTGACTTTGGCTTGCAATCTGCGGGAACCTATACCGTAACGGCTCAGAACACATCCACCCATTGCACCAATGCAATGAGCGGTTCGGTTACAGTCACCCTCAATCCATTGCCAGTCGTGGTCACACATCCACAGACAGTTTGTTCACCCAACACGGTTGATCTTACTGCCGCATCAATTACAACAGGATCCACTCCAGGCCTGGCCTACACCTATTGGACTGATGCAGCAGCGACCGCTGCCTATCCTACACCCGGAGCCGCAACAGCAGGAACCTATTACATCAAGGGTACCGTGCCTTCGACCGGATGTTATGACATTAAACCAATCGTGATAACCGTTAATCCAATACCGGCAGCGGTTGCCGGGATTGACAGATCAATCTGTTTAAATGCAAGTACCACCATCGGATCGGCTGCTGTTGCCGGAAATACTTATTCCTGGACTTCCGTCCCGGCTGGATTTTCTTCGGCCTCGTCGAACCCGACTGTAACACCTCCGATTACTACCACATATTACTTGACGGAAACGATTACTGCAACCGGCTGTTCAAATACCCATCACGTAGTGGTGACTGTGAACCCGAACCCGGTATTGGTCATTACCAACCCGGCACCGGTTTGTTCTCCCAACAAGGTTGATCTGACTGCGTCCTATATCACCTCAGGCAGTACCTTACATGGTGCATCCCTGAGTTACTGGCTGGATGCAGGTGCTACCATCCCAATGACCAATTATACTTCTGCAGGTACAGGTACTTATTATATCAAAGCGATCACACCTGAGGGATGTTTTGCTATTGCCCCGGTTACAGTAACAGTCAACCCATTGCCAATATTGTTTAGCGGAACAGGAAGCGGAAGTTATTGCGCTGGTGGAGCAGGACTGCTTGTTGGTCTATCTGGCTCACAGATTGGCGTTAGCTATTCCTTATGGTACGGATTGGCGGTGGTTACCACAGTAGCGGGTACAGGTGGACCTATTTCCTTTGGCTACCAGACTGCCTCCGGATATTATTCTGTGCTGGCTGAGAATCTGACAACGCATTGTATTAATTGGATGACCAATTGTATTGCAATCTATATCAATCCGTTACCGGATGTTTATTCAGTTACGGGTGGCGGAAGGTATTGTGCAGGCGATGCAGGGGCAATCGTTAGACTATCAGGATCACAAACAGGAGTGAACTATACCCTGTCTCCAGGTGGCACCGTGGTTCCAGGAACCGGATTTGAGATCAGTTTTGGTCCGCAAAGTGCCGGAACCTATTCTGTAACAGCGATCAACACAACTACACATTGCTTCAACACGATGAACGGATCGGTTGTGGTGACCATGAACCCGTTGCCGGCAGCAAATGCTGGCGCAGCCAGGGCAATCTGTTTAAATGCAAGCACCACTATCGGCGCATCAGCAGTTGCGGGCAACACCTATAGCTGGACTTCAGTGCCGGCAGGGTTTGCGTCCACTTCAGCCAATCCAACGGTGACGCCGCCTATCACCACCACCTACTATTTAACAGAGACCATCACGGCCACGGGATGCACCAACACGCACAGTGTTGTGGTAACCGTGAACCCGTTGCCGGCCGCAACAGCCGGAGCAGCGCGGTCGATCTGTTTGAATGAAAGCACCACCATCGGCGCGGCAGTAGTTGCGGGCAACACCTACAGCTGGACTTCGGTGCCGGCAGGGTTTGTGTCCACTTCAGCCAATCCAACGGTGACGCCGCCGATCACCACCACCTACTATTTAACAGAGACCATCACGGCCACGGGATGCACCAACACGCATAGTGTCGTGGTGACCGTGAACCCGTTGCCGGCTGCAACAGCCGGAGCCGCCCGGTCGATCTGTTTGAATGAAAGCACCACCATCGGCGCGGCAGCAGTTGCGGGCAACACCTACAGCTGGACTTCGGTACCGCCAGGGTTTGTTTCGACTTCAGCCAATCCTACGGTGACGCCGCCCATCACAACCACCTACTATTTAACAGAGACCATCACGGCCACAGGATGTACAAATACCCACAGTGTCGTGGTAACCGTGAACCCGTTGCCGGCAGCAATAGCCGGAGCAGCGCGGTCGATCTGTTTGAATGAAAGCACCACCATCGGCGCGGCAGCGGTTGCGGGCAACACCTATAGCTGGACTTCAGTGCCGGCAGGGTTTGCGTCCACTTCAGCCAATCCAACGGTGACTCCGCCCATCACAACCACTTACTATTTAACAGAGACCATCACGGCCACGGGATGTATAAATACGCACAGTGTTGTGGTAACAGTGAACCCGTTGCCGGCCGCAACAGCCGGAGCAGCGCGGTCGATCTGTTTGAATGAAAGCACCACCATCGGTGCGGCAGCGGTTGCGGGCAACACCTACAGCTGGACTTCGGTACCGGCAGGGTTTGTTTCCACTTCAGCCAATCCAACGGTGACGCCGCCGATCACCACCACCTATTATTTAACAGAAACCATCACAGCCACCGGATGCACCAACACGCATAGTGTCATTGTAACCGTTAACCCGTTGCCGGTTGCAACGGCCGGAGCAGCGCGGTCGATCTGTTTGAATGAAAGCACCACCATCGGCGCGTCAGCAGTTGCGGGCAACACATACAGCTGGACTTCGGTACCACCAGGATTTGTTTCAACGGAAGCCAATCCAACGGTGACGCCGCTGATCACCACCACCTACTATTTAACAGAGACCATGACGGCAACCGGATGTACCAATACGCACAGTGTTGTGGTAACCGTGAACCCGTTGCCGGCAGCAATAGCCGGAGCAGCGCGGTCGATCTGTTTGAATGAAAGCACCACCATCGGCACGGCAGCAGTTGCGGGCAACACCTACAGCTGGACTTCTGTACCGGCAGGGTTTGTTTCCACTTCAGCCAATCCAACGGTGACGCCGCCGATCACCACCACCTATTATTTAACAGAAACCATCACAGCCACCGGATGCACCAACACACATAGTGTCATTGTAACCGTTAACCCGTTGCCGGTTGCAACAGCCGGAGCAGCGCGGTCGATCTGTTTGAATGAAAGCACCACCATCGGCGCGTCAGCAGTTGCGGGCAGCACCTATAGCTGGACTTCAGTGCCGGCAGGGTTTGCTTCCACTTCAGCCAATCCAACGGTGACGCCGCCGATCACCACCACCTACTATTTAACAGAGACCATCACGGCCACCGGATGCAACAACACGCATAGTGTCGTGGTGACCGTGAACCCGTTGCCGGCAGCAACAGCCGGAGCAGCGCGGTCGATCTGTTTGAATGAAAGCACCACCATCGGCACGGCAGCAGTTGCGGGCAACACCTACAGCTGGACATCGGTACCACCAGGGTTTGTTTCAACGGAAGCCAATCCGACGGTGACCCCGCCGATCACAACTACCTACTATTTAACAGAGACCATCACGGCCACGGGATGCACCAATGCCCACAGTGTTGTGGTTACCGTGAACCCATTGCCGGCTGCAACAGCCGGAGCAGCCCGGTCAGTCTGTTTGAATGAAAGTACCACCATCGGGGCGACAGCAGTTGTAGGCAATACCTATAGCTGGACTTCGATGCCGGCAGGGTTTGTTTCAACGGAAGCCAATCCAACGGTGACACCACCGATCACGACCACTTACTATTTAACAGAGACCATCACAGCCACGGGATGCACCAATGCCCACAGTGTTGTGGTTACCGTGAACCCATTGCCGGCTGCAACAGCCGGGGCAGCAAGGTCGATTTGTTTAAATGAAAGCACCACCATCGGCGCGGCAGCGGTTGCGGGCAACACCTATAGCTGGACTTCGATGCCGGCAGGGTTTGTTTCAACGGAAGCCAATCCAACGGTGACACCACCGATCACGACCACTTACTATTTAACAGAGACCATCACGGCAACCGGATGTACCAACAAGCACAGTGTTGTGGTAACCGTGAGCCCGTTGCCGGCTGCCTCCACCGGAGCAGCGCGGTCGATCTGTTTGAATGAAAGCACCACCATCGGCGCAGCAGCAGTTGCGGGCAACACCTATAGCTGGACTTCGATGCCGGCAGGGTTTGTTTCAACGGAAGCCAATCCAACGGTGACACCTCCGATCACCACCGCCTACTATTTAACAGAGACCATCACTGCTACGGGATGCACCAACACGCACAATGTCGTGGTAACCGTGAACCCGTTACCGGCTGCAACAACCGGGGCAGCACGATCAGTCTGTTTGAATGAAAGCACCACCATCGGCGCGGCAGCAGTTGCGGGCAACACCTATAGCTGGACTTCGGTGCCGGCAGGGTTTGTTTCGACTTCAGCCAATACTACGGTGACGCCGCCTATCACCACCACCTACTATTTAACAGAGACCATCACGGCCACAGGATGTACCAACACGCACAGTGTCGTAGTAACCGTGAACCCATTGCCGGCAGCAATAGCCGGAGCAGCGCGGTCGATCTGTTTGAATGAAAGCACCACCATCGGCGCAGCAGCAGTTGCGGGCAACACCTATAGCTGGACTTCGATGCCGGTAGGGTTTGTTTCAACGGAAGCCAATCCAACGGTGACACCGCCGATCACGACCACTTACTATTTAACAGAGACCATCACTGCTACGGGATGCACCAACACGCACAATGTCGTGGTAACCGTGAACCCGTTACCGGCTGCAACAACCGGGGCAGCACGATCAGTCTGTTTGAATGAAAGCACCACCATCGGCGCGGCAGCAGTTGCGGGCAACACCTATAGCTGGACTTCGGTACCGGCAGGGTTTGTTTCGACTTCAGCCAATCCAACGGTGACGCCGCCCATCACCACTACCTACTATTTAACAGAGACCATTACGGCCACGGGATGCACCAATGCCCACAGTGTGGTAATTACCGTGAACCCGTTGCCGGCTGCAACAGCCGGGGCAGCGCGGTCGATCTGTATGAATGAAAGCACCACCATCGGCGCGGCAGCGGTTGTGGGCAACACCTACAGCTGGACTTCGGTACCACCAGGATTTGTTTCAACGGAAGCCAATCCAACGGTGACGCCGCCGATCACCACTACCTACTATTTAACAGAGACCATCACGGCAACCGGATGTACCAATACGCACAGTGTTGTGGTAACCGTGAACCCGTTGCCGGCTGCCTCCACCGGAGCAGCGCGGGCGGTCTGTTTGAATGAAAGCACCACCATCGGCGCGTCAGCAGTTGCGGGCAACACCTACAGCTGGACTTCAGTACCGCCAGGGTTTGTTTCCACTTCAGCCAATCCAACGGTAACGCCTCTGATCACAACCACCTATTATTTAACAGAGACCATTACGGCTACAGGATGTACCAACACGCACAATGTTGTGGTGACAGTCTATCCTAAACCGGTCCTGGTTACAAATCCACAGTCTGTTTGTTCACCCTCAAGGGTTGACCTTACAGCTCCTGCAGTGACCGCCGGCAGCAGTTTAAATGGAGCAACGCTTTCATACTGGACCAATTCCGCAGCGACTATTCCGATGACCACACCTACGCAGGCAGATAATGGTACTTACTACATAAAAGCTACCACCATCAATGGATGCTACGTCATTCAGCCGGTTACCGTAACAATAAATCCGCTGCCAACGACCTATTCTGGCACGGGAAGCGGAAGCTATTGTGAAGGTGGTCCGGGATTGATGGTCGGCCTGGCCGGCTCACAAACAGGAGTCAACTATACTTTATGGAATGGATTGACCTCGATGAGCAGTACGATTCCCGGAACCGGAAATCCGATCTCTTTTGGAGTTCAAACCCTGGCGGGATATTACTGGGTACTGGCTGAAAATACCACAACCCACTGCATCAACAAGATGTACGATTGTGTACACATCACGATCAATCCACAATTGCCTGTCAGCATTTCCATTTCACCATCTGCAAACCCGGTGCCCGCTGGTACTGCTGTGACATACACTGCTATCCCGGTCAACGGAGGTTCTTCTCCATCGTACCAATGGAAAGTGAATGGTATCAATGCAGGACCAAACCTTGATACATACACTTTTGTTCCGGTGAACGGGGACATTATCACATGTGTGATGACTTCGAACCTGCCCTGTGTTTCAGGAAATCCAGCCACCTCCAATGTCCTGGTGAATGGTGTTCCCGAGATTGTCAGCGTTGCCGAAGTGGTGTCCATCGGGCAGGTTAAGTGTTACAATGCCACGAAAGTTCTTACCATTGCGGGTAACGGAACCTCCTTCATCATTCAGACTGGTGGCAGTGCAACCATGATTGCGGGTCAGGCAATTCAATATCTGCCCGGAACAACCGTGCAGCCAGGCGGATACATGCATGGCTACATAACTACCGACAATTACTACTGCGGACAACAATCTCCGGCAATACCATCCATCGTGACGGGAGGGACGGAACCCATCGGAACCTTTGTAACTCCTTCTTTCACGATCTATCCCAACCCTACAACCGGGAACTTCACCCTGGAGCAAAAAAGTGGAAAACTCTTTGGGAAAGTGCTGGTCGAAATTTACGGATTGCAGGGAGATCGTGTAATGACAGGGGAACTGGCAGGGGAGAAGAAGCATGATTTCTCAGTAACTGACCTTCCTTATGGCCTCTACTTTGTGAAGGTTGTTGCCGATGGTTATGTTGAAACCTTTAAACTGGTTAAAACAAGGTAACATCCGGTAAACTTAAAATCAAATGCCCCGGGAGGTAGGATCATTGCTGATCCGCCTCCCGGTTTTTTTTATTTTTAATCCCGTCACTTCCGGAAAAGATTTTTATTTTTGGAATATATAAAGCACCTCCCCCATGTCAGGATCTCAAAATGCCCTGGACCCGAAGAAGTATTACTTTATCGATACCTCGTTCAACCTGCTGATGAAACGCCGGATCTACCAGATCCTGCTGATATCAAGTACCTACGACTCCTTCATGCTGGAAGAAGACGGCCGGATCGATGAAACCATCTTTATGGAATATGTATCCCTGAATCTCCGCTACCCGCCACAGTTCATCAAAGTGACTTCCGAAGAAGAAGCCTTTGAAGTCCTTGAGGACAAGCGCATTGAACTGGTCATCTCCATGCTCAACATAGAGAAAACGGATACCTTCGACATCGCCATGCGCATTAAAAAGCAGTATCCCAGGATACCCATCGTGGTACTTACCCCTTTTTCCCGGGAGGTGAACCTGAAACTTGCCGAAAAGGACCTGAGTGCCATCGACTATGTTTTCTGCTGGCTTGGAAATGCGGGAATATTGCTTGCCATCATCAAGCTAATCGAGGACAAGATGAACATCGACCAGGATGTGCTCCAGGGAGTACAGGCCATTTTGCTGGTAGAGGATTCCATCCGGTTTTACTCTTCTTACCTCCCGAATATTTACAAAATCCTGCTTAAACAATCAAAAACCTTCATGGCCGAAGGTTTGAATGAACATAATAAAATGCTCCGGATGCGCGGGCGGACTAAAATCCTGCTGGCCACCAACTATGAAGAGGCGGTAAACATGTGGGAAAAATACAAGGGGAACCTTCTGGGCATCATCACCGACATATCCTTCATGAGGGCCGGTGATACGGATAAAACAGCCGGGATTAAATTTGTGGAAAAGGTTCGCGCCCAGGATGAGTACATGCCCATCCTGTTTCAATCGACCGATATCGAATATGAATCCCTGGCACATGAAATGAAAGTCGGGTTCCTGAATAAAAATTCAAAAACCCTGTCCATTGAATTAAGAAACTATATCACGGAATATTTTTCATTCGGTGATTTCATTTTCATCGATCCCAAGAACGGGCGTGAAATTACAAGGGCCGTCGATCTGAAGTCACTCCAGGATAAGATCTTTGAGATCCCGGATGATTCGCTCCTTTACCACATGCAACGCAACCATTTTTCGAAATGGCTCAATGCCCGTGCCCTCTTCCCGATCGCGGAAATGTTCAGGGAGGTTTCCGTCACGGCTTTTGCCAACGACATGGATGAGGCCAAAAGATACCTCTTCGATGCCATCACCGCTTTCCGCATCAACAAGGCAAAAGGGGTCATTGCCGATTTCGACCGCGACCGCTATGATGAATACCTGCAATTTGCAAGGATCGGGGAAGGTTCCATCGGCGGTAAAGCCCGTGGACTGGCCTTTCTCGATTCCCTGATCAAACGCAACCGCCTCACCGACCAATATGAGGATGTGGTGATCTCGATTCCGCGAACGGTCGTGCTGGGAACAGATATCTTTGATGAATTCATGGAGGAGAACAACCTGTATGAAATCGCCCTTTCCGACCGCAGCGACAAAGAGATCCTTACCCGGTTTGTCAAATCACGCCTGCCTTTCAGGATCCATGAAGATCTCTACCGCTTCATTTCCTGCCTCAACAACCCGATCGCGATCAGGTCGTCCAGCTTGCTCGAAGATTCACATTATCAGCCATTTGCAGGGATCTATTCCACCTACATGATCCCGAACATCAAGTTCAACGAACGGCTGATGATCGATAAACTGAGCGAGGCCATCAAAAGCGTTTATGCTTCAGCCTATTTTAAAGACAGCAAATCATACATGGCTGCCACCCTCAACATGATCGATGAGGAAAAGATGGCCATCGTTTTGCAGGAAGTGACCGGCCGCCAGTACGGAAACCGTTTTTACCCGGTCATCTCCGGGGTGGCCCGGTCGATCAATTTTTACCCGCTGGCTCCTGAAAAGCCAACAGATGGGATCGCAAATATTGCCTTTGGACTGGGAAAATATATCGTGGATGGAGGCAATGGAATCCGGTTTTCGCCGAAATATCCAAAAAAAATCCTGCAGCTCTCCTCCCCGGAAATGGCGCTGACAGATACCCAGAAATTCTTTTTTGCACTCGACCTGCGCCCGGAAAGTTTCTCCCCGGATACCGATGACACCGTCAACCTGCTGAAGCTGCGCATCAAGGATGCGGAAGAGGACCATGCGCTGAAACTGGTAGCCTCCACCTTCGATTACGAAAGCCATCAGGTCAAAGACGGGATGCTCACGGATGGAAAGCGGATCATCACTTTCTCGTCCCAGCTGAATCATGATACCTTTCCGCTGGCAGCGATTTTAAAACAGGTGCTGGAAATCGGGCAACGTGAAATGAACAAGCCGGTTGAGATTGAATTTGCCGTCAACCTCGACATGCCCAAAGGTCAGCCAAAAGTATTCAGCCTGCTGCAAATCCGCCCCATTGCGGGCCGCGATGAAACCATCAACCTAAAGCCGGAAGAAGTCAGCAACGAAGATACCCTGCTGATCTCCACCTCCGCCCTTGGAAACGGGATCATCAAAGGGATCCGCGATTTTGTTTACGTGAAACCGGATGTGTTTGATGCATCGAGGAGCCTGGATATTGTTGAAAGACTCGACAAACTGAACGAAAAATTGGTCAACGAAAAGAAAAATTATGTTTTGGTCGGCCCCGGCCGCTGGGGATCGTGCGACCGGGCGCTCGGCATTCCTGTAAAATGGCCACAGATCAGTGCCGCCCGCGTGATTGTTGAATCCGGGCTTGACAACTTTCACAAAGACCCAAGCCAGGGGACCCATTTTTTTCAGAATCTCACCTCGTTCCGCGTGGGCTATTTTACCATCAATCCTTATATTCATGATGGTTTTTATGACCTTGAATTCCTTAACACCCAGCCAGCCTGTTATGAGGACGAGTTTATCCGCCATGTGCGTTTTGAAACACCGATCCGGATCGAGATCGACGGAAAAAAGAATTTTGGCGTGGTCTATAAACCAACATCATAGGGACGAGCCATGCCTGGTCCCAAAAGGACAAAATGGCACACCATGATAGCGCACGGACGAGGGATGCATCGTTCCTAATTATAAAAACCTTGCAACAGGAAGACTATTTAAAAAGGCAGATCGATCAGCTTGGGCATGTCCTGGGAAAAATTCTCGCTGATTTAACCGGGCTCAGTACACGGGGGCGGACAGGCGATGGAATTGAATCTGCAAATCAGGCGTTAAAAGCCGAATTGGGATTGAATTTCAACGAATTAACATCCATCCCTGTTGAGAAATTGATGGAAATTCTTCATGAAAACAAAACACTGAGTTGTATCAATTGCAGCATACTGGGCGACATTCTTGTGCTTCTTGCCGAAAAACACGGCTGGCAGGATGATGAGAAACTCATTACGGACGGTTTATTCCAGCGGGCGCTGGCAATTTACAGGCATGTTGATAAAACCAGCGCCACATACTCCTTTGAAAGACATAATAAAATTGATAAATTAAAGAACCGGTGAAAACCATGAAGCACAAAGCGGTCATATTTTTCTTGTTCATCCTGGCCAGTTTTGCTAACCAGGCACAGGTAACGAAGGATGATGGTGAAAAGTCACGCACGGCAGAAATAAATCCATATCAAAGTTGTAAACCATTCACACGGTGGTGGTGGTTTGCAGGGATCATTATGAATGACGACATCAAGGCACAGCTGAACTGGGTGAAGAAAAACAATTTCGGAGGAGTGGAGATTGCTTTCATATACCCGGTAAAACGCAACCCCAAAGCCATCCGCTATGAATGGCTGGGGAAAGAATGGCAGAATGCAGTGCGTTATGCAAAAATGTATGCGGACAGCATCGGACTTGGATGTGATTTTACCTTCGGAACTTTATGGCCTTTTGGAGGCACCTTCGTGAAGGATGCCGACCGTACGCAGATATGGGGCGATCCCGGTTTCAAACAGCCCTTGCGACTTTCATGGACCCATCCGGATACCGGGAATGTGCTCAATCACCTTGATAAGAATGCTTTTGCACGATATGCCACAGTGATGGGAAACGCGCTGGCGCCGGCGCTAAAAGGCACGAAATCAGCCATTTTTTGCGATTCCTGGGAAGTGGAAACCAAACGCATCTGGACCAAAGGGTTTGATACCGTTTTTTCGAAACAATTTGGTTATGATATCAGGCCATTCATGGATAGTATATACGCTGACTATTATTCCGGGCCCCGGTATGATTACATGAAACTTGTCTCAAAACTGGTTATAAATGCGTTTTATATCCCTTTTACGGAAAAAGTTCACGCAATGGGAACCTTCAGCCGGGTGCAATGTTCCGGAGCGCCTGCCGACCTCATTACAGCCTATGCCACCGTTGATGTACCGGAAACAGAAGCGATGTTGTACAACCCTGGTTTCACCAGGATCGTCTTTTCTGCTGCAGCGCTTTCCCGCAAGAATATTGTTTCGTCCGAAACCTTTACCTGCCTCTATGGCTGGCCTGCCAAATATTTTCGAAAAGAACAAACAGCGGATCTGAAATTGATTTGCGACGCCCTTTTTGCCAATGGGGTCAACCAGATTTTCTGGCATGGAATGCCATATAACCCTGTGGGTGTCGACACGAACTATTTTTATGCAACGGTTCATGTTGGCAGCAATGGCAGCCTTGCCGAAGAAATACCGTCGTTTAATAACTATATGGCAACGGTTTCCGAAAAAATGAGAGTTGGAAAACCCTACACGGATATTGCCGTCTATTTACCCCTCGAGGATTCATGGATCGCGGGGGAATATCCCAAGGAACTGCAATTGCCATGGGCCTGGGGAGCCTATGAATTGCGGTATGAACATTTTAATCCTGAATTGAAAGGATATCAGCCATTATGGATTAACAATGATTTTCTCCGCAAGGCAGTTATCAAAAACAAGAAATTATGGATAAATGATTTGGCATTTAAACTCCTGTATG
>Ga0209083_1003067_pt1 | contig 14626 bp, 15 predicted proteins | sample AM7aDNAmetaG_FD_184132 | JGI IMG/M metagenome (GOLD analysis project Ga0209083, IMG submission 184132) | Freshwater microbial communities from Finland to study Microbial Dark Matter (Phase II) - AM7a DNA metaG (SPAdes) (version 3) | ecosystem: Environmental > Aquatic > Freshwater > Lake ...
GCTGGTTGATCATGATGACCGACACAGTCGACACAGAGAGTTTCATTGATGACATAGCTATCCTCTCCTGGAGAAATAGCAGTTACCGGACATTCTGGTTCACAGGCTCCGCAAAATATGCAAGTATCGGTAATACGATGTGCCATAAGTATATGATTTCTGGTTAGAAGTAGTAATAAAAAGGGGTTAAGCAAAAAAAACGTCATTCATTGTTCGGCATTAGTATCGCATTTCTTGACGTCATTTCATAATTCATAGAGAGGTTAAACCAAAAGAGCCATCCCTTTTTTCGAGATGGCTTTTTTTACTCCAGACTTTTCAATAATTCTTTCCCACAAAAAAGCTACGGTTACGGTATTTATAATGATCGGAACAAGTTGGATATTGTATCTATTCAGTTTTGATCTCCATCATTAAAGATTATCGTTATGGCATCAAAGAAACATCAAAAGGATAAAGGCCAGAAAGAACTAAGCTGTTCGGATTGCGGTGTGCCGAATTGTTACAGGGAGGAGAAGAACTATCCTGATTTCTGTCTGACCGAAGCAGTTGAGCCGGCTGAGCTTGATGGTATTACCAGCCAATACCGTGGTGATGATATTGATGCCAGAATAGCAAGGGCATCCGCTGAGGTTGAGGGTACCTATTATGGGCAGCTGACGCGTGTCGAGGAGACTATTGCGTTTGCCAATCGTATAGGCGCAAAAAAAATCGGGCTTGCAACCTGTATCGGTCTTTCAGAAGAGGCCAGAATTCTTGTTAAAGTATTGAAAGTAAATGGACTGGAGCCATACTCCGTTATTTGCAAAATTGGTGCTGTGGATAAGAGTGAAATCGGCATCGAAGATGACTTTAAAATTCAGAAGGGGAGTCATGAATCCATGTGTAATCCCATCCTGCAGGCTCGACTATTGAATGCACAGAAAACAGATCTGAATGTCATTGTCGGCTTGTGTGTCGGGCACGATTCTCTCTTTATCAAATATTCAGATGCTCCGGTTACAACGCTCATTGCCAAAGACCGTCTGCTTGCTCACAATCCTGCAGCTGCACTCTACACCAGTGGATTTTATTACAAGCGCTTATTCACTGAAGGTCGTAATTTATAAGCCATTGTAAAATACACTCTGCAGCTCACAACTATAACGCTCAACAATAGAGACGTGCCCCAAACAAGTCATCGCACAAGCCATTTTACAGAATCCATCATACGGAGAATGACCCGTGTGGCAAACTCCTGGGGTGCTGTAAATCTCTCACAGGGGTTCCCTGATTTCAATCCTCCGGAAGCACTGCTTGCCGCCGCTGAAAAAGCAGGGAGAGAGGGGCCCCATCAGTACGCGGTGACGTGGGGCGCGCCGAATTTCCGGAAGGCTTTTGCCCGCAAACAATCACGATTCATGGGTGTTCCAATTGACCCCGAAACCAATGTGGTTGTCACCTGCGGCAGTACGGAGGCTATGATGGCCTCCATGATGACCGCCTGCAATCCGGGCGACAAGGTTGTGATCTTCTCTCCCTTCTATGAAAATTATACTGCCGACACCATCCTGACCGGAGCCATTCCGGTCTATGTCCCGTTGCGTCCACCCGAGTTTGCCTTTGATCCAGAAGAACTCCGGCAGGCTTTCGAGCTGCATCGTCCAAAAGCCTTGATTCTCTGCAATCCTGGCAACCCGACAGGTAAAGTGTTTACAAGGAGTGAATTGGAACTCATTGCAGCTCTTGCCTGTGAGTTTGATGCGTTTGTCATTACAGATGAGGTCTATGAGCATATCGTGTACGCTCCGAACGTGCATATAAGCATAGCAACGTTGCCCGGTATGTTTGAGCGGACAATAACGTGCAGTTCGCTTTCAAAAACCTACTCAATCACAGGATGGCGCCTGGGTACGGTGGTGGCGGCACCTCACGTTATTGATGCTATCCGTAAGGTGCACGATTTTTTGACGGTCGGAGCAGCAGCCCCACTTCAGCAAGCAGCCGTTACCGCACTGGAGTTTCCGGATTCCTATTATGAAGAGCTCCAGGCAAGTTACACTGCCAAAAGGGATATTTTTCTCGGCTGGCTCCGCAAGGCAGGACTCTCCTATACGATTCCCCAGGGAGCTTACTATGTGATGGTTGATGTATCTGAATTTGGGGTAACTGACGACCTCGTATTCTGTGAATGGCTGGCACGCAAAGTCGGAGTTGCAGCAGTTCCGGGATCAAGTTTTTTCCGTGAACCCGTTCATAACCTGATAAGGTTTCATTTTGCCAAACAGCCCGAAACCCTCAATGCAGCCGGTGAGCGTTTACTAAAGGTACGCTCTCATGCCAAAAGCTTCAACATTGATTGAGATTAGCCCTCGGACTATCAGAAAAAGCCGCAAACGCTAGCACAATATCAAACACGTTGTGTCTTCTGGGTAATTGGTTTCTTCTTTTGTGATTCCTTTTGGCGAACTAACATGGCTTTTGTACGTTTCTGCCAAAACTCCAGTTGCTCTTGTTGCGTCATGTTCGCGATTAATTTTGCAACATGCTCAGCACCACGTCGCTTCAATATGACACATTCAGGTTCACGAATCATCACTGTCATAATTAATAACCTCCATCGGGGAATATATCCCAATCTGGCCGTAGCCGTTAAGTGTATTTACCGCATTATATTTTGGAATTTTGTCGAAATGGACAATATGCTTGAAATTCCAACTTACAATAAGGTTGCATTGCGTAACAGTAGCAATTGCAACATGCAAAGCATCTTCAGCGGACTTTGGAGTAACAACACCTGAGTTGATATACTGTTGCCGAAGATTAAGCATTTCTTGGGTAATTGTTGCAATTTCTGCGACGGTTTCATAGCGGGTAAAAAAGTCCCTGATTGTCTCGGGCGCAGGTTCTATCTCTGCTTCAACAATAGCAGAGGTGACAATAGAAAACCGACCAGCATCTACTTGCAAAAAAAAATGTTTTGTCGGTTCAGCAAACTCTTTATCAAACACCCCGCCAAAAACCGATGTATCGACATAAATTCTCATTTTTCCTTAATCCTCTTCATATTTTCCTGTAGCGAAAAATCGGGTAATAAATAGAAAGATAGTTAATGGTCGCGACTGTTCTATGACGAAAAAAAGAAGAAAAATCAAGCCATTATTCGGTAATCTCCTTCAACACAATTCCGCTATAGCTTTTTTTTCTTGGCAAGCATCGTTCTCACCTCTTCTGTGCCATACACGTCCCCTGATTCAGCAGCAGCAAGCCCCCGTTCAACTGACTCAGTAAATTGTTTGCGATACGTCAGTGCATCATATTCGGCAGGCGAAAGAAGCACTCCCGCCGGCCGGCCATTTTGGGTAATGATCAAAGGCTGGCCAGTAGCCTGAACCTTTTTCAAGCAGGAAGATATTCCCGCCTTGAACTCACCCAGAGGGATGATATCGCTTGAGATATGAATGGTTTTCATAAAGATAGTCTTTTTAAGGCCTTAATTTAATCCCTTATTCAGTACTGAATATAACGATTCTTTTTTTGAAACTGCTATGAACTCCAGGCAGTAATCAGAAGACAAGTTTTCCTCCTGATTGCCAACCACCTATCGCCTTTTTCCCCCTTGAATTCAGCAGAATATGCCCGTTTTCTGTACCATATTCATGGTATTTTTACGGTATATGCTTGCAAATAAACAAGATAAACGCCTCATTGATTACAATCGATAACGAATTAATGCTCTTATGAATTCTCTAAGCTCACTCAATAACGCCTTTATCAACAGTTCCTCAAGCTGTTGTTGTCCCTTGATGGAGGCTGACCGAATACCGGATTAATGACATTGATGCCCTGATGATTGGGGCGGAATATTTCAAAGCCGGCTTTCAGTATCAGAGCCGGCTTTTTTAATGAATTATTTTTTACCTGAACGCATAACAACACTACACAACAACCAATAAATAGGAGTAAAGTAAATGAAAAAGATGTTCTCACTTGCTGCGATGTTCGCAGTTTTATCATACGCTGCACCAGCGTCGGCTGATGTGACAATCAATGGCGAAGTTGGTTTTCGTCTTAGGGACGATTTTGGTAATACAACTTCTGCTGCAAATGTTAAAGCCTCTACTGAAGACCAGTATCTCCAGTATCGTGTACGTCTGAAACCTTCTGCTGATCTTGGCGAAGGCTTTTTCCTTAAAGCATTGTTTCAGGATGAAACTGTTGCTGGCGGCTGGCGTGGTTTAGGGACTACTGGAGCAACTGCTAACAACACTGAACAATATTCAATAGCTGCTTCTCAGTTTTACTTTGGCCATGGCGATGAAAGCAGCCATTGGGTTCTCGGCCGTATACCACTTGGTAGTTTAGACAACCCTATTCTGGATCTTACTCTTTATGCAATTCCAGGTACCGGCCCTCAAGGTTCAAAACTCTACCCGGTTGATACCCCGATTTCCACAAATCACTTTGATCGTCTGTTAGGTTTCAATTATGGCACAAAGATCGGTGACGGTGAGCTGAATGCTGTTATTGTTAATTTTGACAACATTTCAACAACCACTGCTGATAAAGGGCTTTTCAATGATGGTTACGGTTTCACTGCTAACTACAAAGCCAGTATTGGTGATCTAACTATTGTCCCGCAGGCCTATTTTACCTTGACTCATCTTGCCGATGGTCGCGCTCCATACACCTTTGGCAGTCAGGCCTTCATTCCTGCAGGGAAATCCAAAATTTCTCTCAGCGGATTCTATTCTGCAAACAAAACAACCGGCAGTGATTACAGCGGTTACATTTTCAGAGTCAAAGGTGAATCCGGTCCGGTTCTTGCCTGGGTCGATTACAACAGCACTACTGACAATGCCGGTAAGACCGACTACACCAATACCTTTGTCTGGGCTCAGTATGTCATAAAGGTGCAGCAATCAAATAAAGGCACTTTCTCCCTGCAGCCGACAATCAGGTATCGTGCAAGCAGTGCGAAAAATGCTGCTGGAACAGCAGACAACAGCTTGTTCCGTACTGAACTCTATGCAACGGTGAGCTTCTAACGTTCCATTCTCCGGCATCCGGGCAGTAGTTGTAAAGTCATGTGGGGGCTTTACGGGTGTGTGTGTGCATCTTAATTTAGTGCTGCCCGGATGTTTTTTTTAGGCGATGTGGGTGAGTGGTCTAAGCCAAGGGTCTGCAAAACTCTTTTTCACAAGTTCGAATCTTGTCATCGCCTCAGTATTGTTCTGTCCTCTTTTCTTCCTCCGCACATCCGGGTTGCCGATGAAAAATGTTGTCGGGTTCATTTTTCTTCAGAGCAGTCCGGATGTTTTTTTTCCCCTTTACCGGCTGATCATTGTTTCCAGTATTTTTCGTAGCTCGTTCATTTCAATTTTGTTGTTTTCAGCAATTGATTTCAACGGGGTATCGATTTTCGCTTCAATGCCTTTCTGGTGGAGTGCAAGCTGTAGAGAAGCCGATGAAACTCCACCCTCGTCGGCTATATCCTGCAATGTTTTTTTTCCGAAACCCTGCCCCTGTAACTTGTGCCCCTCTTTTTTTGCCGGAGCAATAACTTCATAGACTTGCTCAGCAGTCTTTCCATTTGCGGTTGCTATTTCAGCCAGGGTTTGTTCTTCGGAAGCAACTTTTAATCCTGCTTTTTCCAGCTTTGTTTTTAAGGCTGCAGGCTCTCTGCCCAGCCCGGGTTGCTCAGCAAGCTGCGTAAGGGTCATGAGTTCTGCATGTGGCACCGGAGCCTGCTTTTCCTGACGTTCCCATGAGTCGGAAATTGCATTGCCAAACTTTATGACTGCCGAGAAAGGCTGGACTCCATAGTATGTCCCTACTCCGAATAAAGCAGAAAGAATTATGATGGTGAGCAGTTCTGCTGGGCTTTTCACTCCCTCGGTTGTCTTTGATTTCAGATAGGAGAAAAATGCTTTCCAGTTGATAACAAACAGGTGAAAAAGAGAAAGTATTAAAAAGGCAAACCCGAAGATTATATGCTGTTGTTGCCATCCTCTTTTTGTCAGCCCGATCATTCTCCAGTCAGTCCAGTTGGCCACTCTTCCGGGAGGGGAGATATAAAGGATCACTCCTGAAACAAGCATCATTACTAATGCTATGAAAAGCCCGAAGCTTATAAATACCCGCCAATTGAATGATTTTTTCATGGTTCTGTGATTGTTGGTGTCCATTGTCTGGTAGTGTGGCATGTGGAGCAATTTGCCTGAGTCCTGCGGTGTAGATTGTCATCCGGCTGGTCCCGTTTATGGCATCGAATGCACTGCGCTGAAGCACTCAACCGGCTATGATCAATTGCTGCCAGTTGAACAGTGCTTTCAGCAGCATAAACCTGAGTGTTCACCAGCCAACCCATTGCAATTAAAAACAAGAGATGTTTCATGATTCAATAGGTTAAATAAGTCTAAAGAGAGCATTGCGTTTGTTTTGCAATGAGCATTTTCGAAAAAAGTACTCCATTGGGTATGACGATCTTTTCAGAAAAATCATGCATAACTGTTTTATTTATTTCCGCCACCCATTGCCTGATAAAACGCAACACTGTCCGACAAGCGACGTGCCTCTGAAGCTATCAACTCAAGCCGATATTGTTCTGACTCACTTTGAGCCTGCAGTAACTCCAGATAGGATGCCGAACCAAGCGTGTATCGGCTTCCAGTGATCATCAACTGTTCCTGTGCCGCTGCATCTGCTCCGGTATAACCCGAGAGTATTTGCTTATTGTTATCAAGTGCAGTGAGAACATCTGCTACTTCGCGTAATCCTTTGAGTACAGTCTGCCGGTAGTTTGCTGATGCCGCATCAAATCCTGCTTTAGCAGCATCTCTTTCTTGACTGAGCCCATTGTTAACAATCGGCTGGACGAGCTGTCCGGCAACACCCCAAACCAGTGAGCCGGTTCCAAACAAAGTTGCTGCTGACAGGGCTTGTGAACCAAGAGTAGCAGTCAGTGTTATCTGAGGAAAAGATTTTGCAGCAGCAGCACCATAATCTGCATTTGCGGCTCTCATAAGAGCTTCCGATGCCTGAATATCCGGTCGTACCCGAACCAGCTCGGATGGAACTCTGAGCGGAAGAGAAAGAGGCAGGGTAAAATCCTGTAAAGCAAAAGAGGGTAAGCTTGCAGTGTCCGGTGTCTGACCCGTGAGCAGAGCAAGGAGGTGTGTGGTTTGGTCGAGTTGATTGCGCAGGACAGGAATTCCTGCTCTGGTTTGTTCTGCCAAAGCTTGCATTGCGAGTACTTCTTGAGGAGAAGCATTGCCAAGTCTGAGGCGTTCACGGGTTATCGCAAGTTGCTCAATGCGTACGGCCAAGACTTTTTCCAGAATGGTTATCTGGCTGGATAGCTGCGCCTGACGTATTGCTGTTGTGGCAATATCAGCGGCAAGTGTTAAGCGGGCACCTTCCATCTGAAAGCGATAATAGCCTGCTTTGGCTGCCAGGGATTCTAGCTGTCTGCGGTTGCTTCCCGAAAGATCAAATGAGTAACCTGCACTGAGCGAAGCGTTGAGAAGATTAAAGGTGTTTTCACCTCCAATCTGACCATTTTTACTTCCATTGATTTCTTGACGCTGCGCTCCAAGGGTAGCGTCAATACGGGGATAAAGGGTTGAGCCCCCTTTTGCCTTATACAGATACTCGGCTTGATGCAGTGTCGCCTTTGCGGCTTCGAGGGTTGGGCTTTTTTCCAACGCCTGCGTAATCATATTGTTCAGTTTCGGAGACCTGAACTCCTCCCACCACGAAGCCGAAACGTTGCCCTGAATAACTGTCTGGGCATCACCCACGGTTATCTTTTCTGCGTCAAGCTGAGCTGGTTTGATTCTTAAGCTGTATCCACTGCTCTTTGGAGGATCCGGCCGGACAAAATCAGGACCTGCACTGCATCCCGCCAACATAATAAGAAAAGTGAGCAGCCGTGTTCTTGTTTTTTTCATCGCTTATCAATTTTAATCAATTCGCCGGATGATTTTCCTTCTCCAACCTCTTCATGAGTACGGCCATCCCGAATATGATAGATTCGTTTAAAGGTCGGAATGATTTTTTCGTCATGGGTTACGATGATAATGGCCGTTTCATACTGTCTTGCCATCTCATTAAGGATGCCGATCACTGCAAGTGCTCGCTCACTGTCGAGCGGAGCTGTCGGTTCATCGGCCAGGATTACTGGAGGGCGGTTAACGAGGGCTCTGGCTATAGCTACCCGCTGTTGTTCACCACCGGAAAGCTGTGACGGCATGGCTTTAGACCGGTGTCCGACATCCAATGCCTCAAGAAGCTCAACGGCTCGTTTACGGGCAATGCTGTTACGCTCGCCGGCCAGCATCGGCAGTAATGCTACATTGTCGATCACATCAAGAAAGGGAATCAGATAGGGAGCCTGAAAGACAAACCCGATCTTATCCCGGCGTAACGCTCGCAGGTCAGGTATTTTCCATTGATCATCATAGATTATTTCATTACCCAGCCTCATACGACCCGACGATGGTTCTATTACTGCCCCCAGGCATTTCAATAACGTACTTTTCCCTGATCCTGAAGGACCGATAAGCCCTACAACTTCACCGGGAGCAACCTGCATGTCAACCCCCTTCAGCGCATCCACCAAGGTATCACCTGTTCCATACCTCTTTTTTAACCCCTCAATCACAATACCTTTTGTCATCACGTCAACCTCCTATGGCTTCAGCGGGATCGATCCTCAGCGCCGCTGCAATGGCAAGTGTGCTCGCCAATACAGAGATCACCATAACAGCGATAAACCCTTTGATGGCATCACCTGGTTCAAGAAGAACATATCTGGGAAAATAAGGAGCCCAGAGTGTCGCGATTATCTTGCCAACGACAAATCCGATTGCCCCAAGCCCTAAAGCCTGTTGAACAATCATACTGGCGATTACCCGATTTTTTGTACCTATCAGTTTCAAAACCGCTATTTCCCTGATCTTTGCCATCGTCATTGTATAGATGATAAAGGCTACAATTGCAGCACTTACTATGGAAAGAATGACTAAAAACATCCCTATTTGCTTCGCTGATGTTGCAATTAGCTTGTCGACAAGGATTGATCTCATTTGCGGCTGCGTATAGACTTGAAGTTGCTTCCATCGCTGAATAGTTTTTGCGACAACTTCCGGGCGATATCCAGGTTTGAGTTGCACAAGAACAGCATTGACATACATATTTGTGGTCTGTGAGGCAATAATGGCATCAAGCAACCCTGGAACGCCTGGCCGGTTAAAGAGAGGATTATCAGTTGTGCGCCGCCGCTGCTGGAGAAGCGCATCATTATCCTTAAGGAACTGGGCTTCCTGAGCATCTTTCAATGGAATAAATACCATAGGGTCGCCACCAGAAGAGACCATTCGCCGCGAAAGCCCGACAATCCTGAAGCGGTTACGGCGGATGGTAATAATATCTCCTAAGCCAAATCCTGCCTTTATATCAGCAACAGCTTCATAATGGCTTGCCGTAATGTGACGACCGGCGACGAGATAGTCCGGCTGTCCAGGTTCACCCGGTCCACCCGGCACCACACCAACCACCATAACCCGCATTTCTCGGATATTATCACGCACCTGCATGGTGAGGTAGGTAATATTAGCAGCTTTGGCTACCCCTTGCATCCCGGAAATACCCTGATAGGTGTCCTCATAGATGCTGGAAGGCTCTGCGTAAGGTCCAAGCGTCCCCTGCTGCACAACCCAGAGATCAGCCCCGCTGTTTTTCAGCAGGACGTCAGCGTCTTCAACCATTCCCCGGTAGATGCCGGCCATACTCAGCGTCACACCGATCAATAGGCCAAGACCGACTCCGGTCAGGAGAAACCGGCCCCATCCATGCATGATATCACGCCCGGCAAGACTGATCATAATGGAATCCCTTTCCGGTTATTTTTTAAAATTGTGATACGGCTTCCGGCATGTAGGGCACTTTTGCTATAGACCACAACCGTTGCCCCGCTTTGTAATCCACTAAGAACCTGGATATTTCCAGCTTGATCAGTAGCCCCTGTTCGAACAGGGACAAAATGCAGTTTAGCATTCTCAACAGTCCAGATACCAAGTACACCATCGATGTGGTGTATGCTTGCATTGGGCACTACTGGAACTGCAGGAAGCGGTGGCAGTAAAACACTCACTTCACAGAGTTCTCCAACCGGAGGTATTGGTAAGGGTAAAGAGGTGAAAACAACTTTTGCAAGAGTTTCTTCCGTTATCCTGTCGGCAAGAGGCTCAACCCTTTGAACAGAACCGGGAAAAGTTCTGCTTGACTGAGAGCGGAGAGCTATTTGTGCTGAAAGACCTGCTTTCATACCAGCGGTTTGCAGTTGGTCAAAACGAACATTGATCCAGAGACTTTTAGGGTTTATCATCTCAATAATCGTCTGACCTGCTAAAACGGTGTTACCCGTTTCAGCCGCACGGCTTGTTACCAGGCCATCAACCGGTGCAATAAGCTTTAGGTTATCTCTCTGCTTCACCATCCCCAGGTAGTTAGCTTTCAGGGATGCAAGTTCATGACGTGCAGCATTGACACCGGCCTTTGCAGCCGATAAAGACGAGCTTGCAATTGCTGCCTCCTGATGCTTTGCCTCAACACTTTCGGCACTTGCTGCACGCGCTTGCTGCAGTAATCCGTAACGTTTTTCTTGTCCTGCTGTAAACTCTTTTTTTGCTAACGCCTCCTGAAGCAATGCCTCTGCAGACTTTAGTGTTGCCTCGGAGCGTTTGATGCCTGAAATTTGAGCACTCAGGTGCTCATCAAGATCAACAGGGTCTATTTCACCAAGAATCTGGCCAGCATGAACAACATCCCCGACATCCACATTGACTGCCTTAACCCTTCCTGAAGCTACTGAGCCGATTCGATAGGTGTAGCGTGCTTCAAGGGAACCGATACCGAACAATACTGGGCATATCTGTTTTTTTTCAACCACTGTTACCGTTACCGGTACCGGGGCAAGAGGGCCTGATCGCACTGCCACATAGATAAAAAGCAGAAGCAGAGGAACCAGAACGGCAAGCATCCCCAGCATTTTTTTATTGATGTTTTTGAATGTCATAGGTCACTGTTATTAATTGCCTTACAGTAAAGTGCAAATACCGGTTTGGCATTGCTGAGCATCAATGACGTGTCTCCAGCAATAAGAGATTGCATCACCAAACCCTGTACTATCCCGATAAACATCACCGAAGCTGCTGACACATCAAGATTTTTGTCAACATCTCCCGCTGCCATTGCATTTTCCAATATTTTACATAGCCTTTCACCATAATGGGTAAGCATAGTGTGTGCAACCCTTTTTGCAGCGGATTTATCTGGCCGCTGGAGTTCTGCAAACATCATTCTCGGTGCTCCGGGATGCTGTGCTGCAAAATGTATATGAGTCATAAACATCAGCTCAAGAGCTTCCATTGGCGAGTTCGCTTTGCCAATTACCTCGTCTACATCACCGAGAAGCCGAACGGAAATCCATTCCATCACGGACTGCCATAGTGTATCTTTTGTAGGGAAATGCCTGAATAATGCTCCCTGCGTCAAATTCATCCGGCCAGCAATCTCCGCTGTCGTAATCGTAGACGGGTTCTTCTCAGCTGCCAACTGAATAACCACCTCAACAGTAACAGCTCGTCGTTGTTCTGCTGGCAGATTGTTTTTTACCTTTTTCATGCAATGCTGTGGCTTTCTTAAAAGATAGTAATCAATTACTCACTATTGGTGTTGATATCCAAATATTTTATCCAATTATCATGGTATTCAGCGTTTCATGCTGCTTCAGACAATAGTTTTGCTTGCGAAGTTAGAATTCAAAGAGTGGTGTAGATAAAATATAGTCCGAAGAAAACCAGTATAACACCGAAGGAGCGTTTGACGTAAACCATGGCGCCGGACTTGCCTGACCAGGTTAGGTAATATTGAACCACATTCGTCATCGAACCGGCAACCGCAATGACGGCGGCATGACCTGTTCCAAATGCAGCTATGAGCAGGACAGCTTTAAGCCAGCTTTTTGCGGCGATGCTGAACACCGCGCCAAGCACTGGTGCAAGAAAAGCGAAGGTGCATGGACCAAGACCTATACCAAACAGAAGTCCTAACACAAAAGCCCCCCAAAGGCCCCCACGCTGTTCATCTGCCAATGGAATCCCTTTCCACTTCAAGTGAATAAGATCCATAAGATAAAGGCCCATCAGTATAAACACACCTGCAATAACGTTTCTACCCCACACACCTGTAACCCCGAGCATCCTGCCCATTGAGGCCGTTATCACTCCGATTACTGCTATCGTGAACAAACTGCCGGACGCAAATAAAAGAGAGAGGAGAACTGTTCGTTTTACTTTTATGCGGCCATGGCTGCTGATATAGCCGATAATCAGGGGAATGCCTGAAAGATGGCAGGGGCTGAGAAGAACACTCAGTATCCCCCAGAAGAATGAGGCAAACAGTGCAATCCGGAAACTTTGCCCTGCCGCAATGGTCAGTTCTGAAAAAAGGGTTTCAAGCATGGGCTAATTTTTTCCCGTCAATATCAGCCCTTGACTTTTCAGGAGCTTGGTGATCTCTTCTTCAGAGAAGAATCCCTCATGACGGAAGAACTCCTTAGCCGCATTATTTAAAAAAACCTGTGTTGGAATAATCCGGATGGAATACACATCAGCGTATTGTCGTTGTTCCTTAGTTGATACGTCATAAAAAACAACTTTTAGCTGCCGGCCGAATTTGCTTTCAACAGCGCGCATGACCGGTTGCATTAATCGACATGGAGTGCAGCTTTTCGAGCCAAGCTCAACAAAAGTCACCTGAGGCTGTATTGTGGTCAATGATTTAACCTGACGGTCCTGGGCAAATGTTGAGGAACCCCACATAAGCGCCGATACCACGGTCATCAAACACAATGCTCTGATAGTTTTCATGCTGTAACCTGAACTGATAAAAATGATATAAAAATTATTCCGGCACTCTGCACACTGCCTGGTTAAAAAGGTGCTATGGAATCTGCTGCCGTTTTTTTTAATGAGGACAATTCACAATACGAGATTAAACACATAGCCAACCAGCATGATTCCCGTAGCAACAACGCCAGCAAAAACAGCAATGAGTTTGGGCTTAAGCACCTTGCGCAGGATGATCATTTCGGGTGCAGAAAGTGCAATGACGCTCATCATGAAAGCCATAACCGTGCCGAGAGCGGCACCTTTACCGAGCAAGGCCTGAACGACTGGAAGAATACCGGCTGCATTCGAATACATCGGAACCCCAATCAGCACGGCAACCGGGACGGACCACCATACACTTTTACCCATCAGCGAGGCCATAAAGTTTTCAGGTACATAGCCATGAATTCCCGCCCCGAGTCCAACCCCGAGCACGATATAGAGCCAGACCTTGCCGACTATTTCGCGAACATGACGCCACCCTTCATTCAAACGCAGCGTCCATCCCATCACTTCGCCATCCACTTCGGCAGAAACAGTATTCTCCTGCAGTTTCTGTACCCAATCTTCCAGATAGCGCTCCATACTGAGCTTGCCGATTACCAGCCCGGCAAAAATCGCAATCATGAGCCCCATCCCCATATAGAGCAGGGCAACCTTCCATCCGAACATCCCGAAAAGGAGCGCAAGGGCCACCTCATTAATCATCGGTGCTGAAATCAGGAATGAGAATGTTACACCGAGGGGCACCCCTGCCTGCAGAAAACCGATAAAAAGCGGCACAGCCGAGCAGGAGCAAAAAGGTGTCACAATTCCCAGACTTGCAGCCATAACGTTCCCGACCCCGATACGGCGTCCCGAGAGCATGGCCCGAGTCCGTTCTGGCGAAACGAAAGTGTGCACCACTCCCATCACAAATACAACTCCCGTAAGCAGCAGCAGCACCTTTGGCACCTCATAGATAAAAAAGTAGAAGGCCTCGCCGAACCGGCTTAATCTTGTTATTCCTGCAAACTGAAGAGTGAGCGCCGCAAACCATTCAAGATTGCTGTACAGCAGAACCCAGAAGAAAGCTGCTGCAGCAACTGTTACGAAAGAAGTAAGTGTACCAGACGATAGGGAACTCTTTTGGTCGATAGTATTCATTATTGGTTTCCTGGTTTCAATAAGACCTCCCACTTATCAGCAGCATCCAAAGGGGCGCATCAACAAGCAATACCCCTTTTTCTATCATTTCCGTGGCTGTAGTAGGGAGAGACTTCAACGGTGTTATTTGCTTTTTGTTCGCATTAGTTTATCGCAAATATACGATTAATATGCCGATACAAGACAGCTGAAGCCTCCTTATTGCCCATCTTGCACCGAAGCTTGCGTGCTGTTCAGTGCTTGTAGCTGCATTTGCCGCAGGACTGAACAGCACGGCTATGGTGATAGACAATAAGCTTTTCATGCAACTGCCAGTCAAGCCTCTATTATTGATTCATTCCCCGACCTCGGCCCATTCCCATCCCTTGACCCTGTCCCTGACCCATTCCCATTCCTCTGCCCATCCCCATATTCGGGTTGTACTGATCCCATACCCATTCCGCTACAGCTCTCAATTCTGCATCCGGCAGCGCTTGAGCTGGCATAAGGCCAAATCTTGTAATGGCTTGAGGATCAATCGCTTTATCCTTGTTTGGCGATTTCAG